>Ga0182008_10000101_pt1 | contig 66205 bp, 51 predicted proteins | sample Sormic07211129_1_FD_120482 | JGI IMG/M metagenome (GOLD analysis project Ga0182008, IMG submission 120482) | Rhizosphere microbial communities from Sorghum bicolor, Mead, Nebraska, USA - 072115-129_1 metaG | ecosystem: Host-associated > Plants > Roots > Rhizosphere | place: USA: Nebraska...
ACCATGAACAGCTACCAGTCCTTGTTCGACAATCAGAAAGCATTTTTTTACACTGATACCACCAAGACCTACGAGTGGCGGATGGATCAGCTCAACCGGCTGGAAAAACTGTTGACCGATAACCAGGAGGCCTTTTGCCTGGCCCTATACCAGGATTTTGGCAAACCTCCTTTTGAGCAACTGTTTGAGATCACCGTCCCGTTGGGAAATATCAGATACTACAGGGAAAACCTGCAACAACTGATGGCCCCGGAGCAGGTGCCCATCCCCGAAGGGCTGGAAGCAACAGGCAACAAGGGAATCATCTATAAGGAGCCTTATGGTGTCACCCTGGTTATCGGGCCCTTCAACGCACCGGTACTCTTGTTGCTGGACCCTGCAATCGCGGCACTTGCTGCCGGTAACCCGGTTATCCTGAAACCCGCCAATACCACACCGGCCGTAGCGGCATTGTTTGCAGAACTCATTCCCAAATACTTTGAACCCGGAGCGGTAAGCGTGGTCACAGGCGGACGGGAGGAGATCACCGAACTGCTTCGACTCCCGTTCGACTTCATCTTTTTTACCGGCAGTTCCACGGTGGGCAAGATCGTAATGAGGGCCGCCGCCGAAAACCTGACACCCGTTATCCTGGAACTGGGCGGCCAGAATCCGACCGTGGTTGACCAGACGGCAAATATCGATATTGCTGTTGACCGGATCGCATGGGGACACAACGCCATTTCCGGCCAATGGTGCATCGCGCCGGGTTATGTTTATGTACATGAAAGTATTGCCGGGGAGTTTATAGATAAACTGAAGGCAGCGATCCTAAAAATGTATGGCGAAGACCCTAGCCAGAGCCCCGACTTCGCAAGAATGATCAGCGAACATGATACGGAAAGGGTTGCTTCTTATATTATCCCTGAAAAGGTAGTTTTGGGCGGGCGCTTCGATATCAAGCAACGGTATGTAGAGCCGACCATTTTATACCCGAGCACATGGGATGATCCTGCCATGCAGCAGGAGGTTTTTGGCCCGGTACTGCCGATATTGGTGTATACTGATTTAAAAGAAATCGTGGAAACCATCAAACGTAAGCCGAAATCACTGGCTGCCTATTTCTTCAGCAAGGACCAAAGTAGCATCGATTACTTTTTGAATGCTGTTTCCTTTGGAGGAGGTTGCATCAACCAGACGAACCTACATTGCTGGATAGATAGCCTGCCCTTCGGCGGGGTAGGCATGAGCGGTATGGGTAAATATTATGGGAAAGCAGGCTTCGATGCCCTAAGCAACACAAAGGCGATGCTTATAGGTAATCCCGACCTGGAATTGGATGTGTTCCCTCCGTATGCCGGTAAGGATATCGCAAAGAATCTAAACGTGTTTTCATAATGTAAACCTAAGACGATGGTACTGAAAATAATCAATTCGATACTCATCCTGTTTGCCGCATATATGGGCATCAAACAGGGATGGGCAATGCTTTCCGGAAAAGCTGAAATGCTGGATATGTTTGGCAAATGGCATGTAGGTAAACAAGGGGTGATGGCTTTAGGCTTTTTCACGTTGCTAAGCGTAGTGTTGATGCTTGTGCCCAAGACGTTTGTCTGGGGGAATTTGCTGATGGCAGCTGGTATCCTTTTGATCATCTGCTTCCACTTATCGGATAAGGATATGAAGGGAGTATGGATAGAGCTGCCGTTCCTGCTGTTGTCGTTGGTGATTATATACCTGCAGCATCCGCTCTCGAAAACAGCTTCATAATCTTTAAAAAATATATTTCAGTGAAAAATAATATTTTTATTGTACTCATTGCGATCCTGTGTATGGCACAACAGGCCTGTGGTCAGGAGGCAAAAAATAAGAAACAACAAAAACAAGAAACCATGGAAACCGGTAAACTCACCAATGCAATCGTAAAAGCGGCTTTTGATGCCTGGCAAAAAGGAGATAGCCAAGCCTTTCTTTCATTTTTTACTGCTGATGCCAAATTGTATGATGACGGGAACCCCAGGAATTTTCAGGCTTTTGTCAAAGAAGCCTGTGGACACGAACACTTTACCAGTATTGATAAGGTAGAAAATAACGGACTGGATATTTATGGGCGTTTCCATACCGAAAGCTGGGGCGATTTCAATACCTATTTTAAATTCCGCATCGATACCGTTGGAAAGATAAACCGTTTGGATATCGGTCAGGCCAACTAACAAAATGGATAAAATAATCCTCTTTTTTGAGCGGCATAAGTACGAAGTTTTGCTTTTTGCTTTGATCCAGCATTTGTTTATAGGTATCTTCCTGACCGACCTCGATTTCTATACACGGGTTGTCTGGCCTGTCAATATGCTGTTGCTGGGATTGGGGAACATTTTTATTTTTACAGAGAAACACAGCTGGCACCACTGGTTCCGGAACCTTCATTTCATTGTGGTCTTGCTGTTGCCTATCGGTATCCCTTTTTTTAAGGATATACCCTGGTATTTTACCTTCCTCAACATCAACTATGTCGTGTTTTTTTCATTTTTGCTTTCAGGGTTGTTCCGGTTCCTGTTAAGACCCGGCTATATCAACAGCGACATTATCTCGGCTTCGGCCTGTGGTTACTTTTTGTTGATAGAGATTTCGGTTTTTTTATTACAGACCTGTGAGTACTATAACCCGCAATCTTTTAAAGGTATTGATACCTCTTCGCCTGCCGGTATATTCACCGACCTGGTATACTTCTGCTCCATAACCTTTACCAGTATAGGCTTTGGCGACATTACGCCAAATCACCACATCACCAAGCTCATTACCTCGTTTATCGGCATAGCGGGTCAGTTTTATACGGTAGTTCTGGTGGGGATCCTTTTAAGTAAATTTACCTCAAACAACAATACAGATGAACATCTCAAGCCACTATAGACTCTTACACTTCATCCCCTGGACACGGACAAAGATTTACAGGATGCTTATATTGAGCATCGTACCGACGGTATTGTTCTACTTTTTTGATTGCAGGTGGTTGGCGATTCCATGGGTTCCTGTAGCATTATTGGGTACGGCAACGGCGTTCATCTCTGGTTTTAAAAACACACAGACTTATAACCGCATGTGGGAAGCCCGGCAGGTTTATGGTGCAATCATTAATAACAGCCGCAGTTTCGGAATCCTGGTACGGGACCTTATAAGGGCAAAAGAAACAGCACAGGTACAGCAGCTGCACCGGCAAATTATTTACCGCCATTTTGCCTGGCTCACCGCTCTACGTTTCCAGCTGCGTGAAACTAAAAGCTGGGAAAACGTAAAAACAAAAAGCTACAACCGTGAGTACCTGAAGTATTATAAAGTACCCGAATGGGAGGGCAACCTGGAGGAAGAGCTGAGGCCATTTTTATCAGAAGAAGAAATGGGATACATCCTGACTACAAAAAACCGGGCTACCCAGATCATTGCCTTGCAATCGGCACAATTTAAAAAGTTGAACGAAGAAAGTAAACTCTCGGACTTTAATTATGCCACACTGGAAAACCAGCTGAAAGAACTGTACGACCAGCAAGGCAAATGCGAGCGGATCAAGAACTTTCCTTATCCGCGGCAGTTTTCGAGTATCAACCTCTATTTTACCAATGCGTTATGTTTATTGCTGCCCTTTGGGTTTATAGGCGAGTTCTCCAAGATGACAGAGAAATTCGGGGTAAATATAATATGGCTTGTCATTCCTTTCAGCGTTCTGCTCGGTTGGGTATTCCTGGTATTGGAACAGATAGGTGAAAGCACCGAAAATCCGTTCGAGGGCAATGCGAATGATATCCCGATTACCCAAATAAGCCGTAATATAGAAATAGACCTGCGGGAAATGCTGGGCGAAACAGACCTGCCGCCGGCACTGCAACCAGAAAACAATATTATTTTATAAATAAGATTAAGCGTGGAAAACCAATATTTAGAAACAGTAAGGAAATGGTATCCTAATGCCAAAACAACCGAGGATACGATAAACGGACTATTGGATGTGATAGAAAATAAATTAGGCCTAAAACCCGGCCAGCTAATGCATGCCGACAGTTTATGCTGCGATGACGTAAATGCCATCCAGTATCCAACAAGGGCTTATGAGATGCTGGGGCCTTTTCATATGGGTGGTCTGAACGGTTATCCCTTTGCGGGGATTACAGGCATGAATGCCTTTGCCCATCATGTGCCGGAAGATGGCGCAGTGGTCGTATTCTATGCACCGCATATCGGTATTACCAAAGAAGGGCATATAGGTGAGATCCACCGCATTGGGCAAAGCGGGAATTCGGCTTGTTGTGGCGCGGCAAAGGGGGCGTTGGGAAAACTGCTGAACAACCAGATACAGTGGGACAACATCACGGATCTGGACTATCAGATGAACACGATAGAACAGATTTTCCTTAGGGATGAGCGTCGGATCAAAGCCGCACCCAACCAGATATTCGAAGCAACCGAAGTGATGTACGAAGCCATCAGGGACAGGATAGAGGTGCTGGTAAGCAAAACTAACTATCCATGTAAATATGTGGTCCTGATTGGTGCGATTTTTATCAACGGGGATATTGATATGGGTTCGTTCTGTACCTACAAACGCTTTGACTATATCGACCTGGCAACAAAAATAAGGACAAGCCTGATGGACGATTTCTACAAACTAAGCGCAAACGTTTGATATTAAATCCGGCAAGTGGTTAACCTAGCTTTCTTTCGGGTTAGAATAGCCATTTATTATGTGTATTGCCTGAAGCCGACTGGTAATAAATTTTTAATTTTTAGAGATTATTTCCAATTTCATTGCAATTGTGTCTATTGATAACCGGGAATTTATGAAAAAGCGTATAGAATAGGATGTTATGACAGCATAAACAAATTAAATCAAACGTTTGCATGATAATTTATCTGTAAAGAAGGACCATAAAGTGTAATTTCAAATTAGTGCACAGCAAAAGCTATTCATTCCTTTACTAGAATAGCTGCCTTATTAAAAATATGTATTATTAGTATTGATTTCCCTATGATTAGTACCTGATTCAACAAAACAACTATTCAACAACCAAACAATTTTTTAAAAGCGATGGCAAACCCTTACGAAACATATTCTGATGTTGAGCTTTTAGATCTAATGAAAATTGATGACCAAATTGCATTTGAACGGATTTATATCCGTTATTGGGAAACGCTTCTTAAATCATCTTATCGTATTTTGAAAGATAGAGATGCTTGTTTTGACGTTCTTCAAGAAGTTTTTCTATGGTTATGGCAGAATAGGACAAGAATTGAAGTCCGATCAATTAAATTCTATTTACTTGCAGCCACGCGTTATCAGATTGCAAACCGTATTCGTAAGGAAAAAGTAAAACAGACTTTTTTGGACCATTCAAAATCCATTAAAATCGATGAATTTTATGATGCAGACGATTTAGAGTTTAAAGAATTTAAACAGATGATACTGACTTTTATTGATAAGTTGCCGGAACGCTGCAAAGAAATATTTCAATTGAGCAGAAACGAACATCTAAGCAATAAAGATATTGCTAAACAGTTGGGTATTTCAGAAAAGACAGTTGAAAATCAATTGACGATTGCTTTGAAAAAATTAAAGATTAAAATGGGAGCTAATTATATTTTCATATTTTTCTTTTAATAAAGAACTCTTTTATTAATGTCATATTTTTTTAGGAAAAACTGATATTCCCTTTGGGGGGTACAGTTGAGTTTGGTTACTTCTATGTATAAAAGGTGACTGAACCAACACTAATCCTAAACTAAAACTGCAAAAATGAAAAGAGTTACAACTTTACTATCGTTGTTTGTGATGTTTACATTGCCATCTTGTAAACGGAGTGAAATTCCACAAGCATTACCACCTCAGTCTGCTATTTTACCTACGGGTGCATCTACAAGGAGTTCAGGGCCAAGCGCAGGAGTTTTTACATCAGATAGGGAATATAATCTGAATGTGATCTATTTTGTGCCTAAAGATTTGACGGCATTGCCAGATTATGAAAGGAGGTTGAGTGAGCTGTTACTATGGGCGCAAAACTGGGTGAAGCAGCAGATGGCCAATAGTGGCTACCCGAATAAGACCTTTGGAATGTTTACAAATGCTGATAAGACCCGGATCCGCATTATTACAGTATATGGAAGTAAAACCAAGGATCAGTATCCTTACTTAGGAGGTAACGGAGCGGTTTACGAAGAGGTAAACGCTTATTTTACAGCCAACCCAAGCCTTAAAAAGAGCATGCACAATCTCATCATTCTTCCTTACTATAAGGTTGAGGCAGACGGTACGCTATCAGGGGGGCCATTTTATGGCACAGGCAGAGATTGCTATGCCTTAGATTACGAAGGAATGGATATTAAGAATTTAGGGAAAACGGATGCAGCAGGAAGGGTATTTAGTGCCTGGTTTGGGGGAATGGTTCATGAACTGGGGCATGGACTTAATTTACCCCATAATCGGCAGAAGGTATCTGAAAATAATGATCCTCAAAAAGGGATGTCGTTGATGTGGGCAGGTAATGGTACATTAGGTATTTCTCCTACTTTTTTAACTGCAACCGATTGCGCTATTTTAAATGTAAATCAGGTGTTTAATCCAGGTACAGATATTTATTATGGGCCTGCTACGGCATCCATAACCAGGATTCATGCCTCCTATGAGGCATCTTCAAGTTCCATTTTATTATCTGGCAGGTTCACTTCATCAGTACCTGTTAATAGTGTGGTTTATTATAATGACCCCAATGTAAACAATGAAGGAACTGGCGTAAACCACGATTATAATGCAATTACCTGGGAGTCCAAAACCATTGGAACAGACAGTTTTTATGTCAAAATGCCTATTTCTGAATTGGAATATAAAGACAATGCAACACCTTATGACCTTAAAGTAAAATTGGTACACACCAACGGGACTATAACCGAAACTCTCTATACATATAAATTTACTGATGGAATCCCTGTGCTTAACTTCAGTACCCGCAATGAATTAAGTAAGCAAGGCTGGACAATTAAATCTTTCAGTTCAGAAGAAACAACCGGAGAAGGAGCTGTGAATGGCCGGGCTGCGACATTAATTGACAACAACGTATCTACTTTTTGGCATTCGAAATGGTCAAATCCGGCAGCAAATTATCCTCATGAGGTTGTTGTTGATATGGCCTCAATAAAAAGTGCAAAAGGGTTAAGTTTAACACAACGGAACGGCCTGTCCAGAGCGGTGAAAAATTTTGAAATACAAATTAGCAATGACGGGGTAAACTTTAGTCCAATGGGGAACTTTGTGGCGGAGAATATTAATGGGCCACAATATTTTAATTTTGGTTCTCCTCAATCGTTCAGATATTTTAAGGTGATAGCCAAAAGTGCATGGGATGGCGAACAATTTGCAGCTTTGGCGGAGTTAGGATTAATATAGTTAAAGTTTAACCAATTTTTTTTGATAAAAAACAGCGGTTCCTTTGGGGGATACAGCGGAGTTAGGTTACTTGTTTAATATGATCCTTTTATTATGGAAGAAAAAGAATTTGTGCAATTATTGGAAAAGGTAACAAACGGAACTGCAAGTGATAAAGAGTTGGCATTATATTTAATGTGGTGCAAAAGTTTTGAAACCGACAGAGAAAGTGGAGAAATTAAATTCGATACAACGTCTTTTAAGGCTGAACTTTTTGAAAGTATTCAATCTAAAATCAGGCCTCAGGTTAAATTTCATGGTTTGAATAAAATTTGGTTCCAAATTTCAGCTGCAGCGATTTTATTGGCTACTGTTTCAATTGGTATTTTCTTTTACACTAATTCAAAATCAAAAAATCAACCCCTGACCTATCATAGTAAAACACTAAAGAATGATATAGCGCCGGGAGGCAATAAGGCATTTTTAACTCTTGCCAATGGCAGGAGAATTAATTTAAATGAAGCAGCTAATGGTCGGCTTGCTGAGCAGGAAGGTATAGAGATTACCAAAACTGCCTCTGGTCAATTGGTCTATACTATTTCTTCGGCGGCGGTTGGCAGTTCAAATGTCAATAAGTCAATGCCTGGCACTTTTAACATTATAGAGACTCCCAGGGGTGGGCAATACCAAATAAATTTGCCTGATGGCACCAAGGTGTGGCTAAATGCAAATTCATCACTTCGTTATCCAACCAGGTTTACAGGTAACGAACGCAACGTTAATTTAAATGGCGAGGCTTATTTTGAGGTGGCTAAAAACGCATCAAAGCCTTTTAAAGTCCAGGGGAAAAATCAGGTGATTGAGGTGATCGGTACACATTTCAACATAAACTCTTACAATGACGAACCCTTAGTTAGAACGACATTGCTTGAAGGAGCGGTCAAAGTAACTTCTAAAAAATCTGGCAAATCAAAACTACTTAAGCCAAACGAACAAAGCATCTTTAATGCTAATAATGATGAAATCACCATCGAAAATGTAAATACGGAAGAGGCTGTTGCCTGGAAAAATGGACTTTTCATTTTTGTTGATGAAGATCTAAAAAGCGTGATACGCAAAGTAGCCAGATGGTATGATGTGGATGTGGAATACCGCGGAAAAATAGACGATTCTACATTCAGTGGCATCGTTTCTCGATCCCAGAGTATTTCGCAGGTTATTGAGATCATTGAAAAAACCAGTAATTATAAGATCAAAATCGAAGAAAGGAGGCTAATTATTATGCCATAAACTTACTCCTGACAAGTAAATCAACAGATTAAGGAAGCCAGTTGTGCGCTAACACAAGCTGGCTAAGCCTGGGTTTACTTATGATATATTTTAACCAAACAACCAACTTCTAAACCCAAACATTACAAATGTATGAAATGCTATGATATAAGTGTGTCTAGGCCTCATTATGTGCTAAATAAAATATCGTTGATCATGAAACTATCCTTCATCTTAGTGATCATTACAATACTTCAGACAAACGCTGCAAGTTTTGCGCAAAAAATTACGATTTCTGAGAAAAATGCACCACTGGAAAAAATTCTTAAAGAAATAAGAAAACAAAGCGGGTATGATTTTTTTTACAATGCAAAAATGATTAAGCGAGCTAATCCTGTTAATATAAACCTATATAATGTAAATCTGGAAGAAGCCTTACAGACATCGTTTAAGGGGCAACCTTTTGTTTACTATATAGAAAACAGGACCATTATGGTTAAGCCGGCTAAAATTAGTTTTTCAGAAAGTGATCCGATAAAAGTTACAGGAGTAATTACCGATGAAAAAGGACTGTTTTTACCGGGAGCTACTATTAAAATTAAAGGAACAAATAAAGCCACTGTTACAAATAGTGAGGGTAAATTTACTATTGCCGCAGAAGTTAAAGATGTACTTGTGATATCGTTTACGGGATTTAATAACAAGGAGGTTACCGTTACTGACGCCTCATTTTTGACTATTAAATTAGATGAAAAACATGATGCTTTAAATGAAGTAGTGGTAGTTGCTTTCGGTCAGCAAAAAAAAGTAAGCGTGGTTGGAGCCATTACCACAATAAAACCTGAAGAATTAAAAAATCCAACCAGTCAGCTTACTTCAGGTTTTGGAGGCAGATTAGCTGGGGTAATTACTAGCCAACCATCTGGAGAGCCAGGGAGTGGTGCTCAATTCTGGATCAGAGGAGTTGCAACTTATGGAGGAACAGGTGCTTTGATTTTTTTAAACGGAATAGAAATATCGGCTGGAGATCTTAACAGCATTGATCCGGCGAACATAGAAAGTTTTTCGATATTAAAAGATGCATCTTCAACCGCGTTATATGGAGCCCGGGGTGCCAACGGAGTAATATTGGTAGAAACGAAGCATGGCAAAATCTTAGATAAACCTAAAATTTCAGCTCTGATAGAAAACTCAATAACATCAGCTACAAAAATGGTAAAGTTTGCTGATGGAGTATCTTATATGAATTTATATAATGAAGCTTTAAAAAATGATAATCCCTTGAACCTAGATAGGTATTCGCAGGAAAAGATAAATGGTACTGCAAATGGCCTTAATCCTTATGTATACCCGAATGTAGATTGGTATGATTTACTGTTTAAGAAATATGGCACAAGCCAGCATGCAAATCTGAATGTTCAAGGTGGTGGTAAATTTGTTCGTTATTATATGGGCTTAGCCTATTATAAAGACCAGGGCGTATTAAATAACGGTTTGATTTCTAATTTTAAAAATAATATTGATAACAGCCGCTATAATTTTGTAAATAATATTAATGTTAACGTTACTAAAACCACCGAATTAGAACTGAACATTAATGCGGATTTTTATCAGAATACTGGTCCGTTAAATTCTGCTTCTTCTCTCTTTCAGTCAGTAATGGGTACAAATGCAGTAGATTTTCCAGCCTATTATCCCGATCCAACTGGTAAAAATGACCATATCTATTTTGGAAATAAAACAGATGGCTTTCTCGCAGCGAACATGAGAGACAATCCATATGCAGATATGGTGAGTGGTTACAGTCAATCTGCCTCCAATACCGTTATCAGTACGTTACGAGGCACCCAAAAGCTTGATGCAATTTTACCAGGTTTGTCTTTTAATGGATTAGTATCGTTTAAAAATTGGTCCTATAGTGGAATAAACCGATCTTACTCACCTTATTATTACACACTGGGATCGGCTAACGTTGATCCTAATGGTCAATATATTTATAAGCTGGATTGGATAAATGCAGCAGGTGGTTCAACTACACTAACCCAAAGTGGTAGTACAGATGGCAACAGGAACCTTTATCTACAGGCAAATCTAAATTATAACCATACATTTAGCGATGTACATGATGTTTCAGGTATGCTTGTATTCCTGAAAAGTGATTTCAACTCAAACAGCCCGGGCAGCGATATAGCTTTTTCCTTGCCTTCACGTAAACAAGGATTGGCAGGCAGGATTGCTTATGGCTATAAGTCCAGATATTTCGCGGAAGCAAATTTGGGCTATACCGGGTCAGAAAACTTCGCAGCTGGTCATCGCTATGGTTTTTTTCCTGCTGTCGGTCTTTCCTACGTGCTATCTAACGAAAGTTTTTTCAAAGGAATTAAGGCCCTTGATTTTATTAACCAGTTCAAGTTACGGGCTTCTTATGGCTTGTCGGGCAATGATCAGATAGGAGGTAATCGTTTTCCTTACTTAAGTATTGTTAACCTTAATTCGGCGGATAACGGTTTTACTACTGGATTTAATTTTGACAACAATAGGAATGGTATTCAGATTAAGAGATATCCAAATGATAACATCACATGGGAAATCAGTAAAAAATTGAATATAGGTCTAGATCTTGGCGTTTTTAATGGCCTGTTGCTTAACATTGATTGGTTCAGGGAAGTCCGGAACAATATTTATCAGCAAAGAAATACTATTCCTGCAACAGTCGGTGTAGTTAGTGCCTTACCCTATGTAAACATAGGTCGGGTGCTTAATCGGGGTATTGATGCAACTTTAAATTACAGTCGTACAATTAATAAAGATATGTACATTTCTGCAAGAGGTACTTTTACCTATGCGAGGAATAAAATACTGTACAAAGATGAGCCAAACTATAGCAACATAGGTCTTTCTAATCTATCTGCAATCGGCCTTCCAATCAATACAAACTGGGGGCTTGTAGCGGAGCGCCTGTTTATAGATGATCAAGAAGTTGCCAACAGTCCTATTTATACATCGGCTACCCATGCGGGGGATATTAAATACCTGGATCTCAACAGAGATGGCAAAATAGATGACAATGATAAAATAGCCATGGGTTATCCATCTGTTCCGGAAATTGTCTATGGGTGTGGCTTTAATATAGGTTACAAAAAAGTTGATATAGGCGTGTTTTTTCAGGGAACGGCCCACGTGTCTAACTTTATAGGTGGTTTTCGTCCGTTTGGTCGAAATCAGGCAAATGTATTAGCTGACATTGCCAATAGCCATTGGTCTGTTAATAATCAGGATCTTTATGCTTTTTATCCAAGGCTTACGGCCTCTGAAACTGCACCTAGTAATGAGCAGAATTCTTCCTGGTGGATACGTGATTTCTCTTATATACGCTTAAAGCAAGCGGAAATTGGTTATACACCTAAGAAATTTGTCCGGATTTATTTAAGGGGGCTTAATCTCCTGACCTTTTCCAAATTCAAAATGTGGGATCCGGAACAAGGCGGAGGTAATGGATTGGGATATCCTCCTCAGCGCATCTATAACATTGGAGCCCAGTTTAATCTATAACACCATAAATCAGAAGACTAACCATGAATATACTAAAACATAAGTTATTATACCTTATCCTAGCTCTGGCTATAGTGGAGCTTTTTTCCTGCAAAAAGTATTTGGATATTGTACCACCTAATACAGGTACTATCGAGGCCGCATTTGAAAACGAAGCTTCGGCCAAGAATTTTCTCTTTTCCCTTTATTCCTATATGCCAACTGAAAATTCAGGTTCAGGCACAATAAGTTCCGCGGCAACCGAAGAAGCAGTAATGGTTTGGCAGAATAATATTATTTCTGCCTTATTAAGAGGAGAACAAAACTCATCAAACCCATTATTTAATTATTGGGAAGGTAAAAATTGTACACCTGCAATCAGTTCTTTTGAAGGGATAAGGCAATGCTATATTTTTTTAGATAATATAGATAAGGTTTCGGATATATCCCCATCAGATAAAACCAGGATGAAAGGCGAAGCGACTTTTTTAGTGGCTTATTACCATTACCTGATGCTCCGACAATACGGTCCCATTCCAATTGTTACTCATGTTGTAGATTTTAATTCTGCCAACGAAGCTGATATTTATCCCGAACGTAAGCCATATGATGAGTGCATTAATTATATTGCGGGCAAATTTGATGAAGCAGCAGCCATGTTGCCTGCAAAAATGCCTGTTCAAAATGAACTCGGAAGGGTTAGTTCTGTAATAGCTAAATCTATTAAATCCAGAATGTTGTTAACTGCTGCATCACCTCTATTTAATGGAAATACCGAATATTATGGCAATCTGAAAAGTAAGGCAGGTACCCCACTTATGAACCTTAGTTATGATAAGGAAAAGTGGAAACGGGCTGCTGATGCCATTAAGGAGGCAATTGATGCCGCACAACAGGCGGGTATTCGTTTATATCAGTTCAGTGACTATAAAGGACCAACTGATTTTTTTGATAATACGCCATTTAATAAAGGGATGATTGCACACCGTATGGCAATGGTCGATCCATGGAATGTGGAACTTATATGGGGGTACTCCAATCCCGAAAATTCTTATGGATGGCAAGCAAACTGTTCTCCTTTAAATTCATACTCGTATAACGGTATTGGGCCAAGCCTAAAAACTGTAGAAACCTATTATACAGCTAATGGACTTCCAATAGATAAAGATCCTGATTGGGATTACCAAAACCGTTACAATGTAAATGCTTCAGCTGGCACACTTAATCTTAATTTGAATAGAGAACCCCGTTATTACGCTTCAATTGCATATGATAACGGCGTTTATTACATTAATGGTAAGGCTCAAACCGTAAATTTTAAAGCAGGTGAAAAAGAAGGTTGGAGATCCGGAGCAACCAATTATTCAGCAACGGGCTTTTTAATTCAAAAAGTAGTAAATCCCCAAACGGTTTCCGATGCACAAAACTTTACCCTTGTTAAATATCCTTGGCCGATAATAAGGCTTGCTGAGTTGTACTTGTCTTATGCCGAGGCACTTAATGAATATTACGGAGAAACAATGCAAGGTGATGTTTTACAAAACCTGAATAAGATTAGAGAAAGAGCTGGGATTCCTACTGTTGAGGCTGCATGGGCATTATCTGGGCATACCGGTTCTTTTTCCCAAAGTGAAATGCGTTTGATTATCAGGCAGGAAAGAACTATTGAACTCGCTTTTGAGGGGCATCATTTCTGGGATATACGAAGATGGAAATTGGGCGATCAATATTTCAATAAAACTATTTATGGTATGAATATTCAAGGTGCAGATGAAAATAGTTTCAATCAAATAAAACCAATTTTAACTCCTGTATTTAAAACACCTGCAAATTATCTTTTCCCAATCAGTGTTAACGAATTGAGTAAGAATAAAAACCTTGTTCAAAATCCAGGCTGGTAAAACATTATTATTTTGATAAGAATAAAATTTAACAATATGAAAACTAAAGTTTTATATATAATAGCGCTTTTGATCAGTTCATCAGTTGTGCTTCTTTCTTGTAAAAAAGAAAAGGATATGGGAGCTAAGCCTATTCCGATTCAAAATCTTAAAGGTGTTTCAGGTTATGGAGAGGCAATTTTTTCCTGGGATGCTGTTTCTAAGAACCCTGTTGATTCTGCTAATTTTTTATATACTTCTATTGATTATGTAGATGCGGCTGGAACGCTCCATCAATATAAGTTTAGCCGGTACTCTACCTCAGCTACAATAGGGGGGCTTGATAACAGACCTTATACATTTACCATTAAAACAGTTGGACCCAGTGGTGCAGAAACCAATGTCACAACGCTTTCAATTACACCCGAGCTGCCTGTTTATCAGATTGTATCGAAGACATTGCAAATTGAAGGTAGTATTGGCAGCGCAAGAATTTCCTGGACCAATAGTACCGGGAAAACGATAGTTGTAAATACCTCCTATACCAATTCATCGGGAACAATAATTACTCAATCTTTTACCTCGGCTAAGATAAATGGTGCCGGGTATATTGGTAACCTTCCTTCAGATCATACTACAGCTATATCTGTTACGGTTTCGGATGTATCTGGTAAAAAATCAAACCCTGTATCTGCATCTGTTACACCTAGTGCAGAAATGAAATTGTCTAATAGCCAATGGACCATCGCTGGGTTTAGCGATGAAGAAGCTGGCGGAGAGGGGCCTGTAAGTGGCTACGCTACAGCCGCTATTGATGGAAATATCAGTACTTTCTGGCATACTGAATGGAGTGTAAACAATCCGCCATATCCACATTGGATTGCTATTAACATAGGTAAAACAGTAACCGTTTCAAAGGTTGGTCTTGTCAATAGGCAAAAGGCCAGTAGCGGTCAAACTGAAATACAACTGATGGGCAGTGTAGATGGTGTTGACTGGATAGATTTAGGCACATTTCCATTTCAGCAAAATAATGCGGAGCAGTCATTTAATTTGGTGCCGCAGAAATGGAAATACATAAAGGTTGTGCTCACAAAGGGGCCTAATTATTTTGGCTATTTAGCCGAAATAAATTTATATGGCGCACAATAATTAAAAGATTAACCTTTGGCAGAAACAAGGTGGATATTGATGAAAATCGTAGATAGAGCCTAAGATATTAACCGTTCAAGAGCCCCTAAAATGGGGGCTTTTGTTTTCATTTCAAACTTCATAGATGATACGTACTCTTACATTAGTTTTTTTAATGCTTTTCATAAGTTTAACTTCTAGTGCACAGAAGGGTTCTAATGTGCTGACCTCTCCAAGAAAAATATTCAATATGAATGTAGATTGGGCTTTTTATCGAGGAGATTTGGCTAATGCAGAAAAGCCCGGTTTTACTGATGATGATTGGGCAGCAGTAACCATTCCTCATGTAATGAGGTTAGAGCAAAAGCACAATGGAGGAGGCCAAATCTATCAAGGTATTGGATGGTACCGTAAGTATTTCCTGGTTCCTAAACGAGAACAGGGGAAAAGGATAACCATAAATTTTGATGGTATCCAAATGAATTGTGACGTGTTTTTAAACGGAGTAAAGCTGACTACCCATCATGGTGGTTATTTAGGCTTCGTTGTAGACATTACCAATAAAGTAAGGTTTGATCGTGACAATGTGTTGGCTGTAAGGGTTTCTAATCAAGACGACCCGCAAACGCCGCCTGGCAAGCCCTTAGCTAAACTGGATTTTAATTATTATGGAGGTATCTACCGTGATGTAAAATTGGTGATCACGAATAAAATCTATATTTCGGATCCTCTGGAAGCTAATAAAATTGCAGGCGGGGGTATATTTATTACTTACCCCAAAGTTGATAAGAAATTTGCTAAAATTAATGTTAAGACCCATATTGTGAACCAGTCTGGTAGAAATTTAAATCTGTTAACCATTATTAAAGACAAAGATGGGGTTCAGGTCGCTATGACAAATGATAAACTGGGGTCTGATCATGGAGAAATCTTTCAAGATCTGATTGTTCAGAATCCAAAACTATGGCATCCGGACCATCCTTATCTCTATCAGGTTATTTCCAGGGTCTATGAAAATAATAGGTTAATTGACGAGAAGATAACGCCTGCTGGCATTAGAACAATTTCATTTAGATCGCCGTCAGGCAAAGCTGATGGATTTTACATCAATGGAGAAAAGCTATATTTAAGGGGTGCAAACCGTCATCAAAATTATCAGACTATAGGAGATGCGGCCTCAAATTCCATGCAGTACAGAGATGCTCTTCAAATCAAAAAAGGTGGGTTTAATGCTGTCCGGGCGGCTCATTATCCCCAGTCTTCTGCCTTTTTAGATGCATGTGATCAAATTGGTTTATTGGTTATTGAATGTGAACCAGGATGGCAATACTTTAGCAAGGATTCTGTTTTCCTAAACCGTACCTATCAAAATGTTAGGGAGATGATTAGAAGAGACCGCAATCGCCCGTCTGTGTTTTTATGGGAAAACTCTTTGAATGAATCGCCCACTGCTGATTTCTGGGCGAAGGAAGTTGTTAGAATTGCACATGAAGAAATGCCAAACGATCAAATGTTTACTGCAGATGATTTCTTCGCTAAAGGAAAGAAATTTTATGATGTAAGCTATAAAGTCATCAATGAGGACGGTACAGATCCGATGATGAATATGCCCTCTCTTACCCGAGAATGGGGAGATACCTGGATGGCAGATGCGGCTAAAGAAAACAGCCTACGCGCCAGCAGGATGTATACCGAAAAGGGTTTATTAGCTCAATGCTTGTTACGGCAAAATGCTTTAAATGGAAGTATGTTAGAATCTGAAGGTGCCTATTGGGACCATGCAAAGTTAGATGCTAATCCAAGAATCGCAGGACATTTTCTATGGAGTTATAACGATTACACCAGAGGATCTGATGCTGTCACTGCTTTCAGTGGAGTGGTAGACGTTGATCGTTATGAAAAATTCGGCTATTACCAGTTACAAGCTATGCAAAGTGCCAGGAACCCGGCTTATGGCCCGATGGTTTATATTGCTAGCTTTAATAATCAGCCAACAATGGATCATGAAATTATTGTTTTTTCCAATTGTGACCGGGTCAAATTTTATCGGAACGGAGAATTTATCAAAGAGATCTTCAGAGTGGAAAATGCCAAAACAGCTCCATACATTGCCGCAAAAGGTGGCAGTCCATATTTTAAGTTCAAAATGGAAAAATATGAGGCAGGGGAACTCCGTGCAGATGCTTATCTGGATGACAAATTAGTCGTCTCTCATAAAGTGAACACTCCTGAAGTTGCAGATCACCTGGAGATAGAAATTGCCGATTTTGGCATGCAAGCGATTGCAGATCAATCTGATATGGTCCCGTTTTATGTTAAAGTATGTGACAGGAACGGAAATTTAGTGAGTAATACGAAGTCCTTACAGTCGTACCGTATCGATCTAAAAGTAGAAGGATGCGGAACATTAATTGGGGCCGATTTGGAAGAGACCGGTTTTAATCAACCTACAGAAGGCGGGGTTGCCTATGGTCTGGTAAGAACATCGGATTTGGCTGGTAATGTTATGATTAAGGCAAGCTCAAATGGTTTAAAGGGAAGCCAAATTGAACTAAAAACTCATCCATGTACTCAAAAATTTGTATTGGATGGTCAACATGCCCAATGGAAAGCAGAAAAAAATGTCCAGGAACTGTTATTAAGTAAAACTCCACTTATAAAACTTCAGCCTGAAATAGAGTTAGCAGAAGGGAATGTAAGGTTAAAAAATACGGGAAACACAGGAGTGTTGAAAAATTTAATTGACGACAATGCTTCTACTATTTGGTTCTCCTCAAGAGAAAACCTGCCAGCTATTATAGAAATAGACTTTAAGAAAGTAATTGACCTTCAAGGTAGTAAAATTATTTGGGGCAAGGATAGCGATTGGTATACTTATTCCATCGATGTTTCTTCTGATTATAGAAACTGGATTAGGATATTTAAAGACAAAATTGTATCAGGACAGGAATATAAACCTGAAATTTATAATATTAAACAAATAAAATGTGTCCGGATTACAGTTTCGGAAGTACGGTCTGAGAATAGCAGATTGGCGATTTCAGATATCAAGTTCTACGGCATATCATCAAAATAAACTTGTATTACTGATAACGATCAACGTAACATGGGTAACCATAAAACTTACAATTGCATATATCCTAACAGGTGAGATTATGAGTTATTACTATATAAGGCAAAAGCATACACCCAAGTGATGTTGAAAGAAATCCTGGAACACCAGTTTGACGGAACACCTATTTACTATAAAATTTACAAGAAAAAATTGGTAGTCCTAAAAGAAAAAGCAATGTCTTGGGGGTAGAGGTAGAGAATGCCAAGTTGCAAATGCAGAATGCTGGTTCTCAATTAAACATCAATAAAAAGCAGGTTGGGCAAACCTAAAAATCAACCGGGGCGAATATGTTTCTCCTGGTACAGCTTTAGGCTCAATTGCTTGTTTGAATGAGGTGCTGGTGAATGTTTTTGTACAGGAAAATGAAGTAGCCCTGCTAAAAAAGGGGGCCAATGTGAGTATACAGGCCGATGCCTATCCTGGAATAAGGTTTAAGGGTAAGGTATCAGCTATTATCCCCGTAGCATCAGCGGCCAAAACATTCCCTGTAGAAATTAAAATTGCGAACAACAAAGCTCAAAAGTTGCTAGCGGGAGGCCATGTCCAGCTTTTCATTTCGTCAGGAAATCTCCCCTGGCACTAAATACTCACTAATATGTGCTTTTTTATATAATCGATCATTATTTACACAGCTAAATAGATGCGTTATCAACTTGTTTCTAACGGCGTTGATAACGCGCATTTTATTTTTTCCTTCACTTGTCTTTCGTTCGAAATAGCATTTCATATCGCTGCTTATTAGCGACGCCATCGCAGCCATGTGCAATAATGTTTTTACTCTTTTGTTGGGTTTGTGCGAAACCCGGGGTCGACTTCTTAAACTGGTTCCAGAATTGTGTTCAAACGGAACGATACTCGCACAACAAGCAAATTTCTTGGCTGTCCTTATATTCTTAAATTCATTTGTTGCAATAATAATTTCCACTGCAGTAACTGTACCGATGCCAAAAACTGAGTTGATATCTGGAATAATCGCTGTAATGTTGGGTCGGCTTTTATAGTCTTTTAATTCACTTCTCTTTGTATCGTCATGAGGAATTAACAGAATTTTGATCATTTAAATTTTTAAAATGATCAAGATACAACTGTGAGATACCTGGACTAGGCTCATCATTGTCGCTATCAAGAAATATAAAGGGTGCTCACTAAATATGCAAGCACCCTATGGTTTATTTGATTGTGTTAGTTCTAATCTTCATCTTCATTTCCACGGCCCCGGCCGTGCCCATGACCATTGCCTTTCCAATTACCTTCTGAATACATCTTTTTAGCCTGTCCAGGAGGCATTCCGTGAGGGTTTCCTTTTGCTCTGTAATAATTATCATCGTCGTCGTACCTAATTACCCTTTGACCACGGTGCTTTTTATATCTGGCATAACGAACGCGGTCATTATCGAAGTTATAATAGGCATCTCTTGAATTGATAACAACTTTGTATCCATGGTCGAGATCATAACCTCTATATCTTGAAGGTAATGACAGCGAAAAATTCCATCTTCCATTGCTTAGATATATAAATTGTCTTTTAGGTACGTAATAATAGCACTCTACATCGGGAAGATAATAATATTCGGCATAATCATAGCCTGCTGGTCCCCATGAAGGTTGCGAGCCGATATTGAGGTTTACACTTACCTGTGCGGATGCACGGAACGAGATAAACCCAATAGTGATAAGGAAGGCTAGAAATACTTTTTTCATGATTTTAATTGTTTGTTTGTGTGTGTTTATTGATGATGGAGTATAACGGTGCCCAGATTTGTGTTCTGACCCAAGCTTACATTTACATTGGTAATTGTACTGTCTCTGTAACCAGTTACCGGAGCGAATTTTACTGAATAATTTCCAGCACCTAAGCCACCAATTAAAAATCTACCTGTTAAAGGGTCTGCGAGTGTACCAACAGTATCAGTTCCTGCAATGACCAATACTTCAGGATTACTTTGCAGGGGCATCACTATTCCGGAAATCAGGCCTGAAGTAGCTGCTGTAATACCTCTAACTACAGGTTTTAATATATATTTTCCGCTACCAGTACTTACAATAGATTTTGCTGCATCAAAATCCAGTAACAAGGAATAAGTAACACCTGGAACCAGGGTAGGATTGGCGGTTAATTTAACCTTCCAGCCAGAGCTTTGTCCACTTGGTGTGGTTAGGTTTTGTTCAATACCATTTACAACAATTGTATTCCCGGTGTCGTTCAATACCAATCTGATTTCAGTGATATCGCCGCTTGGCATTTCTCCTGTTGCCACCAGGATATCTGGATTGCTTGAACCTATTCTGAAATTTAGAATGTTAAAAATACCAGATGAAGCGGCAAATGTATAAGGCTTGCCTGCAGAAATTAAGACCACTTCTTTAACGTTGAGGTTAATCTTGTCGAAATTTCCAGGCGCATCAGTCATGCGAATCTGTACCTGAGTTGTTCCTGAAGCAGATTGTCCGTTATTGTCTTTCTTACAGCTCGTAAAGGCGGCCATTACACTTAATCCAAGTACAAGGGCTATATGTACAAATTTCTTTTTCATTGTTGTAGATTTTAGTTATTAATGGCTCAAAGTTGGATAGGGAAGATGAAAAGAACATGAAATTTTAGAAATTTCTCCTTTTTATTTTTTCATCTAAAATTCATGATCGTTACTGATATTTGTTTTTTTACTATTCATTATGGAGTATCCTTAAACGTTTTATGGTTTAAACTTTCCTTATATTTACGTTATGGGCAGATTTCTTATCCTTCTTTTATTTTTTAATTGTTTTGCATTGTGTTTATGTCCTGCAAAGGTATTTGGAAACGGGCCTTGTTATGTAAAGAGTCCATGTATGCATTTATATAGGAACAGTCTGAGTGATACAACATCAATTGCTGGAGAAAGACAGGAGCCAAAGCAAGATAAAGGCGAAAAAAAACGCGGGCAGAAAGAAGGGAAAAAAGATGTGCCGGAAATTAAACAGGTGCCTACGGCCAGGAAACAAACCAAACCGGTAAGTGTAAAACCGGATATTAAAGTGAAGCCGAATATTAAGATTCAGCCAATCAAGATCATTCGTCCAAAAATAAGAAAACCATAAATTCCTCAGGGCCGTATGAGAGTACTATCTATTTATATCCTCTTCTTTCTTATAGCAGTTCAAGTAAACGCGCAGCAGGATACCTCAGGGAAGGCCACATTAACTTTGGCGGCACTCTATAGCAGTAATGTGAGTTATTACGGGCAGGTAACGAACGAGAAACTGCCTTATGTACTGGTCAATGCAACACTGAGACTCCCCGTTGGGTTATATTTCTCTGCCGGATCCTATAAGTTGCTGAACTATGGTTCCGGAATATCGGAAACAAATCTTGGCCTGGGTTTCGATCATGATTTTAATGACAAGCTAACGGCTGACGTGGCGTACACAAGGTCATTTTTCCCGGCAAATTCTCCTCTTTTGCAGGCTTCCAACCAAAATAACCTGAATGCTTCAGCGAGTTATCATTGGCCATGGTTTAAGAGTTCATTAGACGCAGATTATGCCTTTGGAAAAGATAAAGATGTTTTTATGAGTCTGAGTAACTCTAAAAATATTGAACTGGGCAGCTTGTTTAATCAAAAGAACAGGATTTCTATAGAGCCTTCTATTGAAGTGGTTGCAGGGACCAGGCATTATTATGAAACATATATTACTGAAAAGAACAACCGGAACCGCGGAAATGGTAAAGGAAATGGAAAGCCACCAGTATCGCCTGGGAATTCCGGGCAAAATACGAGCATTATTACCTATGTGCCATCTACCAAATTCAATATGCTTTCCTATAATTTTAAACTCCCGTTAACATGGAGCCGTGCAAATTATCTGGTGGAGATCAACGGTCAGTTTTCTGAGCTTGGGCAACATACTGAGCCGGATATAAAACGTGAGCAATTGTTTTTTGGTCTGGCCTTTTATTATCAATTTTAACAATAGATCATGAAAGTTCTGATTGTAGAAGACGAAAAAACACTTGCTTATGAAATGGTAACATTCTTGCAAAAAGCATTTTACGTCTGCGACCTTGCATATACATTTAAAGACGCTCTTGAAAAGGTAGAACTTAACCAATATGACTTTATTTTAATTGATCTGGGCCTTCCTGATGGTGATGGTCTTCAAATTCTGCAAAAAGCGAAGAGGAACAATGCTGAAGCGGCTTATATTATTTTAACCGCAAGAGGAAACCTGGAAGACCGGATCATTGGCCTGGACCTGGGAGCAGATGATTATCTGGCAAAACCTTTTTACCTGCTCGAGCTCCAGTCCAGGATGCAGGCCATTGCAAGAAGAAAATTTAATATCGCTGTGGAGTTACTTGTCTTAGGTGAATTTAGTGTTGATCTGCAGAAAAGGTTGGTGCTGCATCAAAATGAGCAAATTGAACTCTCTAAAAAGGAATTTGATCTGTTGAGTTATTTATTGCTTCATAAAAACCGTGTTCTTACCAGGATGCAGCTTAGTGAACATATTTGGGGTACTTATGCTGATGATGATTACGATTCGAATTATATCGATGCCCACATCAAAAATATCAGAAAGAAATTAAATGTCTGGGCTGCTACAGACTGGCTGGAAACTGTTCGTGGTGTAGGTTATAGAATCAGAAAGTAAAATGAAATTATCAAATAAATTCATTTTACTTATTACAGGGTCAAAATTGATCATTGTACTCTTTTTTATCTTGCTGCTGCCCTTTTTGGTGCAAAAAATTGCCTCTGACTATACCAATCATTCTCTGCGCGAACAAAAACGAAAAGTTATTGATCACGTGGAAAAAAACGGGGCAGATTATTATTTGCAGGGCGACAATAGTTATGGGAGTTATACCATGCTAAAAGAAGAATATATTTCATTGGAGCCAGTTGCTGATGGGCTAAAAGTGGATACCATCAAAAATACAGTGCGTCTGATTGAAAAGGATACATTGAATTATCGGGTTCTGAGCTATACTTTTAAGAATAAGAATAAAAATTATTTGCTGGAAATTGGCAAAACAACGGCGAGTATAAACCAATACAACAGATCAATACAGCGTTTCGCTTTGTATGTTTTGGTGGCGTTGATTGTTTTAACGATTTTAATAGATCTCATTTTTACAAGATTACTGATCCGACCACTTGCTAAGATCATCAAGACTAAACTTCTTAACCGGAAATTTCCTTTTAAAGATCAGCGGGTCACAACAAAGACCAGTACTACTGACTTTAAATATCTGGATGAATCCATCACTTTGTTAATGGATCAGATTAATGAGGCTTTTGCTAAAGAAAGAGAATTTACAGCCAATGCTTCTCATGAGCTGATGACTCCAATTAGTATCCTCCAAAATAAAATGGAGAACCTGCTTGGTGATGAGCAGATGAGTGAGTCGGTTACTCTGGGTATTATTGGGATGATGAAAACACTGGATCGGTTAAAGAAAATATCTGGTGCATTGCTGTTAATTTCCAGAATTGAAAATGAGCAGTTTGTTAAAAATGATGATGTTAAGGTTTTGATCCTGTTCAATGATATTATTGAAGAAATAAGTCATAGGCTGGAAGAGAAAAATATTTCGATTGGTCTCGATATTTCTGATGATATTGTGCTGAAAAAGGTAAATCACAGCTTACTTTTCCAGCTTTTCTATAATTTAATTAACAATGCGATAAAATTCAATAAACAGGATGGAAGCATTCTGATCAGAGGATTGAGCCTGAAGAACAGAGGGTATGAGATTAGTGTTATAGATACTGGGATTGGTATTGCTGACGACCAGATACCTTATATTTTTGATAGGTTCAGGAAAGTCAATATTTCAGAGAATGCGGGTCATGGACTTGGCCTGGCCATTGTAAAAAGCATTGCTGCATATCATAATCTGGAAATTAGTATTCAATCCAAAGTTGGAGAAGGAACAACTTTAAGCGTTAAGAGCATCCAGAATTAGGCTGCCCTTTATAGGTCAAAATGGCTTCATAATCAGGTTGATGTTGTGTTTTTCCCTCCTGTATATAGTATGGTCCAGTAAAAGAGCTATCGAGACAAACACCTATTGTGAAGGGCGAAAGAAAAATAATTTTATTTTCTTTCACCCTTTTTTTTATTCTGATCGCCTTAAGGATTATTGATAAACCTTAAACCTCTTTATGAAACTAAAGAACCACTCCAATTCAATACGGATGCTGGCGCTTGCTGCCCTTCTTTTTTCGGGGGCGGAGCAGGCTGCCCTGGCGCAATCTATAGACACAAATATTACGGCTATTCAAAAGATGACCATAAAGGCTGTGGTTAAAAAGCTTGAAAAAGACCATGTAAAACCCAAGGCAATTGATGATGATTTTTCAAGATCCATATGGAAAAAATATCTGGAGAGTTTAGATCCAAATAAGGATGTATTGCTGCAGAGCGATTTTCAGGATTTAAAAAAATATGAGTTGAGCATTGACAATGAACTTCATGAAGGAAGTGTAGATTTCTTTGTTTCCGCCTATCAAATTTTTCATAAGAGACTCCTGGAAGCTCAGGCAGGTTATAAAAAGATTCTGGAGCGACCTATGGCCTTTAATAAAGATGAGACGGTTCAGATGAATGGAAGTTTACTGGACTATCCCACAAGTAAAGCTGCGCTGGAAAAAGTATGGCAGAAAAGGGCTAAATATTTTGTGCTGAAAAAAATGATAGATCTGGACAGTAATAAAGTCAATAACCCTGCACTGGAAAAACAAGCACGCTTAAAGGTGGATAAATGGTTGGGGAATGTTTTTAAGAACTTGGTCGGCTCGTCTGCGTTAAATGAGCGGTTCAGCCAATATGTAAATACCATTACTATGGAGGTAGACCCTCATACGTCTTATTTTGCACCTGTTAAAGCAAGAAGTGTCAACAATGATATGGCGAAGCGCTTTTTTGGCATTGGACTGGAGTTACAGGATAAGGAGGGTGATGTATTCGTTAAATCGCTCAAACCAGGTGGTGTTGCCATCAAAAGTGGTCTGGTGGACATTAATGATCGTATTTTACGTATTAGTGATACCAAAGGCGTGATGGTTGATGTTGCCGGAATCCCGATTGCTGAAGTTGCGGATCTGATCAGGGGCGATAAAGATACTGAGGTATCTTTAGATTTGCTGAAAAGTAGTGGTCAGGAAAAAACGGTCTCTTTAAAGCGGGCAGAAATTAAAGATGAAGAGGGAAGGGCCAGAAGTGCTGTTATTGAGAAGAATGGGCTGAAAATCGGTTATATTTATTTACAGGAATTTTATGCAGACGCAGCCAATCCTGCGGGATTCCATTGTGCAGACGATGTGGGCAGGGAGCTGCTGAAATTGAAAGCACAGCATGTGAATGGGGTTATCATAGACTTGAGAAATAACGGCGGAGGTTCTTTGGACGAAGTGGTGAAGATGAGTGGTTATTTTCTGGGAAACGGGCCAAAAGTTCAGATCAGAGATGGAAACGGGATAAAAATTTATACCAGTAATGAAGCGTCCATATATGATGGACCACTTGCAGTAATGATCAATGAACAAAGTGCTTCGGCTTCAGAAATATTTGCTGCCGCCATTCAGGATTATAAACGGGGGATCATTATTGGCAGCCAATCCAGTTATGGAAAGGGAACAGCCCAAGGTACCTTGCCTATGGGAAAGATGGGCGACCAGGCAAGGGAATACCGGATTTGAATTTTGGATCGTTGCGGCTTACCCAATTCCAGTTTTATCGTGTTAACGGAGCGTCTACACAGCTGAGGGGCGTAAAAGCAGACGTGGTATTGCCAGGGAAGCTTGCTTATTTAAAGATTAAAGAGAAAGACAATTTGACGGCATTACACTGGGACAGTATTCCTGCGGCTAATTATTCTGAATTTAATAAGCCATTAATTTGGAATAATATTTTAAATTTAGCTACCAAAGCAATCGGTAACGACGCGAAATTTAAAACGATTGATGAAAACAGCAGGCTTCTGGCGCAACACCAGTTGGATCCGGTGGATTTAATCAGTGGTAAATTTATCCGGCAACAGGATCAGCTTTTGGCTTATACCAAAAAAATTGATCGAATTGCTCAGCTGGACGGTGACCGGAAGTTAAAAATAACTGGTACAATGGATAACAGCGGCGCTGCCGAAAATGAATGGTACGGGAAATGGTTAAATACGCTCTCAACAGATCTGTACCTTGACAAAGGTTTGGACATAATAGGTGTAATGAATCAAAAAATGTAAAAAGATAAGGCTGATGGCAGAACTTTCAAAGATAGAACCCTTGTTTCGTGAACATTATTCTTTTTTATGCTCGGTTGCTTATGAAGTAGTGGAAGATGAAGAGACTGCCAAAGATATTGTTCAGAATTTCTTCCTGTATTGTCTGGATAGGATCGCTTCACTGGATATTCACGGGAGTTTCAAAAGTTATGCATTCAGGGCAGTAAGAAACGCCTCACTGAGCTACAGAAAGAAATCTAAAAAAGTAGATTATAATGATGATCTGCTGAAGCAAACCGGGGCGAATTTGGCTTGTATAGCGGAAGACGATAGGGAAGAGAACGAAATTGCCCGGGATCTTGTACTGTGGCAGATTATAGGCCAGATGCCGGAAAAGAGAAGACATATCTTCTTGCTGAGTAACAAAGAAGGATTGAAGTATACTGAAATAGCTGCGCAGCTGGATATTTCTGTGAATACTGTAAAAACACATATCAAATTATCATATGAGTTTTTAAGACGTGAATGCAGATCGCTGATCAGGATAGTGATTTTAATTTATATGTGGATAGGATTATATTAACAGAGCTATGGATCAGGAAGAAAAAATGAATTGGGAAAAGCTGTTAAGACACCTTGAAGGTGACAAGGACGGCGGACAAGCCGATGAAGAATTGAATCAGGAGGAGCTCGAGATGCTGCTGCTGGCAGAAGAAACAAATATGAGTTTAAATAGAACAGACCCAGAAATGAAATTTCCGGTGCAAGCTGGCTGGGAAGAGTTAGAGGCAAGATATAAAGAGAAAAGCAGGAAAGAGAACCTAACGATTGGCCGTGGCAGGCGCAATTGGTTTATGGCAGCGGCGGCTGTGCTTGCTTGTGTAATTGGATCGGTCTGGTGGCTGTCTATTCGACCCGAAGATCCGTCAAAAAATGCATCTGCACCAACAATAGCAGGTGTTAAACTGACCCTCGAGAATGGAAAGACGGTTGCACTTGACCAGAAAGAAGCCCCGGTTTTAAAATCTGCGGGAGCCGCTTTGAATGGGGGTACGCTTGTTTATAAGAAAGAAAAGGCATTGCCAAAAGAAAATGAAGGTCCGGTTAGCATGAACATATTGGAAGTACCATATGGGAAACAAACTAAGGTGGAATTGGGTGATGGCACGGCAATATGGGTAAACTCGGGGTCGAAATTGACGTATCCAAGTCATTTTTCGGCCTCCAAAAGGGAGTTGACTTTAGAAGGTGAGGCCTTTTTTGAAGTAAGCCATAATGCACAAAGGCCTTTTGTTGTGCATGTAAAGGGGCTAAATGTACAGGTATTGGGTACTGCATTTAACATCAATTCTTTCGGGCCAGCGGTACAGACTGCATTGGTAAGAGGCAAGGTTGGTTTGGAAGCGGGAAATCAGTCTATTCTTCTGATGCCCGGCGAGTTGGGTTCTTACACCAGGGCGGGTGGAACATTATCTAAAGCTGAAGCAGATTTAAAATTATATACGGCATGGAAAGACGGTGAAATTTATTTTGACAATAGCAGCCTGGCTGAAATTGCCTTCCGTTTGGAAAGGGAATATAACCTTCGTTTTAGTTTTACGGATCCAGCACTTAAGAACCTGCATTTTATGGTAGATATGCCTAAAACAGGAGATGATATTCAACAAGTGCTTAAGAACATTAAATTGAGTACCAATGAAGTAGATTTTGTGGTGAAAGGAAATATGGTTGAAGTAAAACGACGACATTAAGTTGCTGTACTTTATTTAAAAAGGGTGAAAATAATTTCAAATTGTTTTCACCCTTTTTGATAGGTACGATGCCTATATATTAAACCGACCAACCACCTAAACCAATGAGCAGAATAAAATTATTTTTATCGCATGTAAATACCTTTTGCTTTCATTTAAAACTTTAAGTATGACCAGGTTCCTTAGAAAGTTTATACTTCTTGCTTACTTGCTGTTGTGCATTGGTTATGCTCATGCACAGCAGGCATCTGTATTCGATCCGCTGGAAAGCTTCAAACAGGTCGGTTACCCTGCAGGAAACCTTGTCAGGACCGCATCTGGAAAACCGGGGACATCCTATTGGCAGAACCGTGCAGATTACCAGATTTCTGCCAGGTTTGATACTTTGTCCCGGCAATTGCGGGCTACAGAGGAGCTCATCTATTTCAATGATAGCCCAGATGTTTTACCGGAGGTATGGCTGTTGTTAGGGCAGAACCGCTTTCGTAAAGATTCCAGGAGTGCCGCAACGACCCCATTAGAAGACAGCCGCTTTGGAATTAAAGAGTTTACTGATGGCTTTGTACTGGAGAAAGTGATGGTCAAAAATAAAAAGACCGGAATATGGAATAACGTAGATGCTAAGGTTATGAACGATCAGCTTAAGATCATGCTGCCTGAAGCTTTAAAGGTGAAGGATAAAATTACTTTAAGGATAGACTATCATTTTACATTACCCAAAAATGGCTCTGATTTTATGGGTATTTTACCAACTACCAATGGTGCAATCTATCAGTTTTCTGCCTGGTTCCCCAGGGTGGCTGTTTATGATGATATAGAGGGTTGGAATACGGCCAATTCCGGATATTATATAGAACCTGGGAAACTGGATTATAAAATTACAGTGCCTTCAGGATGTATTGTTCAGGGTACCGGACGACTCCTTAATCCAGAACAGGTTTTAACCAAAGAACAGCTGTTCCGGTTGCGTGTGGCAGAAAAAAGTAATGAAACCGTTCAGATACGCACTGCGAAAGAAGTGACCATGGCTTCTTCAAGACCAGGTCCTGGTCTGCTGACCTGGCACTTTAGTGCGGATCATTCCGGAGATGGATTGTTTGCTGTTTCCAGGTCTTTTATCTGGGATGCCGTGAAAGTTGACCTGCCCAATAAAGAAACCGCTTTGGCCATGTCTTTATATCCTGTTGAAAGTAATTATGCAGCCTGGCAGAAATCAGCGCAAACGATGAAACAAGTCCTGGAAAGTTATTCTAAATTATGGTGCCCGTATCCTTATAAAACTGCTGTAAATATTGCCGGTTCTGTTACGGGAATAGGAGGGCCGGGAGCAAGCTTTATTCAATATCAGTCGAACGGCATGGCCAATGGAGTATGGTCTAAGCTTAACCACGAACTGGGACATAGCTGGTTTAATATGATGATTGCCGGCAATGGGAGACAGGCCTGGATGGTTGAGGGATTAAACTCTTTTATCAACCATATTAATGGAAAGGTGCTTCAGGAGGAAACCGCTTTTACTATACCATATGCTGTTAACTGGCTAGAAAAAGCTGATCCAAACCAATGTGCCGCAACACCTTACGAGCTAATGCTCTATAAAAATTTCGCTCTGCTTGCTTATGTAAAGCCAACTGTTGCGCTCCATTTGCTGAGAACGGAAGTTTTGGGAGCCAGACGTTTTGATGCTGCGTTCCGGACTTTCGTTCAGGCTTGGAAATTTAAACACCCCAGTCCGTCCGATTTCTTCAGGTGTATGGAAAAGGAAAGTGGCGAAAACCTCAGCTGGTTTTGGCAAAGCTGGTTTCTGAACGACTGGACCTTAGACCAATCTGTTGAAAATGTGCAGTATGTAGATGGACTGCCAGAGAAAGGGGTAAATATAAAGCTGGTTAATAAGGGCAAGATGGTGATGCCGGCAGTAGTGGAGGTTGTGGAGTCTAATGGCCGGGTGAACCGGGCAAATTTACCTGCTGAGATCTGGCAAAAGGGAGGCACCTGGACTTTCCATTATCCATCAACCAGTGCGGTTATTTCTGTAAAACTTGATCCTGATCATAACCTTCCTGACCGCGACCAAAGCAACAATATATGGCATGAAACAGCCAATACTATAACTCAACCGACTACTAAATAAATCTAAAAAAACAACCGACAATGAAAAAAACAATTTTAACCAAACTGCACAACTAAATTACCCATCAACTAAACCAAACCAATGAATTATAGAACTATCCGTACTGTAATTTACAGTACCTTACTTCTGCTGGTTTTTTTGCTCCCAGCTTCGGCCCAGCAGAAAAACAGCAGGAAAGTGACACTAAATGTGCGTAATGGCACAATGGAGAGTATTATCCAGTCTATTATGAAACAGACTTCGGTTAAGATTGTGTATAACCAGGAACTGGTACAAAAAGCAGCTCGCATGGATTTTACAGCAAATAATGAAGAACTGAAGCCTGTGATCAGACGTCTGTTAAAAGGATCGAACCTTACTTTTGTGCAGCAGGACGATGTGATGGTCATTGGACCAAAAGATGAACCCGAAGAGGTAAAAAAAAAGACAGGCGTCATAAAAGGGCAGGTAACTGATAACTCCGGTAAGCCCCTGGTTCTTGTTACTGTTAGCATTCCAGGATCGCAGTCAAATACGATTACTAACGAGGCCGGTGAATTTACCATTGATTTTTCAGAAGGATCTTCATTGGCCTTCTCTTCTGTGGGTTTTATTAAACAAACCATAAAAGTCCATGTGAACGACAAAGTAAATGTTCAGCTGGAGCCGTCGGTGAGTAATATGGACGAGGTAGTGGTAACGGGTTATCAGACGGTGAATAAGCGTTTGTCGGCCAGTTCTACTTTTACCTTAAAGGGCTCGGAGCTTAATCAGCCCGGAGTAACCAATGTATTGTCTATGTTGCAGGGGAAGGTGCCGGGCCTGTCGGTTGTAAATAACTCAGGCAGTGTAAATGCCGTTCCTTCTATGCGGATACGGGGTACTTCAACCCTGGTTGGAAATGCGAACCCACTTATTGTGGTCGACGGGGTCGTACGCGAAAATCCAAATGACCTAAACCCAGATAATTTGCTTGGCGCAGATCCCAATACAAGAGATGTATACCTTCTAAAGGATGTAATTGAATCCAGAGGAACACTGACAGGGAACTCTATCAGTGGTTTGAACGCTAAGGATGTAGAGAGCATCACCTTTTTGAAAGATGCTTCCGCAACGGCTATTTACGGTACCCGGGCAGCCAATGGGGTTATTGTAATCACTACCAAATCCGGTAAGGCCGGTAAGATGGTGATTGATTATGGCCTATCGCTCGGTACGGCCCTTAAGCCAGGATACAGCATGCTGCAATTAATGAATTCACAGCAACGTATTCGTTTTTCCAGGGAGATGTATGAGGATGGGTATCTCTACCCAAGTACCCCCTTCCATTTAGGTTATGAGGGGGCATTACAGGATCTGCTCAGTAAAAAAATTACAGAAAGTCAGTTTCAAAGTGATGTGGCGGGTTTGGAAAAAATAAATACGGATTGGTTTGGTCTGCTTTTTCAAAGTCCATTGAATATGGGACATCATTTGAGTTTTAGTGGTGGTAGTGATAAAACTACCTATTACACTTCTGTTTCTTATCAGGACAACAGGAGTGCTGCTAAAGAAGACCGGTTAAGGAATTTTTCAGCTGACGCATCTCTTAAAACAGAAATCAACAGAAAACTTAACCTGAATTTTAATTTAAGTGCCAGTCAGCGTATTTCCAATGGTTATTTTTCTACGCTAAATCCACTTGACTACGCTTTGAAAACCAGCAGGGCAATCCCCTCAGATCTTGTTTATAAAGTATCTGCCATCGGTACATATGGTTCTGGTCCTCCCTTAGATTACAATTTTCTTAACGAAATTAAACAGACTGGCAATAGTCTTAAAAACACAGACCTATCGGCTACATTAACTCTTAATTATTTAGCATTTAGAGGCCTTACTTTGAGCTCTACTTCGAGTGGAACTGCTAATACCCAATATAGTGAACAATATGCAACAGAACTTAGTAACTATATAGCCAACGCCCGTGGTTATGATTATGGAACGGTAGCGCCTGGGAGCGCGGCTGAACAGGCTTCATCTTTACCTTTTGGTGGTGTATTAATAGCAGGAAATTCTTCTTCCTATTCTTATTCAATACGTAATTCGGCAACTTTTGCCAGGAGCCTTTTTTCAGAAAAAGACCAGTTTAGTATAGTCGCAGGCCAGGAAATCAATTCGTTACGAAGAGAAAGCCTGAACAATTATGTGCCCGGATACCTGCGTGACCGGGGAGAAAGCATCTCCATAAATCCAAATTCATTAGCAATGCTCGATGTCAGGAAAAAAGATGCGCTGAATAATTCCCTGTCCATGTATGGCATTTTTACTTATAGTTATGATGACCGGTATGTGCTCAATGCCAATATCAGAACAGATGCTTCAAATCGCTTTGGCCAGTTTGTTAACCAACGTTTCCTGCCGGCATGGAGTATTGCCGGAATGTGGAACATCAGTTCTGAAAAATGGTTAGAGGGAAACAAGACTATAAACTATCTTGGTTTAAAAGCTTCTTATGGTTTTCAAGGAAATGTAATCACAGAGGTGGGGCCGGAACTGATTTTAACATTGCCGGATAATGGTCAGGGTGTTGATCCAAGATCAAATGAATTCTCCCTGGGCATTAGGTCCTTACCTTATCCAGGACTAAGATGGGAGAAAACCAAAAATATGAATTTGTCCATCAGTGGAACTTTATTTAATTCATTTTTAAATTTCGAAATGTCTTATTATCAAAAGCTGACGACGGATGCGATTATAAGAAAATACATACCTATAGAATATGGTGTGCAAACGATGTTGATTAACGGGGGTAATATTAAAAATTACGGATATGATATGGATGTAAATATGAATCTAATCCGTTCTAAAGACTTTAAATGGAGTATTTCTGTTAGAGGAGGCAAGAATTTTAACGTTTTGCAGAAAGGTACTGTTGAATTGACCAGTCAGATTATACAAGACTACTTTTCTGGTTCTGTGCTTACTGAGGACCAGCCTGTTGGTACATTTTACGTTTTTTCTTTTAAAGGTCTGGATCCCAAAACTGGAGTTCCTTTATTTTATGGAGTAGACGAGGGTGATCCGGCATCCAGGAAATCAACATTTATAGACTATTTAAAACCAGTGGGGACCACCATGCCTAAGATTAGTGGGGGATTATCCACGAATATAGGTTACAAAGCATTCAGTATGGGTGTCTCCTTTGCTTTTAATCTGGGATCCAAAAGGTTAAGAAATTCTGTTTACCAGGCTCTTGGCTTGTCTAACCCTATGCCAGATCTAAATTTACCGGTAATTCTTGCAGAGCGCTGGCGCAAGCCCGGTGATGAGGCTTTTACCAATATTCCAGCTTATCCTAAAGATAATGATCCTACTGGTTCCGGGTTTATCTACCTGCCAAATTTTTCGAACATGAGCCGTTATGATATGTACAACCATTCTGATGTTAATGTGGTTTCGGGAAGTTTTTTGAGGTGTACCAACCTGAACTTTTCTTATCGTCTTGGAGACCGTGTGCTGAAGCGTATAAAACTGAAAGGAGCAACGATTACAGGGGCCGTTTCTAATTTATTTGTTATTGCAGATAAAAATCTACGGGGTGAGGACCCTGAAACTATGGGGGCCGGTACAACAGCCTTACCTATAACAAAAGCTCTTAACCTAGGTTTATCCATCACTTTTTAAGAAATATTAAAATGAAAAGAGTTACATTTTTTTCACTACTTCTTTTGGTCGTTTTACAAGTTTCTTCTTGTAAAAAATTTCTTGAAGAACAATCTCAAACTGATATTATACCTCGTTCTGCCTCGGCACTTAATGAGTTATTAATGGGCGCTGCCTATACCGGCAATAATGGTTCAGGTACAAATCCTGCTATCCGTTTTCTTGATGATGACGCAACCCATGACCATTTCTTTTTTAAAAAGGGAGATATCTATTATGCCTATACCTGGCAACCCGCAAGTACTTCACAGTCGCGTGATGCCGGTGCTGTGCAATGGTCAGTTTTATATCCTCGTATCCTGACTTGTAATGTGGTGCTTGATTATGCTCCTAAAGTAACAGGCACAACTGCAGAGATAGAAAATGTTACCGGACAGGCTTATCTGCTACGGGCATTTTATTATTTCAGGCTTATCAATTTCTATGCAAAGCCTTATTCGGACAAATTATCCAACCCAAACCTGGACCTTGGCGTTCCACTTATTTTAAGCTCAGGTTTGTCTATGGAAGGACAGCCACGTAATACGGTGGCAGAGGTTTATAAACAAATTATAGATGACCTGACCAAGGGAATTGAACAGTTACAAAGGAATGGTAAGAACAACAATATATTTCGAATTAATCATGTCGCAGGGTCCTTATTGGCTTCCAGAGTGTATATGCAAATGGGCGAATGGCAAAAAGCAATTGAAGCCGCCACTTTTGTGTTAAATAACAAATCGGACTTAATGGATCTGAATACCTGGGGTACGCCAGATGCAAATACTAAGGCTATTGTGGATAGCAAAAATCCAGAAACTTTATGGGCATTTGGATCGGCACTCGAAGTGGTCTATCAGGGGGGTGACGATGCTTTTCTGTATAGGCTTTCTGAGGATCTTCTGAACAGCTTTGAGGATGGGGATCTGAGGACAAGTATTTATATAAAAAACAGCAAATCTAATAAATCTCCGTCATATCCTTATACCTCTACTATTGGACAATCATTTAGGGTTTCGGAAGCATTATTGAACAGGGCAGAGGCCTATGCACAGCTAAACAAACTGGGACAAACGGCAAATGCTCAGCTGGCCCTAAATGATCTGAATACTTTGAGAAAGAAAAGGTTTACTCCCGCGGCGTATCATGACCTTGCAAGTACGGGTGCTGATGACCTGTTGAAGAAGTGCTACGATGAGAAGCGAAGAGAACTTTTTGGAGAAGAATATCACCGCTGGTTTGACCTTCGCCGACATGGCATGCCTTCCATTACACATGTTTTTCATGAAAATGAATCACAGGTGCTCAGTTATGTGCTTAAGGATCATGACCCGGGATATATATTTCAAATCCCAAAGGCGGCGATGGACAAGAATTCAAAATTAATCGGTAATCCTGAACCGGAATTGCGTATAGGCCATTAAACAAGATCATCATGAAACTAAAAATATTATTACACCTATTATTGGTGAGCATGGTTATACTAAGCTGTAAGAAGGAAGCAGGTATACAGCCAGACACTCTACGCCCTGAATATACCCTTCCTCAGGGCAATCATGATTATGATGCCCGGATTGTAAATTTTAAGAACAAATATGGTTGTTATATCCTCTATAAGTTTACCGATAAGGACTTTCAATGGAACATCACTAACCTCATTCCTTATGTGGCAGATCAGGGAGATGAAAATTACATTACTCCGGCACTCAATGCTCTGGATACGTATTTACTTCATTATTACAGCGATGGCTTTTTAAAGCTTGCGTTGCCATATAAGATTATTTTATCTGCCAGGATCAGAAAAGTTGATCCCAGTTCGAATGATACATTGGAAACCCCATTGTCCAGTGCCAGTTCATTCAGTCACTTTGCATTTGGGCATGCCAGCAGTCGTTTGGCAACCTTATCTGCCGATGAACTGAAACAGATGAAAGCAGATCTTCACACTGAATTCTGGAAACAGGCGGTCGGTACAGGCAAGGTGGGGATTTCTCCGATTTTTGCTAAATCGACTGATTACAGCGTTGTTAACCCGTATAATGTAAAATATTATGGCGTGCTTGGTAAACAAGAAGGAGATTATACCGTATATAGTGATTTAGCAGGTTATATCCAACTGATCACTTCTAATACTGCCGATCAAATCGAGCAAATGTTGTTCTTGCCTGCAAATGATCCGAACGGGAAATACAGGTTAAAATACAATGCAATTGTAAATTATTATAAAACGACCTACGGCATCGATCTGCAAGCCATTGGAAATGAAAAATAAATCCTTATGAAAAGAATAGTTTTAGGTATAATGCTGGCAGCCCCTATCGTAGGGGTGTGCCAGCAACAGAAAGAGTTTAATAAAGAAGCAAAGACACTAGAAATGGCCAGTCCTGTTGATAGTGGGATATATATAAGCGTTGACATGCGGTCGGTGATGCAGTTCTTTTCAAAAGATCATATTAATGCAGCAGATGCGCTAAAGGATTGCAACGCTTTAAATTCAATTCTGAAAAAAGACATTGGAGAGCTTGCATTTAGCCAGGAGCTTGGTAAGCTGGATATGGTTAAAGACAGTGCGGTTTTTTATGGCCTGATAGAAACCAAAGGCGTAGCCCTCACACGGGAGAAACTGAAACTGGAACAGCAGTTTGTACGGGAGCACCCTGATTCTTTTATGAGCCTATATTTGTTGATGGACAACAGTATCATGTATGATGCCGATGGTTATGCTGACGACTATGCTCGGCTGAGCTCCCGCCTCAGGAACACTCAGGCTGCAGAGGTCATCAGAAAGAAGATTGAGCACCTGAAAATTACCACTGCCGGAACCCGGGCAATGGATTTTGAAAGAAAAAACCAATATGGAAAGACGGTGAAACTGAGCGATTATAAAGGGAAATTGGTGCTGCTTGATTTTTGGGGAAGTTGGTGTGCTGTTTGCCGTCAGGGACATCCTCATTTGAAAGAATTATATAAGAAATATAAAGACAAGGGACTGGAAATTGTTGCTGTTGCTCATGAAGAAAATAAAGATTTGTCTAAGAATAAATCAGCCTGGCTTGCGGCAATCAAGAAAGATGATGTGAACTGGGTACATGTTCTGGAAGACGAGGGCAGTGGAGCACCTAGTATTACCAAAGCTTACGGAATTGAAGGTTACCCTACAAAATTGCTTGTTGACCGGGACGGCAAAATTCTGATGAGGGTAATTGGAAATCTGAATGAAGAAATGGATGAAAGGATCAAGTCCATCTTAGAGAAATAAGCCTGCTTGAAAATAAAAACAGTTTTTTAGGTGCGAATGCAAATTGCCCCGGTTTTCCGGGGCTTTTGTATGGTTATAGCGCTCATTGAAGCCAGTCGGTATATATAGATTTATACCTTTCTTAATAAATTTAACAGAATGCAAAAAAGGCATAATATTACGCCAATATTATGATTGTTTTGTGTAAAAATACGGTTATATTTCCCGGTATAAACGACTTGATTTCTTTTTATGAGAAGTATGTTCCTGGTGGCTCTAAATGAATTTATTATTCAAATTAATTAGGAAGGATGAAAACTGAATTTTGTGATTTCGAATCCCTTTGGTCAAGATTAAGAAACGGAGAAGAGGAAGCATTGTTTTGCTTATTTAGAGATTTATATAATCCTCTTTTTAATTACGGTTTTTCCTTATATGGGGCAAAGGAAAATGTGGAAGATGCAATTAGTCAGGTTTTTCTGGAATTATGGGAAAAGAGATTTGCGCTTAAAGCTGTAGAAAATGTTAAAAGTTACCTTTTTACCTATTTGCGTCGTAAAATTACCAGAGAATACGAAAAAGAAATTAAAAATATTTTACCTGATCGGGAATTGTATGAAGCATCTGTAATGGATTATATGGTACAATTACAAACAGAAGAAGAAGTCCGAAAACGGGTACAGAATGCAATTGATAAATTACCTCCTCGTCAGAAGCAGTTGATTATGTTTAAGTTCTATCAGAACTTAGGCTATGAAGAAATTTCCGATATAACAGGACTCGCTACGCAGAGCATTTATAATAATATTCATCGATCTTTAAAATGCCTTCATGATGAATTAAAACTCCCGATTGGATTATTACTTCTGATCCTTAGAAGTTAGTTTTGAATTTTTATTGCTGATAATCAGTTTGTTGTGATTTTTTTAAAAAACTAATGAGTAGAAATGTTCTTTCTGTTGCACTATCAAGTATATAACCAGATAGACCAATGAATAAATCTAATTTAACTGTTGAGGACTTATTAGCTGATCCTTCGTTTATTGATTATTGCCTGACAAATAATTCGGCCGAAATAAATCGATGGGATTTACATTTCCAAAGGTATCCCGGCGACAGAATAACTTGTCTGGAAGCAAAAAAAATCCTTTTGCTTATGACCGCTGAAATCCCAGAGGAAATCATTGCAGATAAATTAGAATCGTTTAAAAAGCTATTTTATCAAACAAATTTTAGTTCTGACGCCAGTGCGAAAAGGCGGCTAAAGAAACTCCGGCTTTTTATAGCCGCTGGTATTGCAGCTTCTTTGATGTTGATCACCATAGGTGTTTTATTCTTTTTTAAGACCGCCCAAACATCGGCATCCTCCTATAGCAATATAAAAGGTCAGTGTATATCGACCAGTCCTACTGATCGGAATACGATCACTTTAAGCGATGGCACAGTTGCAATTTTATATCCGGGCAGCAAGCTGATTATTTCGGATGATTATAATAAGGATGACCGTAAAGTCGCAATCACAGGCCAGGTATACTTAAAAATATTTAAAGATAGACAAAAGCCCTTCGTCGTATACAGCCGTCATTCTACAACTACTGCTATTGGTACTGTCTTTTATGTCCGTGATTTTAAAGGTAGCAAAGAATCCTCAGTACTGCTGATCAACGGAAAAGTAAAAGTAAATATACCAGCACGTCAGACTGCGGAATTTCTGGAGCCGGGAACCTCGCTGGTCATTAACAATCATACCTTAAAATCTGAGAAAAAGGTAATCGATAAGATGGAACTGGAGGAATTGAAAGATCAAAGACTGATATTCCGGAATGCAGTGATGGAAAATATTGTTGATAAGCTTGAACTTTTTTATGGAGTAGAGATTGATTTGAGCACCTGTAAATGTCAGTTCAAAAATATTACAGGTGATTATTCTGAACAATCTCTCACCACAATTTTAAACACCATAAGTTTCATTAATCAGGTAACCTGGGCAATTCATGACCATAAAATTGTATTTGTTCCTGTTGATCGTCCAAATAAGCAAGTAACCAAATAATAACCTATATAAACCCAAAATTACCTTAACTATGAGAGGAAGAAATCTGCTTTGTCCGCATGGGATCTTTTATGCTCTGGTCTTCGTCTTCGTGCTGTTGTTCCAATCATTACTGATGAGTGCAGTGGCTCAGGCGATTACTACGAGAACTGAAAAGACCTACTCTATTGGTTTTAAAAATGAACCTATTTTAAAGGTTTTTACTAAAATCGAGAATATTTCAGGTTTGAAATTTTCTTATAATCAAAATGATGTTAAAGCCGTCCATCCAATTAAAATTGCTGAAAAGGAAAGAAGTATAATTCAGTTACTAAAAGAATTAAGCGCTAAATCCGGGTTGAATTTTAGCATTTCCAGAGGACTCGTCGCCGTAACCCTCAATGCTGGATTTTCCTACCCAGAAGAGAAACCCGATATCATACAAAAGAAAACTGCTGATACTGTTATTCGTGGATTAGTATTGGATACATTAAATAAGCCTTTAATTGGTGTGTCTGTTTACGTTAAGGGCAAACCAAGTATTGGAACAAGTACTGATGCACATGGGCAATATTCAATAAGGGTTCCTGCCAATTCCGTTCTGGTTTTTAAAATGATAGGTTTTGTGGTATCGGAAGAACCAGCCAATAAATCCGTCATTAATATAATGCTTAGAGAGGAGCAGGGTGCCCTTAATGAGGTTGTTGTTACCGCTTTTGGTAAAAAGCAGCGAAAAGAAGCTGTTGTTGGTTCCGTTACTTCTATAAGCGCTAAAGATTTAAAAATACCATCCAGTAACCTAACCACTGCGCTTGCAGGGCGGTTGGCTGGTGTTATCGCTTATCAACGCAGCGGCGAACCCGGAGCAGATAACGCTAATTTCTTTGTCAGGGGCGTAACTACCTTTGGCAATGGTAGTGGAAACCCGCTGGTATTAATTGATAACATTGAATTAACTACAACCGATCTGGCCAGGTTATCGCCGGATGATATTGAGAGTTTCTCCGTTTTAAAAGATGCCAGTGCTACCGCTTTATACGGTGCCAGAGGTGCTAACGGGGTGATTTTTGTAACGACCAAACAAGGAAAGACAGGAAAAGCCCAATTTAGCTTCCGTGCTGAAAATTCGGTTTCCGCGCCCACAAAAAAATTAGAAATTGCCGATGCCATAACACATATGGAGCTTTATACCGAAGCACAATTAACCAGAGATCCCTTGGCAAAACTGATATATTCGCAGAATAAAATCGATCACACGAAGGCTGGTGATAACCCGGTTATTTATCCTGCAACAAATTGGACTGATTTGTTATTTAAAGACCGTACTACTAATCAACGTGGTAATTTAAGTGTTAAAGGTGGAGGTGATGTTGCACAATATTATGTGGCAGGCGGCTATAATCTAGATAACGGAACTTTAAAAGTAGATGAACGAAATAATTTCAATACCAATGTAAAGTTAAGTACCTTTCAGTTGCGCTCTAACGTAAACATTCAAATTAGCCCGAAAACAGAGCTTGTCGTAAGGCTTTCTGGTTATTTTGATGAATACACCGGACCGGCTGACGGAGGTTCTGGTGTATATAAAAAGGCATTAAGAACAAGCCCAACATTATTTGCACCTTATTATGCGCCTGACGCTGCAAATATTGCTTCTCAGCATATTCTATTCGGTAACTATCGCGAAGGAAATTCCTTTTACATCAATCCTTATGCAGATTTGCTTCGTGGTTATAAAGATTATTCGCAAAGCAGAATGCTGGCTCAGGTAGAATTAAATCAAAAACTATCGTTCATAACCGAGGGTCTTAATCTGAAAGGAATATTTAGCACCAACCGGTATTCTTATTTTGATGCTGTGCGGGCCTACGGTCCCTATTTGTATAATATAGGAACTTATGATAAGCAGAGCAATACCTATGTTTTAAACTGGCTAAATGAGGACAGGACAAATGAATGGGATACGAATTATCCTCATGAAGACATCAAAGCTTTTGGAAGTAATAAAGATGCAAATACCAATCTCTACGCACAAGCAACGTTTGACTATGACAGGCTATTCAGCCAGAAGCATAATGTTGGTGCCACATTAATTTTCACTATGCAGCAAAGCTTGTTTCCGGCTGCCGAGGTGCAGGCTTCGCTACCACATAGAAATGTTGGTGTATCAGGAAGAGCGTCTTACGCTTACGATAACCGGTATTTTGCGGAGTTTAACTTTGGTTATAACGGCTCAGAGCGATTCAGCAAGGATCAGCAGTTCGGCTTTTTTCCAACTATTGGTTTTGGATGGGTTGTTTCTAATGAGAAATTCTGGAATAATTCACTGATCAATAAACTAAAAATAAGGGGTTCATATGGCCTTGTTGGAAACGACAAGATTGGGAGAGATGAAGACAGGTTTTTTTATTTAAGTAGTGTAAATCTAACCAACAGTGGTCGCGGCGCTTCATTTGGTTTTGATAACAATCGATTTAGGCCAGGAGTTTCTATTGACAGATACCCCAACCCCTCGATCACATGGGAAAAATCATACCAAAAAAATCTGGCCATTGAGTTGAGTCTTTTTAATAAAATTAACCTGGTGGGAGAGATCTATGAGAAAAAAACGACTAATATATTGCAGGCTAGAGCATCTATACCCACCACTATGGGTTTAAGCGTAACCACGCTTGCTAATGTGGGTGAGGCAAAATCAAGGGGGTTAGATTTAAATCTTGATTATACTGAGAATTTTAGTGGAGGTGCCTGGTTTGCGATTAAAGGCAGTTTTACATTTGCCAGGGGTGAATATTATAAATACGAAGAGCCAGAATATAAGGAGAAGTATAAGCTTCATCCGGGGCAATCCATTTCTCAAACATATGGCTATATCGCAGAACGCTTATTTATAGATGAAAATGATGTGCGAAACTCTCCTAAACAAAACTTTGGCCTGTATCAGGCGGGAGATATTAAATATAGAGATATCAATAATGATGGACAAATTACACCGCTGGATCAGGTGCCTATCGGAAATCCAACCACACCTGAAATAACTTATGGTGGTGGTATCTCTGCAGGATATAAAAATTTCGATTTTTCTGTTTTCTTACAGGGATTAGGCAGAGAGTCATTTTTTCTTGACCCCTGGAGAACTGCACCTTTTGTAAATTATGATCCTGATGGATTAAACTTTGGCCGTATTGGTGAAAATGCCTTGTTAAAAGCTTATGCAGACGATCATTGGTCTGAAGAGAACAGAAATATTTATGCGCTTTGGCCAAGGCTTTCAGTAACTCCAATTGAGAATAATAACCAAACGAGCACCTGGTTTATGCGAAGTGGTAATTTTTTACGTGTAAAATCGCTTGAAGTGGGTTATACTTTGCCAGATAAGCTGACCAAAAGGCTAAAGATGAGGACATTCCGGGTTTACTTTAGTGGTACAAACCTGCTTACTTTTAGTAAGTTCAAACTTTGGGATCCCGAACTGGGTGGAAATGGATTTGGTTATCCGCTCCAAAAGGTATTTAATCTGGGCTTAAACATAAACTTTTAATATTTTTAAGATGAAAAGAAATATAAACCTATTTGCTGCAGCTCTTATTTTATTATGCGCAGTTACGGGCTGTAAAAAATACCTTGATGTAGTACCTGATAATATTGGTACTATTGATTATGCCTTCAGAATGCGAACTGAGGCCGAAAAATATTTGTACACCTGCTACAATAATTTACCATATTTTGGAGATACGGGTAGTGATCCGGGATTTATGACCGGCGATGAGCTTGCTGCACAATATCCAAGTTCAATTTATTTTGACATTGGATTGTACAGAATAGCCCGTGGCGAACAAAATATTGTAAATCCTATTGGTAATTATTGGGATGGAGATAGGGGAGGGAAATCTTATTATCAGGCTATACGGGAGTGTAATCTATTTTTGGAGAATGTAAATAAAGTACCCGATTTGTCTGATTCGGAAAGACGGAGGTGGATTGCCGAAGTTAAACTACTAAAGGCCTATTACCATTTTTTCCTGTTCCGCATGTACGGCCCAATCCCGGTTATCCGCAAAAATTTGCCGGTTTCAGCTTCAATTGAGGAAGTAAGGATACCAAGAATGCCAGTAGATTCTGTAGTAAATTATGTGGTTAGTTTAATTGATGAAGCTGCTCCGGATCTTCCTGCCCAAATTATGAACCAAACATCCGAGTTGGGCAGACTAACAAAGCCAATTGCATTATCAATAAAAGCACAAGTATTAATCACAGCTGCCAGCCCTTTGTTTAATGGAAATCCAGGCTATGCTAATTTTAAAGATAAAACCGGCGCTCAGTTATTTAATCCGGCTTATTCTGTGGAGAAATGGAGAAAAGCTGTCGATGCATGTAAGGATGCAATAACTGCCGCTGAAGCTGCGGGAGCAACATTATATTATTACGCACCTGAATCTGGCGAAAAAGTTACCGACTCTACTAAATTAACCATGAACATCCGGGCAGCCATTACCGATAAATGGAATTCGGAAACCATTTGGGGCGCATCAAATGCCTATGCGAGTTGGGTTCAGTCGTTATCTCAGGCAAGGATTACTTCGTCAGATCCCGATGCTATAAAAACGCCGCCGGCAGATAATGAATCTATCCGGTCTACACTATCTCCGCCCATACATATTGCTGAGATGTTTTATAGCAATAATGGTGTGCCTATTGAGGAAGATATTAATTATGATTATGCAAACAGGTTAACTAAACTGAGAACGGTTACAGATAAAGACAGGTTTTACCTGAAAAAAGACTATGAAACCATTCAGTTAAATTTTGATAGAGAGCCAAGATTTTATGCGGATTTAGGCTTTGATGGTGGAATTTGGTATGGGCAGGGATTGTATAACGATTCTAAGACCTGGTTTTTGCAGGCGAAGGCCGGACAATTTGGAGCCAGACTAGGCGCCGCGCTATTTTCCGTTACCGGTTATTGGCCAAAAAAACTGGTAAACTATAAAAACGATTTCGGAAGTGATTCAAAAGGTTATAATACAAAAGGCTATCCATGGCCGGTCATCAGGCTTTCAGAAATGTATTTGCTGTATGCAGAAGCTTTAAATGAATTAAACGGGCCAAGCGCAGAAGCATATAAATGGATTGATCTGGTCAGAAAAAGAGCTGGGCTTAAAGGTGTGTTAGAAAGCTGGGCAAGTTTTTCAAAAAATCCGGCAAAGCCAACTACGAAAGATGGATTTAGGGAGATTATTCAGAGAGAGCAGATGATTGAATTGGTGTTTGAGGGTAAAAGGGTCTGGAGTATCAGGCGCTGGAAAAAAGCCGAAGAATATTTTAATAAACCCATTAGAGGCTGGGATTTAGAACAGGAAGATGCGGTTAACTATTATCGGGTAAGGCAAATTGTGGCCCCAGTGTTCACCTTCAAAGATTATTTGTGGCCACTTTCAGAAAATTCGCTTGTGATCAACCCCAAGCTGGTGCAAAACCCGGGGTGGTAATTTTTATTTAAAAAGACAGTTATGAAAAAAATATTCTATTACTTGCTTGTTCTGTTGGCCGTAACGGGTTTATATGCCTGTTCCAAAACAGATTTTAACATTCAGAAACCGGTTGAAAATGACGGAACAAAACCAGGTGTTGTTACTAATGTTAAGGTGCAAAATAATCCAGGGGGCGCAATTATTACTTACTCGCTACCAACTGACGCTGATTTGCAATATGTGCTGGCAGAGTATAACATCAATAGTACGACGGTAAGACAAGCCAAAACATCGCGCTTTAGCGATACCATTAAAGTAGATGGTTTTAATAAGGCAGGCACTTATGACGTCAGGTTATACGCTGTTGACAAAAGCGAAAACAGATCTGAAGTGGTGGTGGCAAAGGTAAACCCGGAAACACCGCCCTATCGTTCAATTAGAAGTACCTTGACATTGAAAGAAGATTTTGGAGGCGTGAGCATTACTTTCGCCAACCCGGACGAGGCCAAAATTGCTGCGGTTATTATTACCAAAGATGAGAATGGAGAACTTGTTCCAATTGAAACTTTTTACACCGGGGTAAAAAATGGTCTTTTCTCTGCAAGAGGCTATGATCCGGTTCCGAGAGTATTTGGGGTTTATATAAAAGACAGGTGGAATAATAATTCGGATACGCTGTTTAAAACGGTTACCCCTTTATTTGAGGCAAAGTTGGATAAAACCAAATTCAAGCCTTATAAACTGCCTGACGATCAGCCATCGGCATATGGTTGGGAAATGCCAAATCTGTGGGATGGAAAATTGGATGGGGATGGTTTTCACACCCTTCAGGGTGCTTTGCCCCGCCCGCATAGATTTACATTTGACCTTGGCGTAGTGGCCAAATTAAGCCGTTTCAAAATATTACAGCGTTTTGGCGGTTACGAATATAATCACGGTAATCCACGGTCATGGCGCATGTGGGGTACGGCTACGCTGCCTGATGCCTCCGGAAGCTGGGATGGATGGACAAAGTTAATGGACTGTGAATCATTCAAGCCATCGGGATTACCTTTTGGGCAAACGACCAATGAAGATATAGCCTATGCGAAGGGAACCGATGGTTTAGGCGAAGAGTTTAAGTTTCCCAGTTCAGCACCTGCTGTAAGGTACATTAGAATGGAAATATTGAAAAACTGGGGCGGTACCGACTTTTTCCATGCAATAGAGATTACTTTTTGGGGAGATACAAAATAAAATATTACAGTCATGTTTAAAAAGAAGATAAGTTACATCGGTTTAATCCTGGGCATTGGAATTTTTGTATCCTGCCAAAAAGCTGATGATTATAAAAAATATCTGGTTGGTGGAGAAAAAGTCTATCCAGATGGGGCAACAAAACTTACTGTTTCGCCGGGTAACGGAAGGATATTGCTGACCTGGGCCAGAGGGGTTGATGCCAGAATTAAGAAGTATAGAATTATTTGGAATAATAAAACAGACTCTATTGAGTTTGATGCTGCAGCATTTAAATCAGGCGATACGGTTAAGCATCTTTTGGTAAACATGCCCGAGGCTAATTATACTTTTTCTATTTTCTCCATCGATGATCAGGGGCATAAATCAATCCCTGTTCTGGTGCCATCTGCAAATGTATATGGGCTTAAATACCAGGCTACCTTATTAAACCGGACAATTAAGACTGCTGTATATTCAGAAAGCGATAATGGTTTAGCCATTGTTTGGAAAAAACCAGATACGGTTAATGTTTCAACAAGTATATGGTATACCAATATATTAGGTGCGCAAAAGAAAGTTCTGCTTTCTCCTAATGTGGATACCGCAAAAATTGCCGATTGGAAGATTGGAACCAAGATCTATTATCAATCTTCTTATAAACCTAGCAAAATGGCTATTGATTCGTTTTTGGTTCTTACTAAAGATTCTTTACGCCTTCAGAATTTGCCTGTTAGCAAAGCCCTTTGGAAAAAGGTTAATCTGCCGAATGATGTGGATGGAAATGCCTATGGATCCAATTTTGCCTCTATTTGGGATGGCCAGGGAGGCGGATACCCTAATATTTATCATACACAGGGAGGCAGTTTGCCACATCATTTTACAATTGATCTTGGAGGGTTGTATCAGTTAACACGTTTTGAAGAAACAGGCAGAACAGATTGCGCCTGTCACAACCCTGTTAAATTTGAAATATGGGGAATTGCTGACCTTACAAATGCGGCAACTACACTTCCTGGAAATGATAGTGGCTGGAAGGCCGAATCCATTGCAAAAGGATGGACACTTCTTAAGGAAGTGGAAAGATCAGACGATGGAACAGCTCCATTTAAAGTAAATCTTCTGGATGGGATTCCTCCGGTAAGATATATTAGAATCCGGGTTACAAAAACACTTGATAATAGTGTAGAAAGCCATATGAGCGAAATCTCCTTCTGGTATAACCCTTAATTTAACTGAATTATGCTTACTCACACAATTTAAAATATGAAACGAAGACTATTATTATTGTTGCTGCTTACATCCTTAACAACAGCGTCGGTTACTGCTCAAAAAAGGATTGGTAATGAAAGCCCGGAACAAAAAGAGAAAAGAATGGAATGGTGGACGCAAGACCGTTTCGGTATGTTTATTCATTGGGGATTGTATGCCCAGCCCGCAAGGCACGAGTGGGTAAAGCATAATGAACGCATTACCTCAGCTAACTATCAAAAGTATTTTGACAATTTCAAACCTGATGAGTTTGATCCTAAAAAATGGGCGAAAGAAGCAAAGGCTGCCGGAATGAAGTATGCCGTACTCACGACCAAACACCATGAAGGATTTTGTTTGTTTGACTCTCAATATACCGATTATAAAGCGACTAAAACTGCTGCTAAACGTGATCTTGTAAGAGAATTTGTAGATGCATTTCGCGCAGAAGGAATCAGAATCGGGTTTTACTACTCCCTGATCGACTGGCATCATCCTGATTTTACGATAGATGCCCTGCATCCACAACGTCTTGATGGTGAGAATGCGGATTATACTGCTGTAAATAAAGGAAAAGACTGGAACAAGTATAAGCAGTATATGCACAACCAAATAAAGGAACTGCTTACTAAATATGGCAAAATCGATATACTTTGGCTTGACTTTTCTTATCCCGGCAAAAACGGTAAAGGAAAGGATGATTGGGGCAGTGTCGAATTGTTAAAGATGATCCGTAAACTGCAACCTGGAATCATAGTGGATAACCGTCTTAATCTTGATGAATATGCAGATGGAGAGGATTTTGTAACGCCAGAGCAAGTAAGTCCTAAAGAACTGGCGCAGTTCCGGGGTAAAACATGGGAGACCTGTCAAACTTTTTCAGGCTCATGGGGTTATTTTCGTGATGAAAATACCTGGAAAACACATCGTCAATTACTGGACCTGCTCATTACTTCTGTAGCCAACGGAGGAAATCTAATTCTCAATGTTGGTCCAACTGCCCGTGGTGAATTTGATTATAGAGCAACCAATGCGCTCGATAGTATGTCGTACTGGATGCATGGAAATAATAGGGCGATATATAATTGTACTTATGCACCTGCAGATTTTAAAGTTCCGGAAAATGCTAAACTTACCTATAACCCGAAAACAAAACGGTTATATGTGCATTTGTTTGACTATCCTGCAGATGGCAAACTGATCCTGCCTGCTTATCAAGGTAAAATTAAATATGCCCAGTTTTTAAATGACAGTTCAGAATTGATGTATAAGCAGGTTGCAAATGGCGATGATGTAGAACTAACATTGCCAAAAAATAAGCCAAAGTATGAGATACCTGTTGTTGAATTAATTCTTCAGTAAATATTGCGCATGAAAAAAATTATCATCTTCCTGTGTGTAGCCTCTATTTCATTCAGCGGCTATACACAGGAATTTAGAGGCTTGAAAGAATTGATTGGCAGAAGAGTTCCTTGGCTGTTATCTTCGGTTTCTTTTAGGGTCATCCCTGATGAGGGTGGAAAAGACGTTTTTGAACTCTCGAGTCGGGCAAACAAGATAAATATCGCTGCGTCCACTCCAAGTGCCGCGGCTATGGGGCTTAATTGGTATTTGAAATACTACTGTCATCGAAGTATGTCCCATATGGGAGATAATCTATCGCCTGTAGCCCATTTACCCAAAATAAAAGGTTCAATAAGAATCGTTTCGCCTTATAAATACAGGTATGCTTTAAACTATTGCACACTTAATTATACAATGAGTTTTTATAAATGGAAAGACTGGGAGCGAGAGCTGGACTGGATGGCTTTAAATGGATTTAATTTGGTTTTGGCACCAGTTGGTACGGAACTGATATGGCAGAATACTTTAAAGCAAATGGGCTTTAATGAAAAGGAAATAGCTGATTTTATACCGGGTCCGGCGTTCACAGGTTGGTGGCTCATGGGCAATTTAGAGGGGTGGGGAGGTGTGATGTCTCAAACCATGATCCATCAGCAGGCAGCCTTAGGAACGAAAATTATTGAAAGAATGGCGTTAATGGGTATAGAGCCGGTCATGCAAGGGTTCTATGGTATGGTACCGACTGCATTGCAATATAAATTTCCAGGTGCCAGAATAAAAAAACAAGGAAAATGGGCCGGCAACTTCACAAGACCAGATGTTTTATTGCCTCATGACGAGATTTTTACGAAAATGGCAAATATTTATTACCTGGAAACGAGGAAATTATACGGTAAAAATATCAGGTATTTCGGAGGAGATCTGTTTCATGAAGGTGGTTCAAGCGAAGGCGTCGATCTGACTAAGACTGCTGGACTGATTCAACAGAATATGCAACAGAATTTTCCGGGCAGTACCTGGGTATTTCAAGCCTGGGGGAGTAATCCATCTAAAGAATTGTTAAAAGGCCTGGATAAGCATCATACCTTAGTTATGGAACTGGTTGGGGAACACCCTGCTCAGTGGAAAAAAAGGGAGGGCTTTGAAGGAACGCCGTTTGTATTGAGTCCGGTTAGTAATTTTGGTGAGAAGGTGGGTTTGTTTGGCAGGCTGGAATACTTCAACTCGGTGGTTAGCAGTGCAAAAAATAGTCCATACAATAAGCTGTTTACCGGTATTGGCATTATGCCTGAAGGTATTAACAATAACCCTGTTGTATTCGATCTCTTATCAGATCTTGGCTGGCAAAAAGATAGTCTGGTGGTAAAAGACTGGATTAAAAATTATGTTTGGTATCGCTATGGTTATACCAATGATGAATTGAGGCTTGCCTGGCAGTTACTATTACAAACTGTCTATAGTAGCCCTACCGTCCATCCGGATGGACCGCCCGAGTCTGTATTTTGTGCGCGGCCGGGTCTGGATCTGAAGTCGGCATCTGCTTATGGTAGCTCAAAGCTATACTATGATACTGCTTTATTTAAGAAAGCGGTAGTAATGTTTAAGAAAGCCGCATTAAACATCCCGGAATTAAATAAGGTAGAGACCTATAGAACTGATAAAATAGATTTTATGAGACAGGTTAACGCAAATGAGGGACAGCGGATTTATGAGCAAATGATATCTGCGATAAAAATAAAGGATTTGCGAAAATTCAGAGCCGCATACGCCCGGTTTGAAAAGGCCTTGTTAAGTCAAGATGCTTTGTTAAATACCAATAAACATTTCACTTTATCTCGCTGGCTGCAGCAGGCCAATGATTTTGGAAGTACCGTAGCGGATAAAAAGCTGGCTATTCATAATGCGAAAACCCAAATTAGTTATTGGGGTCCAGATAACAATCCCGGTACCGATTTGCATGAATATGCAAATAAAGAATGGGGAGGGATGTTGTCTTCCTTGTATTTGCAAAGATGGCAGAAATTTGCCAATGATGTGGTTAGGAAATTGAAAGGGGAGGTTACCAATCCAATTGATTACTATCAAATGGAGTTAGACTGGTCAAATAAATAGTTAGAAAATGGAAAAGATACCCACCCTCAAAGATATCGCTAAACGGTTAAATATCGATACATCCACTGTATCCCGTGCACTCCGGGGGCATCCAAGTATAGGTCTTGTCACAACAATGAGGGTCAATAAAATAGCTAAGGAATTAAACTATCAGCCCAACCAAAATGCTGTATTCCTCAAGCAGGGAAAGACCTTTACTATAGGTGTTGTTTTACCCGATATTGCAGAAACTTTTTATTGCTCAACTCTTCGTGAAATTGAGTGTTATACACACAGTAAGAATTACAATGTCATTTTCGGCCAGTCGTTTGAGAAGCCAGACCGGGAAAGACAGATTGTGGAAAATATGAAAAACCTTAGGGTTGACGGTATCCTGATTGCTGTTACCAAATATACAGAAGATCAGGAGCAGTTTGAACAACTTAGAAAATACAATATTCCCGTTGTCACTTTAGGCAATAAGAATGGGAAACAAAATGAATGCTCTTTAGCTATTGAACGCTTGTTTTCGATGTTAGAATTTCAGTAACTACCTCATCTAACCTGGAAGACATTAGTGAATATTGGGATTCATTTGAGTCGCCAACTTCAATAATTCGTCACTTTAGGGTGGTTTCCAAACCTATGTGCATTGATCAATTATTTGAATATTAAAAAAAAAGAAGATCATATTCACCCTTTTTTAATGTTCAGATGCCTTGATAACATAAATAACAACCACATAACTAATCCTAATTGACCAACAATGAAACCAAGTTTAAAGATTCCATTCCTTTTGGCGGGAATGATTTGCTCCTGTTCTATGTTATCGGCGCAAAACAAGTTAAAAGTATCGGCCAACCTTCCAGTGCTTCCTGATGGAAAGAAAGTGTATTTGATTGATATTGTTAACAAAGCGACAGATTCAACCATCATTAAAGACCACAAGTTTGAGTTGACCACTAAGACAGATTCCAGTAGTTTTTATATCGTCCAGGTTGGTTCGGAGTTTAGTAAAGACCTGGGGTTTTACATGCATATGGGCCCCGGTGAAGTGAACGTTTCAGGAGATGCCAGGCGCCTGAGTGAAGGTAACTTTAGCGGAAGCGAATTTGTAGGCAGATGGAAGGAAATGACCAGTTATATGGAAAAATCATGCGGCATGAGTCTGGACGAGGTACAGGACCTGGCCACACAAATGGTGAAGGCCCAGAACATTGGTGATTCGGAAGCTTCTCAAAACCTTCAGAAAAAATATGCGGATTACGTAGAGAAAGGTAAAGCGGCTGCAAAGGACTGGTTGAAAAAATATCCGAATGATCCGGTTTCTGTGTATGTGATCAATGGATTCCTATTTAACAAAATACCTCTTGATGAGATGCAGGATTTGATTAAGCAACTTGGGCCACAAGCCAGGATGTCTAGGCTGGCCACTTTAATGTTGAATCTTAAGATGCCTGCTGTTGCAACCAATCCTTTATTAAATAAGCAGGCGCCTGACTTTACACTTACCGACGCCTCCGGGAAATCTGTTAAACTATCCGACTATAAAGGTAAATATGTTTTGCTGGATTTTTGGGCCAGTTGGTGTGCACCTTGCCGTAAAGAAATGCCATTCCTGAAAAAAGCACATGAACAATTTGGTCAGAAGAATTTTACACTGCTCAGCTTATCGGTTGACGAAGACCAAAGTAAATGGCGTAAAGCGCTGGAGGATGAAAAATTATCCTGGCCACAGTTGGTAGACGATTCAGTCAAGCAGGCTCAAACCTTATATAGTATAACCTATATCCCGACAAATTTTCTAATTGATCCGCAAGGCAAGGTCATCGCTTTTGGGCTCTATGGAGATCAAGTGAACAGCGTATTGAATAGTGTAATTAAGTAATTATGAGTATATTAAAAATAAGCAATTTATCTCACCGATATTCCCTGACATGGGCTATCCGGGATATTAACCTGGATATTAACCAAACCGGTATCATTGGCCTTTTAGGCTCCAACGGTGCGGGTAAGTCGACCACAATGAATATTATATGCGGTGCCTTGAAACAGAGCGAGGGACGTATAGAGATCAACGGGATAGACTTACAAAAGGAGCCTGAACGGGCTAAAAGAGAGATCGGTTTTCTACCGCAAATCTTACCCCTGTATACTGATCTTACTGTTGATGAATATTTACATTATTGCGCCGAGCTCCGTCTTATGGAGCCCTCTGTTATCCGTGCCGCTGTAGAAGAAGTTAAAGAGAAATGTCAGATCAGCCATTTCAGTAACAGGCTGATCAAAAATCTTTCGGGGGGATACAGACAACGTGTAGGAATAGCGCAGTCTATTATTCATAAACCACAATTGGTAATCATGGATGAACCAACTAATGGCCTGGACCCTAATCAGTTGATTGAGGTACGAAAGCTCATTCAGGAAATTGGTAAAGAGAGAACGGTATTGCTTTCTTCCCATGTCATGAGCGAAATTCATCTGTTGTGCAGGGAGATTATTATGATAGAGGGAGGCCGGGTGGTTTTCTCCGACACGATTGATGCCTTTAACAATTATCTCCGGCCCAACAGTTTGCTTGTCTATCTGGAGAATCCCCCTGCAGAGGCCGATCTTCGTGAGATTAGAGGCATAACCGGGGTGGAATATTTGAGTGAACGTAAACTCCGGATCTTTTTTGACAGTGGTCAGAATGTTGAGGAGCGTATTATAGAGACCAGTGTACACAATGGATGGAGATTAAAAGAGATTAGCCTGGAGAAAGGTGGATTAGAGGATGTTTTTAAGCAACTGTCTACTCAAACCCTTCAGAACTAATGTTGATTAACTTAAATCATCATAAACCTAAACCATTAAATAAACTAAATGAAACTTATATATAAAATTGCACTGAATGAAATCCGGAACCTGTTCTTTTCGCCGGTAGCCTGGTTTCTGGGGGTGGCCTTTTTGCTTCAGTGCGGCTATTTTTACACCAGTCAATTGGCTCAAATGGCCGGTTATCAGGATGTCGCCATTGGTGATAATCCGAAATTTGAGGGATTTGGTATATCGCTGACCAATGTTATCCTCCTGAAAGGCGGACTGTTTTCAAGTGTGGTGGGTAATTTGTATCTTTTTGTTCCTCTGTTGACCATGAGTCTGATCAACCGGGAAATCAATAGTGGTACTATTAAATTGCTCTATTCTTCACCAATTAAGCCTTATCATATTGTATTGGGGAAATATCTGGCCATTGTACTGTATAACTTAATGTTATTGGGAATTGTAGCGATATTTCTGATCAGCAGTATGTTTTCAATTGTTCATATGGATGCTGGTCTGATATTTTCGTCCATGCTGGCGCTGTTCCTTCTCATATGTTGTTATACTGCACTTGGACTTTTTATGAGCAGTCTGAGTACGTATCCGATTGTCTCGGCAATCTCAACTTTTTTAATCATTTTTTTACTGACAGCGATCGGTACGATGGGGCAGCAATATGATTTTGTAAGGGATTTGACTTATTTTCTGTCTGCGAATGGCCGTACCGATAAAATGATCGCAGGTCTCATTACTTCGGGTGATGTTATTTACTACCTTTTAATTATAGGTATGTTCTTGTGCTTCACTTTGTTCAGGGTAAAAGGTGCCATGGAATCAAGACCCTGGTTAACTAAAGCATTGCAATATGTTTCGGTTTTTGTTGGGGTATTGGCTATAGGATATATTACCTCCAGGCCCGCCTTTATGGGCTATTGGGATGTTACCCGTAATGAAGTCAATACGATACACCCCAATAGCCAGAAAGTGATCAAAGATTTTGAAAAGGGAGAACCTCTGGAGGTTACGCTTTACGTTAACCTGCTGGGTGGTGGTTTAGATCAGGGAGGTTTGCCTGAGAACCGGAAAAATTATGAGATTTCGTTTTGGGAAAGATATGTTCGTTTTAAACCTGAGATCAAGTTAAAATATGTCAATTACTACGATGTAGCAGACAATGATAGCATGTTCTTTAAAATGTATCCGAAGAAAACCGTTAAGGAAGTTGCGGAAACGGTGGCTAAATTAAAAAAGGTTAATCTTTCTAACTATGAAAGCCCTAAGCAGATCCGTAAGGAAATTGATTTAAGACCAGAAGGCCTACGGGTGGTGATGCAACTCAAATATAAAGGACGTTCGACCTTTCTCCGCACCTACGACGATCCGGATTTCTGGCCAAACGAAATGAACGTTTCGGCTGCATTTAAGCGGCTTCAGCAGCCCATCAGGCCAAAGTTTATCTTTACGTCCGGTAACCTGGAAAGGAGTGTGTATAAAACAGGCGAGCGTGAATATCACTACCAGTTGAATGATATTTCCAATCGTTTTTCAATGACAAACCTTGGCTTTGACACAGACAGTGTAAATTTAGATCAGCAGGAGATTCCTAAAGGAATTGCCGCATTGGTGATTGCAGATCCTAAAACCAATTTGAGTGCGGTAAAACAAGAAAAAATAAAACGTTATATCGCAGAGGGTGGTAATACCTTAATCTTAGGTGAACCTGGAAAACAGGCCATGCTGAACCCGGTGCTTACAGGGCTGGGCCTGCAACTGAATCCTGGAACCCTAATCGAATTAACGGCTAATGAAACACCTGAGATGGTGAAACCGCAATTGACAAAAGAGGGCTTAAGTCTTTCTGATCAATTTATATTACAAAGAGCAGACTTGGTACGTGGAAAAAAAATGCCTGAGCTGGAGATTCTTACACCCAGTGTTTCTGAAGTTGCAGTGGTCAATTCTGCTACCGGATTTAAGGCTCAACCTATCCTGAAAACGAATCCTTCCCGTAATGCCTTTAATAAAATTGGTAAGGTTGTGGTTGATTCTGTTCCCCCTGTATATAATCCTTCCGGAGGAGATACGAAACAAAAAAGCTACTCTACGCTGCTGAGCCTGTCCCGGGAGGTCAAACAAAAAGAACAGCGGGTTGCGGTATCTGGGGATGCAGATTTTATGTCTAAATTGAGAAGAGGTGGAGGTTTATTTTCAATAGCTCTTTTTAGCTGGCTAGATCACAATCGTCTTCCTATTTATATTGTTCCTAAAACACCCGTGGACGTACTTTTGACCATTTCTCTAAGAACAGCGGAAATAATCAAAATCGTGTTTGTCTGGATTTTGCCAGCTGCAATAGCTTGCATGGGTGCCATTCTATTACTTCGCCGTAAACGTAAATAACCTTGATATGAAACTTGAAACAGACGCGCAGACCCTGGAAGATCTTCGGATTTTTGGCAAGAGGGAACAAACAGGGATATTTGATCTGTATAATGATACCCATACCCGGGGTGGCGAGAAATTGTTAAGGGAAATGTTCAGGAATCCATTATCGGATATTGAATCCATTGGCTATCGTCGTCATATTTTTGCTTATTTCTCAGAACATCATCTGGAATTCCCTTTTGAGGGATCCTTATTGGATATGGCTGAAAAGTATACGGCCAGCACCAAAGATGCCGGAGCTTCGCGGCAACAAATATTAAATGATAAGGATATTGAAAACGGAGTGGTCTCTATCATACAGCTTACACAAAAACTCAGAATATTCATCGATATCGATGTTGTGAAAGCATCAGTTCCATTTGCGGGAGAAAGGGAAGCCATCATCACAATTCTGGAATCGGATGTTTTACAGCCTGTTTTGCGGGATAAGAACAGTGGTAAGGTTTCGTATTCTGCAATAACGGCTTTTGATGCGCTCTTTAGAAGTAAAGGACAAATAAAAATTGAAGGACTGCTTCATCTGATTTACCTCCTGGACGTATACTTGAGTGTTGCGCGTGTGGCACTGAAATATGGGTTTACTTATCCCAAAGCGCATCAAAAAGGAAGCCGTATTTTAAGTGTAGATGGATTATTCCACCCGGAACTGAAAAAGCCGGTAGCCAACGATATGGTGATGGAAGGTCATTCCAGCCTGGTTTTTTTAACCGGGGCAAATATGGCCGGAAAAAGTACATTTTTAAGATCGATAGGTACGGCGACCTTCCTTGCTCATATGGGATTTCCGGTTGCTGCCCGGGCCATGGAGTTCTCTATCATGGATGGATTGTATACCACCATTAATTTACCGGATGATTTGGGTATGGGCGCGAGTCATTTCTATGCCGAGGTATTGCGCGTAAAGAAGATAGCTAGCGAGCTTCATAAAGGCAAAAAGCTGTTTGTCATTTTCGATGAGTTGTTTCGTGGAACGAATGTTAAAGATGCTCATGAAGCAACTGTAGCTATTGCCATTGGGTTTGCCCGGAATTCCGAAAGCCGTTTTATTATTTCATCCCATATTGTAGAGGCTGCGGAGCAATTGGGGGTAGAACCTGGCATTGACTTTTTATTCCTGCCAACACGGATGAACGGCACTACGCCAGAATATACTTATACATTGGAGCGTGGGGTTACAGATGATCGCCATGGTATGTTGATTATACGCAGCGAAGGAATTCTGGACATATTGAAGAATGGAAAAAAGGGGAGGATTTACTGTAATGAAGCCCAATAAATATTGGAAAAAATGAGCAAATTTAAGATAGACAGACAAACTTTAGATGAGCTGAACTTACTTGGGAAATTCAGGGCTGGTTCGGTATATCATTTATTCAATCAGGTTAGAACGCGGGGAGGAGAACAGCTGCTGGATGAGATGTTCAATAATCCCTTATCCAGCACTGTGCTGATCAATGAAAGGAGTGAAACGTTTAAATGTTTTCAAGAACATGATTTCAGGTTTGATTACGATGTTCAGGTGATTTCTGTTTTCAGAGAATATCTGGATACTAAAACTTACAACCATAAAATACGGGTGTATTTCAGTCTGCTTTCCAGGAGCGTACTGGCAAGGTTAACCCGGGACGAGCGTTATAAAAAGAGTATTCAGGGCTTTCAGGCGATCGTTCAGGTTTTAAAGAAAACTACAGCGCTTATGCCTTTGTTGTCCTGGGCTCCTGAACCTTTCCAATCGAGGGTGCAGGAAATACAGGTGCTGCTTAAAAGGCCTGACATGGATCAGCTCCTGCAAATGGATATCTATTCGGAAATTGATTTAGGTACGCTTGTGTTTTATGAACATCTGCTTAAAGGGAAGTTGCATACGGATATGGAAAATGTTCTATCGTTCATTTACGAATTGGACGTTTATCAGGCTGTAGGCATGGTGGCAAGGGCGAAAGGTTTGGGGTACGCCAGGGCGCTGGAACCAGAACAGAACGTTTTTCGTTGTCAGAACCTGCGGCATCCTTGTATAGAAAAGGCGGTTGGAAATGATTTATTATTGGAGGAAGATAGTAATGTGTTGTTCCTCACCGGAGCTAATATGGCTGGAAAATCCACCTGGATGAAATCTCTTGGTATTGGACTTTATCTGGCTCATATGGGATTTCCGGTGGCTGCGGATAGCTTTGAGTTTTCGCTGAGGGAAGGACTTTATTCGTCCATTAACGTGGCCGATAACATCAACCTCGGTTACAGTCATTTTTACGCGGAGGTTGTCAGGGTAAAGCAAGCGGCTGAGGCGGCGGCGAGCGGGGCAAGGTTGATGTTGATGTTTGACGAACTTTTTAAAGGAACGAATGTAAAGGATGCTTTTGATGGTACATTAGCGGTTACTGAGGGGTTCGCCGAATACACAAATTGTTTGTTTGTGGTTTCTACGCATATTATTGAAGTGGGTGAAGAGCTTAGAGGCTTTCCTAATATTCAGTTTAGGTATATGCCGACTATACTTGAAGGGGGAGTGCCGCGGTATACGTACAGGCTTAAGGAAGGTATAACTGAGGATAGACAGGGAATGATGATTATTCAAAGTGAGAAAATACTGGAACTTCTTGAACGATAGGAAATAAGGTGTGAAAATATGTTTTCTGATCTCTCTGGACCTTTCGCGAAGAGCTTCAGGCCCTGATGTTCGATCATGAAAACATATTTTCTTGGGTGCAGACCGGTGAGGTTGCAGAGTGGATTAGATCGCCTTTAATATTCCTTTGATCCAAATTTTTGCGAGTTCTTTTGATCCATCTGCATTTGGATGCAAATAGAATGTACCCTTTTTGCCTTGTTCCGGTTTATACAAAGTACTATGATTCTTTTCGAAAAAATCAAAGCCAGATTTATCTCCAGCAAATACCCGTTTGGGGGTTAACTTATTATACTTTTTAACCAGGTTATCTATTTTTGGGAGGTAGTTTTTTAATCGGTTTAAGCCTTCTTCTAAATAAGAAGCATTATTCTGAGTATTAGTACTATACCAAAGGGGGTATTGAATAACAAATTTTGCCTTCGGAAATTGATTTGATAAAGCATCAATTATTTTGGAAAGATTTTGATCGTATTGCTCTGGAGAGACGGGGGATCCGTTAGGTCCGGATATGGCGCTGTCATTAGTGCCCAGCATAATGGAAAACAAAAGTGTAGCAGAGGTATCCTTGTTTAGTGCATTTGCAGCTTCAATAACCTTCGGAAAATCTTTATTAGTGGTGGGTAAAAAATCAAAGCTGGTATGTCCACTAAAGCCTAAATTTGCAATATTAACAGATGTAAATTGCTTTTTTGAGGTCAGGATTTGTTTAATTACAATTGAGGGTGCCTCCTGGGATGGCTGCGGTAATGCGCTCCCTTCAGTAATACTGTCGCCTATAAAAATAATATTCAGTTTCGTTCTTTTTGCTGAAGAAAAAGAAGTTAATAATACTACATAAACCAGCATCAGCAATCCTTGAATAAGCTTGGCTAAAGGGGAATTTTTCATGAATCTTTTTTTGATGAAGGTAGCAGTTTGACCTGATTATGCATTTATAAATTTTTCAATAGTTGTTTAAACCTTTGTGGAGCAGGAGATGGAGTAAAATATGTTTTCTGAGCGCTCAGAACCTTCCGCGAAGAGCTTCAGGTTCTGAGGTTCGCTCATGAAAACATATTTTCTTGGGTGCAGACCGGAGAAGGGTGCGGAAATAAGAAGCAGTTGATTTTTTTTTGTTTTGAATGCTTATCTTCAGGGATTGAACTGTGCATGCAGTTGGTATGATGATAAAATTAAGATATGAAGAAATCCTTTGCTGTTAAGACTACTATCTATTTGTTTGCTTTGGTATTTATTTGCCCCATCATTAGGGCACAAGAGAAACCGGCGATTGTTCCTGAACCGGTTTCGTTGGTTCAAGGTAAGGGTCGGTTTGTGATTGATGATCAGACTTCTTTAATCATCCCATCGGGCAATGCTGAGCTTAGCAGGCTGGGTAACCGGGCTAAAGAGTGGTTTAGTGTACTGACAGGCCATTCCTTGCCTGTAAAAAGCAAAACAGTTGGATCGGAACGCGCTATTAGGTTGTTGTTGAATCCGGCATTGAACAATGCTGGCCATGACGAGGGCTACGAGCTATCTATTACTGAACATGAAGTAAAATTGCAGGCACGTAAAATGGCGGGTTTATTTTATGGTTTACAAACGATGCGGCAATTGCTTCAGCTTTCGTCCGAAACCAGTCAGCAACGTAGCTTGCCGGTTGTTGAAATTGTTGATTATCCCCGTTTGAAATGGCGTGGACTGATGCTGGATGTGAGCAGGCATTTCTTCTCAAAAGACTTTGTGAAAAAATATATTGATGATATGGCACGTTATAAGTTCAATGTTTTTCACTGGCATTTAACGGACGACCAGGGATGGCGCATAGAAATAAAATCCTTGCCGCGCTTAACTGAAGTGGGTGCCTGGAGAGTGCCAAGGACTGGGCAGTGGTGGTCTTATGCTCCACCTCAAAAAGATGAAAAGGCTTCTTACGGAGGATATTATACGCAACAGGATATCAAGGAAGTTATTGATTATGCGGCTGAAAGACAGATTACCATTGTGCCGGAAATTGATGTTCCCGGCCATTCGCTGGCCGCTATAGCGGCCTATCCGTATTTGTCTGCAACGGGATATAATTATGCTGTAAATCCCGGGAGTAAATTTTATAATATAGACGACAATACTTTAAATCCGGCAGATGAGCGGGTGTATGCCTTTCTGGATAAAGTTTTTACGGAGGTAGCGGCTTTGTTTCCGGGAGAATATATCCATATCGGTGGCGATGAGTGTACCAAAAACTTCTGGCAGCAATCGGCCGTGGTACAGGATTTTATGAAACAACAGGGGATAAAGACGGAACACGAACTGCAGAGTTATTTTATCAAAAGGGTAGAAAAAATCCTGAAAAAAAAGAAGAAAAAAATAATAGGATGGAATGAAATTCTGGAAGGTGGCCTGGCTCCTGAAGCCACAGTGATGAGTTGGCAGGGTATGCAGGGTGGAATAGAAGCCGCGAAGCAAGGACATCAGGTTATTTTTACACCGAGCAGCAATACCTATCTGGACCTTTACCAGGGTGATCCACTATTGGAACCTGATACTTACGATATGCTGCGTTTAAAAACAGCCTATCAATGGAATCCCTTTCCTGCGGGGATAGACAGTACTTATGTTTTGGGCGGACAAGGAAATCTATGGTCAGAATCTGTGCCTACCTCACGGCACGCCGAATACATGACATGGCCACGATCTCTGGCCTTATCTGAAGTTTTTTGGTCGCCACGGGGAAAACAGAACTGGGCTGATTTTCAAACAAAGTTAGCGCATCAGTTTAAAATTCTGGATGCTGCTCAAATCAATTATTCTAGGGCTGCATTTGATGTGCTTGCTACGGCAAAACTCGATCAGGAAAAACAATTGCTGGTTTCTCTTAGTACAGATGTGGACAGTCTGGATATTTATTATACCCTGGACAATACCAATCCTGATCCGTCGAGTGCGCGATATAATGGAACGCCGATCGTTATTCCTAAAGGTATTTATCAAATAAGAGCACAATCATTTAAAGGAAATACTGCTGCGGGAAAATTATTGATTGCTCCTTGTGGAGAATTAGAAAAGAGGACCAGGTAATGCGAAGTTAGGCATCCGGTTTTCTATTTAGTTTGTCAATTTTCTTTTGTAGCATCGTTTTTTCTGTGCTGGTTTTACAAAAGTGTTGTGCCTTTGTAAAATATTCTTTGGCTTTATCTATGTCGTTAGTTTGGGAATAGAGCTCTGCTAAAAGAACAAGATAAAAATGGTTTGTATTCAAATCCAGTTTTTTGGCTTCTTCTATGGCGGCTACAGTTCCCTGAACTTTTGAGAATGCCCAGATTCTGTTTAAGGCCACTATTGGTGAATGGTTTGCTAACCATAAAACATCATACAATTTCAAAATGCTTATCCATTTGTCGGGATTGTTGTGATTAACAGTGTGCCAGTAGGCAATACTCGCTTCCAGGTAAAAGGTTGATGTTATTTCCCATTTAGATGCTCGTTGCAAATAATAAAACCCTTTTTCTATAAATTGCGTGTCCCAAAGGGTCTTGTCCTGGTCGTCATATAATACCATGTTTTCCTTTTCTGATTGTCGTGCTTCCAAACGTGAAGCCTGGAAACACATTAAGGACATTAGAGCATTTGAAGCGTGATTGTTGGTTTGGGGGTTATCCAAGAGTAAATAAGCCAGATTTAGCGCTTCCACACAAAGCTCTTTCCGAACAATGGAATTGTTGCTTTCAGAATAATAACCTTCACTGAACAAAAGATATATGGTTTGAATAACGGTGTTTACTCGCTCATTGATTTCATCGTCATCAGGCATTTCCATCTGAATCTTTTCTGAATAGAGTTTTTCTTTTGCTCTTTGCAATCTTTTGTGAATCGTTTCTTTATTTGAAAAAAATGCATCTGCAATTTCATTTAATCCTAATCCGCAAAGAATGCGCAACGCCAAACAAATTTGTGCTTCTGCTGAAATAGACGGGTGGCATAAGGCGAAAAGCATTTGAAGTTGACTGTCAGAAATGTTTTTGTCTGAAAAATCAATTTTGATTTCATCCAACTGATTGTTATCCGTTAATTGTTCAGATGCTATTTTGTTGAACCTATGGTTTCGGGCAAGATGATTTTTTAACTTGTTTTTTGCAACGGCATAAAGCCAGGCTGTTGGATTTGCAGGTTTTCCCTTGTAGGCCCAGGTATCAAGTGCCGCCAAAAAAGTTTCGCTTACAATATCTTCTGCTGTTTCCATATATTCCAGTCCAAATGACCTGGTCAGGACAGATACCATTTTACTGTATTCTGCCTTAAATAAATGGGGAATTATATCGTTCTCATTCATTTTTTTCTAAAGTTCCCGATTTTTCGGGAACTTTAATTTTTAATGTTTTACGATTTGACGTACTTCTACAGTATTGCCTTCGCCTTGTAAAATAGGGGCGCCTTTCGCAAATTCTGCGGCTTCGTCTGCCGATTCTGCTTTTACAATAATATAGCCGCCAAGCGTTTCTTTAATGTCGCCAAAGGGTCCGTTTGTAATGAATTTTTTGTGATTCACTATTTTGGCATCTTCAAATAACAGTCCGGTGCCGCTTACAAATTTGTTTTGTTCTACAATGCTGTTTACCCAATCCATTTGTTGTTTCATCCATTGTTGAATTTGTTCTGGTGAAACCTTTCCGTTTACGTTTTCGTGTCTGAAAAGAAGAATGTACTCTTTCATTTTTGTTGATTTTAAATTGTTATTGAATTTTTGAACTATACCCCAATAACAATCTGATTTCGTTGAAAGGGACAATCAAGGATGAAATATTATAAGTAAACAACTGTAAATATCTTACTGTCCGTAGTCCTTTGCTCCAATTAAGCCTGTATATAATTCCCAACGTCTGTTTTTTAAATCTTTTGTAATAAACGCTCTATAGAGTATATAGATGAGGAAAGCAATCACAAAACCTGGTATCATAAAAACTTGCATAGCCTTATTTTTTTTAGTTACTTAAACTTAGGCAATTGGACTTGAATAATCTGACTATTGAAAGGAAAGATGTTCTTTTAATTCATGTTTTTTATTAGCTCACGCAATAAAAGTGTATTTCCGACGCTATACTTGAAATATGAATCTACCACTGCGCATCAATTTTGATGAAAAGGACTACACCTATATGATCATCACTAAGGGAATAACAAAAGAAACTAATTCAATCCATATTACCCTGAATGGTATGGATTATCAGCTTGTTTGCAATGCCAAAGGGGAGTGGGATGCTGTTGATGCGACGGTAAGCGATCATCCGGGGCTACTTAAGGCGATAGGAAGAAACATCAAACTTCGGTATCGATTATGAAAAAAGGCTTGGTTTTCTGATCTTAAGAATAGCTTATAGTCAATTTCTCGGGTTTATTACCTTATTTTTGGTAAAAACTGAAATGCCATGAATGCTTTTTTGATGTGTTTTTCTGCCGGGGGGTGTTTCTTACTGAGCTTTCTGTTGTTCTTTCATCCTTTGAGGCAAAACCTGGTGGCTAATAGATGGCTTGCTCTATTCGTGTTGATTATGGGCACTGCATTTCTGGGTATTTATTTCGGCAGTAACGTATTGAGTAGTCTGGAATTTATATTGCCGCCTTGTCTTTATTTGAGTACGCTTTATTTTGTTGAACCTTTAAGGGTTTTCAAAAAGAAAGATGGGCTTCATTTTGTGCCTTTTCTATGCTACCTGGTTTTACAGGTGATGTGGCCAGGGGAAAATGGTGATTTGATGACTGCAAGGCTCTTTGAAGTTGGAGATTTTATCTTTTTTACCCGTGATTTGCTGCCTTTTCAGTTCCTGGTTTATATCGTTTTGTCTTACCGTGCGTTGATGGTTCATCAAAGGAATTTAAAATTAATCACTGCTGCGCTGAAAGAAATAGACCTGGACTGGCTTCGCTATTTTCTGCTTATTTTGAGTGTTATTTCTGTTTTTTGGATCAATGATGCGGTGTTTGGTTTTTCTTTTTTGTTGAGGGCTATGCCTGTAATTTATACGGGTTCTGTTTTTTTTCTTGCCTATTTTTCCATCAGGCAAAGTGCAGTTTTTGCTTTTAATTATGCGGAGCTACAGGAAATTTCTGACTTACTGGAACGTCCTTTAACTGATGAAAGGCAAAAAACAGAAAGGCTCAGCGATAAAGAGTTTGCTGTATTCTCGGAAAAATTAAATGAGCTCATGGTCAGGGATCAGGTTTTCCTGAATAATGAACTAAGTCTTCCCGGGCTGGCAAGCCAATTGGGATTAAGTATTCATGATACCTCTTACCTGATCAACAGGCTTACGGGAGATAATTTCTATACTTTTATTAACCAGCATAGAGTGGAAGAAGCCAAAAAGCAGCTCATTGCCGGTCGCATGGGGGAACTGAATATGGTAGGAATCGCTTTTGCCTCCGGATTTAACTCTAAGACTGCTTTTAATACGGCGTTTAAAAAATACGCGGGTTGTTCGCCAACGGCATATGTTAAACAGCAAAAAAGCAATTAATATGTTCGGGTGGATAAATGCGAACATGTGGCCGGGCTCTGCTGAATAAATTTGCGGATAAAACTGCAAATGATATGAGACACAAAATTTTACTCTGTTTTTTAATGGTGATGTGCTTTACAAATATGCTGAACAGTAGCGCCTGTACCATATTTATGGCTAATGATGGGAAGCATGTCTGGGTGGGTAACAACGAAGACGAGGTGCCTTCGCTTACTTACAGGTTATGGTACTATCCTGCACTTGACCGGCATTACGGGTACATGATCTGGACTGAACTATCGGCGGATGAAAAACTGAATAAAATCATGTACAAAAATCCACAGGGTGGGATGAATGAATACGGGGTGTTTATGGATTACACGGCTATTGATGATATCCCTGCGACAAGAGATCCGCTGAAACAGGACAGGACTGAAGAGGTGGTTACAGATGTACTCAGGAGATGTAAAACGGTGGAGGAGGCCATCACTTATATTTCACAGTTTAATTTGTTGCGTTTAACCGGTGCTCAGTTGTTTATTGGTGATGCTGGAGGAGACTATGCTATTGTTCATGGCAGTTATATCATCCGACGGACAACCAGTTGGTTTGCACTGACCAATTATGCTATTAACAACAACCATTATGAACCCTGCTGGCGAAGAGATACTGCTACAAAGTACCTGAGTGCAGAGCGGTCTTATCACTTGAAAGATGTGGTTAGCCTGCTGGAAAAAACCACGCAGAAGAAGCCAAGTGATATCGTATCCAATTATTCAATGGCAATAGACCTTCGCAGCAGGATAATCCATTTGTATTATAAAGGTGATTTTTCCAGGTCTGCGGTCATTTCTCTGCATAAAGAATTAAAATGTGGCATGCACCAGCGCGATATGGCCAGCTATTTTTCTTACTAAGTTGCTTGTTGTTCAGGTTTAGTATTTAATTCATCATCGTCAATATATATGATGTTCTTTAAGAAAAGAATAAACCTAGTGATTTATGAGGGGAAAATATGTTTTACTTGGCTCTCTGAACCTCCTATGTTTACAGAATAAATAATTTTGTAAATATAATTGATAGAAGGGTGAGAGCGCATCATGAACCTAAATAGCTACTCAGGCATATTGACTGGAAGATATTGCCT
>Ga0182008_10000102_pt1 | contig 65960 bp, 56 predicted proteins | sample Sormic07211129_1_FD_120482 | JGI IMG/M metagenome (GOLD analysis project Ga0182008, IMG submission 120482) | Rhizosphere microbial communities from Sorghum bicolor, Mead, Nebraska, USA - 072115-129_1 metaG | ecosystem: Host-associated > Plants > Roots > Rhizosphere | place: USA: Nebraska...
CGGGACCGTTGGGCGCCATGGGTCCGGCGCATGCGCCGGACGGGTTGGGCAGGACGCCCAACCCCGGTCTTGCCGTTTGTGCAGGACTGCACAAACGAGCAAGGCGCCCACGAGCCTCCAGGGATGGATTTACGGCGTGTCCCGCCACCCCACTCCCACCGGCCCAGCCCGAAGAACGCACGGGCCCGCATAGCTTTTGATCTTGCCCTGGCGACAAAAAAAGGCGGCGCCCGAGGGCGCCGCCTTACTTCCATTCAACGGCTTGGAGAGAGTAAGCCGTGGATCAGAAACGCTGCTGGTACTTCATGTACATGTAACGGCCGATGTCGAAGCCACCGTAGTAGGTGAAGCTGCTGTTCGGCTGGCTGTACATGATCGGACCCTGGTGGTCGAACACGTTGTTCATGCCCATCGAGATGGTGCCGTTCCACGGCAGGATGTAACGCATCTGGATGTCATGGAAGGTGTTCGAACCTACCTTGTTGATGCCCTGGTTACCGGTGTACGGCGAGCTGAAGCCCGGGTTGCTGCACTCGGTGGCGAATGCGCAGTTTTCCTGCATGCCCGAGTAGTAACGTGCCGTCCAGCCCAGGCCCAGATTGCCGTACTGCCAATCCAGGTTCAGGTTCGAGCGCACGCGGAAGTTGCCTTCCCAGCCCGTGTACTGGCGTACCGGCGTGGTGTCGACGTTGTCGTTCTTGCGTTCCAGGTAATCCACATACGTGGTGTTCCAGGTGATCGCGAACTTGCCGATCGCCATTTCCGGCAGGCGGTAACGCACCGAGATGTCATAGCCGGCCGTTTCCTGGTAGCCGGCGTTGAGCAGGGTGCGGTCCAGGCTGCTCACCTGACCGATCGTCTTGCCCGACGTGCTGCGGGTGAAGCGGCTGCAGGCCGCGTCCACGCCCTGCACGTAGCACTGGTTGAGCATGTCCGTGGCCGACTCACCGACAATCACGTCGTTGATGCGGATTTTCCACCAGTCCAGGCTCAGGTCCAGGCCCGACACGAACTCCGGGCTGTACACCAGGCCCACGGTCCAGGTCTTGGCGGTTTCCGGCTTCAGTTCGGCGTTGGAGCCGGAGGTGAAGTCGGTACCACCCTGCTGGCCCGGCACCGTGGCGGCATTGCCGTCGGCGGCGAGCTGGTGGAAGTTGGCCGGAACGCCCTTGGCCAGGCAGCGTGCCAGCACCTGCGGGTTGTTGGCCGCGGCGCCGAAGGTCATGTCGCACGGGTCGGTGTACGAATCACGCGTGGTGACCGTGCCGCCGTACAGATCTTCCACCGTCGGTGCGCGGAAGCCGGTGCCGTAGGTGGCGCGCACCAGCAGGCTGTCGATCGGCTTCCACTTCAGACCGAACTTGGTGTTGGTGGTCGAACCGAAGTTGCTGTAGTCCGAGTAACGGGCAGCCATGTCCAGCGACAGCTCGCGCGCGAAGGCCATGTCGGCCAGCAGCGGCACCTGCACTTCCAGGTAGGCTTCGTTGAGCGAGTAGTCGCCCCGGGTCGGCTGGCCGGAGGTGCCGGCAATCTGGCCCTTCTGCACCATCATGTCCGGGTCGTAGCTGGCTTCTTCGCTGCGGTGCTCGAAGCCCATGGCGCCCATGATGTCACCGGCCGACAGGCTGAACAGCGAGCCGGAGATGTTCGCGCTGGCCACCTTGGTGGTGCTCTGGATCTTGTCGGTGAAGCGGGTGAACAGGAAGTCCTGCACGTCCTGGTTGCCCAGTGCGCCCGGGCCGGTGTAGCCCATCGGCGCCAGCGGGTTCCACGGCGTGCAGCCGGCGATCACGTTGCCGACGCTGCCGCAATGGGCCACGCCGTTGGCATCCAGGAACGACGGACCGACCGACTGGTTGACGTTCGGCTGGTACATGCTGCCCGTACCGATGCGCTCGCCTTCGTTGCGGTTGTACATGTAGCTCACGTTCCAGTCCCAGTACCGCGAACCGGTTTCGAAGCTGCCTTCCACGCCCACGCTGGCACGCTTGGTGGTCAGGTTGTTTTCGGTGGCGCGGGGCAGTTCTTCGGTGCGGTGCGCGAACGCCACGTCACGGCCGAACGGGTTGAACGCGCTGTCCTTGGACAGCAGCGCACGCGAGCCGGTGCTCTGGTACGGGTAGCCGGCCAGCTGCTTGGTCGACTCACGCTCGGTGTACAGCGCGTCGGCCACCAGGCGCAGGTTGTCGTTGATCGAGAACCCACCGTTGGCGAACACCGACTTGCGCTGCAGGCCGGTGAGCAGGCTCATGTTGGTCTTGGTGTTGGCGTCGTTGGCCTTGTTGGCCGGCGTGAAGTTACCCAGCACGGTCGGGTCGCCGCCCGGGCCCACGCTCAGGTTCTTGCCATCCACAGTGGCATAGCCCCACGGGGTGACGCCGCTCAGGCCGTCGGTCGGGTGGCGCGGGCCGTTCGGGTAGGCGGTGAACTCACGCGCGCTGCCCAGCACGGCATCTTCGTCGGAGTACTCGCCGCCGACGGTGACCCAGCCACGGTCGAAGGTCTTGCCGAAGGTGGCGCTGTAGCCGGTCTTCTGGCCATCGCCTTCGCTGTACTGGCCGACGTAGGCGTTCACTTCAGCGCCGTCGAAGTTCTTGCGGGTGATGATGTTGACCACGCCGGCGATGGCGTCCGAGCCGTACAGCGCCGAGGCACCGTCGGTCAGCACCTCCACGCGGTCCACGATCGAGGACGGGATCGAGGCGAGGTCGGAATAGCCGGCGGCGGACACGCCCATGCGGCGGCCGTCGATCAGCACCAGGCTGCGTTCCGGGCCCAGGTTGCGCAGGCTGACGTACATGCCGCCGAAATCGCGGCCCGACTCCAGCGAGTTGGCACGGCTCATTGCCGGCGCACCGGCGGCGGTGACGTCCTGCAGGATGTCGGCGACGTTGACGTAGCCCTTCTTCTCGATCTCGGCGCGGTTCAGCGCGACGACCGGCTGGGCGCTCTCGACGCTGGCCTGGCGGATGCGCGAGCCGGTGATTTCAATGCGATCCAGATTGGTGGTGCCATCAGTGGCGGTCTGGGCGAAGGCAGGGGCACTGCAGCTGGCAACAAGCGCGATGGCAATCGCGTTGCGCAGCGGGTGGGTCTTCAAATACATCCGTGCGATATCTCTTTTCAGGAAAAACAAGCGCCCTTGCGGGCGACGTGGGAAACAACATCACGACGCGGGGGGCGGGAGTCTAATGACTTTTCAAAATTTTTACTTTCACTTGAAAGCATAAAAACAGCCAAAAATGAACGATGGCTGACAAATTCGCGGGTTCGCGAACTATCTTTTTGTAATGCATGCCGTCGTGACTGCAGCGCATCGCAACGATGCAGGCAGAGGCACCGATAACGGCGATGCACCCTGCAACTTGAGTGCCTGCAGACGCGCACGACGACAAGCGTTCAGCGTCCGCCACCCGGTAGAGCCACCCCATGGGTGGCTACGCAAAAAGTTCTTCTCCCATCTGAGGGAAGCGTCTTGTTGCAATGGCCGTCGCAGAGTGAGCACGACGGGACGCGGGTCGCCGGATGTACAGGCGCCGCGGCTGGCGTCTCCGATCGGTGAGGTCGCGAGCGTGAGGGCCCCGTAGCAGCCGGTAGGCCCCTGGCGCAAATGTCCCCCGGCCGCCGGGCGGCCTCCTCCTTTATTTTGCCCAGGAGCCTACCGGCTGCTAAGGGGCTCGGCTTGCGGTGCGCAGGTGGACGCCACGTTTTTTGGAAGGCTGTCGGTGGGTCGGGCGCTGGGCCCCGATGCCCTTGGAGGCGAAATAAAGGGGGAGGGGGCGGCCGCAGGCCGACGCCGGAGGACATTCGCCGGAAAGGGTATCGGGGCCCAGCGCCCGACACGCCGACGGCTGCGCCTGGAAAGCGCCAATGCACGTTTTTGCCTGTCCCGCAGATGGGCGAAGAACCAAAAAAAAGAACCGCACCCTTGCGGATGCGGTTCGTGGCCTGCTATCGCGTGTGCGCAAACGCGCGCGCGGGTGCCTCTATTGCGGTGTCAGGTTTCGCGCAGTGCCGTGGTGATCGGCAGACGTGCTGCACGCAGGGCCGGAAACAGGCCACCCACCAGGCCTATGCCCAGCGCCCACTTCAGCCCCGTCCACAACAACTGCGGCGACACCTGGAACTGGAACACCACCTGGCTGAAGTTGTTGCCCAGCGTGGACACGGTGTAGTTGTTGAACACCAGCCATGCCACCAGACCGCCGAGCAGGCCGCCAAGCAGGGCCAGCAACATGGTTTCCAGCATTACCGCCGTCACCACCGGCAGACCACGGAACCCGATCGCGCGCATGGTGGCGATCTCACGTGCGCGCGTGGCCACGGCCGCATACATCGTGTTGAGCGCGCCGAACACCGCACCGATGGCCATGATCGTGCCGATCACCGTGCCCAGGATGCTGATCAGTTTGCTCAACCCGCCGGACTGCTTGCTGTAGTACGCGCGGCTGGTTTCCACGTCCAGCTTCAGCCGCGGGTCGGCCTCCATCGCCGCCTTGAAGCGGGCGAACCCGGCCGTGCCGTCGGTGCGCACGTTGACCGACTGGTAGGCACTGCGGTTGTAAGTGGTGGACAGGGTCTGGGTGTCGGCCCACAGCTCGGACTCGTGCACGTCGTTGGAGGCGAACACGCCCACCACCGTCCAGTCCTGCTTGCCCAGCTGCAGGGTCTTGCCCACCTCCAGGCCCTCGAACTGGGCCTTGGCTCCCTTGCCCACCACGATCTCACGCAGGCCGGGTTTGAAGCGGCGGCCTTCAATGATGCGGATCGTGTTGCGCACTTCCCAGGCTTTGTCGCCGACCCCGCGGAACTGCACGTTGGTGTCGCTGTGGTCGCTGCGCGAGAGCAGGCTGATCACCTGCGACAGCTCGGCCGACACCAGCGGCTTGCCATCGGTGCCACGGGCCACGCCGGGCAGGCTTTGGATCAGCGGCAGCTGGTCGCGCATGATCACCGAGTTGGTCTCGGCCTGTGAACCACCGCGCAGCACGATGGCCACGTCATCACTGCCGCTGCGGTTGAGTGTGGCCTTGAAGCCGTCGCCCATTGCCAGCATCGCCACCAGTACCCCGACCACGCCGGCAATGCCGACCACGATCACCGACGAGGCGCCCCACCGCTGCGGCAGGCTGGCAATGCCGATGCGCGCGGCCGCCAGCGACAGCCGTCCGCTGCGGGTCAGCAGCAGCCAGGCGGCCAGTGCCACCGCGATAACCAGCACCGCCGGCGATGGCAGCACGATCCAGACCCCCAATGCCACCGCCAGCAGCAGCACGGTCAACACGTTCCACATCCAGTGCGTCTTCATGGGGGCTCCTCAGCGTCCGGCCAGTGCGTCGACGATCTTCAACCGCTGCGCGCGCAATGCCGGCAGCAGGCCCACTACCACGCCGATGACCGCCATCAGGCCCAGCGCCATGGCCCAGGTCTGCACCGGTACGCCCGGTAGGCTGATCATGCCCTGGCTGTTGGCGCTGATCGCCGGCATCAGGATGGCGGCCAGACCCATGCCGATCAGCCCGCCCAGCACGATCAACAGCACCGACTCCACCATCACCAGCACCAGCACGGTGCCGTCCTTGAAGCCCAGTGTCTTGAGGATGGCCAGTTCCGGGATGCGTTCGCGCACCGCCTGGGCCATGGTGTTGCCGGTCAGCAGCACCAAGGTGAAGAACACCGCGGCCATGATTCCGGTGACGATCAGCCCGATGTCGGCGAACTGCTTGGCGAATGCCTGCGAGAACGCCGCTTCGGTCTGCGACTTGGTTTCGCGGTCGGAATTGAGGGACAGCGCATCGATCGCCTGGGCCACGCGCGAGGCGTGGGCCGGGTTGTCCAGCTGCACGGTGTAGAAGCTGACCTGGTTCTTGATGTAGTCGTTGGACTCATCGAAGTAACTCCAGTGCAGCAGCAGCTGGTTCTCGGCGCCGGCGTTGTTGCGGTCCTTGGCCCGGTAGATGCCCACCAGTTCCAGCGGCCAGTCATTGCTGCCCTTGCGCGGGAAGATGGTGGCCTGCATCGGAATCGTATCGCCCAGCTTCCAGCCGAAGCGCTTGGCCAGGGTCTCGCCCACGATGGCGCCGGTGCGGGTGTTCTTGAACGCCTCGGCCTGCGCCGGCGGCAGCTCGAACTCCGGGTACAGGTCCATGTAGTTGTCCGACACCGAGAAACTGGGGAAGAAGTTCTTCGGGTCCTGGTAGATGCCGCCGAACCACATCGCGTAATTCACCTTGCGCACGCCCGGGGTGGCTTCGATGTCACGCAGCAGGCGCAACGGCAGGCTCTGGGTGATCGAGAGCTTGGAGGACACCACCAGCCGCTTGGCGCCTTCGATGGTTTCGCCCCCGGAGTTGAACGCCACGCGCACCGAATCGAGCATGCCAAACAGCAGGAACGCGGCCACCACCGACAGCAGGGTCAGCAGCGTGCGTGTCTTGCTGCGGAACAGCTGGGCCCAGACCAGCGAGAAGTACTTCATCGCGGCATCCTCCGTCAGTGGGCCGCTGGCGCGCTGGCCAGTTCGCCCTTGTCCAGGTGCACGGTATGGGTGGCGTACTCGGCGGCCTTGGGGTCGTGGGTGACCATGATGATGGTCTTGCCGTGCTCGCGGTTGAGCTGCTGCAGCAGGCCCAGGATCTCCTCGGCCGACTGCCGGTCCAGGTCGCCGGTGGGTTCGTCGCAGATCAGGAAGGTGGGGTCGGACACGATCGCCCGTGCGATCGCCACGCGCTGCTGCTGGCCGCCGGACAGTTCATTGGGGCGGTGGCTGCGGCGGTCGGCCAGGCCCACCAGGGTCAGCGCGATCTCGGCATTGCGTTTGCGCTGGGCCGCGCCCAGGTAGGTGAGCAGCAGCGGCAGTTCCACGTTCTTCTGCGCGGTCAGCATCGGCATCAGGTTGTAGAACTGGAACACGAAGCCGACGTGATGGCTGCGCCAGGTGGACAGCTGGCCGCCACTCATGCGGTCGATGCGTTCGCCTTCGATCTCGATCTCACCGTCGCTGGGCGTGTCCAGCCCGCCGATCAGGTTGAGCAGGGTGGTCTTGCCCGAGCCGGACGGCCCCATCAACGCGACGAAATCGCCGCGCTGGATGTCCAGGTCGATGCCGTGCAGCACCTGCACCTTCTCGGGGCCACGCTGGTAGGTCTTGGTGATGTTGCGGAGCGAAACCAGGGTCGACATGGACGGTTCTCCGTGGATCAGGGCGAATCGAGGGCGGCGCGGCATGCGGCATGCGCCTGCCTGCGGCGGAATGAGGGCCGGGCCCGGGTGGGATGCGCAGTGGCAGACAGCGGCCCGCCTGCGCGCCTGCTCGGCACGGGTAGCGCACGTTCGAGGCCGCGCGCGGTGGCGCGCGGGTCACACACTGCGTCGCGCCGCCCAGCGGGGCGGCACGGTTTACTGCTTCGCTTCCACGACCTTGCCGCCGTCCTTCAGTTCCGCCGGCGGGTCCAGCACTACCACCTCGCCCGCGCTCAGCCCCTGGCTGACCTGGCGGTCGGTGTTGAGCGTGGCGCCGGTAGCGACCGCGCGCTGTTCCACGCGCTGGTCGTCCTTCACCACGAAGGCCACGGTTTTCTGGTCGCGCTCCACGAGGGCGGCCGCCGGCACGCGCACGCCCTTGGGCGCGGCGGCCTGCGCCGGCTGTGCGGCCTCGAGGAAGCTCACCCGCACGCCCATTTCCGGCACGATGCGCGGGTCTTTCACCTTCAGCGCCACGCGTACCTTGACCGTGGCCTTGCCGCGGTCGGCGGTGGGAATGATGGCAATCACCTCGGCCGGAATCTTCCAGTCCGGGTAGGCGTTGAGCGTGGCTTCGACCGGCATCTTCGGTTGCACGCGGCCAATGAACGACTCGCCCACCTCCACTTCGATCTCCAGCGACTCCATGTCCACGATGGTGCCGATACCGGTACGGGTGAAGCCACCGCCGGCCGACAACGGCGACACGATCTCGCCCGGCTGCGCAGCCTTGGCGGTGACCACGCCGGAGAACGGCGCGCGCACGGTGTTGTTGTCCACGCCCAGGTCGGCGATGGCCAGGGCGTCGTTGGCCACCTTGGTATTGCGTTCGGCGGTGCGCAGCTGCGCGCGCAGGCTGTCACGCTGGGAAATGGCCAGGTCGTACTGCGAGCGGGACACCAGCTGCTGGCCCACCAGCGTCTGCAGGCGGCCGGCTTCGGCGTTGGCCTGCGCCACCTGCGCCTGCAGCCCGGCCAGCTGGCTGCGCGCGGCCTCCAGCTGCGAGGCCGACAGGCTGCGCTGGGCGTTGGCATCGATCGGGTCGAGCGTGGCCATCACCTGGCCTTCTTCCACCCGCATGCCTTCTTCGATCATCACCTCGCGCACCTTGCCGGTGATCTTGGCCGACACCGTGGCCATGCGTCGCGCCACCACGTAGCCGCTGGCATCGAGCACCGAACCGCTGGCGCCGCCCTGCTGGATGGCCACCACCGGTGCGGTCGTCACCTCGATCGGACGTTGCCGGCCGAACACGAACCAGCCGATGGCAGCGAGCAGCAGCACGGCGACGATGGCCAGCCCGATCCACAGCCCACGGCGGGGCGCGGACGGCGGCGGGGTCGCCTTGCGGTCGATGCGGAGTTCCTTGAGCAGTTCAGCGGATGCGTTCATCGTGAGTCTGGACGGGGAATCGGGACGAGTGTGACCGCAACGGCGGCCGGGGACAAACCGGCACCGGGCCGGGAGGTGCACAGCATGCCCGCCGACCGGGGGCCACGGCAGTGACAGCTGTCACCTGCTTGCGCTGACGGTGGCCACTGGGACCGGCCCCGCTGCGGCGCGACGCTGTGCCGAACCCGTCACGGAGTGTCCCGATGTCTGTTTCCTGCCCGACCGCCCTGGCCACGCTGCGCGATGCGCAGGTGCATTACGGTGCTGTCGCCGCGCTGCAGGGCGTGAGTTTTTCGCTGCAGCGTGGCGAAGTGCTGGCCCTGCTCGGCCGCAACGGCGCGGGCAAGAGCACCGCGATTTCGGTCCTGCTGGGCCTGCGCGCCCTCGATGCCGGCCATGCCGAGCTGCTGGGCGGCGATCCACAACAGCGTGCCAGCCGGCGCGGTATCGGGGTGATGCTGCAGAGCACCGCACTGCCGCCGGTGCTGCAGGTGGACGAACTGATCGCGCTGGCGAGCGCCTGCTACGACGACCCACGCCCGCTGGCCGAGTGCCTGGCACTGGCCGGGCTTACCGACCTCGCGCGACGCCGTTACAGCCAGCTGTCCGGTGGCCAGCAGCGCCGCGTGCAGTTCGCCATCGCCCTGTGCGGGCGGCCGCAGCTGCTGTTCCTGGACGAGCCCACCACCGGCCTGGACATCCAGGCCCGGCAGGCGCTGTGGCAGGCGATCCGGCAGCTGTCCAGCGAAGGCTGCGGCGTGCTGCTGACCACCCATTACCTGGAAGAGGCCGAAGCGCTGGCCCAGCGCGTGGTGGTGATCGAACAGGGGCGGGTACTGGCTGATGGCCCGCTGGCGCAGTTCCGCCAGCAGCTGGCCCCGCGCCGGATCCGCTGCCGCAGCGCCCTGGAAGCCGACGTGCTGAAAACCTGGCCCGGGGTGCGCGAGGTGCAGCGCGATGGGCTGCGCCTGCACCTGCTGGCCGAACCGGCCGAGCCGGTGGTGGCGCGGCTGCTGGCCGAAGACCCGCAGCTGCAGGAACTGGAAGTACACGGCGGCGGCCTGGCCGACGCCTTCGTCGAACTGACCCGGGAGGCCGCATGAACACCCTGACCACCGTACCGACCACGCGCCCGCGCGCGTCCACCTGGCGGATCTACCGCGTCGAAGCGCTGTGCGAACTGCGCCGCGCCTGGCGCACGCCAGCCTTCGCAGTGCCCTCGCTGCTGTTCCCGGTGCTGTTCTATGCGCTGTTCGGCATCCTGCTCGGGCGCGGCAACGCGCCGCAGTACCTGCTGGCCACTTACTGCGTGTTCGGTGCGATGGCCCCGGCGCTGTTCGGCTTCGGCGTGCAGCTGGCGCTGGACCGCGAAGGCGGCCTGCTCACGCTGAAGCGCGCGCTGCCGTTGCCGCCGATGGCCCCGTTGCTGGCGCGGCTGCTGATGGCCGTGCTGTTCGCGCTGCTGGTGGCGCTGGTACTGCTGGGGGTGGCGGCCCTGGCCGGGGTGGGCCTGGCGCCGGGCATGGTGCTGCGGCTGCTGGCCGTGGCCGCGTTCGCTGCGCTGCCGCTGGGCGCGATCGGGCTGTGGATCGGCAGCCATGTCAGTGCCAGTGCGGCCCCGGCGGTGGTCAACCTGGTGTACCTGCCGCTGGCGCTGCTGTCGGGGCTGTGGCTGCCGCTGTCGATCCTGCCGCCGGTGTTCTCCGCGCTGGCCCCGCTGTGGCCCACCTGGCACCTGGCCCAGCTGGCGCTCCCGGCGGTGGACCTGCCGGCCCAGGGCAGCACGTGGGTGCACATCGCGGTGTTGCTGGCGGTCACCGGCGTAGCGCTCGGGCTGGCGCGGCGGCGCCTGCGCCGGGTTGGCTAAGCGGCGGACGAAACTGGCATGATCGCGCCTGACCGCCCCGCCCTGGAACCGCCCGTGTCTTCGCGCTGGATCGCCTCGCTGCTGCGCCCCGCGCCGGACTCGTCGGTGGCCGACAACCTGCGCCGCGGCAAGCCGGCCTGGGCCGATGCCGTGCATCTGCTGTGGAGCGGGTGGGTGTTTTTCACCCCGATCTTCGGCACTGGCTACACGCTGCGCTGGCTGTGGCTGACGTTGCTCACCTACCCGCTGTTCCTGGCGCTGTACGGCCGCCTGCTGCTGGCCCCGCGCCACCATGGGCCGCGCTATGCGCTGGCGATGGTGGCGATGGGGCTTTCACTGCTGCCCTGGTACCCCGCAGGCATCAGCTACTTCATCTTCGGCTGCGTGATGATGCGGGTGTGCCGGGAAACCGGTCTCTGGCGCTACCTGGTCCAGCTGCTGGTGCTCAACGCACTGTTCGTGGGCATTGCGCTGTGGGTGGGGTATCCCTGGCAGCTGGTGGTGTGGATACCGTCGATGGGGCTGATCATCGGCATCATCGTCAACGTGGAGAGCATCAACAAGGACCGCGATGCGGCGCTGCAGCTGTCGCAGGAGGAAGTGCGCCGGCTGGCCGCCACCGCCGAACGCGAACGCATCGGGCGCGACTTGCACGACCTGCTGGGGCATACGCTGTCGTTGATCACGCTGAAGCTGGAGCTGTCGCGCAAGCTGTTCGATCGTGATCCGGAGGCCTCGCGCCGCGAAGTGACCGAAGCCGAAGCGATCGCGCGCCAGGCCCTGGCCGAAGTGCGCAGCGCGGTTACCGGGATCCGCGCCAGCGACCTGGCCGCCGAGCTGGCCTCGGCGCGCCTGTTGCTGGAATGCCAGCACGTGCACCTGCACTACGCGCCGCCGCCGCCGATGCCGCTGGAGGTGGAGCGCGGGTTGTCGCTGGTGCTGCGCGAGGCCGCCACCAATATCGCCCGGCACGCGCAGGCACACCAGGCCTGGATACGCTTTGAACAGGAAGGGCGCAGCTTGCTGATGGAGATACGCGATGATGGCCACGGCGGCGTGCACGCCGACGGCAATGGGTTGGGGGGCATGCGCGAACGCGCCAGTGCATTGCACGGCACGCTGGTCGTGCAGTCGGTGAAGGGCGAGGGCACCTGCGTCACGGTGCGCGTTCCGCTGCCGGCAGCCACCGCGGCGGTGGCCGCGTTGCCGACCAACCTGTCAACGACACCGTCGCTGCCCGCGGGCGGGCCGGCATGATCCGCATCGTATTGGCCGAAGACCAGGCGATGGTGCGCGGCGCGCTGTCGGCGCTGCTGGGCCTGGAGCCGGACATCGAGGTGCTGGGCAGCGCCGCCGATGGCGAGGTGGCCTGGCGCATGCTGCAGCAGCTGCAGCCGGACATCCTGGTGACCGACATTGAAATGCCCGGCCTGTCCGGGCTGGAGCTGGCCCAGCGCATCGCGCGCCAGCAGTTGCCGATCAAGGTGGTGATCGTGACCACCTTCGCGCGCTCGGGCTTCCTGCGCCGCGCACTGGATGCCGGCGTCTGCGGGTACCTGCTCAAGGACGCGCCGGCCGAACGCCTCGCCGATGCCCTGCGCCAGGTGCAGCGCGGCGGACGGGCGATCGATCCGCAACTTGCGCTGGATGCGTGGTCGCAGGCCGACCCGCTCAACGACCGCGAACGCCAGGTACTGCGCCTGTCGGGCGACGGGCGTTCGGCCAGCGAGATCGCCAGCCAGCTGGGCCTGTCGCACGGCACCGTGCGCAACTACCTGTCCGAGTGCATCGGCAAGCTGGGCGTGGCCAACCGCATCGAAGCCTATCGGCTGGCGCGGCAGAAGGGCTGGCTGTAGGCGAGTGGGTATCCTGTGCCTTCCATGGACCGGATGCGCACCCGATGAAACACCACTTCGCCGACCTCATCGACCGTGCCAGCGGGGTGTGGACGATCACGCCCAACGCGCAGCGCTGGGCGTGCCATTACGAAGACGTGGCCGACGCGCCCGACGACGCCACCCGGCTCACGTTGACCCGCCACGACCGCAACTGGGTGCGCGTGCTGCAACTGGAAGGGCTGCGCGAACTGACCCTGCACGAACCCGACCAGGCCCAGCTGGCTGCCTTGGCGCAGCTGCCGCAGCTGACCGCGTTGCGGATCAGCCATGCGCGGCCGAAGACGCTGGCGATGCTGGAGGGCATGCACGGGCTGCGCGAACTGGTGCTGGAGTACGTCTCGGCGTTTTCGGATCTGTCGCCCGTGGGCCGCCTGCCGGCACTGCAAGCGCTGCACATGGAGAACCTGCGGCGGGTGCACGATTTCTCCGGTCTGGTCGGCGCCACCGCGCTGCGCGACCTGACCCTTCTGGGCACGCTGGACTGGAACCAGCCCGTGGACGACTTCGCCTTTCTTGCCGGCCTGCCGGCGCTGGAGCGACTGAATGTGTCGTGGTTCCGCGCGCCGAAGGTGTCGCCGGTGATGGGCGCGCTGCTGGCGCTGCCGCGCCTGGCCAAACTGGAGATGGGCATGGCCAGCCTGCCGCTGGAAGAGTTCGCGTGGATCGAGGCGAATTTGCCGCACGTGGAAGGCGCGGTACGGCCGGCGACCGTTCCGACCAACGGCCAGGACCACGAAATCGGCGCCCGCGATCCGCGCGCGAGCATGCCCCTGGCCGAGTTCTACCAGCACATCGACGTGTACGTGGGGCACCAGGGGAAGCGCTTCAGAAGCAGCGGCTTCGACGCCATGCTGCTGGGCAAGGGCGAGCGCTACGCCACCGGCACGCCTGAGGCAGTGCTGGCCAAATGCACCCAGCACCGCCAGCGCTACCGCGCCCTGGTCGAAGCCCACCGCGCCGCCCGGTAGGCACCCACCGTAGGTGGGTGCACTGCAATCGCACCGGTAGTGCCGGCCGCTGGCCGGCTCCTCGCAACGCTGATCCGATGGCCATTTACCGACCAACGGTCGGTAGCTACCGGTGCTTGTCGGTGTCCAGACCGTCGGCGTGCCCCGGCCCCTTCGCCATCGCCTGGAACACCCCATCGCGGCGCACCCACAGGTGGAACAGCGCGGCCGACAGATGCACCACCACCGTGGCGAACAGCGCATAGGCCAGCAGGCTGTGCGCATTGCGCAGCGCGGCGTAGAGCGATGGATCATGCGGCACGATCGCCGGCAGGTTGAAGCCGGACCACATCACGATCGGATAGCCACCGGCCGACAGCATCGACCAGCCCACCAGCGGCATCGCCAGCATCAGCCCATACAGCACCCAGTGCGAGGCATGCGCGGCAGCCGCCTGCCAGGCCGGAAGGTCGGCAGGCAACGGCGGCGGCCGATGGCGCAGGCGGTTGTACAGGCGCACCAGCGCCAGCAGCAGGATCGCGATGCCCAGCGGCCGGTGCAGGTCGACCAGCATCGGCCGCCACTGCAGTGCGGCCACCATGCCCACGCCCACGAACAGCATGGTCAGGATCATCGCCGCCATCAGCCAGTGCAGCACCCGCGCGGTAAGGTTGAAGTGGCCGTTCTCGCGGTTCATTTCGCACCTTCCTTGCCGGTGGCGGCAGCACCCTTGCCGCTGGCGATTTCGCGCTCGCGGCGATTGAACGACTGCGAATACACCGCCGAGCGCGCCGCCAGAATCGGGTCATCGGAGCCGGCGATGCCGCTGGGCAGGATCAGCGGGTCGTAGTTGAGGTCGCGGCACGCGCCTTCGGCCTGGGGCTGCATCGACACCAGGCTCAGCGTGCCCACCTTGACCTGGCGGCGCTGCGCCGGCCACACCTGCGACGGGTCATCGATCGGGTCGCCCGCTTCGGCAAGCGTCACCCACATGTCCCAGCGCACCGGGCCCTGGGCCAGCCGTTGCGCGAACTCGTCGGCCAGGTAATCCAGCCCGGCCTGCGCGCGCTGCGCGGCGGTCATCTCCACGAAGGGGGCCTGGGGGCGCATGCTCCAGCGCACGAAGTGCTGGCTGCCGTCGGCGGCGGTGAAACGGAAGCTGTTGACCCCGTTGTAGTCGGTGTTGGCCCAGCTGTTGGACCACGGCGCGGTCTTGGCCCATTCCCCGAAGGCGCGCGCGCTGGGGTATTTGGCCTGCACCGCAGCCATCTTCGCCGGGTCCGGCTTGCCGGTGGCCGGGTCGGGGATACCGGCGCGGGTCTGTTCCAGGAAGGCCTCGGCGGTGGGCACGGCGAAGAACGGGAAGCTGTTCATCGCGGTGCGCCATTCCTGGCCGTCATCGCTCACCAGCTGCAGCGCCATGCTGCGCACGCGCGCATTGGCATCGGCACCGTGCGGATCGCCGCCGCCGATCGACAGGCGGCCCAGCACCGGCACCTGCGCCTGGCGGAACACGCGGGCCGAACTCAGCGCGGCTCCGTCCGGCGTGCCCTGGAAACTGCCGCTTACGCACACGCCCTTGCTGTGCGCGCGGCGGAACCCGGGGTGCGGCGGACCGGTGGCCTCGATGCTGTCGGTGAAGGCCTGCGCGGTGGCACGATCACGACCGATCCAGCCGGCCAGCCAGGCAAAGGCCAGTATCAGCAGGCCGGCAATCAGCGCGATCAGCGCGATCCACAGCAGCGGCGACGGGGGACGCGGGGCGCTTGGCTCCTGGCCGGCGCGGGTGTAACCAAAGAGCGACATGTCCGGAATCCTGCCTTCACGATGCGTGTGGGTGGGCGACAGGCGCATGGTGTCAGAAGCCGACGTGCGCGGATATTCACATTTTCGACAAGTATTGAAAACGCAGATCCCTGCCGGAGCGGGGATCTGTTGGTTCCAGCCAGGTGCGCAGCGTAGTGCCGGGTTCTACCCGGCAGGTAGAGCAGCGGGGCAGAGCCCCGCTCTACGGGTCAGGCGTAGCGCGCTTTCAGCATCGCCCACGCCGAGCGCAGCGCCAGCGCTTCGCCGCCGGCCGGGCGGCCCGGGCGTTCGCCGTCGTTCCAGGCGTACACGTCCAGGTGCGCCCAGACCTGGCCTTCGGCGATGAAGCGCTCCAGGTACAGCGCGGCGGTGACCGAGCCGGCCATGCGCGAGCCGGCATTGGCCAGGTCGGCGATGCCGCTGTGCAGGTAACGCAGGTACGGGCGCCACAGCGGCATGCGCCAGACCGGGTCGCGGGTCCGCTCGCCGGCCTGCAGCCACTGCTGGGCCAGGGTGTCATCGTTGCTGAACAGCGCCGGCAGGTCCGGGCCCAGGGCGATGCGTGCCGCACCGGTGAGGGTGGCGAAGTCGAGCACGATCTGCGGCTGTTGTTCGCTGGCGTAGGTGAGGGCATCGCACAGCACCAGCCGGCCCTCGGCGTCGGTATTGTCGATCTCGATGCTCAGCCCCTTGCGGGTGGCGATCACTTCGCCTGGCCGGAACGCATCCGGGCCGATCGCGTTTTCCACCGCCGCAATCAGCAGGGTCAGCTGCACCGGCAGCTGCTGGGCCATGATCAGCCCGGCCAGTGCCAGCGCATGCGCCGCACCGCCCATGTCCTTCTTCATGTTGCGCATGCCGTCGGCCGGCTTGATGTCCAGGCCGCCGGTGTCGAAGCACACGCCCTTGCCCACCAGCGCCACATGCGGCTGGCCGGCGGTGCCCCAGCGCAGCGCGATCAGGCGCGGGGCACGGTGCGAGGCGCGGCCAACGGCGTGAATGGCCGGGAAATTCTGTGCCAGCAGTGCATCACCGGTGATCACTTCCACCTGCGCGCCATGTGCATCGGCCAGCGCACGCGCGGCGTCTTCCAGCTGCTGCGGGCCCATGTCTTCGGTGGGGGTGTTGACCCAGTCGCGCACGCGCAGGCTGGCGGTCACCACATCGCGCACTTCGGCCGACGGCGTGGCCAGCAGCTGCGCCGGCGCGCGGTTGGGCTTGCGGTACCGCGCGAAGCGATAGCTGCCCAGGCCCCAGCCAAGGTGCAGCAGGGTTTCAACATCCGCCGGCAGCGCATCGGCCACCTTCCACACGGTGCCTTCGGGCAGCGCGAACGGCGCATGCGCGTACGCATAGGCATCACCGGGATCACCCACGCCCACGATCGCACCGGCCAGGCCATGCTCGCCGGGCAGCAGCACCACGCTGCCACCGCCGCCGTTGAAATGCTGCGCATCGATCCAGGCAACCAGCGCCTCGCTCTGCTGCGCGCGCCAAGCGGCGAACTGGGTGCGCTCCATCACGTGCAGCGGAAGGGCCTTGGCGGCGTCGGTGGTGAAACCGTTGATCTGGGTCATGCGGGAAAAGGCTCCGTTCGTGGTCAGGCGTGCTGCGCCGATGCGTTCGCATCAAGCCAGTCGGCCAGCCCGGTCAGGGTGTCGAACTGCAGGTCAGGCTGCAGCGAAGGGTGGTTCCAGACGTGCGCTTCGCGGTTGATCCAGCAGCCGCGCAGGCCGGCCTGCATCGCGCCCACTACGTCCATCTCGGCGTGGTCGCCCACGTGCAGCACGTGGGTGGGGGCAACCCCAAGGCGATCGCAGGCGGCATGGAAAATGCTGGCCGCCGGCTTGGCCGCACCGTGTTCGCGCGAGCCCAGCTGAAAGCTGAAATGATGGGCCAGGCCAATCCGCTGCAGGTCGGCGTTGCCGTTGCTGAGCGCGGCCACCGGCACCTTCGCGGCGATGCGGGAAAGCGCGTCAAGCGCGTCCGGGTAGAACTCCACCTGGTTGCGCGCGGCGTAGAACGCCTCGTAGGCCGGTTCGAGCAGGGCCAGGTCGGCACCGCTTTTTTCCAGCGCTTCACGCAAGGTCAACCGGCGCAGCGCGCTCAGGTCGTGGTGCAGCTGCGGGTTGTCGTGGAAGGAGCGCTCGCGCAGCTCCCGCATGGCCGCCACGGGGTACATCGCGGCAGTGGCGGGGCTGTGTTGCAGCATCCACTCAAACAACACCTGGTCGATGCGCGCGCCGATGGGGGCGAACGGCCACAGGGTGTCGTCGAGGTCGAGGGTGATGGCTTGGACTGGAAAATTCACCGTCCCATTCTACTCCTGCCGGTCCGGACGGGCATGCCCGGATCGGTTCATTCGAGCAACCTTGCCCAGCCGTGCATGCCGTCCAGCCGTGCCAGCACCAGCTTGACGCAGACCAGCAGCGGCACCGCCAGCAGCAGCCCGATCATGCCCCACAGCCAGCCGAACACCAGCAGCGACAGGATCAGGATCAACGGCGAGATCGCCATGCTCCGGCCCAGCACGATCGGGGTCACCACCTGGCCTTCAATGGTGTGCAGGGCCAGGTAGCAGGCCGCCGGCAGCAAGGCCTTGAGCGGATCGCTGAACTCCACAAAGCCCATCAGCAGCATCAGCGCCACGCCGATCAGCGGCCCCACGTAGGGCGCAAAGTTCAGCAGGGCCGCCACCGTGCCCCACAGCAGCGCTTCCTGCAGGCTGATCCCGAGCAGCAGCAACACACCGGAAAACACCAGTCCGACCAAGGTATTGATGACGGTGATGGTGAGGACGTAGCGCGACACCTCGCGTTCGATCGAGCGCAGGATGTCGGTGGTGAAGCGTTGCTGCTGGCGGCTGGGGAACAGCGCGATGGCATGCTTCTGCAGGTTCTGCCCGTAGATCATGAAGAACAGCGTCAACAGCACCACCGCCAGCACCGAGGCGGCCAGCCGTGGCGCGCGGGTCAACACCTTGTAGGGGTCGTCCAGCTGGGTGCGCACGATCTGCACGCGCCGGCTGCTTTCGCCCCCGGCGACGCGGGCGAAATTCTCCGCGGCCTGGTTGGCCTGCTGCACCGGCTTGGTCAGGTCCTGCACCTGGCGGGCCACCTTGCGCAGCTGCTGCGGGGCTTCCTGCGCCCACTCCATGGCCGGCCCCACCAGCTGCACGCCCAGCGCGGCGGCACCACTCAGGCCCACGACCAGCACCAGCACCGCGCCCAGGAAACGGGGAATCCAGAGCTTGCCCAGCAGCCGCAGGATGGGGTTGCAGACCAGCGCCAGGAACATCGCCAGCAGCACCGGCAGGATCACCTCCTGGGCGGCCCACAGCGTGAACCCCACGGCCAGCGTGGCGAGCACCACCAGCGACATCGGCGCGCGCGGGCGGGGCGGTGGGGGCGCGGTGACGGTGTCATCGAGGGAAACGGCAGGAACGCTCATGCGGGCGCCGGGCAGGAAAGGTGCGCCATTATTGGGCAACCCGGGTGCGGGCGGCGTGTTGGTGGCGGGGTCATATGCACCTGCCCTTGGACTCGCCATGGGTCTTACCAAGGCGCCCCCAGCAACATCGCGGCGACGTGCTTGGCCTCCTCCGTGGCCACCAGCCAATTGTCGAGGGCCGGGATGGGTGGGATCACGGGGACCCTGAGCGCCATGGATGGCGCGACGGAGCTTACACGGACGTACTTGCAGCGTGTCCCGTGGTCCCACCCATCCCGGCCCAGCTGCAGGCCAGGCAACATCGCTACGCTTCTGCCTTTCCCGCAGAAGGAAGAAGAACCATAAAAAACCCCGCCGCGGTGGGCGGCAGGGCTTCAGGTGCAGTGCGCCGGTGAACCGGTGTGGCTCAGCGTTCGGAAAGATCCGTCGCCGCTTCCGCCGGCTGCGGTTGGCGCCGGTCATCGGCGTCGACACGCGGCGCCGCAGCGGCCGCGGCGCGTGGCGCCGGTGGCTGGCGCGGCACGCCGTCCACCGCATCGTCCACCTTGTCGGCGGCCTGCTCGGCGGTATCGGCCGCCTCACTGGCCTGCATCGACGCAAACGCGGCCTGGGTACTGGCCAACAGGTTGGACACCGAGCCGATCATCTGCAGCCAGCGTGCCCCTTGGACCTTCGCCCCGAGCCCGGTGGGCTCCAGCTTGCCGGCCAGGAAACCGCCGGCCAGGCCCACGGTGATGATGCGCAGCGGTGTCCAACCGGCCCGCCATGCGCCGCTGAGGGTGAACCAGCTGCTGCGGGTTTTCTCCACCCGCACCGCCACCACCAGTTCGGCACGCTGCACGCGTTGCCGCAAGGCTTCAAAATTCATCGCCTGGCTCCCGTCGTATCGACGTCGGCATCGGGATCTTCTTCGCTGGGTTCGTCATACAGCCCCAGCCGCGACAACTGGCGACGGGTGGCATGCATGCCGGTATGGCGGAAGAAGAACGACACCCGCCACATGGCATACCCAGTCACGATCAGGCTGAGGATCGAGGTGATCAGCAGCGAGTGGAACCAGGTCATGCCCCAGCGCACCATCAGCGCGATCAGCGTGCCTGCCAGCAACAGCCAGGCCGACGCACCGAACACGATCGCTACGCCACTCCACGCCAGCGCCCGCCCGAAGGCACTGCGCGCCAGCGCGAAATCGGCCGAGGCCAACCGGCGCAGCGACCGCAGCGTGTGCTTGGCCGACTCCACGGTGTCACGACCGGCGGCCCCCACCTGGCGGATGCTTTCATCCAGGTGAGGCGCCTTCTCAGCGCCGTCCGGTGGCGGGGTGTCCGCGCCACCGGTGGCGGTCGACTGGGCTTGATCGCTCACGCCGGATTACTTGTCGCCGCCGCTGCGGGCCAGCTTGGCGATGATCCAGCCGGCGGCGAAGGCAACGCCGAAGGAGGCCAGCGGACGCTCGCGGATGAGCTCGGCGGCGCTGTCCACCAGGTCCTTGCCCTTGTCCATCAGGGCATCGACCTGTTCCTTGGCGGCGGCACCACCGAACTCGGCGGCAGCCAGGCCCGACAGCGCGGTGTCGGACAGCTCGGCCTTGACGTTGGCCTTGCCGATCCGCAGTTCGTCGCCCGCGGCACCGGTGGCGCCCTTGATCGCGCCGCCTGCAGCGGTGGCGGCCGACTTCAGGTGCGAACCGGCTTCGCCCAGGTGTTCCTTCAGGTTTTCGGTATTGGTGGGGCTCATCGTGACTCTCCGTTATGTGCGATGGGGAAGGTGACCGGGCAGGAACCGCGGTAACGAACTGAAGGTAATAGCATCGCCCGGGTGTAGAGGGTGTTAGCTGGCGTGAGATGCGCGCGAAGGCCGGCTGACCGGTTCAGCGCATCACCAGCACGCCCGGGGTGTTGCCGCGCACGATACGTAGCACCAGTTGCGGCGGGCGCTGCTGGAAGTTGGCGCGCCAGCTGGCCAGGTCGGCGAACTCGCCGGCGGTGGTTTCGGTGATCACATCGCCGGCGGCAAGGCCCGAGCTGGCCGCGCGACTGCCGCGCTTGACCTCGCTCACCTGCACGCCGCTGATGCCGGCCTGGCGCAGCGACTCGGGCAGGTCCACGAAGGTGGCCCCGGCCAGGCGCGGGTCGAGCGTGTCGCCGCTGACCGCGCGCGCCTGTTCCTTCAGCGTGGCCTTGAGCTGCTGCGCCTTGCCGTCGCGGCGGATGTCCAGGGTAAGCGTGCTGCCCACCGGCGCCAGGCCTTCAATGTTGTGCAGCGCCTGCGCGCTGTCCACGCGCTGGCCGTTGGCCGACACCACCACATCGCCCGGACGCAGGCCGGCAGCGGCCGCGCCGGAGCCGGCCAGTACCCGCGTGACCAGCGCGCCGCGCGCTTCGTTCAAGCCCAGGCCCTGGGCGATCTGCTGGGTCAGGTTCTGCGCTTCCACGCCGAGCGTGCCGCGTATCACCACGCCATGCTTGACCAGCTGGTCCACCACGTCGCGTGCCAGATTGGACGGAATGGCCAGGCCCAGGCCGATGTTGCCGGCCATGCTGCCCTGCGGATTGAAGCTGGCGGTATTGATGCCCACCAGCTGGCCCTGCAGGTTGACCAGCGCCCCGCCGGAGTTGCCCGGGTTGATCGAGGCGTCGGTCTGGATGAAGTTCTGGTAGCCCAGCCCGCGGATGCCGCTGCGGCCCACCGCCGAGACGATGCCGGAGGTGACGGTCTGGCTGAAACCGAACGGGTTGCCGATGGCCACCACGAAGTCGCCCACGCGCAGCTGGTCGCTGTTGCCCAGCGGCAGGGCGGTGAGCTTGTCGGCGGGAATGCGGATCAAGGCGATGTCGGTGTCGCGGTCCGAGCCGATGAACTCGGCCTTGACCGTGCGCCCGTCGGCCAGCGTCACCTGCACGTCGTCGGCATTGTCGATGACGTGGTGGTTGGTCAGCACCAGCCCGGCGCTGGCATCGATGATGACGCCCGAGCCCAGCGATTCGTTGATGCGCTCCTGCGGCACTTCCGGGAACAGCCGGCGGAAGAACGGGTCATTGAAGTAGGGGTTGCGTACCCGCACCACCTGCTTGGTGTTGACGCTGACCACCGCGGGCATCGCCCGGTCCAGCATTGGCGCCAGTGACGGCACCGGCTGCCCGGCGACCGAGGCCGGCAGTGCGGCGGTGGCCGGAATGACCAGTGACGCCGGCGCTGCTTCGGCACGGTTGTCCAGGTGCGCGTTGATCGCCGAAGCGACAAAGCCACCGAAGGCGGCGGCAAGGGCGAGCGTGAGCAGGGTGGGGAGCGGTCGCATGGTCCGTCGGTTCCGTAACGAAGAGCGGCGTGGGAGGTGGAAGCCTCTATAAGGTAAAGCAAGCTGAATGAGTGTGGCCGCCCGCGCCTAAACCGCGAATGAAATCCGGGACGCCGCGCAGTCGCCATCGTCCCCACCCTGCCGCCTGCATCGGTTCAACCTGCCGCTGCACGACACCCCGCTCGGCACGCCGGCGGCCAGGATGGACGCCCTGCACGGGCCCCCGTTTTCCACCCCGCCACGTTCCACTGGACGGTGCCAAGGCAGCCGGATCCGGCCATCACCGTCTGCCGTTTCGAGCGCGAAGGCAGCGCAGTTGTGCAGTAAAGGGCAACCCGCCGATCCGCGTCCGACACCCAATTGCACACCGCCGCACAACTGCCCGACGCATGCAGGGAAGGCAGGCGCGACAACACGCGTGCGGTGCACGGAGGCTGTTTTAAAGGGGTTTGCTGCCGATGCCAGGTTTGCCGGGCAGCGCTGGCGTCGTCCCGCCAAGCACAGGTGCGGCTCATGGGCTGCGACAAGACCGTTCCACGATGGACCGCGCCGGTATAGCATCGCCAGCGATTTAACTGACCAGGCCCCTTAGGAGGCAATCATGAGCAACGGTAATGGTGTGACCGCGACCCTGTCGCAGGGCGTCGACGAAGTAAAAGAAGTGGCCGGCAACGTGGGCGAGACCATCGCTACCGCCGCTGAAGATGCCGTGGCGTCGGTGAGCAAGACCGTCAAGCGCGCACGCAAGGCTGCCACCACCCAGGTTGCCAAGGTCAAGAAGGCCGTGCAGAAGGCCGAGAAGACCGTCGCCAAGAAGGCCGACAAGGCCGCCAAGTCGGTCGGCAAGACCCTGGCCACCGCCAAGAAGAAGCTGGAAGCGGCCAAGAGCAACGCCAAGGCCGAAGCCGCCTCGCTGAAGAAGCAGGTTGCCAAGAAGAAGGTCGCCGCTGAAAAGGCCGTGACCAAGACCACCAAGGCCGCCAAGAAGGTCGCCGGTAAGAAGGTCGCCACTGCCAAGAAGGCCGTGACCAAGAAGACCGCCGCCGCCAAGAAGGTCGCGGGCAAGAAGGTTGCCGTGGCCAAGAAGGCTGTGGCCAAGAAGACCGCGACCGCCAAGAAGGTTGTCGGCAAGAAGACCGCCGTGGCCAAGAAGACCGTCGGCAAGAAGGCCGCCGTGGCCAAGAAGGCTGTGGCCAAGAAGTCCGCGACCGCCAAGAAGGTTGTTGGCAAGAAGACCGCCGTCGCCAAGAAGGCCGTGGGCAAGAAGGTTGCCGTGGCCAAGAAGGCTGTCGGCAAGAAGACCGCAGCGGCCAAGAAGGTTGTCGGCAAGAAGACCGCCGTCGCCCGCAAGACCGTCGGCAAGAAGGTCGCCGTCGCCAAGAAGACCGTCGGCAAGAAGACCGCCGTTGCCAAGAAGGCCGTCGCCAAGAAGAGCGCCGTGGCCAAGAAGGCTGTCGGCAAGAAGACCGCCGTGGCCAAGAAGGCCGTTGCCCGCAAGGCCGCCCCGGCCAAGCGTGCTGCCAAGCCGGTGGCCCGCAAGGCTCCGGCCAAGCGCGCCCGCAAGTAAGGCGTGACCACGGCGCCTGCCTGCGGGCGGGCGCCGTGATGCGGTTGCAGGGGTGTGCCGCCCTGCGCGCGGGGAACCGTTCTGGTTGCCCCCGCCCCCTTCCGCTTGCACAAAGCTGAAGCGGTTTACGCAATATCCGCGTCAGAATGTTGGCGCGCGTCATGCAGAGATGGCAGAGTCGGGATCTCGAAGTCATGGGACGAAGGAACGCCCGATGTATGCCGAAGCCCTCACCGCCGGTCACGCGCTCATGCGCCTGCACCAGGACCACCGCCTGATCCGTGTCGATACCGTGCTGGACCCGCAGACCTTCCTGGTCAAGCGGTTCGACGGCAGCGAACGCGTGTCCCATCCCTTCGCCTACCAGGTCGAGCTGCTCTCGGTGCAGCCCCGGCTGGAGCTCAAGCAGCTGGTGGGCCAGCCGCTGCGGCTGATCCTGGGCGACGAGTTCGGTGGTCATGGCATCCACGGCTACGTGCGCGAGTTCGCCAGCACCGGCCGCGAGGCGCAGTTCAGCGCCTACCGCGCAGAGATCGCGCCGTGGTTTGCCTTCCTGGACTACACCAGCAACTGCCGCATCTTCCAGGACATGAACGTGCTGAAGATCGTGGAAACGGTGTTCGCCGATTACCCCGACCTGGCCCGCTTCGACTATGACCTGGACACCGGCAAGCTGCCCAAGCTGCCCTACTGCGTGCAGTACAACGAGTCCGATTTCGCCTTCGTCTCCCGCCTGCTCGAAGACGCCGGCATCTACTACAGCTTCCGCCACGATGAAGAGGGCCACACCCTGCTGCTCAGCGACGACTCCACCCTGAGCGTGGCGTTGGGCGAGCCGGCCCCGGTGTACTTCCGGGCGGATCAGGGCGTGCAGCAGCAGACCGGCCTGCACCGCTGGGGTGCCCGCCGCCGGGTGGGGCCGGGCGCGCATGCGCTGAGCAGTTTCGACTTCAAGCAGCCCAGTACGCCTTTGCGCGTGGTGCGCGGCAACGAGGCGCCGCGGGGCGTTTTGCCCGAACTCACCCAGTACCGTTACGACGGGGCGGCCCGCTTCGCCGACAGCCGCATTGGCGAGGCGCTGGCGGCGGTGCGCAATGAAGAAACCGCGTGGCCCACCAAGCTGTTCGAATGCGCCGGCAACGCCGCCGGGCTGCAGGCGGGCGGCTGCTTCACCCTGGAGCAGCAGCCGGATTTCATCGGCCGCGGTGCTGAAGACCGCCAGTTCTTCGTGGTGCGCCTGCAGCGCGAAGGGCGCAACAACTTCGCCAGCGATTTCGCCAGCGCCGAAGTGCCCAGCCACGCCATCGAGGCCGAGGTCCTGCGCCGCAAGATTCCCTACCGCCCGCTGCGGCAGACCCCGTGGCCGCGCATGCCCGGCCCGCAGACCGCCACCGTGGTGGGCCCGCCCGGCGAAGAACTGCATGCCGACGCCTACGGCCGGGTGAAGGTGCAGTTCCACTGGGACCGCAAGGAAGACCGCCGCGACAACGGCGCCGAAAACAGCTCCTGCTGGATCCGCAGCGCCAGCCCGTGGGCCGGCGCGGACATGGGCGGGGTATCGCCGCCGCGCGTGGGCCAGGAAGTGGTGGTGGACTTCCTTGACGGCGACCCGGACCGCCCGATCATCACCGGCCGGGTGTTCAATGAAGAGAACATGCCGCCGTTCGGGCTGGAGGTGAGCGGCCTGAAGTCCAAGACGGTCAAGGGCGCCGGCTGGAACGAAATGACCATGCACGACACCGCCGGTGGCGAGCTGCTCAACATGCGTGCCCAGCGCGACATGGTCACCACCGTGCTCAACGACCAGAACGCCAGCATCCAGAACAACAAGTCCACCGCGGTGGCGGTGAACCACAGCATGAGCGTGGGCGCCAACCAGGACATCAGCGTGGGTGCCAACCGCGGCATCACCGTGACCGGCACCGACACCCTGGGCGTGACCGGCACGCGCACCACCAACATTACCGGCGCGGTCACCCAGAACTACCAGTCCGGCCAGACCAAGACCATCGCCGCGGCCGGCTACACCGAAACCATCACCGGCGATTTCGGCACCACCCTGACCGGCAACTACACCAGCCAGCGAACCGGTACCTGGAAGGAAACCGTTACCTCCACCTCGCTGCGCCAGGTGATCGGCAAGGTCACCCAGGAGTACTCGGCCGGGCGCGAAACCACCATTACCGGGCTGGACAAGCGCGGCGTGCAGGGCGCGGTGGAAGACACCAACATCGGCGCGCGCACCGTGGGCGTGGACGGCACCTTCGAGCACGAAGTCACCGGCACCCACAGCCAGCTGTCCAATGGCGACATGACCCTCGGCTCGGCCAGCAAGCTCACCGCGGCGGTGGGCGGGGCCTTCATCGAGATCACCGACGGCGAGATCAAGATCTCCGCCGGCGGCTCGGAAGTGGTCATCAACAGCGGTGGCGTTTCGGTCAACGGCAGCGAGATCAAGCTCAACTGCTGACCGGTCCATCGGAGGGACACCCATGCACGACACCCCCATGCTGCGCGGCATCCAACGCCTCAGCGACGCCTGGCTCGCCGCCGCCGCCGACCCCAGCCGGCGGCTGCTGGTCTGGCGGCTGCCGGCCAACGCCAGCCGCCTGCTGGCCGCCTTCTTCGAGATGCAGCGGCACGACCAGGGCCGCGACACGCCGGACTATTTCCTCCGCGTGGACACGCCCTATGAGCTCGGCTTCCGCTACAGCCGGCAGATCAAGCAGACCCTGCTCGAGCGTTACCTGGGCAGCCAGGACGAACTGCGCGGGCAGGGCATCACGCTCGGCTGGCGCGGCCCGCATGCCGAGCACCCCGACAGCGCCGCCGGCGTGGTGCAGGTACTGGACAGCTTCGCCGAGCATCACGGCAACCACCTGCGGTTGCTGGCCGCTGTGCTGGAACCCGAGCGCATGGTGCCGGGCGACGGCTTTGAACGCTGGGTGGACGCGGCCCTGGCCGCCAGCCCCGGCGACCGCCTGCGCCTGGTGCTGGTGGACACCGAGGAAGACCCGCGCTGGCAGCCGCTGCTGGAGCGCCATGCCAGCGTGGCCGCGCGCATCGACGCGCCGGTGGACATGTTCGCCATCGCCCGCGACACCGCCTCGCAGTCCGGCGGCACCGGACCGGAAGTGCTGTACCGCCAACTACTCGCCGACCTGATGCTGCTGCTTGAGCGCGGCAGCCCGCAGCAGGTGGTGGGCCGCGCCGAGCGCGCGCTGGGGCTGGCCCAGCGCCACGGCTGGCAGGAGCAGTCCTCGGTGGTGCAGATGATGGTGGCCGGTGCCTGGCTCAAGGCCGGCGACCACGGCCAGGCCATCACCGCCTACCGCCAGGCGCGCAGCGCCGCCGATGCCGCCCGCAGCGTCGGCAATGCCGCCGCGCCCGAGCTGGTCATGCAGAGCTGGTTCGGCGAAGCCGGCTGCTGGCTCACCGCCAAAAACCCCGAGCGCGCCGCCCAGACCTACCTGCAGGCGTCCACCTCGGCGGCCAGCATCCCGCACCCGATGTTCCAGCTGGAAGGCCAGCGCATGGCCGGCTACTGCCTGCTCCAGCACGGCAAGCGCGAGGAAGCGCGGACCCAACTGCTGGAAGCCATCCGCATCGCCAAGCCCCTCAGCACGCAGGACCGCAAGGCCACCACCCTGCCGCAGGCGCTGTGGGACCTGCTGCAGCTGCAGGACCTGCGCCGCGCCGAGAAGATCCAGCTCACCGCCCCGGCCTATCTCGAACAGACCACCGCGCTGCACGCGCAGGCCGAAGAGGCCGCCGCCAAGCTCGGCCCCACGCCCACCCGCGTGCAGCTGGATGTCATCGACGCCCAGCTGCACGCGGGCCTGGAACAGACCTTCCACCGCACCCAGCAGGAGCGCGAACGGCTGGTGCAGGGCGGCGACGAGTTCTTCCGCAAGATCGTCGCGGTGGGGCGTGAGTTCCTCGACCCGCACTGGAACGGCCTGCCCACCATCGAACACCCGCTTGACCACGAGATTCCGGTCTGGAGCGAACCGCCGGCCATGCAGCCGCTGCCCGACCCCGGCCCGCTGCTGGCCGGTACCGACCTTGCCCACGTCGCACCGCCTGCGGCCACCCCTGGAGTTGTTGCCGCATGAATACCCGCATTCTGGTCATGACCGTTGCCGTGCTGCTGGGCATGGCCATCGTGGTGTGGCTCGGCGTGGAATACCGCGACGAAGTCAAAGCCTTCCTGCGCGCCCTGCTGCGCGCGCTGTAAGCAACACAGGAGTGTTGCCGTGAGCATTGCCGCCAAGCATTTCGATCCGCAGCTGGGCATCGACATCCACATGTACGCGATGCCGCCGTGCCCGCTGCCCACGCCGCACATCGGCCTGGTGCTGGACCCGTTCGACTACATCCCGTTCATCGGCTCCACCATCAAGGTCAACGGCGTGCACCGCGGCACCGCCGGCACCGGCGGGCTGGACATCCACATTCCACTGGGCGTGTGGGGCCCGCCGCTGGCCGCGCCGATGGGCCCGCAGTTCGACGGCGAAGAAATCTTCATGGGCAGCCGCACCGTGTCGGCCGATGGCGAGCCGTTCTCGCGTCTGGCCATGCCCGTGCTGGACTGCAACCTGGCCGGCATGATCAACCCGTTCCGGGTGAAGAAGCCCAAGAAGCCGCTGCGCGCCATGTCGCTGCCCACTGGCTTGAACGTGGCCATTCCCACCAGCGTCAAGGTCGGTGGCCCGCCCACGGTGTCGTGGACGGCGATGGCCTTCCGCGCCGCGTTCGCCGGGCTGGGCAAGCTGCGCAAGACCGACTTCTTCCGCAAGAAGATGGATGCCTTCGCCGCGTGGCGCCGGGGCAAGTGGGGGCATCTGCCCTCGGGCACGCTCAAGTGCAGGATCCTGCGGGCCGAGCCGGTGGACATCCGCGACGGCAGCGTCTCGGTCAGCCACGAAGACTTCAGCATTCCCGGCCGCCTGCCGCTCAGCTGGCGCCGCGTGTACGCCTCGCGCCATGCCCAGCGCACCGGCGCCTGCGGTTATGGCTGGCAGACCCCGGCCGACATCGCGCTGGCGCTGTCGGCCGACGGCAGCGCCTGGCTGTCCGGCCCGGACGAGGTGGCCTTCTTCCCCGAGCTGCCGCGCCGTGACGGCATGGACGCGGCCACCCTGGACTTCGTGGACGGCGCGCGCCTGTGGCGCGACAACGGCCAGTGGATCGTGCGTTTCAAGGGCGGCCTGCAGTACCACTTCGACGCCACCCCGGCCGCCGGCGTGGCGGTGCTGCCGCACGAGCGCAGCGTGCCCATCGAGCGCATTGAAGACCGCTGCGGCAACCACTGGCGCTTCGAGCGCCGCGACGGCCACCTCGTACGCATCGTGGAAAGCGGCGTGGACGGCCTGCAGGGCCGCTTCATCGAAGTGGACGCGCGCCAGGGCCACATCGACCGCCTGCAGCTGCACGACCCGGCCAGCGGCCTGAACCATCTGCTGGTGAGCTACCGCTACGCCAACGGCGACCTGATCGCCGCGGTGGACCCGCTGGATGCCCCGCGCACCTTCGGCTACCAGCAGCACTACATGGTGCGCCATACCGATCGGGTTGGCCTGTCGTTCTATTACGCGTTTGATGCGCAGTGGCGCGTGGTGCATTCCTGGGGCGACGGCGGCCTGTACGACTACCACTTCGACTACGACGTACTGCTGCACGAAACCCGCATCACCGACTCGCTGGGCCACGTGAGCCTGGTCAAGTTCGACGAAAACCGCCTGCCGCTGTGCGAGATCGACCCGCTCGATGGGGTGACCATCTTCGAGTACGACGACTTCGGCCGCACCGTGGCGGTGACCGATCCGGAGGGGCTGCGGACCGGGTTCGAGTATGACGAGCGCGGGAACCTGGTGGTGCTGGTGCGCGCCGATGGCACCACCCTGCAGCAGCAGTTCGACGACAACGACCAGCTGCTGGCCGTGACCGACCCGGACGGCAACACCTGGCAGCAGCACTACGACACGCGTGGCCTGCTGATCGAGCAGACCGACCCGTTACACGCCGCCACTCGCTACACCTACGACGCCCATGGCCTGCTGCAGGCCCACACCAACGCACGCGGCGCCGTCACCGCCGTGGACTACGACCGGCATGGGCTGGTGGCGGTGGTGCGCGATCCGCTGGGCCATGAGAGCCGCTTCGAGCATGACCCTCTGGGTCGCCTGCAACGCCAGGTGGACCCGCTCGGCCAGCCCACGGTATACACCTACGACGCCAAGGGCAGGCTGTTGGCCGTGCTCGCCACCGACGGCACCGGCGTACGCTGCGAATACGACGCCGAAGACCAGCTCATCACCTATCTGGACGAGGCCGGTGCGCGCACCCGCCTGCAGTACGTGGGCATAGGTCAGATCGGCAAGCGCCTGCAGGCCGACGGCCAGGTGGTGGAGTACCGCTACGACACCGAAGAACAGCTGGTGGCGGTGATCAACCAGCGGGGCGAGACCTACACGCTCACCCGCGACCCGCTCGGCCGCATCGTGGAAGAAGTGGATTACTGGGGCCAATCGCGTCGCTACGAGTACGACGCGGCCGGGCGCCTCACCGCCACCCTGGACCCGCTGGGCCAGCGCATCGGGTTTGCCACCGACAAGATGGGCCGCATCACCGCCAAGACCCTGCCGGACATCCGCCAGCCGGGGCGGCAGGTCAAGGAAACGTTCGAGTACGACAAGCGCGGCCAGCTCATCGCGTTGCGCAACCCGCATCGGCACGCCACCCGCCGCTTCGACCCGCTGGGCCAACTGCTGGAGGAACTGCAGGACGGCTTCCGCGTGGGGTACGCCTACGATGAAGTGGGCAACCGCATCCAGCGCCAGACCGGCGCCGGCAACACCGTGGCCTTCGCCTACGACCTGCGCGACCAGTTGATCGAAGTGGGCATCAACGACGAAGCGCCCATCACCCTGGAGCGTGACGCGCTGGGCCGTACCACCCGCGAGCAGCTGAGCGCGCACGTGGAGCGCCGCTTCGAGTACGACACGCGCAACCTGCTCACCGCACAGACCGTCCTGCGCGATGCGTCACCGCTGTTCGACACCCGCTACGACTACGACCGCACCGGCAACCTCACCCGCCGCCAGGACAGCGCGCAGGGCGTGGACGAATACCGCTACGACGCGATAGGCCGGCTGCTGGCGCACACCGACCCGAAGGGCGTGCTGCACCCCTACTACAACGACCCGGCCGGCGACCGCCTGCGCACCGAAATCCGCGAAGTGCGCATGCGCAAAGTGGCCGGTGGCGACGACCAGGAAGAGCTGCTGTGGACACGCGAGGGCACCTACCAGGGCGTCCACTACGTGTTCGACCGCGCCGGCGACATGGTGCGCAAGGGCAGCCAAGGGGGCGGCGACGCCGACGACCTTGAACTGATCTGGGACGCCAACCATCGGCTGGCCGAGAGCCGGCGCGGTGGGAAGAGCACGTACTACGGCTACGACCCGTTGGGACGACGTGTGTTCAAGCGCAATCCGGACGAGACCACGTGGTTCTTCTGGGATGGCGACGCGCTGCTGGGCGAGGTGAAGCAGGCCAACGACGCCGAAGACGCCGCGCCGGTCTGGGTGGACAACGTGGCGAGCCTGATCGAGGTGAAGCGGCGGCAGCGGCGGTTGGGGAAGCTGCATGAGGGGGTTCGGGAGTATGTGTATTACCCGGGGTCGTTTGTGCCGTTGGCGTTGCTGGAGAGGAGAGTCAATTCACCAGCTCGCACTTCTAGTGAACTGAAGTCAGAACCTTCTTGTCGAGTTGGCACCGCCGATCGTGCCGCGCAGTCCCGGCCTGGTGCGGTTCCCGCAGTTGTAGCGGCGGCGGACGGCTGCGATCAGCGTCCAGACGATGACATCGCTCCGCCTGCAAGGCAACGCTCAGCGGGCTACGGCGGAAACGGATTAGGTGCGCTTGGCAACCTCTCGCTTGCGAATCAAGACGCGGCGAGTGGCTTGCCCATCGCAAGAGACGGGCAAGCTAGTTCGCAGCCCGAGCGTGCATTGGGAGCCAAGCTGGGGAATATTAGCCTTGGCCCCGAAAAAAAAGAGGCATCTAACACGAAAGATGCGGTCAAGCCTCTTGAACACAGGACCGGATCCGCGCACCGCATTCCGGTCCGCCCATCATCCGAGAGCGACAAAGCACACGACGAGTTGGCTCACGCCAGATCATCTGTGCGATTGCCGGAAGATGTCCATACACCTACGGACATACTGAACGGGCCGAGCACTAGCCTGTACCTATACCAGTGTGACCCCAATGGGTGCCCAAATCGAATTGTTACAGCTCAAGGAAGGGTGATTTGGGTTGCTCCGCCTGAAGGCACGCGTGATGATGCCAACGATAACGAAATGAGCTTCATTCGATCGCTTGGTCAGTATCACGACGTGGAAACCGGGCTGGTCTATAACCGTTCTCGCTACTTCGATCGGGAGTTAAGTCAGTTTTGCTCGGCCGACCCGATTGGGCTCAACGGAGGAACAAACCTCTACGCTTACGGACTCAACTACATAAATTGGACAGATCCTCTGGGTCTGACCAGCGGTCGAACGACTGGTGAAAATGCCGACATCCTTCGTCGAAACATGAATCGAGAAGGGAGAACGGTTGCTCCTGGGCAAGCAGCGGGCCACATAGTTGCGTCAACAGGATCCAAGGGGCACTGGGCCGCAGCCGCAGACTCGAGAGATATCCTTTCGGCATATGACATTGAGATCAATGATGCCGCTAATGGTGTTCCGGTGGATCATCCGCGGCCGCACAATCGGATGCACACCAGGAAGTTCCACATGGATGTGAAGGCACGATTGACTGCGGTCGTCGATAGGATGTCTGCAGCTGGATATGGTCATCGTGCGACTAGAAGTGCGCTCCGAAGAGAGTTGAGGCAGATTGGTAGAGAGTTCACGGCTTCGTGCCGAGGATAGCAAAACGATTAACGGAGATTTGAAAATGGAAGATGTCAAGATTTTGGTGGACTTGGTCTGCAAGGCATTTCGGCCCGCGCTGCTGGACTTGTTTAGAAGTGGCGAGAGCTTCTATTACTGCACCTTCGTCATGACCGGGGAAGGCCACGCGCCATTCCTTTCAGCTTGGTCTGAAGAGGCGCTTGCAAGGGCAGTGAACGAGAGTGGCGAAGGCCCAGAGGTAGCTGCGGATCTGAGGTGGTCGTATGCAGATTCTCCATACGTTGACTTTGGAAGCGAATACACTGAAAAGCTTCGCGCGCCCTTCCTCGCCAGGCCGAGCCTACAAGAGCTCGGTGTCGATGAGTGGGAAAAAGAGATCGAGCTCCGTATGAATGCTGTAGAGCAGGCCGCACGCCAGTTGGATGCAGAGGGCGCATTCGGCGCAGGCCAGCGTCGCAGCAGGCTCCTTCTCGCGGTGGAGATCATGCCTCCAGTACCGTCCAACGTTGACCGAGTGGCTCGGCTGAACGACACCAATTCGGATATCTTCAAGCAGTGGTTGGAAGAGGCTGCAGAAGTGAATGGTTGAATGGCCGAAATGACCATAAAGAGCAAGGTTGCCGTTGGTGAAGTGTTTGCGATTCCGCTTCCGTCGGGCGGGTATGGGGTGGGGCGCCTGATACACATCTCAGACTGGTGGCGCCTTGCTCAGTTCTTCGCGCTTAGGCTGGATGCTCCATAGCTCCTGGCGTCGCTTCTCGATTTCGGTGACGTCATGCCAGTTCACAACATAGTTACGTTGCGTATTGAAGAAGGCGTGTGGCCCGTTCTCAAGCGCGGTGTGCTCGATGCTTTGCCAGACCCTGACTCACTGATCTTCTATCGAGGACTGCCTGCCCAGCGAACGTATTTGAAATTGAATGGCGAGATTGTTCCTGCGTGTCCCTCGCAGGGCTGCTCGTCTTCCATGCCTCAGTTCGCGGAATACGTGGCGGAGCGGTTGGACGAGAGCTTGGCCAATGGAGTGCACCTGGATGCGTCTGGTGGCTAACTCTAAATTGATCCAACAGTGCTTGTTCATGACTTCACTGGATGAGAATGAATTCGCTGATGCTCTCTTGCTGGCGCGTCCCTCGATCAGGTTCATTGACATGCTGGAACAGTCGGATACCAATCGGCCGACGTACAGAAGGCGGTTGGATGAGTGCCGGGGAGCTCATGTAACTTTCGTGGATTCATCTATAGCTTCCGAAGATTATTTTTGTGAGAAGTACGTTAAGGTCCATCCATCTGGGGATGGATGGATTTACGCGTTGGTGGGGTCAGGGATTGTCAGCCTCTTAAGATCGAGAGCTGCGGATTTCTTGCAAGGTTCTCTTCTCAATGGCGAGCTTCGAGCCTCGATTCCCGCAGGTGACGAGGCTACCAAGGCATTTGTGACAATTGTCCTTCGTGAAGCAAAGGCGCGCGGAAGGAGTGTCGTATCAATAGATACAATTACCGGTGAGCGCGGTACGAAAGCCGATCGGAAATTTCTTGTTTGGCCAGACGCGGCACTGAGGTTCGACGGAACGAAGGGTACATATCTGGCCAACGGTGCACACGCAGTGTTTGTTCCCAATGCTGGTCATAGATGAATTCCTCTTAGCACACGACATTGAGTGCTACCCCGACGCGTCAACGGAGTTGGTTGACTTGAGTCTTGAACTTACTCGGTAGGTCGCGGCCCCAGTGCCAAACGCCCCGGGATTCACAAAGGATGACCGGCAATGCTTGAACGTCTCGAGGCCCTGCCAGCGCAGTCGTCGGGAGCCAAGGTGTTCCCCGGGCACCAGGTAGCGTCTGAGTGGGTCGAAGACGCCGAGCGGGAGCTTGGCCTCCCGTTGCCCGTAACGTACAGATGCTGGCTGCAGACCTATGGCAATCTCCTGGTTGGCAGCTACCCGGTCCTCACGCTTTGCGCCCCGGAGCACCGCGATCTCGCGGACGACGACCTCATCTACTACCCCAAGTTGGATGCGGTAGACGGCGTAGCGCCAAACGGATTGATCGCATTGCACTTACCGGAGACGGATAAGGCGATTTACTTCGACACCCAAACCGGCTTGAACGAGGGCGAATACCCCATCCTCAGGTTCGACTACAACGATGGCAGCTACACGCATTTCGCGGACTCCTTCGCGCTGTTCCTTGAGACCCTTGTGCGTCGAACCTGAGCCACCCATCCAGCGAGACCTGTGTACGGGCATCCCCAACGCAGCAAGGGGTAGTTCGACTGCATCACCGCTTCACCCCACGCCAGCTATCGTTGTCAAACCCCCGCCGCCTCCCGGATACCCATGCGCGGTCTAGACTTCAGCTCCTGGCAAGCCATGCTCTCCACCCTGCTCGGGCTGGCCGTCATCACCCTGATCGGCGTCGGCATCCGCCTGCTGGTGATGCAGACCATGCAGCAGCGCCGCGAGCGTGAGAACCGCCAGATCAACGAGCGACTGCGCACGCTGATCGCCGCCTACAAGACCCTCGGTGGTTCCTTCACCGGCGAATTGCACGTCGATCCGCGCCATCTGCGCGACCTGCGCCAGCCGGCTGCGGCCGATGCCCCGGACGATGCGCTGCTGTTGCCCGTCGATGGGGTGGCCGGCAGCGACCGTGCACGGCGCATTCGCGATGCCGTGGAAGCGGCGCTGTCCGACATCATCCTGCTCGGCACCGACGACCAGGTGCGCCTGGCCGCCACCGCCGCCACCGAGTTGGCGCAGGGCAGGCCGGTGCAGACCGCCGAGCTGGTGGTATCGCTGCGCAACTTCATCCGCGAAGCACTCGATCTGGCGCCCATTCCCGCCAGCGTGGCCATTCCACGCCAGGGTCCGGCCCGGCCCGCGCCCGGCGCGAAGGGCAAGGGCGAGGCCGACAAGGCCGGGGGCAAAGCGGGCGGCGGTGGTGGCGGAGGCATGGGCGGTATGGGCGGTGGCGGCATGGGCGCCGGCAGCGCCCATCACGACGACGACACCGCGCCGCGCTGACCTCACGCGCCGTCGTGTTGCCTGCCCAGTTCGTAGGCGGGCGGCGTGGCACCCATCAAGTGGGTGACGAAGTAATCCCACATGCGGCGCATGTAGTACGTATCGTTGCGGAACAGTTCGTGGTCCTGGTTGGCCAGGTACAGCAGGTCGTAGTCCTTGTTGGCGGCGTTGAGCGCACGTGCCAGCTGCAGCGTCAGCGCCGGCATGGCGTTCTCATCCAGGTCGCCATACACCAGCATCAGCTTGCCCTGCAGCTGCGCGGCCAACGCGCTGTTGTCCAGCGGCTGGAACACCGCAGGTACGGCCGCCGCATCGGGTCGCACCGCGCTGCCATCGGCATACACCGGTTGTCCCCCCACCAGCCGGTCCATGCCGTGGATGCCCCCGCCGTACATGCCGTGGAAGCTGTGGCTGCCCGCCGATGCCACGCCCACCCGGTAGAAGCTTGGATGGCGCAACAGTGCCCGGGCGGCGCTATAGCCCCCGAAGGAATGCCCGTAGATGCCCACCCGCGCCAGGTCCATGCCCGGGTAGCGCGCTGCCAGTTGCCGGATCGCGGCAACGTGGTCGTCCAGTTGCACGTCGGCAGCGGTCAGGAAGCTGCTGTCGTGGAACTCCTTGGAGCGGCCGGGCGTGCCACGCGCATCGATGCTGACCACCACGAAGCCGAGCTGGGCCAGGCTGGCGCGTGCCACCGGATTCATTGTGGCGGTGGCGTCCAGGTAACCCACCGGCGCGTTGCTCACGTGCGGCCCACCGTACATTGCATCAATCACCGGGTACCGGACGCCGGCGGTGTAGCCGGGTGGCAGGTACACGGTGGCGTAGATCGGGGTGTGGCCGTCGGCGGCCAGCAGCTGCTCACGGTGCGGTGGCTGCCAGCCGGCCGCGCGCACGGCGCTGTCGTCGGCCTGTTCCAGGGGCAGCACCACGCGACCATCGCGTGTGTCGCGCAGCACGGTGATGGGCGGCGCGGCCACGGTCGAGTGGCTGTCCACCACCCAGCGGCCCGAAGGTGCCAGCAGCTGCGGGTCACGCCCGCCCATCAGCGCGCCCGCCCCCGCATCGATGGCATGGTCGGCCGCCTCGGGGGTCAACAGCACCGGTTCGCCACCGTCCAGCGCCACCCGGTACAGGCGGCGCTGGTACGGGTCGCCGGGCTCGCGCCCGCCCGCGCTGAAGTACAGCTGCTGCTCGTCCGGATCAACGCCGACGATATCGCGCACCAGCCACGCGCCGCGGGTCAGCTGCCGGATCACCGCGCCGCTGGCGGCGTCCACCAGGTACAGATGGCCCCAGCCATCCCGTTGCGAGAACCACACCACCTGGTTGCGGCCCGGCAGCACGCGTACCGCCGCGCGGTTGTAGGGATAGCTGTTGAGTTGCACGCGGGTGCTGGACGTTTCCTCCAGCAGCGTGCGCACGGTGCGGCGGTGCAGGTCGATTTCGACCAGTTGGATCCGCGCCGGGCGGTCATGCCGCACGATCGCGGTATATACCTTGTCTGCCCCATGCGACCAGCCGAGTACGCCGGCCTCGGTCAGGCTGTGCCAGCCCTCGGGCACCGGGATGCTCCGCGTGCGCGCTGCAGCCACGTCGGTAACAAACCACGCATCACGCACCTGCTCGGCATCGCCCAGCAAGCCCAACCGCACCTGGTGCAGCACCGGACGAACGCCCTGCGCCGGCGCCGTGGCCAGGTAGGGATAGGCCTGCACGTGGCGCTCGTCATAGCGCACCCCGAACAGGCGGCTGCCGTCGGGCGCCCACGACACCGCGAACGGCGGCGGTTGCAGCCGGCCCTCGCGATAGGGAATGCCGCGCAGGGCGAAATCGGGCAGCACGCCGTAGCCGCTTGACGCCTCGCCATCCTGGGTGAGCGCAATGGCCGGTGCCTTTCCGGCCGGGAGCAGCCACAGGTTGTGGTCGCGTACCACCACGGCCCGCTGTCCATCCGGTGCGGTCAGCGCCTGCGGGTTGGGTGCGGGCAGCGCGACTGCTGCACACCGGTAGGAAGGCAGCGTGCACTGCAGGCCCTGCGCGGCGCCGCTGCGCAGCACCAGCTGCAGCGCGGCGACATCGGGCGCAGTGGTGACGCTGGCCACCTGCTGCAACACCTGGTCGGCGTCGGTAGCACCAGCGGCCTGCAGCGCCACACGCAACCGCGCGCGATCGAACAGCGGCTCGCGCGAGGGCACGCGGGGGTCCACCAGCAGGTAATCGGTGCTGCCCTGCGCAGTCTGGTGGCGGTACCAGAACCGGCCATCGTCCAGCCAGTTCGGCAGCACCGTGGCATTGCGTACTGTTCCGCGCAGGTGTCCATCCAGTACCCGTTCCGCGCGCGCGTAGTCCTCGGCGGTGGGCGCGGCCATCGCCGGCGCCAGGCTCACGCCAAGCAGCCCCAGCATCCCGGCCAGCACCTGCAGGTGGCGTGGTGCAGATCCTTCTGTCATCGATGCAGCTCCTGTTCGGCGCCCATCGCGGCACGCGCCGCCGGGCCTGGCCGGTGGGCCTTGAGCATGCCGCGCACCGGCCAACCGGGCAAGCGCATCCAGACGTGGACGCGCTGCCCCTGCCTGCGCGCCTACTTGCCGCCCAGTTCCACCACCGGCACGAAGCCGCCGTAGATCATGCGCTTGCCGTCAAACGGCATCGGGTTGTTTTCCGGGTTCATGCGGGGGTCTTCCATCATCTTCTGCATGCCGGCATCGCGGGTGGCCTTGTCGGGCCATTCGATCCAGGAAAACACCACCGTTTCATCGTCCTTGGCCTCCACGGCGCGGAAGAAGTCGGTCTGCTTGCCGTGGCTCACGTCGTCGCCCCAGCATTCGACCACGCGCAGCGCGCCGTGCTCGATACAGATCGCATCGCCCTCGCGGGCGTGGGCAAGGAACTTCTCTTTGTTGGCGGTGGGTACTGCGAGCACGAAACCGTCGATATAGGACATGGCTGCCTCCAGGGGTGGGCGATGGCGCACCGGAACGGGCGCCTTCATGGCATACGACGTGCGGGGAAGGGGCAGATCGACAATGCGCCCACGAGCGCGCGGCCGGCGTGATGGCATCGCGCCTCATTGCACGCCGATGCCAACGCGTTCAATGACTTGCGCGATACGCGACGGCGCGCTTCCGTACGGGGGGTCAGAAAAATCCTAACGAGGGAGCGGAACATCCTGATATTCCAGCTGACGCGTTCAGCACACTATGGGGACGCCGGGCAGGACCTTTCCCCAAGGCCCTGCACCTTGTCGCACACCCTGCGCCGAGCGGTGCAACACGGAGATGGACGCGTTAGCCGGTTACTCCCCAAGAGCGGCTTCCCCAGCGCGTGACGCCCCGCAAGGGCATCGTCGTGACCAGAATCCTCCTCGCGCTTATCGCCGCCGCTGTGCGCCGCCAGGTGCCTCGCACCGCCCACGCGCACCGCTCCTCACCCCGCATGCACGCCCGGAAGCTGTTTTTCCGCTGGAATCTGCGCGCGCGTATGTCACAGCGCAACTGAACCCCTGCCAAAAATTCACGCAGGTGAAGGGGCCTCACTTCAGGGCGGGTTGTGTCGAATAACGGAGAATTTACATTTCCCAAGCAACCGACGTCCGCGTCAGCTGCACGTAGTTCAAGACAGAGGTGTACCCCCATGAAGACTTCGTTGATTGCCCTGGCGCTTGCCGCCGCCCTGCCGTTCGCCGCCTCCGCTGCTGAAGGCCTGTCCTACAACTACGCCGAAGGCGACTACGTCAAGACCGACGCAGACGGCGGCAAGGCCGATGGTTGGGGCGTGAAGGGTTCCTACGCGTTCCTGCCGAACTTCCATGCCTTCGGTGAGTACAACCAGCAGAAGACCGACATCGGCAACTTCAAGGTTGACCAGTGGCGCGTCGGCGTGGGCTACAACCAGGAAATCGGCAACAGCACCGACTTCGTGGGCCGCGTTGCCTACAACAAGTTCGACCCGAAGGAAGGCCTGGACTTCAACGGCTACAGCGCCGAAGCCGGTATCCGTACCGCATTCGGCCAGCACGCCGAAGTCTATGCCATGGCCGGCTACGAGGATTACAGCAAGAAGCACGGCATCAATCCGGATGGCCAGTTCTACGGCCGCCTGGGTGGCCAGGTGAAGTTGAACCAGAACTGGGGCATCAACGGCGACATCAAGATGGATCGCCACGGTGACAAGGAATGGTCGGTCGGCCCGCGCTTCAGCTGGTAATTCCAGCGTGACCGCATCGCCACGCGCCTGATCGGCGTGGCAGGAAAGGCCCGGCATTGCCGGGCCTTTTTCGTTGCCGCAGCGTCGGCTGGGTCAGATCGCAGCCGCCAACAGCGCCGCGCTGCGCGCCAACAGCACCCGCGATGCCGGCGCGGTGCCAAGCAAGTGCAGGCACGCGTGCACCATGCCGGGCAGGCGCTCGCAGTGCACCGCCACCCCGGCCTGCGCCAACCGCGCGGCGTAGTGCTCGCCTTCGTCGCGCAGCGGGTCGTACGCGCACACCAGCACGGTGGCCGGTGGCAGCCCGCGCAGGTCGTGTGCCCGCGCGGGCACCGCCCGCCCATCGGCGGTCGCTACGCCTTCGCCGAGGTAGGCGTCCCAGCACCGCTGCATCAACGCGGTGCTCAGGTAGTAGCCCTCGCCAAACTGCCGGTGGCTGTCGGTGTCGGTGGCGGTGTCCAGCGCCGGGTACAACAGCAATTGGTGGTGGATGGGCGGTCCACCGCGATCACGGGCCAGCAGCGTCACCGCCGCAGCCAGGTTGCCGCCAGCACTGTCGCCGCCCACCATCAAGCGTGCCGGGTCGATGTCCAGCCGCGCCGCCTCGGCATGGCTCCAGCACAGCGCGGCGTACACGTCCTCCAGCGGAATCGGGAAGCGGTGCTCCGGGGCCAGCCGGTAGTCCACCGCCAGCACCACGCAGCCGGTGGCATTGGCCAGCGCCCGGCATGGGCGGTCGTATACCGCCAGCGAGCACTGGAACCACCCGCCGCCGTGGGCGAACAGCAACCCCGGGCGCGTCTGGCCCGGGCAATGCCCGGCCGGCCAGTACGCGCGTAGCCCCAGGGCGCGGCCGTCGCCGGTGGCCACGCTGAAATCGCGTACGTCGGCCACCGGCTCCACCGGGCCCTGCAGGGCGGGCAGGGCATCTTCGCTGGCCGCGCGGATCTGCTGCAGCGTCAACCCTGCCACCACCTCCGACGGTGGCAGGGTCTGCAGGAAGCAGGCGATATCCGGGTCCAGGCTCATGCTGCGGCGTCCGGCAGCAGGAAGGGCAGCAGCTGGTCCAGGAAGGCCTGCGGGGCTTCTTCCATCACGAAGTGGCCGCAGTCGGCGATCATCGTGCCGCGCAGGTCGGCGGCGTGCGCGCGCATGGTGTCCATGGGCATGTTGGCGGTGGCATGTTCGGCACCGATGGCCAGCACCGGCATGGCCAGCGGGGTGCGTGCGCGCTGCTGGTTCTGGCGGATGGTTTCGGGAATGGCGCGGTAGTAGCCGAAACCACCGCTCAGCCCACCCGGCGCGGCGTACGCGCGGATGTACACCTCGCACGCCACCGCTTCGCGGCGGTGCGCCCAGCGGTCGAACATGAAGGTCAGGTAGGCCCGCTCGCGCCCGGCGATCAGCGCTTCGGGCAGGTCGCGCACCTGGTTGAACATGAAGTGCCACAGGAAGATGTTGTCCTCCGGGGCCACGAACACCGGCGGAGCTTCGGCCAACCCGGGAATCACCGCCTCGGTGATCGCCAGCCGCTGCACGGCCTCGGGCTGGTCGCTGGCCAGCGCGTAGGCGACCCACATGCCCACGTCATGGCCCACCACCTGGTAGCGTGCATGGCCCAGCTGCTGCATCACCGCGTGCAGGGTGGCGGCGATGGCGCCGGTGTCGTAGCCGTGCGCCGGCGTGTCCGAATCGCCGGTGCCGGGCGGGTCCACCGCAATGGCCTGGAAGCCCTGTGCGGCCAGCGCCTGCAGGATGTGCCGCCAGGCATACCAGGTCTGCGGCCAGCCGGGAATCAGCAGTACCGGCCGGCCTTCGCCCAGGATCGCGCAATGCACGCTGCGGCCATCGATGCGCACGTGGCGGTGGGTAATGCTCTCAAGTGCGGCGGTCATCAGTGGATCCCCAGCATGGCGTGGATCTGCGCACGGCTGACCGGCGCGCCGGCGAAGTCGTCGAAGATGCGGTCGGTCACGGTAATGATGTGCGCGTTGATGAAGGCCACGCCCTCGCGCGCACCGTCTTCCTGGTTCTTCAGGCAGCACTCCCATTCCAGCGTGGCCCAGCCGTCGTAGTCGTACTGGGCCAGCTTGGAGAAGATGCCCTTGAAGTCCACCTGCCCATCGCCCAGCGAACGGAAACGTCCGGCGCGCTCGGTCCAGCCGCTGTAGCCGCCGTAGATGCCCTGGCGGCCGCTCGGATTGAACTCGGCATCCTTGATGTGAACCATGCCGATGAAGTCGCGGTAGATGTCCAGGAAGCTCAGGTAATCCAGCTGCTGCAGCACGAAGTGGCTGGGGTCGAACAGGATCCGGCAGCGCGGGTGGCCACCCACCGCGGCGTGGAAGCGCTCGAAACTGGTGCCGTCATGCAGGTCTTCGCTGGGGTGGATCTCGTAACAGAGGTCGATGCCGTGCGCGTCGCACACATCCAGGATCGGCAGCCAGCGGCGGGCCAGCTCCTCGAACGCCGCCTCGATCAGGCCGTCCGGTCGCTGCGGGAACGGGAACAGGTACGGCCAGGCGAACGAGCCGGAGAAGGTGCCCATGCGGTCCAGGCCCAGCCGCTGCGACGCCTTGGCCGCCAGTTTGATGCGCTCGATGGCCCAGGCGCTGCGCGCGTCCGGGTCGCCGTGCAGGGCGGCGGGGGCGAAGCTGTCGCACAGCGCGTCGTAGGCTGGGTGCACCGCCACCAGCTGGCCGAAGATGTGCGTGGTGAGCTCGCTGATCACCAGGCCGTGTCCGGCCAGCATGGCGATCATGTCATCGCAGTACTGCTGGCTGTGCGCGGCCTGTTCCACATCGAACAGGCGCTCGTCCCACGCCGGGATCTGCAGCGCCTTGAAGCCCTGACTGGCCGCCCACGCGGCAATGGAGGGCAGGTCGTTGAAGGGAGGTTGGTCTGCACTGAACTGGGCCAGGTGCAGGCTGGGGCCTTGGATGGTGCGCATGGGGGTGTCGCCTAATTGTTTGTCGAGCGACAAAGAATAGGCGTCAAATCCGCCCCGGTCAACGTCCGGTGTCGCTAGAATTGCCGCACCGCTTCTTTCCGTAGTGATGCCCCATGGCCGGCCGCCCCCGCGAATTCGACAAAGACCACGCCCTCAAGCAGGCGATGCTGTTGTTCTGGGCGCGTGGATACGAAGGCACGTCGATGTCGGCGTTGGTGGAGGCACTGGGCATCGCCTCGGCGCGCATCTACGCCGCCTTCGGCAGCAAGGAGCAGTTGTTCCGCGAGGCCGTGGCGCTGTACGAAGCCGGCGATGGAGGCTTTGCCGACCGCGCGCTGCGCGAGCAGGCGGTGCGCCCGGCCATCGAACGCATGCTGCACGATGCCGTGCTCACCTACACCAAGCGCGGCCGCGCGCAGGGTTGCCTGGTGGTGTCGGCGGCCACCAGTACCGCACCGGAGAATGAGGCGGTGATGGACTGGCTGGCCGAACACCGCCGCCAGCGTACCCAGCAGATCATCGCGCGGCTGCAGCAGGCCGCCACGGCCGGCGAGCTGGCCGACGGGGCGGACGTGCACGCGCTGGGCGACTACTTCGCCACCGTGCTGCACGGCATTTCCACCCAGGCCCGCGACGGCGCCAGCCGCGCTCGCCTGCTGGCCGCGGTGGCGGTGGCCCTGCAGGTCCTGCCGGAGCAGGCCCATGGCTGATGCAACTGCTGCCCACCAACCCCGGGTGGGCTGTGGCGCGGTCATCCAGCGCGCCGACGGCGCGGTGCTGCTGGTCCAGCGCGGGCGCCCGCCCGAGCAGGGCCACTGGGGCCTGCCGGGTGGAAAGGTGGACTGGATGGAAACCGTCGAAGCCGCCGTGGTCCGCGAAGTGCACGAAGAAACCGGGCTGCGCGTGGCCATTGAACGGCTGCTGTGCGTGGTGGACCATTTTGAGCCGGCGCTGCAGCAGCACTGGATCGCACCGGTGTATCTGGCCCGCGCCCTGGACGACAGCGTTGCCGTGCTGCAGGAACCGGAGGTTCTGCTGGCACTGGGCTGGTTCAGTCCCGACGCCTTGCCGGCGCCGCTGACCCTGTCCGCGCGCCAGGGCCTGGCACAGCTGTCAGCGACGGGCTGAGCCCACCCAACGGGTCAGCGCTTGGCCGCCGCGGCATCACCGCGCGCCACCGCTTCCACTTCTTCCAGGCTGGTGCACGCGGTGTCGCCCGGGGTGGACATCGCCAGCGCCCCATGCGCCGCGCCCAGCTCCACCGCCACCTGCTCGCCCTTGTCGGCCAGCAGCGCATGCACCACGCCGGCCACGAACGCGTCGCCGCCGCCCACCCGGTCCAGCAGATCCACCTCGCGCCGGCGCGACACGAACAGCATGTCGCGCGTGCGCAGTGCGCCGGCCCAGCCGTTGCGTGCCGCGTTGCCGGCATCGCGCAGGGTGAAGGCCACGGCCTGCAGGTTCGGGAAGCGCTGCAGCGCCCGCTGTGCGGCCGCATCGGCCGGGCCCACGTCCATCGCTGTTTCGCGCTTGCCCAGGTCGGCCAGGTCCATGCCCAGGCAGGCCGCGAAGGAATACTCATCGCCCACCAGCAGGTCGCACTCGGCGGCGATGGCGCAGTTGGCGTGGCGCGCCGCGTCCGGATCGGGATGGCTGTCCCACAGGCTGGCGCGGTAGTTCAGGTCGTAGGACACCGCCACGCCGTGGCGGCGCGCGGCCTGCGCGGCGGTGATGGCGGTCTGCGCGCTGTGCTCGGACAGCGCGGCGAAGATGCCGCCGGTATGCAGCCAGCGGGCACCGTCGCGGCCGAACACCGCGTCCCAGTCGTATTCATGCGGCTGCAATTGCGAGGCGGCCGAATAGGCGCGGTCGGAAATGCCCAGCGGCGCGCGCACGCCGAAGCCGCGCTCGGTGAAGTTCAGGCCCATGCGCGTGTTGCGGCCGATGCCGTCGTAGTCACGCCAGACGATCTGGCTGGTATCCACGCCACCGGCCTGGATCAGCTGCTGGGCAAGCGCGCCCAGCTCGTTGCGCGGCAACGCGGTGAGCACGCCGCTGCGGTGGCCAAAGGTGCTGCACAGCCCGCGCGCCACGTTGTACTCGCCGCCGCCTTCCCACACGTTGAACTGGCGCGCGTTGCGCACGCGGCCTTCGCCCGGGTCGAAGCGCAGCATCACCTCGCCCAGTGCCAGCGCATCCCAGCGCTGGCCGCTGGAGGTAGCTACTGAAAACTGCTGGCCGCTCATCGCGCCCGGCACCCCAGCAGGCCCAGGTCGATGCCTGCGGCCATGCGCCGGTAGCCTTCGTCATTGGGGTGCAGGTGGTCGCGGGTGATGTCCTCGGGCAGATTCTCCGGCTTGGCCGGGTCGCGCAGGATGGCGTCGAAGTCGATCAGCGCGTCATAACCGGTGCGGCCGCCGCGCATCCAGGTGTTGAGGGTGGTGCGGGTGGCCGCCGAGGTCGGCTCGTAGCGGTCCGAGCCGCCGAACGGGGTGATGGTGGCGGCGATCGCACCGATGCCGTTGCCGTGCAGGCGCTCGGCGATCTGCCGGTAGCCCAGCACCATGTCCTCGGCATTGCGGCCGGCCTTCGGCGGGGTGCCGCCGTCGTGGCGGATGTCGTTGATGCCTTCGAACACGATGACCTTGCTGACGTTCGGCAGCGCGATCACGTCGCGGTCCAGCCGCGCCAGCGCGCTGTGGCTGCGGCCGTAGTCCATTACCTTGTTGCCGCTGATACCGGCATTCACCACCACCACCTGGTCCGGGCAGGCCTGCTGCAGGCGGGTGGCCAGCAGCGCCGGCCAGTCGCCGTTGCTGCCGCGCGTGGCGGTGGCGCCTTCGGTGATCGAATCGCCCAGGGCGACCACCACCACCGGTTTGTTGGCGCGCTCGGCGAGCACCGCCGACACCACGTTCTGCCGGTAGGCCAGTTTGACCTTGTCGCCCACCTCGGCCAGGCGACCGTCGGCAATGCGCAGCGCCGTGCGGCGCACCGCCGGTTTGGTGGGCTGCGGGAAATACACGGTGAGCGATACATCGGCCAGTGCCGGCACCGTCATCGCCACCGGGTCGCTGAGCAGGGCGGCGCCGACCGGCACCACCACTTCGCTGCGACCGTTGAAGGTAACCAGCTTGGCCGGGGTGGCCGTGCCGGTGCGCTGCGCCGATGCGCCGCCGATGGTCAGCGGCGCATCCCCCAGTTCATTGCTGATGCGGAAGCGCAGCGCGGTGGCCGAACTGGCCAGCCGCATGTCCTGGCGCACCGTCTGGTGCGCAAACTGTACCGGCGCTTCCGGGGTGCCGTCCTGGCGGTCCGGTGCGGGTGAGGCGGTCCATGCCGGCACCCACACCTGGGCATGGGCGGGCAGCGCAGCGGCGCTGGTGGCAAGTGCAAGTGACAGTGCAGTGGTCCAGCGCAGCATGGCGGCCCTCCCAGGCGGTCAGCGAAGCAAAACAATCAGGAGAAGTAGGTGCCGCCGTTGACGTCCACGTTGGCACCGGTAATGAAACCGGCCGCGTCCGAGGCCAGGTACACGGCGGTGTCGGCCGCTTCCTGCGGGCGGCCCTGGCGGCGCAGCGGGGTGTTGCCGGCCACGGCGGTGCGCACTTCCGGCTTGGTGAATTCATCGTGGAAGCGGGTGGCGATCATGCCGCAGCACAGCGCATTGACGCGGATGCCGCGCGGCCCCAGTTCCTTGGCCATGGCACGGGTGAAGGTCATCACCGCAGCCTTGGCGGTGGCATAGATCGCCGCGCCCGGGCCACCGCCATCGCGACCGGCCTGCGAGGCGAAGTTGACGATCGCACCGCCCTCGGGCATGTGCGGTACCACTGCGTGCGTGGTCAGGTAGACCGAGCTCATGTTGAGGTCCATCACCTTGTGGAAGAACGCTTCGTCGATCTCGGCCAGCGGGCGGCGCTGCACCATGCCGCCGGCCACGTTGACCAGCACGTCGATGCGCTCACCGAAGGCCGCCTGGGTGGCGGCGACCATGCCGGCCACGGCCTTGGCATCGGTCACGTCGGCGCGGTGCACGATGGCGGCGCCGCCGGCCGCTTCGATCTGCTTCAGGGTGTCCTGCGCGCTGGCTTCGTCGTTGGCGTAGTTGATGCACACCTTGGCCCCGGCGGCCGCCAGCTTGATCGAGATCTCGCGACCGATGTCACGGCCGCCACCGGTGACGATGGCCACCTTGTTGTTGAATTGGGTCATGGAAAACTCCAGTAGTGCGTTGGGGGAAAGGGAAAAAGGGGGTCAGCGCGGCTGGGCCGGCCCGTCGAGTTTTTCGACGCGGCCGGTCACCAGCCACAGCGCCAGCAGCGAGGCCGGCACCAGCGCGGCCACCAGGATGAAAATGGGTGCGTAGGAGTCGTGGGTCATCGCCGGCACCAGCCAGGTGGTGATCAGCGTGCCGGCCACCGCGGCCATGCCGCCCAGACCGGCTACCGAGCCCACGGACTTGCCGCTGAAGATGTCGCCGGGCAGGGTCTGGATGTTGCCGATCGCGATCTGGAAGCCGAACAGCACGAAGGCAATGGTCACTACCGCCCACACCGGGTCGGTGGCCAGCACCGCGCCCAGCAGGGCCGGGGCCATGATCGCGCCGCCCAGGGTGATGACCACCTTGCGGGCCTTGTCCACGCTCCAGCCGGCGCCGATCAGCCGCCCGGACAACCAGCCGCCGCCCAGGCTGCCGATCATCGCGCCCACGTAGGGCACCCAGGCGAAGATGCCGATCTGCTTGATGTCAAAGCCGAAGGTGTCGGCCAGGTAGAGCGGCAGCCAGGACACGAACAGCCACCAGATCGGGTCCAGGAAGAACCGCGAAATCAAAATGCCCCAGGTCTGCCGATGACCCAGCAGCTGGCGCATGCTCGGCACGTACTCGGCCTTGGGCGTGGCCGGTTGTTCGGCGGGCGCATCCAGGATCAACGCGCGTTCGGCCGCGCTCACCCACGGGTGCTTGTCCGGGCCGGCGCGGTAGATGATCAACCACGGCAGCAGCCAGATGAAACCGATCGCGCCGATCAGGATGAAGGTGCCGCGCCAGCCCAGCCACAGGAACAGCACCGCGATCAGCGGCGCCGACACGATCGCGCCGATCGACGCGCCGGCGTTGAACACGCCCTGCGCCAAGGCCCGCTCGCGCGCGGGGAACCACTCGGCGTTGGCCTTCACCGCGCCCGGCCAGGCACCGGCCTCGCTGATGCCGAGCATCGCGCGGACCAAGCTGAAGGACAGGATGGAGTGGGTGACCGAGTGCAACGCGATCGAGATCGACCACACCGCAATGGACAGCGCAAAGCCGAGCCGCGTGCCGATGATGTCGAACAGGCGCCCGAACACGAACTGGCCGGCGGCGTAGAACAGCATGAACACCGTCACCAGCAGTGCGTAGTCTTCCTTGGTGGCGCCCACGTCCTTGGAAATCTGCGGCCACATCACCGCCAGCGCGTTGCGGTCGATGTAGTTGATCACCGTGGCAATGGCGATGAGCGCCACGATCAGCCAACGGACGTAGGTACGGGCCTGCGTGGTCACTTTCATTTGCTGTCCTTGCCGGTGCTGCTGTCAAAGCGCTTCCAGCCGCCGTCCCAGCGCCAGCTCTGGCCACCGCCACTTACCTCATGGCTGCCGGGCTTGTTCGGTTCATCGGCAATGCCCACCGCCACCCGCTTGCCACCGGCCAGATCCAGCACCAGCACGTCGGCATCCTTGCCGCGGTAGTGCGCAATGGCATCGATGCGGCTGTTGGCACCACGCACGGTCTCGGCCGTGCCGTCGTACTGGCCGTGCGGTTCCAGCACGCCATAGAAGGTGGTGGCCGCCTGGCCATCCACGCGCTGCAGCAGCATCGGTTCGCGGCGCAGGTTGAACGATGGATCATTCGCGCCGCTCTCGCCGATCAACGCGCGCGACGGCGCGGTGCTGGCAAAGCGGTACGTATAGAAGCGCCCGTCCAGCAGCCAGGTCAGGCTGCGCGCCTCGCTGCTAGGCTCGCTGGAGGCATCCACCCACACGTGCTGGTAGCCGTTGGCTTTGCCCAGCACCGGACGGCTGGTCACCGCCGACTGGCTCTTGAAGCCCACGTCCATGATGTGGCCGTTGAAGTGCAGCGGCAGGTCGTAGCGCGCCGCCTTGCTGCCAGTGACGCGCAGCAGGTCCAGCACCACCGGCTCGCCCAGCGAGGGGTGAGCCAGCAGCAGCTGGGTGCGGGTGAAGCTCACCCCGTCGTAGGCACTGTCCATGCGTGCCGAGGCAATCTGGGTGTCGTCGCGGGTGGCAAACAGCAACGGCGTCGGCGCCAGCGGCTGGCCCTTCTTCCAGTCGCCGCCGAAGTGGCTCTGCTCGTTCACCACCAGTGTGTTGTGCGCGATGGTCTGGCGTGCCCAGCTGTTGTTCTCGGGCAGGTAGATGCCGCCGGCCTTGGCCTCGATGTTGAGGAAGCGCGCCGCACCGTAGTCGGTCACCACGCGCTGGCCGTTGTCGTAGAACAGCCAGTTGAGCTTGTCGAAGTGGCCGTGGCCCATGCCCTGCTTGGTGTTCTTCATCACCAGTGCCTGGCCGTCCTCACCGCCCATGCGCAGGATCGCCAGCGCCCCTTGGCTGCCGTCCGGTCCATCGCGCAGCAGCGTGGGCACGAACGCGAACGGCGTGGCCTTGTCCTGCGCCAGCGCCTGGGCCACCTGCAGGCCCTCGGGAGACAGCAGGACGCGCTTCTGCGCTTTGGCCACCGACAACAGGCGCGCATCGGTGGTGCGCGCGTAGGCGATGTCGATGCCGGCCACCAGCTCTTCAGTGTCCAGGCCCTTGTCCAGGATCGCGTCGTTGATCGGGAAGAAGTAGCCGCCGTAGCTGCTCTGCACCAGTGCATCCACTGCCTTGAGCAGCACGCCGTCACGGCGCTTGAAGATGCCCCGCTGCGGGTCGTTGCGCTCGATCGCATTGGCGAACAGGATGAACGGCGCCAGTGCATAGCGCTGGTAGTAGGGGCCTTCCTCGTAATAGCCATCGGGCGAGAACAGCTGGTCCACCTGCTTGAGGAAGCCGGCGCTGCCATCGCGCTTGCTGCCCTTCAGTGCCTTGTCCACATAGGTGGGGTCGCGCAGCACGTACCCGGTCATGCCCACCGCCGCCACCGCCCAGGTGGCATGGTTGTGGATCTTGTCGAAGTTCTCCGGCGTGCCGCTCAGGAAGTCGGCCATCGGCCGGAACACGTTGTCGTCGATGGTCTCCCGGTCGGCGGCACTCAGGCTGTCGCGGATCGCGTCGTAGCCCTGCACCGCGCTCACCAGCCATACCGAGTCGTTGAGCGTCTGCCAGAACAGCCGGCCGGGAATCTGGCCGCGTCCCTGCGGGTGTGCGCCGAGGCCCGGGTAGAGCTTGGCGTAGCCCAGCAGCAGGTCGCGTGCGTAATCGGCATAGACCTTGTCGCCGGTCAGCCGGTACAGCGCACCGGCGGCCTGGATGGCCTGGTAATTGCGCTTGTGCTGCTCGTGGGTGTAACCGCCGCCCTTGTCCTTGGGCACCGGCACATCGATGCCGGCCTTGATCATGCCGCGCACCAGGCGCTCGGCGCGCTGCTGTTCCTTGGTGAACACCGGGTAGCGGGTGCCGTCGCTGCGCATCTGCTGCCACTGTGCGGCGGTCACCAGCACCGGCGCGCTGTCTGCGCTGGCCGGTTGTTGGGTGGCGGCCGGTGCGGCGGCAACGGCGGGTAGTGCTGGGGCGCTGAAGGACGCGGCCAGCAGCAGCATCAAGGGCGTGGAACGCGTCATGGCAGGGTCTCGGCTGGAGTATCAGACTGCATTGCCGCCGTGGCGGTAAGCACGTTGTTGCGTACGCGCAGGTGGGGCTCGCCCACGCGATGGCTGAAGCGCACGCGGCCGCTGTGCGCGAACTGGTTGTCCACCAGCGTGGCCTGCTGCACGCCCTGCAGGCGCAGGCTGGTGTCATCGGCCACGCCCACCTGCTGCAGCTGGTTGCCCTGCAACAGCAGCGACGGCCCGAAGGTGCTCTCGTCGGTGCCGCCGCGGTACAGGCTCAGCAGCGGCCCGCCGATGCGGGTGAAGCGCGAGTCCACAATCTCCACCTGCTCGGCGTTGTAGGTGCCCAGGTCGTCGGTCTCGGCGGCGGCGGCAATCACGCTGCCGCTGATGTCGTCCACCGTGGTGTTGCGCAGTGTGATGCGCGCGGCCAGGCTGCCCTTGCCGGCGTTGACCACGTCGAAGGCCTTGTTGGCGGTCAGCCCGTGGATGCGGCTGTCTTCAATGTGCAGGGTGTAGTTGAACGCCTGGCTGCCCGGGGCGATGCGCACCACCGCGTTGCCGGCCGCATCGGGCGCCAGGGCGCCATCGATGTCCAGCCGCGACAGCTTCAACGCGCCGCCCGCGCGGATCTCGAACAGGCTGGGGCGGGTGAACTGCAGGCGGGCCTGGCCACGCGCCGGCCCGATCACGCTCAGCGGGTGGTCCACGCCCAGCACCTGGTCCACCCGGTACTGGCCGCGTTGCAGCTGCAGGCGGTCGCCCGGGGCGCTGGCCGCAATGGCGCGGGTGAGGGTGTCCTCGCCCGGGGCCACCTTGCGCACGCTGCCACTATCCAGCGCCACCGTGCTCAGTTCCTTCGGGTACCACGCCACGCCCACCTGGTCGCGGGCGATCGGTGCCAGGTCGCGCGGGGCGCCTGCGGCCACCGTCTCCACCGGGTACTGCAGGCCGTTGGCCGCGCGCTGCAGGGTGACCTGGCGCGCGCTTACGCCGGCCGGGAAGCCGGGCGACACGGTGGGGCTCTGCACGTTGCCGCTGAAGGCAATGCCGCCCAGGTCGCCCTGGCTGCGCAGCAGCGCATTGCTGCCATCCCCGATGAACAGGTTGCCGGCCATGCGGCTGTTCACCGGCATGGCGTTGCGCTCGTCATCCAGCCCCGCGCCCAGGAACAGCTGGCGCACGTTGATGAAGCTGTTGCGCTCGATCACCGCATCGTCCACCTGCTCGTAGCGGTTCAGCGGCGCGTCGCGGGTGCCGGCCATCACCGCCAGCGCGGCGGCGAAGTTGTCGCCGGCGATGTTTTCGAAATAGTTGTCGCGCACGATCTGGTGGCGGTTGATCACCCGCACGCCGCCGGTGTGGGCCTTGTTGTTGCCCAGGAACACGTTGCGCTCCACCACGTTGCCGTGGCCATGGCGCAGTACCATCGAGCCGCGCGATTCAAAGAACACGTTGCCGCGGTACAGGTTGCCGCCGGACTTGTTGGACACGATCTCCACTTCGCCGTCGCAGTGCTCGAACCAGTTGTTCTCCACCACCGTGTTCGAATTGGACTGCGAGTCGGTGCTGGTACCCACGCGGATGGTCTCGCCGCCGTTGCTGCCCAGGTTGGGGCGCGGGCCGAACCAGTTGTGGTCGATGCGGTGGCGGTTGTCCAACCCGCTGGTGGTGTTGCGCACCACCACCAGGGTGGTGCCAGCGTTGGTCTTGCCCACCAGCTGGTTGTGATCGAAGCGGTTGTGCTGGCCGTACATGCCCACCCAGTTGTCCGACTGCTGGCGGTCCGGCTTGTTGTAGCCGTCGATCACCACCCCGGTCACCCGGCTGTGGGTAGCCCATTCCTTGGACGAGGCGCGGAAGGACACCACTTCGCTGCCCGGAGCCCAGCCATCGCGGAACACCAGGTTGGACACCTCCAGGTAGCTGCCGGCCAGCCGCAGCTGCGACTGGCCGCTGAGGATCACCTTGCCGGGGGTCTGCGCCGTCAACTTAATTGGTTGACCAATTTTGCCGGTGCCGCGCAGAAGCAGGTCGGTATCGCGCCACACGCCGTCGGCCAGGATCACCGTGTCGCCAGGTTGCAGGTTCTTGGCCACCTGCGCATAGGCGGCAGCGTCGTGGACCAGGTGATCGGCGGCGAAGGCGGGCAGGGCGCCCAACAACAGGCCCGTGGCCAATGCCGCAGCAAGCGGGCGCAGCGCCCATGGCGCATGCGAATGGTGCAAAGTCACAGGCTTACCCTCCCAGATCAACCGTGGCGTCCAACGCGAGTCCGGATCGTAACAGGTCGGGCGCGGCGCGCGTCAACCACAATCACATACCACTTTAGGTGCATGTGGTTGGCCGGTTGCGCATATTTCTGCTGCGTCCGCACATTAAATCCGTGCAAAGTGGTCTAGGTGGATCACAGGGGTAGACTTTAGTACCAATTCATTGACATTGGTCCAGCAACCGTGAATTGTCCGGATCGAATCCGTGTAATCGGACGATCCATCCTGGGAGGGAGATCACGATGTTGCATGACCGCCGTACGGCCTCGCCACGAGGCCTCCGCCGCACCGCGCTGCATGGCGCGCTGTTGTATGCCCTGTCTGTCACCGCGGCCGTGCCGCTGGTGTATGCACAGGACGCCGAAGCACCGGCCGCACAGCCCACCACCCTGGACCAGGTCCAGGTCACCGGCGTGCGTGGCACCATCCAGACCTCGATCGACAAGAAGCGCGAAGAGACCGTGGTGTCCGACGTGCTTGCTGCCGAGGACATCGGCGACCTGCCGGCCCTGTCCATCGGCGAGGCCATCGAGACCATCACCGGTGCCTCCACCCATCGCGAGAAGGGCGGTGCGTCGGAAATCTCGATCCGTGGCCTGGGCCCGTTCCTGGGCTCGTCGACCTTCAACGGCCGCGAAGCGACCAATGGCAGCGGCGACCGCTCGGTGAACTTCAACCAGTTCCCGTCCGAGCTGATCAACAGCGTGGCCATCTACAAGACCCAGCGCGCCGACTTCGTCGAAGGCGGCGTGGCCGGCACCGTGAACATGGAAACGGTCAAGCCGCTCGAATACGGCAAGCGCACCATCCAGGTGGATGGCCGCGGCACCTGGCAGGACTACGACGACCGCCTCAAGGACAAGGACGGCGTGGGCTGGCGCGGTACCGCCAGCTACATCGACCAGTTCGACATGGGCGGGGCCGGCAAGCTCGGCGTCTCGGTGGGCGTGCAGGCCCTGCAGGGCAGCAACCCGGAAGAAATGTTCTCCAGCAGCTCCACGTGGGTGGCCTGCGACGGCCGCGAAACCGTGGGCGCCACCCGCAACTGCACCCAGGTCAACGGCAACCAGGTCGCCAACGGCGTGCCCTATTACCTGGTGCCCAGCAGCCGCATCTACCGCCAGTTCATCGAACACGACAAGCGCGACTCGCAGTTCGCCGCGCTGCAGTGGCGCCCCAACGACACGGTGGAAGTGAACGTCGACTACCAGCATTCCAAGCGCGATTACACCGAAGACCGCTCGGACCTGTCGCTGTCGTCGATGATGCGCAACCTCAACAACCGCGTGGTCACCGACGACGGCGCGCTGCTGCACCACACCGGCAGCACCACCATCGACTCCACCGGCAACTTCCTGGAGCGCAAGGAGGAGTACACCGGTGGTGGCTTCAACGTCATCTTCCGGCCCACCCCGGCGTGGACGCTGTCCACCGACCTGTCCTACTCCAACACCCAGCGCGACCAGATCGAGCGTTCCACCCGCCTGCGCGCCGGCCGTACCGACGTCAACGGCAAGCCGGTGGGCGGCATCAAGAACACCCGCTATGTCGATTACACCTACGACTACAGCGGCGACGTGCCCAGCATCTATCTGGATCCGGCGTTCGACGTGAACAACCCGGACAACTACACCGATTCGGCGCTGATCCGGCGCCGCCAGCAGAGCCGCGAGCACACCATCCGCGCGCAGCGCTTCGATGCGACGTTCACCCCGGAAAGCGGCTTCTTCACCGCCATCAAGGGCGGCGTGCGTCATTCCGAAGCCACCTACACCGACTTCACCGACACCCGCGACATCACCACCACCAATGTCGCCGCCATCCGCGCGGCCAACCGCGCCTGCCGCCAGGAATTCCCGCAGAAGGACTTCCTGGCCAACGCCAGCGGCAACACCATCGACCAGTGGGCCAGCTTCGACAGCCGCTGCCTGTTCAACGCCTTCACCGGCGTGGACGACACCGGCCTGAGCGCCGACCTGCGCGACCCGGCCAACAACGATGTCACCGAGAAAACCAACGCCCTCTACCTGATGGGCGACTACAGCAGCGAATGGTTCGGCCTGCCGGTCACCGGCAACATCGGCGTGCGCGGCGTACGTACCGACGTGCGCTCGGTGGGCCTGCGCAGCGGCCTGGATGTCATCAACAACCCCGATGGCAGCGTGACCCTGCGCCCCACCGGCGACTTCACCCGGCAGATCCTCAAGTCCAGCAACACCGAATGGCTGCCCAGCTTCAACGCCGCCTTCGAACTGCGTCCGGACCTGCTGCTGCGCGTGGGTGCCTACCGCGCCATGTCGCGCCCGGACCTGGCCGCCGAAGGCTTTGGCCGCAGCTTCACCCTGGACGAGGCCGACACCGACTTCCGCACGGTGGCCGAAGCGCTGGGCAACATCACTGCCACCGGCAACCCGCGCGCCAAGCCGCTGATGTCCTGGAACGCCGACGTCTCGCTGGAGTGGTATGCCAACGAAGACTCCATGCTGTCCACTGCCATTTACTACAAGCAGTTCAACGGCGGCTCGGTACCGGTGGTGGTGGGCGAGACCTTCGACATCGACGGCCAGAGCGTCACCGTGCCGGTGGAGCAGCTGGCCACCAGCGACCAGAAAAGCGACCTGATCGGCTTCGAGCTCACCGGCTCGCACAGCTTCAGCTACCTGCCGGGCATCTTCTCCGGGCTGGGCGTGAAGGCCAGCTACAATTACGCCCATTCCAACTTCAAGACCGAAGACCTGCGCCTGGGCGAGTCCACCGACCCCATTACCGGCGTCTTCACGCCCGGGATCGTCGAGCCGGCCAACATCTTCGGCCTGTCCAAGCACGTGGCCTCGGCCCAGGTGTATTGGGGCCTGGGCAAGCTGGACCTGCAGGCCATCTATAAATACCGCTCGGATTATTACCAGCAGTTCGTCGGCGACCCGTCGCAGAACCGCTACGTGCGCGACAATGGCTCGCTCGACTTCCGCGCCACCTACAAAGTGAACAAGCACCTGTCGCTGTCGTTGTCGGCCAGCAACCTCACCGACGAGCCGCGGGTGTCGGATATGCCCATCCTGGGCAGCTTCCGCGAGTACACCACCTACGGGCGGCGCTATTATCTCGGGGTGCGCTACCGCTTCTGAGGTCAGTGGCGCGGTTTTCCCAACCGCGCCGCTCTCTGAGGGCGCGGGTCGCATGATGGTCCCCAGCCACCGTACAGCCAGGTCTTGATGATGTCCGAACCCCGTCTCTACCAGTCCATTGCCGCCGAAATCGTCGCGCTGATCGAGAAGGGCGAATTCCCGCCGGGCTCGCGGCTGCCCGGCGAACGCGACCTGGCCGAGCGCCTCGGCGTCAGCCGGGTGACCGTGCGCGAGGCGGAAATCGCGCTGGAAGCGCAGGGGCTGATCACCATCAAGACCGGCTCGGGCGTGTATGTGAAGGCGCGCCCGTCGCAGGCCCCCGGCGCGCTGCCGGACGTGTCTGCCTTCGACCTCACCGCCGCCCGCGCGGTGATCGAAGCCGAAGCGGCGGCCATGGCCGCCAGCCGCATCACCGAGGAAGAACTGCAGGACCTGGCCGGCCTGATCGCGGCCATGGTCGACCCGGCCTCGGGCGAGGCCGCCGCCAGCGAAGCCGACCGCCAGTTCCACCTGTCCATTGCCCGCATTGCCGGCAACCCGGTGGTGGAGCACTGCGTGCAGCTGATCTGGCGCATGCGCAATGAACTGCCGCGGGTGCGGCAGGTGTATGCCAACGTCTGCCACAACGACGACGACACCCGCGACGAAGAACACACCGCCATCCTTGACGCCCTGCGCGCGCGCGACCCGGCGGCCGCACGGCTGGCCATGCGCAACCACTTCCAGCGCCTGTTCGAATCCATGCTGGAAGCCACCGAAAACGAAGCGCTGGCCGAAATCCGCCGGCGTACCCAGCAGGACCGCGAACGCTTCATGGCCGCCACCGGGCACTGAGCCCGGCGCGGGCGGAGCGGATTACTCGCCCTGGTACTGCTTTTCTTCCACCAGCTGCGAACCGGCCACGCGGTTGATCTCGTTCTTCACCTTCACCCGCTCGCCATTGGTGCCGTACACCCCACGCGCCAGCTGGATGAACGCATCGTCGAACACCTGCGCCGCTTCCTTGTCGCGCAGCTGGTCCTGGATGTCCCACATGCGCACATTGATCGCCTTCAGCTGATCCTTCAGGGCATCCAGCCCCGGCTGGCTGGCCAGCTGCTGCTGCCACAGCGGCCACAGGCCATCGAGTTCCTTGCGGACGTTGGCGTTCTTGCCGGCATCGCTGATGCGCTCGGCCTTGATTTCCAGAATGGTGATCTTGTCGATCAGCTCGCCAATCGATACCGGGGTCAGGATCGCGTCCACGCCATTACTCGCAACAGGTCAGAGCGGCCATGATAGCGCGGCCCCTGTGCGGCATCGTGGACGCAGGATTTACGCTGATTTTGCGCCCCTGCCGTCGCTGCGGCATGGCGGCTTTACGGCCCCTGCGGGAACACTGCCCACCTCGACGGCGCCGCCGTCCGATGGAGTGCTTACCGTGGTGGTTGAACAGATGAAAGGGCGCGTCGTGCGCCGCTGCAGCGTGCTGCTGCTGGGCCTGGTGATGAGTGGTGCGGCGGCGGCCGCGGTGGAGGGCAATGCGACCCTCACCACCGATTACGTCTGGCGCGGCAGCTCGCAGAGTGACGGCGACCCGGCCGCACAGGCGGGCGTCAAACTGGGCAGCGAAAGCGGCTGGTACGCCTCGGTGTGGGGCTCAGGGGTGTCGTTCCAGCCCGACAACGGCGCACGCAGCGAGTTTGACGTGGTGGCCGGGTGGAGCGGGGCGCTGGGCCAGGACTGGGCGCTGGACGTCAACCTCACCCGCTACCTCTATCCGTCCAGCAACGTCGACCTGAACTGGACCGAGCTCAACAGCACCCTCACCTGGCAGCAGCGCTACTGGCTGCAGGTAGGCGTGTCCGACGACGCGCTGGCCGGGGGCCATAGCGGCACCTACGCCCAACTGGGCGCCCGCCTGCCGCTGGGCGAACAGTGGCGCCTAGAAGCAGCCGTTGGCCATTACTGGCTGGCCAGCGCGCAGGCCGACGACTACCTGCACGGCCAGCTCAGCGCCATCTGGAAAGTGCACGGCCCGTGGGAACTGCGCCTCACGGCGCACGACACCGACAGCGCGGCCAAACGTCTGTTTCCTGGCAACGCAGGCTCGCGCGTGGAGTTCGCGGTGCAAACCGCCTTCTGACGGGCGCCCACCCACCCCGCGCGGTATTCCGACCGCCGGGCACACATCCCATCCGGTAGAGCCGACCGTTGGTCGGCTGCCCCCGGCGACACGCAACGCAGCCGACCAACGGTCGGCTCTACCGGGCGGCGCGCAAATGCAGCCGACCAACGGTCGGCTCTACCGGGCGGCGCGCAATGCAGCCGACCAACGGTCGGCTCTACCGGCGCATCGCCGCCATCGCCCACACCGCCATCGCCACTGCGGCCACGCCCGCGCCGGTCACGCACACCCCGGTCCACCCGAACGCGCCATACACCTGCGCCGACACCAGCGACCCCAACGACCCGCCAATGAAGTACCCGGTCATGTACCCCGCATTGAGCCGGTTGCGGGCCTCCGGCCGCAGTGCGAACACCACGTTCTGGTTGCTCACGTGCAGCAGCTGCGCCGCCAGGTCCAGCACCAGCACGCCCACCACCAGCGCCACCAGCGACTGCGTCGAAAAGCCCAGCGGCAACCATGACGCCGCCAGCAGCACCAGCGCCAGTGTGGTCGCCAACGCCGCCTTGCCACGGTCCGCCATCCGCCCGGCCACACCGGCGGCCAGCGTGCCCGCCGCGCCTACCAGCCCGAACAGCCCGATCGTCGCATCGCTGTAGTGGTACGGCGCGCCCGCCAGCAGGAAGGCCAGCGGCGTCCAGAACATCGCGAACATCGCAAAACTCAACGCCCCCAGCAGCGTGCGCAACCGGAACACCGGCTCCTGCGCGAACAGCGTGCCGATCGAACGCAGCAACGCGCCGTAACTCAAGCCCGCGTGCTGATGGAAACGCGGCAACGTGCGATACAGCACCCACGTGGTCAGCACCAGCGTGCCCGCCGCCATCCAGTACACCCAGCGCCAGTCGCCCAGCGACGACAACGCCCCGGCCACCGTGCGCGCCAGCAGGATGCCCAGTAGCAGCCCGCTCATCACCGTGCCCACCACCCGGCCACGCTCTTCCGGCCGCGCCAATGTCGCCGCGAACGGCACCAGTACCTGCGCCACCACCGAGAACAACCCGGTGATCGCCGTACCCACCAGCAGCCAGGCGAACTCATGGCTCAACGCGCTCACCACCAACCCCGACGCCGACAACAACGACATCACCACGATCAACCGCCGCCGCTCGAACATGTCGCCCAGCGGCACCAGCAGCACCACGCCCACGCCATAGCTCAGCTGCGCCGCCGTCACCAGCGTGCCCGCGCGGCCGAACGACACCCCGAACTCGCCGGCAATGGTGTGCAGCAGCGGCTGGGCGTAGTAATTGCTGGCCACCGCCACGCCGGTGGCAAAGGCCATCAACAGCACCTGCCAGCGGCTCAACGGGGTGTGTACATCGGCGGTCATGAGGCGTCCAGACTCCAGGGGGACGCCAGTGTCCGCCTCCCTTCGCGATGATGGAAATGAATAGTTATCATCCAACGCATCTGAAAAATAGATGCGTAATGGAGATGCCGGCGTGAACCTCAAACAGCTCGAGTTCTGCGTGGCCCTGGCCGAAGAGCGCAACTTCACCCGCGCCGCCGCGCGCTGCCACGTGGTGCAGTCCGCGCTCAGCCACCAGATCGCCCATCTTGAAGAAGAACTGCAGGCCACCCTGTTCGAACGCCTGCCGCGCCAGGTGCGGGTCACCCCGGCCGGCGAAGCGCTGCTCAGCCACGCCCGCCAGGTGTTGGATTCGCTGCGGCACCTGCGCGAAGACGTGGCCGCCGTGGCCGGCCAGGTGCGCGGCACCCTCACCATCGGCCAGATCACCTCGCTGACCGCCGTGGACCTGGTGGCCTGCCTGGCCGCCTTCCACACCCGTTACCCGCAGGTGGAATTCCGCCTGCGCATGGACAAGAGCGAAGTGCTGATGGAAGACGTGCGCGAGCGTCGCGTCGATGTTGCGCTGGTGGGCCTGTCGCCCGGTACCGCCATCGACGGTGCGTGTCACCGCCTGCTCGCCGAAGAATCCATGGTGGCCGTGCTGCCACCGGGCCACCCGCTGGCCAGCCGCAAGCGCCTGTCGCTGGCCACCCTGGCCGAGCTGCCGCTGGTGGATTTCCAATACGGCAGTGGCGCACGCCGCCAGACCGACGAAGCCTTCGCCGCGGCCGGGTTGCCGCATCGGGTGCCGTTCGAGATCAACCACATGTCGCTCATCGAGCGCTTCGTCCAGCAGGGGCTGGCGGTGGGCATCGTGCCGGTGGCCATCGCCGCCGGCTTCACCGGCGTGGCGCGGGTGGCCATCCAGGATGCGCCCGTGCGGCGCGTGCATGCGGTGTGGTCGCGGTTGCCCACGCCGGCGGCGCGGGCCTTCATGCAGGAACTGCTGCAGCACGTGGCCCCGCAGGCGGAGCCACGTGCTGACGTGGGACTCAGGCGCCGCGCACGCGCAGGGTGAGGCCCTTCAGGAAGTTGCGCAGCAGCTGGTCGCCGCAGGCGCGGTAGTTCTTGTGGTCCGGCTGGCGGAACAGCGCCGACAGTTCCGGCTTGGACACCGGGAAACCGGCCTGCTGGAAGATATCGTGCATGTCCACGTCCTTCAGCTGGAAGGCCACGCGCAGCTTCTTCAGCACCAGGTTGTTGGTGATGCGCTTTTCCACCGGGCGCAGCGGCTGGCTCTCGTCGCGGCCACGGAAATGCACGATCAGCCCGTCCAGGAAGTGCGCCAGGGTGCGATCGTCGCAGGCCACGAAGCCTTCCTCGTCTTCCTTGCGCAGCCAACCGGCCACGTCGGCCTTGTCGATCACGAAGGCCGGGTCGGCCAGGGCACAGGTGTCGGCGATCATGCCGTCGCTGAGGTCGAGCATGTAGCGGATGCTGCGCAGTACATCGTTGTTGATCATGTGACGTCCAATACCGCCGGCGCGGCTGCGCGGCTGGCCGCCATTTTACCCCCTGCCGGCCTCAGCACCCGGCGCGACCGGCCACGCTGTCATCTGGCTGCCATGAAAGTGCAGCACAGTGCCGCCATCGAGCATCAACAGGCAGTGGAGCAGGCAATGCGCAGGTGGCAGGTTCTGGCGGGTGTGGGCATGGTCTGGCTGGCCGCAACGGCCGCCGCCCAGGCTCCGTATGTGGCAATCGAACAGCGCGTGGACCCGCAGGAACTGGCCCGGGTAGGGCTCAGCCCGGCCCAGCTGCAGACCTTGAACCGCCTGCTGCGCGAGGCCGATGCCCGCAGCCCGGCTCCGCCGGTGGCCGCAGCCCCGGTGGCCCCCGGCGCGCCTACCCCGGCGCCTATGTTCCCCGGCCTGGACGACGGCCCCATCAACGCCAAGGTCACCGGCCAGGTGGACGGCTGGGCCCCGGGCACCGTGTTCACCCTCGACAACGGCCAGCAGTGGCAGGTGCTCAAGGGCGAAATGAAGCTCAAGACCAGCCGCAGCAACCCGGCCATCGTCGTCGTACCGGGCATCGCCGGCCGCTGGTTCCTGCAGGTAGACGAAGACCTGCCCAAGGCCCGCGTCTTCCGCATCCGCTGATCGCGTAGAGCCGGGCTCTGCCCGGCTATCCGGGATCTCCACCACCCACGTAGAGCCGGGCTCTGCCCGGCTATCCGGGATCGCCACCACCCACGTAGAGCCGGGCTCTGCCCGGCTATCCGGGATCTCCACCACCCCACGTAGAGCCGGGCTCTGCCCGGCTGCTCCAGATTTCGGCAAGCCGGGCACAGCCCGGCTCTACGCGATCCCGCCCGCGCCCCACGTCGCCGTCCCCCGGCACACACCCCCCGCATCGGTGCGAAAATACCCGTGATTCCCACGGAGTACCCCGATGACCCGTACCGCTCTGATTACTGGCGCCACCTCCGGCTTTGGCGCTGCCGCCGTCCATCGTTTCGCCCAGGCCGGCTGGCGCGTCATCGCCACCGGCCGCCGTGCTGAACGGCTGCAGCCGCTGGTCGACGCCTACGGTCCCGAGCGCGTACATGCGGCCGTCTTCGACGTGCGCGACAGCGCCGCCATGGAGGCCGCGCTGGCCGCCCTGCCGGCCGACTTCGCCGCCATCGACCTGCTGGTCAACAACGCCGGCCTCGCCCAGGGCACCGCCCCGGCGCAGAGCGCCTCGCTGGACGACTGGCGCACCATGATCGACACCAACGTCACCGCGCTGGTCACCCTCACCCACCGCCTGCTGCCGCAGCTGGTGGAGCGCAAGGGCGCCATCATCAACATCAGCTCGGTGGCCGGCGTGTACCCGTACCCGGGCGGCAACGCCTACGGTGGCACCAAAGCCTTCGTCAGCCAGTTCTCGCTCGGCCTGCGCGCCGACCTGCACGGCACCGGCGTGCGCGTCACCACCATCGAGCCGGGCATGGCCGAAACCGAGTTCACCCTGGTGCGCACCCACGGCAACCAGGCCGCCTCGGACACCCTCTACACCGGCGCCAACCCGATGACCGCCGACGACATCGCCGAGCAGATCTTCTGGGTGGCCAACCTTCCGGCGCACCTCAACATCAACCGCCTGGAACTGATGCCGGTAAGCCAGTCGTTCGCCGGTTTCCAGGTCGCGCGCGACTGATCCAAGGGCACCGCTGGCCACCCCCTCGGCCACGCACCCGAACGGGTCAACACCTCGGCCGCGCACCCGAATGGGCCAACACCTCGGCCGCACGCCCGAACCGGTAGAGCCGACCGTTGGTCGGCTGCTCTCGGCGCATACCCACCGCTGACGGCAGCCGACCAACGGTCGGCTCTACCTCAGGCGGCTGTCCACACCGCCAACTCATACCCATCCGGATCGCGGAAATGAAACCGCCGCCCACCCGGAAACGCGAACGTCGCCCGGCACACCTCCGCCCCGGCCGCTTCCACCCGCCGTTGCGTGTCGGCCAGATCCTCCGCATACACAATCACCAACGGCCCACCGGGCCGCACCGGCTCACCCGTGGTGAACCCACCGCGCAACCGGCCATCGTCGAACTCGGTGTACCCCGGGCCGTAATCGGTGAACGACCAGCCAAACACGCTGCCGTAGAACGCCTTGCTGCGCGCGATGTCGGCCACGTTGAATTCAACATTGTCGATCCGGCGATCGTTGCCGTGTGCCGTGCTCATGCGGGCATCTCGTTGAAAGGAGGCCCAGCATCGCCACCGCGGCCGCGCCGGTCTTGAACAAAACGGCCAGTCAGCTACGCCACTGCGCGCACAGCTGCGCCGCCCCGATCCCCGCCAACGCCCGTACCTCGCGGCTCAGGTGTGACTGGTCGGCACAGCCCACATCCGCCGCCAAGCCCGCCAGCCCATCCCCGGGGCGCGCACGTGCCAGCGCCAGGAAGCGCTGCAGCCGCAGAATCCGCTCCAGCATCTTCGGCCCATAGCCAAACTGCTCATGGCACAACCGGCGCAGGCTGCGCGTGCTCACCTGCAGCGCCGAACCGATCGCGGCCAGATCGCTGCCCCCGGCCCGCACCTGCCCGAACACACGCGCCGCCACCGCGTGGCGGCCACCGGTAGAGCGGGGCAGCGCGGCCAGTGCCTGTACAAACACCCGCTGCCGCGCATCGCCATCGCCCACGTCCTTCAAGCGCGCCGCCATCTGCCGCGCCTGCGGCCCCAGCACCGCATCCAGCTCCACGGCCGTGCCCACCATCTCGCCCAGCGGCACCCCCAACCACGCCCGTGCCGCACCCGGCTGGAACCGCGCGCCCAACACCTGCGCACCTGGCGTCAGCTGCGGGTGCGCAGCCACCACATCCGGCCCCACCACATACAGCCGCCCGTCGCGCCACAGGATGTCCACGCAACCGTCGGGCAGCACCGCCACCTCACCGCTGTGCCCCAGCGGCAGATCGCTGCGCCACAGCTGCCCGAAGCAGACTTGCAGCGCAGCCGGCGGCGTCCATTCGCGGTAGCGGCCGGTGGCACCGGCAACGCCGGGAAGCTGAGCAGGGTCGGGAAGGGAAGGCATGGGGCGGACGATAGCGTGTCAATCGAACGAAATAATCTTGATCACGCCCCGCGTGCATGCCCCGTCGCCAAACAGGACAGATGCCCCCCTATGCATGGCCTGGATTGCGCCGTCGTGATTGATGAACGAAATGATGCAGGTCACCGTAGTGCCAGGTTCAATCACGGTCACAGCCGGATCGTTCATGGCAAAGCTGTACCACATGGGCTCAGCGCCAAAGGCGCACGCCATGGGTCGAGCCGTCGATGCATGCATGGCCCCGACCGCGCGCCCGCACGAGTCGATGGCGTCAAGACGGAGTTCCACACAAACGGGTTTCAAGGCGGGATAAAGGTCGACCATGTCGGCACCGCCTCTGTGTGATGTGGTCCCCGGCGCAGATACACGATAGCGCACCGACCATCCCCGTAGAGCCGACCGTTGGTCGGCTGCTCTGTGCGACCAAAAAAAACGCCAGGCAATGCCTGGCGTTCGTGGATACGTTGCAGCGCCATTTACTGCGCTTTGATCGCCATCGCCTGAAGCCCGGTCCCATCCAGCTTCTGCTTGGCTTCTGCCAGCTCGCCTGCGCTGCCATACGGCCCCATGCGCACGCGGTACACCGTCTTGCCGTTGATCTGCGCCGATTCCACCCGCGCTGCCAGACCAATCATCGCCAGCTTGGCCTTTGTCGCCTCGGCATCGCCAGACGCACCAAACGCACCGGCCTGCAGGATGTAACGCACGTTGCTGGCCGCCGGCTCAGCAGGTGTTGCCGTCGCAGTCGCCGCCGGCTTCGGTGCTGCCGGGGTAGCCGCCGCCGTCTGCGCAGGCGTTGCCGCCGGTACCGTGGTGGCCGCCGGGCGCTCGGCCACGGGGGCTGGCAACGGCGACGCGGTAACCGGGGCCGGTGTTGCCGTGGCGACAGTGGCCGCTGGCGTTGCCGCAGCCGCCGGCACCGGACGGCCTTCCAACGCCGCCTGCGCGCGCTGCGCCTCGGCCTTGGCACGGCGCTGGTCTTCCGCACGCGCGCTGGCCGCCAGCTCCGCATCGGACATTTCCACTTCCTTGCCGGGCAGCAAGGTGTAGAAGTCGTACTGCGTCGCCGCCGGCTTGGCCGGTTCGGCAGGCTTGGCCACCGCGCCCGGCTTGGGCAGTTCGGCGCCCACGTCGGTGTCGGCGTCGCTCACCGGGGCCGGCTGGGCGTTGGGGTTCGGTTGCGGGCCTACCCGCAGGAAGCCGTCACCGTCGCTCTTGAACAGGTTCGGTGCTGCCAAAAACACTACGGCCGCAATCGCCACACCGGCCACCAGCCACACCCATCCCGGCGTGCCCTGGTTGCTGTTGCGTCGCGCCTGGCTCTTGCCGCGTCGTGCTGCCATTTACTGCTTCTCCACTGCTTACATTTTTTCCGGGGCGGAAACGCCCAGGACGTTCAGACCATTGGCCAGCACCTGGCGCGCCGCGCAGGCCAGCGTGAGCTTGGCATTGCGTTCGGCGTCGTCAGCCACCAGTACCTGCGTGCCGTGATACCACGTGTGGAAGGCGTGCGCCAATTCACGCAGGTACTGCGCGATCAGGTGCGGTTCCAGCGCGATACCGGCCGCTTCCACCACTTCGGGGAAGCGCGACATCTCAATCATCAGCCACAGCGAGGCATCGTCGTTCAGCGACGCCACACCCGCCAGGCCTTCGCCCGGCGTGTAGCTCAGACCCTTCTCCTGGGCCTGGCGCAGCAGGCTGCACACCCGGGCGTGCGCATATTGCACGTAGAACACCGGGTTGTCGTTGCTCTGCGCACGGGCCAGGTCGATATCGAAGGTCAGCTGCGAATCCGGCTTGCGCGCAATCAGGAACCAGCGGGTCGCATCGCGGCCGGCTTCCTCGATCAGGTCGCGCAGGGTCAGGTAGCTGCCGGCCCGCTTGGACAGCTTCACTTCCTCGCCGCCGCGCGTCACCGTCACCATCTGGTGCAGCACGTATTCCGGCCAGCCCTTGGGAATGCCCACGTCCAGTGCCTGCAGGCCGGCGCGCACGCGCGCCAGCGAGCCGTGGTGGTCTGCGCCCAGCTCGGTGATGGCGCGCTCATAGCCGCGCTGCCACTTGCTCAGGTGGTAGGCCACGTCCGGCAGGAAGTAGGTGTAGGTGCCGTCGGACTTGCGCATCACGCGGTCCTTGTCGTCA
>Ga0182008_10000103_pt1 | contig 65892 bp, 81 predicted proteins | sample Sormic07211129_1_FD_120482 | JGI IMG/M metagenome (GOLD analysis project Ga0182008, IMG submission 120482) | Rhizosphere microbial communities from Sorghum bicolor, Mead, Nebraska, USA - 072115-129_1 metaG | ecosystem: Host-associated > Plants > Roots > Rhizosphere | place: USA: Nebraska...
GAGGAGGCCGGCGCGGAATGGCTGCAGCGCCTCACGCACGCCTTCCCCAAGTTCGCCTGGATCAACCCCGAGCCGCAGGGCGTCTGGCAGTACCGCCAGAGCATCTCGGTGGTGCAGCAGCTGATGTCCAACCGCATGTACCCGCTGACGCTCAAGGGCCTCGAGGAAGCGATGCGCATGCTGTCCAAGTAGGACGCCGCCGTCTCTTCGCGCACCACCCCCGGCGAGCGCCGGGACGGCCATGGCTTGATGTCAGAATGGGGCCGATGGTCAGGGTGGTCCTCTTCAAAACGCCGGCGCGCATGCCGGCGTTGCTTCTTGCAAGCGTCCTTCTTCTTTTGCAAGGATGCAGCCTGCTGCCATCCAAAAAGGACGCCACCGAGGACGGCACGCAGGCCGTCACGGCCGACAGCTCCTCGTCGTCCAGCGAGGACGGCGCCACCCGGCGCGAGGCCTTCACGCTCGAAGTGCACGGCCCCGACGCGGTGCGCGACTACCTGGCGCTGCACCTCGAGATCCAGCGCTACACCCGGCTGCCCGACCTCGGCGCGACCGAGCTGTCGCGCCTGATGGTCGCCGCCGAGGCCAACGCGCGCGAGCTGCTGGCCACGCTGGGCTACTTCACGCCGACGCTCACGCTCGAGCTCAAGGAAACGCCCGAAGACAAGACGCCGCGCAAGGTCGTGGTGACGGTCGAGCCGGGCGAGGCCACGCGGGTGAAGGCGGTGGACATCCGCTTCAGCGACGCCATCGCCGCCGACCCGAGCGCCGCGGCGCAGCGCGAGGCGATCCAGTCGGCCTGGACGCTGCAGAGCGGCCAGCTGTTCACCCAGCAGGCCTGGGACAACGCCAAGGCCGTCGGCCTGCGCAGCCTCACATCCAAACGCTACGCCACGGGCAGCATCGCCAACAGCCGCGCCACCGTCGACGCCGACCGCGGCGAGGCGCAGCTGGGCATCACCTATGCCTCGGGCCCGGCCTACCGCTTCGGCCCGGTCGACGTGCGCGGCGCCCAGCGCTACGACGCCGACGGCGCGCGCCGCATCGCCCGCGTGCCCACCGGCGCCGACTACGACCAGCAGAAGCTGCTCGACGCCCAGCAGCGGCTGGCCAGCAGCGGCTACTACGACTCGGTCTTCCTCACGCTCGACACCGACGGCACCGACCCGCAGGCCGCGCCCGTGATCGCGCAGGTGCGCGAGGCGCCGCTGCAGAAGGTGGTGCTGGGGGCCGGTTTCACCACCGACGGCGGGCCGCGCCTGTCGATCGACCATGTGCACAACCAGATGCCGCTGCTCGGGTGGCGCGCGGTGTCCAAGCTGTCGGTCGACCGCGAGACCCAGTCGCTGGGCACCGACTGGAACGGCATCCCCGGCGACGACGGCTGGCGCTGGTTCGGCTCCGGCCTGCTCAAGCGCGAGGTCTCGGGCACCTACGACGTCGACAGCGGACGGCTGCGCGCCGGCCGCGGCCGCACCGGCGACCGCATCGACCGCAGCCTGTTCCTGCAGTACGACTACGCGACCAACCGCGGCGACGGCGCACCGCCCTCGGCCTCGGCGATCAGCGCCAACTGGACCTGGACCGGCCGCTACTTCGACAGCAACGACGCGCCCTCGCGCGGCCAGGGCCTGGCGCTCGAGCTCGGCCTGGGCCAGACGCTGATCGGCGAACGCGCGCCCTTCGTGCGCAGCTATGCGCGCTGGCTCGGCATCCTGCCGCTGGGCCGCGTGCAGGGCAGCGACGGCACCCAGGCGCGCAACAGCCGGCTGCAGTTCCGCGCCGAGGGCGGCGCCGTGGTCGCCAAGGACAGCGCGCAGATCCCGTCCACACTGATGTTCCTGACCGGCGGCGACACCACGGTGCGCGGCTACAGCTACCGCCAGATCGGCACCGAGCGCGCCGACGGCACCATCGTGGCCGGTCGCTACATGGGCGTGGCCAGCGTCGAATGGCAGCGCCCGATCGTCTGGAACGGCAAGCTCAGCGACTGGGAAAGCGCGGCCTTCGTCGACGCCGGCTCGGTGGCCGACCAGGTCGGCGAGCTCAAGGCCAAGGTCGGCGTGGGCGTGGGCGCGCGCTGGCGCAGCCCGGTCGGCCCGGTGCAGGCCGACGTGGCCTATGGCGTCGACGTGAAGAAGTTCAGGCTGCACCTGCGGCTGGGCTTCACTTTCTAGGCATGGCAACGGCACCGACCACCCCGTCGCCCGCGCCGCCGCGCCGCTCGCGCACGCGCCGCGTGCTGCGGGCCGCGGCCTGGAGCTTCGGCGCGCTGCTCGCGCTGCTGGTGCTGGTCGTGGCCGCGGGCTGGTGGTGGCTGGGCTCGGACCAGTCGCTAGCCTATGCGATCACAAAGGCCGCGCGCTACATGCCGGCCGGCCAGACGCTGCAGAGCCGCGAGGTCAGCGGCTCGTTGCGCACCGGCGGGCGCATCGGCTTCCTGCAATGGCAGAGCCCCACGCTGTCGGTCGAGGTGCACGACGCCACCATCGGCTGGACGCTCAAGCCGCTGTTCCAGCGCAAGGTGCAGCTGGGCGAGGTGCACGCAACGCAGGTGCTGATCGAGCGCCGCGGCCCGCCGCCCGAGAAGAACGACGAACCGCTGCAGCCGCTCGAACAGCTGGTGCTGCCGGTCGATGTCGACCTGCCCTTCCGCGTCGACACCGTGCGCTGGGCCGGCCCGCCCGTGGTGGAAGTCAAGAACCTGGCCGGCCGCTACGGCTACGCCCAGCGCCAGCATGCATTGACCGTCGACGGCGTAGACGTGGCCGACGGCCACTACAGCGCGCGCGTCGGCCTGCAGGGCGACGCGCCGATGGCCCTCGACGCCGCGCTCGAAGGCAAGGTGCGTGCGCCGCTGGCCGAAGACCGCAGCATCGAAGTCCAGGCCCAGGCCAGCGTCAAGGGCACGCTGGCCGGCAGCGCCGCGCGCCTGGCCATCGCGGCCGAACTGCAACCCACCGAACAGGACGAGAAGAACCCGATGCAGGCCCGGCTGCGCGCCCACATCGCGCCCTGGCTGACGCAGCCGGTGGTCGACGCCGACGCCGACCTGCGCAACGTGGACCTGGCCCGGCTCTGGCCCACCGCCCCCGCCACGCTGCTGAGCGGCACCGTGCAGGCCGGCCCGGGCGCGGCCGGCAGCGACGTGCAATGGCAGGCCAGCGCCGACATCCGCAACGCCCTGCCCGGCCCCTGGGACGCAGGCCGGCTGCCGCTGGAGCAGCTCGAGGCCCGCACCAGTTTCGACGGCAGCACCTGGACCGTGCCCGCGGCCACCGTGCGCGCCGGCGGCGGCCGCATCGAGGCCGAAGGCGAATGGCGCCCCGCGCCCGCGCCCTGGCAGGTGACGGCCACCGTGCGCGGCGTGCAGCCCGGCGGCCTGCACACCCAGCTGGCCGGCGCGCCCGTGGGCGGCCGCATCGAGGTCGAACAACGCGACGAAGCCTTGCGCTTCGACGTGGCGCTGCAGGCCCAGGGCACGGCCGGCAGCCGCGCGCTGCAGGGCCTGCGGCTCGACCTGGTCAAGGCCCAGGGTCAGTGGAAGGACGAGGTGCTGGACCTGCGCACGCTGCGCATCGAGGCGGCCCAGGCCAGCGTGGCCGGCCAGCTGCAGGCCCGCATCGCCGAGCGCGCGGGCAGCGGCGACCTGAAGGTGGTGCTGCCCGGCGGCAACGCGCAGGTCGCCGGCCGCATGGGCCCCGCACAAGGGCGCGGCGAGCTCACGGCCCAGGTCGACGATGCGGCCGCGTTGCAGCGCTGGGTCGAGAAGCTGCCTGGCCTGTCCACGGTTTTCGCGGGCGCGAGCGCCCAGGGCAACGCCCGCCTCGATGCACGCTGGAGCGGCGGCTGGGAAGCCGTGCAGCGGCGCCTGCAGAACGCTGCCGCGCCGGCCCCGCGCGGCAGCGTCGAGCCGACCGTGCAGGCCACGCTGGCCGTGCCGCGGCTCGACCTGCGCCTGCCGGCCGCGGCCGTGCCCGCGGGCGCGGTGCCGGCACCGCCCGATGCGCCGATCCAGCTGCGCGGCCTGCGCGCCGAACTGGGCGGCAGCCTGGCGCAGGCCACGCTCTCGGTGCAGGGCGAGGCCCTGCGCGGCACCCAGAAACTCACGCTCGACACCCGCGCCAGCGGCGCGCTGGAAGGCCCGGGCCGCTGGCGCGCCGCGCTGGCCAGCCTGCGGGTGCAGGCCCAGGACAGCACCCGCCCCGGCCCCTGGACCGTGGCGTTCAGCGCGCCGCTGAGCGCCAACGTGCGCAGCCTGGCCAGCGGCCTCGAGATCGACACCTCGGCCGGCGGCGCCACGCTGCAGGGCCCGGTGGCCGGCACGGTGCGGCTCGACTGGGAGCCGGTGCGCTTCCGCCAGACCGGCAGCGGCGCGCAGCAAGGCATCCGCGTGCAGACCAAGGGCCGCATGCAGGGCCTGCCGATGGCCTGGGCCGAGGCGCTGGACAACAACAGCTCGCTCGCGAGCCTGGGCCTGAGCGGCGACCTGCTGTTCAACGGCGACTGGGACATCGACGCCGGCGACGCGCTGCGCGCCAGCGTGCGGCTCGCGCGCCAGAGCGGCGACATCCGCGTGCAGGCCGGCGAAGCCGCGCTGGTCACGCGCATCGAGAGCCGCGGCACCGGCACCAAGAGCGAGATCAAAATGGTGTCGGGCAGCACCAACGTCGACAGCCCCAGCACCCCGGCCGGGCTGCGGCAGGCCGAGCTCCGGATCGACGCGCAGGGTGAAGAGGTGCGTGCCAACCTGGTCTGGGACAGCGAACGCGCCGGCAACATCCGCGCCGACGCGCGCACCCGCTTGGCGCAGCGCGACGGCGGCTGGCGATGGGCCGAGGACGCCCCGCTCAACGGCAGCGTCAAGGCCCGCATGCCGAGCCTGGGCGTGTGGTCGATGCTCGCGCCGCCGGGCTGGCGCATCGCCGGCACGCTCGAGGCCGACGCCGCGCTCTCGGGCAACCGCGCCGCGCCGCGCTGGAACGGCACGCTGGCGGCCGACCAGCTGGCGCTGCGCGCGCCGGTCGAAGGGCTGGACCTGCGCGACGGCCGGCTGCGCGCCACCCTGGGCGGCGACCGCGTCGACATCACCGATTTCACGCTCAAGGGCGGCCGCGGCAACAGCGCGCGCATCGCCGGGCAGAGCGGCAACCTCAGCACCACCTCGAGCGAGGCCGCGCGCGACGGCGGCACGCTCACGGGACGCGGCGAGATGCGCTGGGGCCAGGCCTCGGCCGCCGGCGGCTCGGGCATCCGGATGGCCATGCAGGCCCAGCTGCGCAGCCTGCGCGTGCTGGTGCGCACCGACCGCCAGGTCACGCTGTCGGGCGACCTGCAGGCGCGCCTGGACGACGGCCAGTTCACGCTGCGCGGCAAGCTCGAGACCGAGCGCGCCGTGATCATCCTGCCCGACGAAAGCGCGCCCAGCCTGGGCACCGACGTGGTGGTGCGCTCGGCCGCCAAGGACCGCGAGACGGCCGCAGCCGCACAGCGCGAGGCCGCCCAGAACAGCGCGCAGGCGGCCCGGCCGCAGACCGCCAAGCCCTTCGACGTGGCCGTGAGCTTCGACCTGGGCAAGGACTTCGCGGTGCAGGGCCGCGGCATCACGACCCGGCTCGAAGGCCAGCTCGACATCCGCAGCAGCTCCCTCAGTTCGCCGCCGCGCGTGACGGGCGAGGTGCGCACGGTCAAGGGCCAGTACCGTGCTTACGGCCAGCAGCTCGACGTCGAGACCGGGCTGGCGCGCTTCAACGGCCCGATGGACAACCCGGCGCTCGACATCCTCGCGATCCGGCCCAACATCTCGCAGCGCGCGGGCGTGCAGGTCTCGGGCACGGCCCAGGTGCCGCGCGTCAAGCTCTACTCGGAGCCCGCGCTGTCGGATGCGGAAACCCTGTCCTGGGTGATCCTGGGCCGTGCCTCGGTGGGCAACGGCGGCGAATCGATCCTGATGCAGCAGGCCGCGCTGGCCCTGCTGGGCGGCCTGGGCAAGGGCGGCTCGGGCGGCAGCCTGGCCAGCCGGCTGGGCCTGGACGAGATCGGCTTCAAGGGCCCGGGCGTCGGCGGCGAGCTGCGCGAATCGGCGGTCACGGTGGGCAAGCGGCTGTCGAAGGATTTCTACGTCACCTACGAGAGCAGCCTGACCGGCGTGCTGGGCACGCTCTTCATCTTCTACGACCTGACCCAGCGCCTCACGCTGCGTGGCCAGGCCGGCGTGCAAAGCGGCGTGGACCTGATCTACACCCTCAAGTACGACTGAGTCCCTCTGCTACAGTCGCCGGGCTGCCCACCGTCCTCGTAGTTCAATGGATAGAACGGGGTCCTCCTAAGACTCAGATACAGGTTCGATTCCTGTCGAGGGCACCAGTAAGTGCTTGATTTAATTGGAACTTACTGCAAATCGGGACTAGATTGGGACATTTCTGGTCAATCGTCGTTGCGTTTGAGGGCTGCGAGGGCCTCGGCCTGCTCCTGCTCTGTACCGCCGATCACCACGTCTTTCCACGTCCCGTCCCTCAAAAAAAGTCTCGCGGCGTAGCACTGCACTTGGCCGGCTTCGGCGAGGCGGATCAGTTCCTCAAGGCGGGATATCACTTCCTCGGCGCCCATGTGCAGAGCCTTCTCGAAATTCATGGCAGCCCTTCCGTGTCGTTGGCGCGATCGTAGCCGGCCCGACCTGGTGCCATCCAGTGCACCCACAGCCCGCGAATCCACGCAGCTACGTAGAGCACGCTCACGGCGAAGATGCCCCACTGTTCAGCCTTCCAGCTGGCGTAGAACCAAAACGGCTGCCCAACGATTCCGAAGATGCATGCCCAACGGCCCCAGGACTCGCGGCGCTCCTGCGAGCACCAGGCCGCGAGCGCGCCGAGGATGGGAATTGCGATCTGGTCGATGGACATAGTTGATTTTGCCGCGGGGGGCTTGCGTGCACGGCACAATTTGCGCCATGACGGAGACCGATAAGCTACCTGACGACGAGCTCAGCCGGCTAGCTGCAGAATGGCGACGGCGGGCACTTCAGGGGGATCTGAATGCGCGGGGCGTGGCACACGAACTGGAAACCGAGTTGCGGCGCCGCAACGGCAAATTGCCCCTGGGGCTCGAAAGTCTAGACACCCGTTCCCTTGAGACCAGAGAAAAGCAGTCACGGTGGGGTCGGTTCTGGCGGAATACCCTTTTTGGGGGATAGCTAAAGTACAAGTAAAGCGCTACCTTCCGCCCTCCACAGGTTGGAGGTACTGCATGCTGTCCCTGAGCCAGAAAGAGTCGATTCTGCGGAAGAAAAATGTAACGATTCCCGCATTTCCCAGGCGATCCGCACCTCATCGCTATCACGGATACGACGATCTTCTCCTGACTCCGATGCATGAGCTTGAGGAACGCCAACTGAGAATAGCCGTCGTCGGCTGGCGGGCCGAGGTTGAGGCGCTCTATAGAGCTCACATAGCACTAAACTTACAGCCTAAGGGCCGGCCTGTCGGCGAAGACCCCTGAGCGCGCACTGAGACACTTCAGTTGCGCCGAGACTCGCCACCTTTCCGAAGATCTGCCTTCGGACCGTCCCCAGAGCCCCAGCGTCTGTCCTGCTTAACGACTTCCGCGCCTACGCTTAACACATGCGCAAGATGCCGCGGCTGCCAAAACGGCCGCAGCCTAGCGCGCGGCGATGCGCCGCAAAGCCCTTAGGATCTCTTTCAACGCTTCAGTGCTCATCGATTCCGCCGTCTCCAGCAGTTCCTCTGGATGACGCTGCGAAGGCGGCGTTAGAACCGACCGCAGTTCGTGTGCGGCGAGGGAATATTGTCCGCGGAGAACGGCGGCCATGGCTCGCAGCATCCTGTGCGACTCCCACATGTCCGCGTTGCGGCAATCCTCCTCTATACCGCGAATGATGCCGCCAACAGCGTCGAGCACAGCATCTTGCCTACACTCCACAGCGAGGCTCTCCAGCGTCTCGTCGGTCGGAATCAGATTCTGAAACTTTGTCTTGGGCCTTCTTGAGCTTAATTCTCTGCATCACGAGCAGCGCGCATTTCTGGATAGGAGATTGTGCGCGACACCTGCACAGCAGCCTTGCCGAAGATGACCAAGTGGACCGAGGACTCGGTCGATCTACCTTCAGGGCGCCGAGCACTGAGTACGACACACCCGACGCCGCGAAAATTCGCTCAGAATACCTATGACGCCGCCTCCAAGCATCAATTTGGTCAGGAGATGCGCCAGCGCTTTTAATATCCGGCAGCAAGATTAACTCTTCATCTCGCCCAATAGCGCATTCTTGACCGGCAGAGTTACTTGCGATGCGAGAATCAGCTTTAGATTCGCCAGAGTCTCCGTGCATCTATTTGGCATCACCGCTAACGGCGAGCACCGCCAATGCATCTGGAAATCGAAATGTAATCAGTAACTTCGACCTCTGCTTCCACCATAGAGCGCAATGAAGAGAGAGCGTTAGCCCAAGCGACGGATCGCGAGGAAAAACCGCCCTCACCCAGAACCAAGTTGTTGCCATCAGGACCGTCTAAGCGCCAATACCACTTTCCATCATACTGCTGAAAAACCATAATAGTCATAACACCTCCAGCATAGTCTCCCATCCTCTGATCTGCGAACCCATCTCTCATAGCACCGTAGATCCGAGTGGTACCACAGCTAACGTGATTCGTTATGAAAAACGTCGAATAGTTGTGAAGACAGCCACAACTTACTGAACCTCAGCTGAACGAAGGATAAACTGGGTAATACATAAAGACTACGTCGTCAAAATGCAACATACAAAGACCGCACTGACGCATCCGCTCACAAATGCCTGGCAAGCCTTACAATCCCTTTGCGGCCTTGATTTTTTATGCATGTGGAGGGAACATGAGGATGTTAAGAGAGGGCTGCAGTTGCGGCCCTTTATTGCTAGAGCGCGTTAAGCGAAGCTTATGGATGCGCCTGCTACCGGGGCTTAGAGCTTATCGGTGCCAAGTATGCGGAGAGTCATTTTTGGCGTCAAAACAGAAGATTACGGATCTCCAAATCAATGAGCGCCTAAAAGTACTAGTGGCATCCAGCCGCCAGAACACTAAGATGCGCTGATGCACGACTAGAGATCACCATGACTATTACTCCGCCAGTAAAGCTCATACTTTCGATGCTTGCCGCGCTGCATGAAAATCTCAACATCGATCCGCAGACTGCGCGGTTCGTTAAAGCAGCGGTTGCGAGCGACAATACTTGGGCGCTTAGCTGGGAGTTTCCGGAGTTCTTCGGAGAGCAGGTTGAGCCTTTTCCGACAGTAGTGACAGAAGTTTCGAACTATCTTCACATGTGGACGTGTATCGAAAAAAGTCTCAAATTTCTACCCATCCAAGAGCGCATCGAAGTTGCCCAATCCGCCAAAGGTCCAACCACCTTTCCAGGCTTTGATAGCGAAAAAGAAAGCGAGCATTTCAGTTCAGCGCATTTTATTATTACCCACATGCGCCGATTCACGAATTTCAACGCCATCGAACTGGACGCTCACTATCCAACTCTGCCGCGAATTGAATCAATGTATGCCAATTTCGCAATGCTTCAAATGCAGTGTAACGTTCGGTGCCTAACCAAGGCAGAACTTATTGCAATATTTGATGTGACCAAAGATACGGGAATTGTCAGGGCCTAGGGCTTAATACAGGCCAACTTGGTGTCGAGCAGCCGTAAATTCCCAACAAGGATAGCCCCCGAGCTTAGTCTCGTTTCAATTTCTGCAGCTGTGCTCAGCGTGGAAATAGGCTATTAACCTTAGGCAAAAAACTCACTCGCATTGATCGAAATATTTATCTTCCTTAAAGCTGCGCAATTGTGTTGATATGTTGATCAAGGGGGAAAAACACTCGTGTAAAGCATGACCCAATACCTCCAGGCGCGTTCCTGTCGAATAGACCAGAGCGAGGATCTAAGGCTTAACGTCAGCATTCAGCAGGGGTAGACTGCCGCCATGACCTACGCCGTCACCCTCGTGGACTTCCCAGCTGCGCCGCCGGACGTGATCCATGCGGCCGAAGCCCGGTTCCGCGCGGCATTGGACAAGACTTTGGCCGACCAGGTAGCGCCGACGCTCCGGGCCTTCCAGAGCGCCAGCGAGTCGAGCCAATGAGCTCACCAAAGACGAAGTGAAGCTGGCCGGCGACTGGGCGACCGCCTATGCCAAGGCCAGGGAGGCCGGCTTCCGCGGCCTGGGTGATGCCGAGGAGGCCTATTTCGAGGTGCGTCTCGCTTGAGATTGACAGCAGTTCACAGCTACGATTTCCAGATGCCACAGAACAACCCTCGCCTGACGCTGGACCAGAAGCTCGCCGCCCTCGCTTGGCAGGCGGCGTGCGAGAAGCTTGATCACTTTCTCTGCGCGACACCGGGATACCCCGAGATGAGCCCGGAGGAGGTGATCCACATGATGGACACGACGGAAAGCGCCTTGCTTGATCTTCGACGCGTGTTCGCGGACCGCTCGCCGGGATAGGCAGGCCTCCCCACAACGCAAAAAGAGCCCCCAGCGCCGAAGCGCCAGGGGCTACACGGTGGACCGCACAGTCTCCACAAGCCCAAGCCCTCATGTTGTCGGCGGCGTGAAGGGGAAGGCGGGTCCGCTGCCCCCGACGATGACCTTGCACAGGTCGGCCCATCCTCCCTGCAGGCCATAGCCGGGGTTCTCGGGCTGGTTCAGGACGCCGAAGCGGCCAGTGAACACGTCCGTGACGTTTGTGCGAGTTGCCAACGCGGTGCCGTTCAGGCCGAGGGCGAGCGTGTTGGCGTCGTCGCGGCTCAGCGAGAGATAGCCCGGCGTGTTGGCAGGCCAGCCGGCGGCAGAGGCTTCCATCAGTTGATCGCCCCCCACCGCGCTTTGCTGGCGGTAGACCTCCAGCCTCTCGCCGTTGATCTCGATGTCCAGATAACTGGCACCGTTGTAGTCGCCGAGCGCGAACACGCACCCATTGCCGTCATGCACGGCCCAGCCGCCCCAGAAGAATTTCCCGTCCAGCGTCAGCGTTTCGGTCGACACGACACCCGGGTCGCTGAAGCCCGGATCGCGGCGCTGCAGCGCGCGCAGGCCTTCCTTCACGCCGATGCCGGTGCTGATCCAAGTTGCCCCGCTGGGGATTGAGAATGTCAGCGCGCCGGGGCCAGTCGCCGAGTTGGTGATGACCTGCGAGCCCTGCGTGCCCTCGAAGCGCAGATCCGCGACTGTCCTCTCGTCGGCCGCGGCTGCGCCGATCGTCAGGCTCCAGTTGAGCGTGATGTTGCCGGTCGACGTGGCGATGACCGCCGCGCGCGCAGACTGTGCAGCTGGGGCCGAGGGCGTGCCTGTGAGCCGCACCTCCTGGCCGCTGCGCGTGTAGCTCAGGCCCGCCGGCAGGGCGCCGGTAATGCCGGTCAGCGTTCCACCCGACACCGTGGTCAGGAGCACGTCGATCGCCTCATTCGCCCTGGCCGCGACATCTGCCGAGGCCGGATTGATCGAGGGGCCCGCCGCCACGACGTTCGCGGCCAGGTTGAAAGTCACCTCACCCGCCGAGGTGCCGACCACGATGGCCGTTTGGTAGGTGCCGGCGGTCGACGGGAAGGTGCCGGTCGCCACAAGGGTTTGGCCGGACATGGAGAACGTGACGCCCGGGACGACCGGCGTGACCGACACGATGCCGGTCGCAGTGCCGTTGGAGACGGTGCCGAGGTTGCCTGCGGCCGAGCTACCCGGGGCGCCGGTGATGGTCAGAGACGACGGCCTGATGGCCACGCTGGGCGGTGGCGAGATACCGCCGTAGAAGGCCTCGGTCAGCTTCTCGAGCACGCTCTGCGCCCCGGTGATGCCGACCCACTCGTCACCCGCCTGCGTGTAGTGGCCATCGCTGCCGAGGTAGACATCGGCGTTCCCCTCCCCCGTCTCGCTGCCCTGTTTGCCAAGCCCGGTGATGGGAGTTTCGGGGTAGCGTGCGCCGTCCACAAAGATCAGCAACGGGTCTGCCTTGGCGGCAATAGCAGCCTGGAAGGCGTCATTGAAGGCCTGGATGTCGGGGTTCAGCGCGTACTGTTCCGCCGACCACAGCAGGCCCAGAACGATGACCGGCATCTGCGGGAACTCGGAGCGCGCGGCGTTGAACTCGCCCATGATCCGCGTGACGGCGGCCGACAGGGTGAACTCCCCGTTCTTCACCACTTCGCGGTCGACCCACGACAGATTGAAGAACAGGATGTCCGGCTTCGGGTCACGCCAGTCGTTGCGGCGCTCATGCCAGACGAAGCCGCCGATGTTGGCCTGCAGCTCGCCGGTGGTGTGGATGGCCGAGATCCAGTGGTCTTCGATGCCGAGGTGAGCAGCCATGACGCACGAGTGGCTGCCACCGTGGGGGCCGTTGACCCCTTGGATGTTGCTGTCACCGATGTGAACCGCGCGCAGGAGCTGCTTCGCGGGCCGCACGATCTGATCCTGCTTGGCGACATAGGTGCCGCCGAAGCGCCCCGCGGTGGCCGTGGCCTCGACAGGCTGGAAGAACGGCGACTCGATCCAGAAGCGGCGGCGCGCGCGCGGGCCGGTCGGGTTCGGGAACGCGATGCGGTACACCTGCTGGCCGGTGCCGGTGGCGATCGTGATGCTCGAATCGGGCACGTACTTCATGACGCTGTCCTCCTCGACCAGCAGCCGGTACGGGGTGCCCTTCTCCAAGATCACATTGCAGGCGTTGCCGTCGATGATCTGGTCGACCCAGTAGAGCATGCTGAGCTTCACGCCCGGCTTGAAACTCGTGTTGATGCCTCGGATGCCGAAGCCGTCGACCACCGGCGCGCCGCCCAGGATCTGCCATGGCTTGGGGCCGTCCGTGATGGCGCTGTAGCCGCGCGTCATGGCGCCCTCGATCGCGCCCACCGGCGTCATCGTGGGCGCGTCTCGCAGTGCCGATGTGCGGAAACGGTTGTTGCCCATCGTGAAGGCGGCTTTGCTGATGAGGGTCTGCAGCACGCGATCGGCGCGCGAGCGCTCGCCGCCGCCCGGGGCGTCCTGGCCAGGCGGTCCAATGAGCGAGGCCTCCCAGGCCGATTCACTGCCGATGAAGCCGTTCTTCACCGCGATCTCGTAAGCACTGAGACCCGGCGGCCCCGGCACGGTGGAGTCGGCACCGGGCCGGCCTTCGAGGGATGCCAGCCACTGCGCCTCCGTGCCCACGAAGCCGTTTTTCACGGCGACTTGATATGCACTGAGGCCAGGGGGTCCGCTTCCGCCCGAGCCCCCGCCATGGAGGGATTCCAGCCACTCCGCTTCGGTGCCGACGAAGCCATTCTTGACGGCAACCTCGTAGGCGCTGAGCCCGCGAAGACCGCGAAGCATCGCCTGCCACTGGGCCACGACGAGCGGGTTGTCCGATCCGAAAGAAATTGCTACCTGGTTCATGCTGTGGGTTCCGTGATGGCGCGGAGGACGCGCAGACCTTTGGTCTGGCTGTTGAGAGAATTTCCGTCTTGGTCGACGAAGCGAAAGTCGAAGACGAACAGGCGCGCGATCGGCCCGCTGTTCCATGCCTTGGTGACTGAGGCATCAGCACTCAGCGTGAAGGGCGTAAGGCCGTCCACGGGCGTGCCGAGCGCGAGCTCGAGCGGCGCAATGAGCTCGTGTGTGTCGAAGTGGCGCAGCTGGCAGGACGCGGACCAGAGGCCCGGTGGCAGCGCGGCCGTGCCTACTTGGGCAAACGTGCTGCCGGCCTTGAAGTCCCTCCACGAGTCGTAGCAAGAGGACATTGAGTGAACCTTTCTGTTCGATGTCTTGTTCAGGGCGCGAGCAGCGCGCGGTCGCTGCGCACGATGCCCAGCAGCAGGGTTACTTCGGCGTCTCGCCGCGCGAGAGCACGTCGAGCTTCTGCAAGTAGCTCTCCACCCTCTGCAGCAGCGGCTGCGATGAGCTCGGATCGATCTGCGACACGCTCGCAGGCAACGGGGTCGCTACGGGCCGCGGCGCGATCACGGGCGGCGGCGGTGGCGAACTGGAGGCGCACGCGCTCAGCGTGAGCAGCATCGCCAGCGCGGCCAGCTTCCAGGGTGCGGATGGTTTGCTCGAAGGCATGGACGGTCTCCTGCTGCTGGGCAGCGTGGGTGAGTTGCAGGGTGGCGACGCGCTCGGACTCGCGCAGCGCGGCGCGATTGCGGTCGTTGGTCTCGGTGGCGCGCGCGAGGCGCTCGGCGGCCAGCTCTTCACCACGGTTGGCCAGGCGCACGGTCTGCAGGCCCAGCGCGGCCAGCAGACCGGCCACCAGCACGGCGACGACGATCGGCCGCCAGTTCACCAGCAGGAAGCGACCGGCGGCGATCACGCTGCCACCTGCAGGGCGCGGCGAACCTTCACGAGCATGTCCTCGACCTCGCGCAGGCCGAACGTGCCGCCGTTGACGACCTTGCGGACCTTCACGGTGTCGGCCAGGTACGCGTCGGGCACCTTGCCCTCCCACCAGTCGAACGCGAACTCGAGGGCGAAATGCGGCTGCTCGGCGAGCTCAGGGAGCACAGTCAGATCCTGGCCGCTGCGCTTGCCCTGCCAGAGGTAGCCCTCGTAGAAGGTCAGCATGATCAAGCCACGGCCCGGGTAGCGCGCGCCGTCGCCAGCGCCTTCGGGCCGGTTGCCGCCGCGGCCGCCGTAGCAGGCCTCGAAAAACTTCTGCTCGTTAAATGCCAGCTCCTCGGCGCGCGGCACCAGGGAGCGCCACCGGCTACCGGGCGGCGATGCGTTGCCCAGCTCCCGGATCCGCGCGGCGCTGTAGTTGCCGCTCTCCTTCAGCTTCTGCAGGCCCTGGCTTTCGACCAGGACGTTGGCCAGGAACTGCGCCAGGTCGGCGTCGCCCTTGCTGAAGAGGTCCATCTTCGGCGTGTGGGCGAACACACCCGACCACGTCGCAACCTGCGCCGGCTTGATGCCGCATAGGGTCAGGATGCGCGCCCAGTCGTCCTTCGTGCGCGTCATGCGTCGCTCCTTGGCGGCAGGCGGCCGAAGCTGCTGCCGATCGTTCGGTTGTAGATGTACTCGCAGGCCTTCGCGCCGCCGAAGCTGATGGCAGGCACGAAGAACCCGACCAGCAAGCCCGGCATGCCGAAGTGCGCCGCGCTGAAGAAGCCCATCAGGCCGGCCAGCCACGACCCGCCCATGTGCGCCGCGATGAGCAGCGGCAGGTTTCGGATGGGCGGCACGATGGCGTCGGGCGGCGCGTCGTTGATCTGTGCGCTGATGCGGATGAGCAGTGCGGTGCCGCCGCTCAGCGTGGTCAGCACCAGGACGAGCAGCCACTCCAGGCCGGTGATGGTCTCCACCGCCTGGCCGAAGGTGAGCTGCGCCGCGATGACCGATGGCGGCCAGATGGCCACCGCGCAGGCCTTGAGGCCGGCAACCGTTCGCACTCTGATCACAGGTCGGCCCTTTGCGAGATGCGCTCGAGCCGCGACTCGCGCTCGGCGCGTGCGTGGTCTAGCACGCCGATGACAGCGATCCATGCGGCCATGAAGGCGTCGAGAACGTACCGGCCAGCCGAGGGCTTCAGGTCACCGGACTTCACCAGCGCGAGCACCAGCGCGACCTGGCCGATGGCGAGCAGCATGAAGACGACGTGCCGGTGGCGGTGGGTGCAGCGCATCGAGTACCGATCGGGCAACACGTCGTTGATCAGCACGTCGACAATGCCGGCGAGCGCGATCAGGCCCAGGAGGCTCATCGCGATCAAGCCGCCATAGCCGTCCTCGGCCATGGCGAAGCGGTGCTGGCTGTACGGATCCCAGCCTGCGATCGCAGCGGTGACCGCCACCGATGCGCTGACGTAGAACCTCAAGGCCGCAGAGAAGTGGGTCTTCATCGCGCGCTCCGTTCGGGCAACAAAAAACCCGCCGAAGCGGGTTGGGTGGTGGGGTGGTGCATGGTCAGCGTTTCGCCGCGGCCGTGAAGAGCGCATCGAGCGCAACGGCATCGAGGCCCAGTGCAGCGCCGAGCAGCGCGACCAGCTCCGAGCCGCGCTCGACGGTGGCCGAGTAATCCCATTCGATCTGCGCGGCCTCCTTGTGGTCTGCGGGCAGCGAGGCAATGGCTGCACCTACCGCGTTCAGTTTGCGCGCAGCAAGGAGCTCCAGGCGGGCCTGGCGCATCGTCACGATGGCCGGCACGACTTCGACGACTGGCGGCGGCGCGCCGGGCGTGTTGCCCTCCCCCAGCCAAGCTAGGTAGTCCGCATAGTCCACGTTGAGCGGATCGAGCGGGATCATGGCGGCGTCTTCACGGCGCTCAATATGGGTCACGTGATCGATGTACATCACAGCCGGGCCGAAAGAGTGCCAGCGATGGCGATTGAACCAGGCCAGCCAGCGACAGCGCCGAAGTACGGGTAAGCCAGCAGTACGGTGGCTCCCACCTGACTGAGGGCGCCGGCTGTGTTTGCAGCGACCGGAGTCTGGAACCAAGCCGACCCGGTATAGATAGCGGCCGATGCGCTTCCCGCGCCCGATGCAGCATTCGTCACAGTGGGCGTCGCACGCATCTGCACGCCAGTGGCAACAGAGAAATGCAGCGCGTTGGCTGCGCAGGTCGTACCGCCAAAGTAATTGAACGGCTGGAAGTAGCGCTGGCAGAGGCTTAGCTCGAGGCCGAAGGGGCGGCGCTCGAAGGGAGTCACTACCGTGCCGGGCTCGACCTGCACCAAACTCAGGGTGCCGGTCCCGAACTCCACAGAGAGCGTCGAGCCGCCGGCAACACCGGTGATCTGGAAAGGCGCCGCCGCATACACGCCGCCGAGTACGCGACCCTGGGCGGTGCCGGTGCGCGAGACGGTGTAGGTTCCAGCCTCGATGTTCAGGCCCTCGATGGGCTGAACCAACGAGCCCGCGGTGATGGTGATGGTGGTCACGCCGCCGACCGTCGCGAAGCTGTACGTGCACCCGGTGGGGCCGGCCTTCCACTGGTCATGCCCGTAGGCTCCGGCCGCCAGCGTCACGGGGCTGGTCACGCCCAGCTGATTGATGGCGAAGTTCCCATTGACCAGGCGCTGCCGGCCGCTGATGGTCGAACCGATGCCGAGCGCAGCGCGTGCTTCGGCCGGGTTGCCGGTCGATCCCAGCAGCCCGCCCGCCCCGAACAGGGTCTCCCACAGCTTGCCGAAGCCGGCGCGCGCGGTCGCATTGGATGGGTTGGGGAATGGCGCCGAGATCTCGGCCTTGTCGGGAGGTGCTGCCATGGTCAGTAGCCTTTCAGGGTGATGTCGGCAGTAGCGCCGGAAACGGATGTTTGGTTGCTGTCGAGCGCACGAATCACGGGCGCCAGCGGCGCGGTCTTGTCGGTCTCGACAGTGATTGCGCCGCTGGCGTTGGCCTGCAGAGTGGCTTGCACGGTCTTGATTGAAGTGAAGTGCTTGGCATAGGGGATCACGGTCCCGCCGGCGCCGATCACTACATCTGCGAGATGCTCCTCGAGGTCAGGCGCGTCAACTGTGAGCACCAGCGATTCGAGGACACTGCGAGTCGTACCGGCGCCAATGGTCACGCGGAACTGGTATGCGTCGTTCGCTGCAGCAACCTGGCCGGGCCATGGCATCCAGCTGCCCGGCGGCCCGTAAAACGGCTCAGCGTCCAGCCCATAGAACGAATCGTTGTCACCGCCGTAGAGAGTGCCCTGGCCTGCGAGTCGATACTCGATCCGCAAGTCGGTGCCTTGGGTCTGCGCCTCGAGCGTCATGATCGAGCCCGCCAGCGCGGACCCGATGGGCACGTCGGCGGTCACGAACACCATCTGCCCATAGGCCTCAATGTCGTAGAAGGGCTCGGTGTCAGCGCCATAGAAACTCTGGTCGTCTGTGCCGTAGAGCGAGTCGAGCGCATTGGCAGAAGGATTTCCGCCGACCAGCGTCCAGCCGCTCTGTTCGCCCTCTGCGAAGGGCCAGCCCATGGCGCCGAAGTCCCATTCCTCAACGACGTTGGCGATCGGCGGATCGCCCAGGTCCATGATGATGTTGCCGCTCGCCAAAGACACATTGCCGCTCGTGTCGATCGCCTTCACCATGATCGAGACCGGCCCCCCGGGCCTGGTGATCGGCTCCCAAGGGCTTTCCGTGATGATGCCCTCGTGCAGCGGTGTCGCGCTGTTCCAGTCCAGATTGCTGCCGTAGTGGAAGCGGAACACGAAGCCGGCCAGGTCCGGCACGCGCCGTGGCAGGCTCCAAGACAGGATCCCGCCACTGATCGAAAGATTCTCGACGTTCGGCGGCGGCTCGGTCTTGCCGACGACGACATGCGAAACCAGAAGGCTCCAGTTACTGATCGCCAGCGTGTTCCGGCTGCGCGCGATGATGGTGATCAGTTCGCCGTCCTCGAAGCCCGTCGCAACGGCCTCGGTCGCATTGCCTGGCACGGTGACAGTGCGCACCTGCCCGGTCGCCATCGTCCGGAACTGAACCTCGATGCTGCCGGACTCGCGAATGGCAGCATCGAGCACAGGACTCCAGGTGACGCGTACGCCATTGACGATGGTCCCGTCGCTCTGCACGATCAATTCGTCTTCGCCGCTGCTTACCGAGGTGATCGTCGGCGGAGAAATGTCCCAGGGCCTCGGCAAGCCCGAATTGCTCACCAAGCCTTGAGGAACGAACGGTGCGCCGAACTGGTAGATGTTGGCGGTGTTTTCCTTAAGGGTGAGCTGCACAAAGCCGTCCGGCAGGAACGTGCGGCCAAGCACCTGAAACTCCTTGTTCACCCAGCCATAGCGGCTCGAGGTGAACTCGATGCAATCGAAGAGCTGCACGGGGTAGGCGCGCAGTTTGAACGGGGCTGTCACGGTCAGCGGGTCGCGGCCGTCGCGCAGCATGATCCCGGCGATATGGAATGCCTGGCCGGCGTAGAAGATCGCCGGCATGGTCACTTCTTGCACCAGCTCGGCACCATCCGCAGCGACAAGGGCATCGGCTCGGAAGGGCGTGATGGGCGTCTCAACGTAGGCGGCAGCCTCGTCCCAGATCCGTGCCAAAACCGTATTGATCTTGTCGTTGCGGGCGCGGTGCGTGCTGATGGTCACCGGGTTCTGAGTCGACCCGCCACCTTCTGTCCGCTGGACCACGGCCAGATCGGCGTCGTTGAGCGACATCGTCGGCGCCTGGTAGACACCAGCTCGCACGAAGATCTCGCCCGCGGCGTAGGCCCACTGTCCGCCCATCGCCTGCGACAGGTCGTCGAAGACATCGCGCGCCGGTGCACCGAAGGGCACCACCATGGCGGCGCGGTACATCGGGACCCACTGGGCGCCCGTGTAGTCGATCATCGTCTCGCAGGCATTCGCAGCGGCGATGATTCGCGCGTCCTCCGCGGCGCTCGGGCCTGACCGCTTTCCGAACTGGGGATGCTCGAGCACATGGCGGATCATCAGTGCTGGGTTTTCGGTGAAGCCCGTGACCGCGGTCCGCGGGTCGTAGATCTTGGCCCCGCGAACCAGCGCGGTCACGTTTGGCAGGCCGCTCGGGTAGGCGGTCTCGTCGTAGTCGAACTCGCAGATTAGGTATGCGACGCCGGAGACACGATGGGCGGCCGTCCAGACGCCCGGCAGCAGCGACATCAAACGAGGATCCGCGCTTTGCCCCGGCGCGCCCAGATACCACCGAACCCGAGCCGTCGTAGTGAACTCCTCGTGCTGATAGAGGATGGAGTAGCTCGACGTTGGGTCGTAGCTCGCGATCGTGACGACGTTGCCGTTGACTATCGGATTGAGCTGCTCTGTCAACACATCGATTCCACTACCGATGACGCGCTGTCCTACCACTGACCCAGGCAGCGGCGTATGCGGCAGAGTCACACTTGTGCCGGTCATGGGTGCCCCGGCGAGCACAGGCTTCGACCGACCCCACGGCCCCGTGAGAACCTCCCCGCTGCTGCTCACGTCGACCGGCAAATCGTTGAAGTAGATTCGCTCTACAGCATCGATCTCGTGCGACGCAAGCGCCATGCACATCACGAACTTCTCTTTGTACTGGCCGACACTCGAACGGAAGAACACGGTGCCGCCCTTGCGCATGCGGCCGAGCACCAGTTCGCGCGAAGCCACAGTAGCCGGAACGTTGGCAAGGCGGTCGACTTGTGCCGCATCGAAGGCGGCGCGCGCGGCGCGCTCGGCCTTGTTCTTCTGGTAGCTCGACAGGGCGAGCATCCCAACGACCGTGATGGCATAGGCTGCGAACGTGATGGCCGCCGTGACTGTGCCCGCCGTGAAGATCGCAGCGAGACCGTATGCAATTACCTGAGGCATCAGATCTTCCAGGCCGCGATCGCGGCGCTCATATCCATCACAGCAAGGCCTTCCGGCCCCGGCCCGATTGCGGTCGTGCCATTGCAGACTGCAAGCAACTCACGCCCCTCGTTGAGCATCAGGACAACGTCGCCGACGCCGGCGCGATTGGGCGAGACCGGTGCGCCCCAAGCATCGATCGCAAGCTGGCGGATCCCGCCCTGCTGCTCGATGACACGGGCGGCCGCTAGTGCGGTCGTGTAGCCGCGGAACTTCGCGGCATAGTCGACGCCGGTCATCGCCAGCACCGCGTCGACTGTGAAAAGGCAGCAGTCATTCCGTCCCCACTCGAACGGCATCGACACGCGCTTCTTCGCGAACTCCGCTAGGCGTAATTGCCAGTCGGCGCGCCTCATTTGCCCGGTCTCCATTCCTTGGTAGGCCAGACAACCGGTTGATTGGCCTGCGGTAGCACGTACTCGAACGCTCGATCGCCAGGCGCAAGCATCTGCTGATCGGCGTTGCTGTACGTCAGCGCAGCGCCACGCAGCAAGTCGACTGCAGAGCTCTCCGCGGTGACCTGGATAGTGCAGGTCTCGCCGTCCTCGACGATGCTCATGGTGTCCAGCGTGCCGGACCATTCGAGGGGCGCGTCGACAATCTGGTACGTACCGGCGTCAAGCACGGCCGTGCGAATGGCCACACGAGTGCCCTGCACCACCGCAGAGTCATCCAAGGCGAGCGAGATGTACGCGGCGTCAACGCCGGAGAGCGTGAACTGCAAGCCCTTGACCTCGCCGGGCGAGTCTTCGATCTCGCTCACACTCCCGATGCCGTAGGCGCCACGGTAGGTGATGCCCTCGAAGACCAAGTCCCAGTTCGACGAATTGAGGGCGATGGGCGTCGGAAATGCCAACAAGACGAGCTGCACCAGGGGGACCATGGGCGCACCCAGCGCGGCCACTGTGGCGCCGGATAGGACTCTCATACGACCGCCTCCAAAAAGTCCAGCGTGACGCCCTCCGCGTAGCCCGGCACGTACTGGATCGAACTCTGAGACACGAGGCGGAAGGGTGCGGTGGGCTTGTCCCAAACCACAGCCGTGCCGGCCTCAATGGTGCGGCGCAACCTGTTCACGATCGGTACGGTGCAGCGACGCATGGCGCCGTCGATGGCTCCGTCGGCGATGCAGTCGTCCTGCACCTGCAGCAGCAGGCCGCCAACGCCGAGCATGTCGCCAGCGAGCAGCGTGCTCAGCGCCGGCGCGGCAATGACGAGGGATGCTGCACCCTGCAAGGCAGTCACCACGATAGGAGCACCGCGCATCGTGCCGCGTGGAGCCTTGCGGACGAAGTGGAAGAGGTTCACCACGTTGGCCATGCCGCGCAGCGAGGCCAGAAACGCCTCCTGACGCGCCGCATCGCCGCTGGAGCGGGGGGGAAGAGACAGGGATGCCGTCCAACGGTCATTGAGCAGGTCCACCACTTGCTCACTGCCGCCGAACGGTGACGCATGCGACCGCTGCACGGGCGCCGGGCGCATCGAGAATTGGTTCGGGCGAAAGCCCACCGGCAAGGCGATGACCGTCATGCGAGCGCGCCCCCATAACGTCGGCTGCGTCCGATCTGGCCGGCTATGCGCCGTTCGGAGCCTTGAACCGCATCGCGCAGTTGCGACTGCGTGGCGATGTCGCCGACGCTCCAATGGTTGGTGATGTGCACAGGCGCGCCGCTGCCGGCCGCTCCGGTCGGTGGCGCGGACGCGAAAGGCACCTGCCCGACCACACCGCCGTCGGCATATCCACGCATGCCGAGACGCATGGCTTCGACGACGCCGACGCCGCCGGCGTTGCGCACATCGTTCTGGCTCCACACCACTTCGCCAGCGTGCACGACGCCTGCAACCTCATTCTTCGAACCATGCCCCGTGTACCCGCCGTCTGCAAAGCCGAGCCAACCGGCAACGGTCTTCATCCACCCACCTGCGCCCCCGGCACTTCCGAGTAGTCCGGTCATGACCTTCTTCGCCTCGATGCGAGCCAGCTCGGCGAGCGTCGTCTTCACAAACGACTTCACGTCGAGCTTTCCAGTGGTGAAGAGCTGGGTCAGAGCGTCCTCCATGCTCTTGAAGGTGCTGCCCCATGCCTGTTCAGCTTGCGCCGCAACGTTGCGGTTCGTCTCCAGGTAGTTGGCCAGCGCCTCCGAGGCGCCAACGTTCCAATCCCCTTGCTTCTCACGCATCTGCGCGTAGTAGGCCTCGTAGGCGGAAAGGGATTTTTTGTGGAACGTGTCGATGAGCTCGAGCTCGCGCTCGTACTGCGCCTGCGCCTCGGGCTTCCATTCGCCCTTGAGCTGCGCCTCCCGCCGCACGTCCTCGAGGCGGTCACGCTGACCGGCATACTTGTCTCCGATCTGGTTGACGCCGGCGAGCTTCTCGCGGGCCGCCGTGCCCATCCCCATGCCGCGCAGATCGGCGGCGTATCGGTCGAGCTCGGCGTTGAACTCGCGCTGTGCAGACGTCTGCGCGTTGCTCATGGCGAGGTCACGCTCCCGCTGCTTGGTCAGATCCTTCTGCATGTCGATCAAGGTGGCCAGGCCCATCGCCCGATCGCGCTCCGTGTCGTTGAGCGTGATCTTGCCCTCGCGCATCTGCCGCAGCACATCCTCGACGCTGGTCAGCTCCTGCGTCTTGGCGATCTGATCGTTCAAGCCCTGAATGAAGGTCTTCGCCTTCTCCCGCTCGGCCTTCTCCGCCGCAATGGCCTTCTTCGCCGCCGCTTCCGATGCCGAGGCCGCCGCCTTCGCAGCCTTTGCGCGCGCAGCCTCGCCCGTCGCGTCGATCGGCGTCGCCTTGGCGTCCGAGGCCTTTGGGGTGCCCGGGTCGAGCGGGGATTGGGTGTTGGCGTACTCCTTGACCGCCTTGGTCGCAGCCAGGGCCTTCGCCTGCGTCTCGTCGATGCTCTGCCGGGTCCGCGCCATGTTGCGGATCAACTGCTCGTTGCCAGGGTCGCGCGACAGCGCTTCCTGATAGCGCTCGTAGCGCTCCGTCAGGAGCTTGAGGTGGTGGCTGTGCTCGGCCGCAGCGCCGGTCAGCTTCCCGAACTCGTCACTGCCCGTGAGCAGGTCCAGCTTGTTCTTGGCGTTGATGAAGGCGACGAGGTTGGCCGTCCCGCGAACGACCGCCGTGGACAGCTCCGTCATCCAGCCGATCAAGGTCTGAATCGAAGCCTTGGTCTCGGGCGAGGCCAGCGTGCTGTTCATCTCCTCGACGCTGGCCTTCATCTTCTTCATGCTGCCGGTGTCGCCGGTCAACAGGTCGTTGATGGTGTTCTGCAGGGCCGAGAGAGCGCCGCCAAAGGTGTCGCGCGCAGCGGCGGCAGCGCCGCCGTAGGTTGTCTCCAGCGCCTGCAGGATGATGCCCTGCGCTTCGGCCGTTCGACCGGTTTCCTGCAATCGCTCGGCGAGCGCCTTCTGGTCCTCGGTGAACTTGAAGCCCTGCTTCGACAGCGCCGACATCCCGTCCTTCGGAGAATCCAGTGCGCGACCGATGACCTCGGCCGCGGCGCCAATTTCCATGCCGCGGCGTGTGGCCATGTCGGCGGCGTACTGCAGCGCCTTCGGGTAGGTGTCGCCGACGATGCCCGTGAATTCGAGCAGCGTGGTCTGAGCCTTGTTGATGTCGCCGCCGCTGAAGATGCTGGCCTTCGACATCGACTCGGCCATGTCGTTCAACTTGTCCTGGCTCCAGCCGGCCGCCTCCCCGGTGGACTTGAGCACGGCCGCGAGCTGCACCTGCTCCTGCTCAGCGTTGCGCGTCTCAGAGATGAACTTCTGAAAGACGACGCCGACCGTCACCGCCGCGATGGCCTTGCCGATCAGGTCGCCCACCTTGCTCCACGCCTGCTCCGTTTCCTTCGCGCGCTCCTTCGCCGCCTTGGCGATTTCTCGCCCCTTGCGGTCACTGGTGCGCGCTGCGCGATCCATGCCCTGCTCGAAGCCGCCGATTTTCGCGATCAGCTCGAGCGTGAGCGTTCCAAGGCTGCGGCTGCTCATCGTGGAGTTCCGTCAAGAAAAGTTGTCGCCGGGGCCGGGTCGCCCTCCTCCATCCCCTGCGCCATCAGGTTGTGGATCGTCTCGGCCTGAAGACGGATCGTCTCGGCCTGCGTCGCCACAGTCTGCAGAAGCAGCTTCATCTGTTCCGCCGAATCGCGCTCGGAATCGTTCATATGCAATCGCTGTCCATTTGTTGATCCACTCGCGCCGCTCGGCGCATCCGCTGCACTCGTCCCAGGTCATCGCCACTCCTGCATAGCCTTCTCGAGCTCGGCCGCGTCATCGACGGGCGTTCGCTGGACAAGGAAGTCATCGAAGGGGACAGTGCCGCCGACGCTGCGATTGACGGCGACGGACACCACTGCCGCCGCGTGCTCGATGGCGCGCACGGGGTTGAGGCTTCCGTGCAGTCGCCGGTAGGCGATCCAGGCGCGCAGCTCGTGATCCGAGAGGCGCGCCTTCGCTTCCGCAATGGTTCGGCCACCGATGCCATGTAGCACGAGCTCGTGCCACACCTCATCGGTGGCTGTCAGTTTTTTGGAGCGCTGGCCTCGTTGATCGCATTGACCATCGCCCACGCCAGCGAAGGGTTCAGGCTGAAGGCCTCGTCGTAGGTCATGGGTTCGCGCTCGTCGCCCAGCAGGACGCAGTGCGCGATCATTTGCGACGACCGGCTGCGGTCGCCGTCATCCGCCATGATCTTGTCGATAAGACCGAAGGCGCGGCGGCGCACCCAGATGTCGAAGGTGTCGGTCTTGTCGCCGTCGGCCGTCTTCCGTGTCCAGGTGACGGGCACCTTGACCGGCTCCGGCTCGACGAAGGCGCCCATTTCGCGGAGTTCGAGCAGGTTCATGGCGACACCTTCGGAATCCAGGTCGAACCGCCCGAACGCTGGATGGCAGCCTGCGTGACGACGACAGCGTTCCCGGTGAAGTCGAACGGGAAGTCGGAGACGTAGCCCTGAAAGGTGAACCAGGTACGGGTCTGCGGCAGCACGAAGTCAGGCACGACGGAACGCACGGCCGTAGCAATTGCACCGCTGCCCGCGCCGCCGGTGAAGGCGACGGTCGGGACGCTGGTGTAGCCCGTTCCCTTGTTCGTGATCGTCACGCCTACGACGGCGCCACCGCTCACCACCGCCGTCGCCGTCGCACCGCTGCCGCCGCCACCCGTGATCGCCACCGTCGGGGCCGAGGTGTAGCCCGTGCCGCCGGCCGTCACGTTCACGCTTGCGATGCTGCCGGCAACGGCCAGCGTCGGCTTGACGTTCTTGCCGTCAGACCAGCCGACCGCCCACTTCAGCGGGGTCTGATCCTCGCTGTTCGACAGTTGATGGAGGCGCAGGTGCGATGCGTTTCGCGAGTCCGCGTTGACCGTGAGGCTCGCGGAGCCGGGCGTGCGCAGGCCGCGCAGGTAGGTGCGCGCGTCGGTTTCCTCGAGGCAGGTGTCCTCGATCTGGTCCGAGGGCGAGCCGCCGGGGTTGAATGCCGTCGCGCATTCGATGTTGAGTACCTCGTACCCGCCACCGCCGACGAGGGGGGCCAGCACGTAGATCTGGGTGCCTTGCGTGAGCATGCTCATTTTGAAGTCCTTCTGGAATGAAAAAACCGCCCATAGGCGGCTGGTTGAGAACTAGCGCTGGACGATCCAGTCGACTCGGAACGTGAAGCGCCATCGCTTCGTGGTGGGGTCTCTCGACTCACCGATCCAGGCGGTGATGTGGGCGTGTGGCTCGATCGCGTCGCGCAACGCATGCCCTACCTCGATGACCTTTTCCGGGTCATCGGCGTAGGCGTCGACTTGCAGCTCCATCGAATCCACGTCGGGCAGGTCGCCGAGGTAGTTTTCAGGGGTGCCACCAACCGTCTGCCACACCGCGTAGGGCACTGCGCCGCCTTGTTCCGCGACACCGAAGAGAGTGAAGCGCGTGGGAGCCTCGCCGAGCAGTGCGCGCGCTGGCGCGTGAGCCCTGACGGCCTCGAAGATCGTGAGGCTCATACGCCCATCTCCTTGAGGGCTGCAGTCAATTCCGTGGCTGTCTTGTCAATGACCGCGCCGATGTTGTTCGTCAGCGCGGGCAGCATGAAGGGATCGGCCCGCATCTTCTCGGTGCCGAGTTCGACCAGGTGCCAGTGAGGCGTCGGCCCCTTGGCGCCCTCGTCAGGGTTGCCCTTCGGAATCCGTCCTTTGGGCGTCGCCACGCCAACACGAAACATCACGTCACCGGTCTGCTTGTAGGTGCGGCTGGCGAAGCGCTGCTGCACGTTGTTGGCGATGCGCCGGCCCGTCTCCGAGTCGTCAACGCGCAGCGCGTTGGCCTTGGCCGCCTTGGTGACGATCCGGGTCGATCGGCTCATGGCCCGCACCAGGCCCCGCTTGCGCAGATCCTGCGGCAGCTTCATCAGCTTCTCGACAGCCTCATCGAAGCCGGTCAGCTTGGTCTCAACCACGATTCACCCCCTCACTGCAGGGCAAAGTCATGTACTCGACGCCGCTTTCGCGATCAGCAAGCACGCCGACGATGTTGTAGATCGTGCCGCGGTACTCGATCCGCATCGCGGCAGTGACGCCAGCACGGGAGCGGATGGTGATGCGGGTGGTCACCTCCGACTGCACCGCGTGCGCGGCCACGAACTCGCGTGCGCTCATCGGCTCGATGGATGCCCAGAGGTCTGCGACAAGAACCCAGTTGTCGACGATCGCGCCGGTAGCGGCGTTCTGCTGCGTTGGCCTGTTGCACCACAGGCTCACAAGGTGCCGGAGCTTGCCGATGCGCATCAGACCCCCAGGCCCACGCGATAGGGGAAGAGCAGAGCCTTGGCGCCACTGGGCAGCGCGGTCGCGGTCGTCCCCGTCACGACTTCCTCACGGTTCTCGTGGAGGTGACCGAGGATCAGGAGCATGGCCGCCTTGATCAGGTCGTCGATGACCATGCCGTAACGGATCTCGAGCGCCGCCTTTTTCGCTTCCGCGTAGACCCACGCTGCATGCTCGACGGCCGCGTTACGCTCAAAGCCGTCCGCCAAGGCCGCCGCGTTCTGCGTGGCGGCCTCGTAGGCCGCGCGCGCAGTGGCGAGCGCCTGGGGGACAGCACCCACGGCTTCGGCGCGCGTCGCCTCACTCTCGTACAACCGACGATTGAGGTACTCCATCGTGAAGCGAGCTGCCGCGAGGAGATAGGGCGCAATCTGTTCGGTGGGATAGCAGTCGTCCACGCGCAGATGCACGCGCGCCTCCTCGAACGTCAGCAGCATTCAGGTCGCCCGGTTAGACGCGCGGCGGGCGGTCCGAGCAGCCGCCGGAGCCGGTGCAGCGGTCGAGTCTGCGGCTGGAGCGCTCTCGGCGCTCGACGGCGCTGCATCCGCTTCCTCGACCTTCACGCGAGAGGCGAGGCCCTTGAGCTCCAGTTCCTTGGCGTGCTGTTCGTCGGTCTCGAATTCGGTGCGAGCCTCGCCGTTGATCAGCAGCGGGCGATCGGATGTCATCTTGATCATGTGAGTCTCCATGAAAAAGGGCCGCACAGTGGCGGCCCTTTGGGGGTTGATCGAGATCAGGCGGCCGGCGGCACCGGCAGCGTGCCGAACACGAAGGCCTCGGGACGGTACACGGCCAGCGCGGCGCGCTCTTCACAGCGCACGGTGACCATGTTCTTTTCGAAGTCGTCGGTGTTCTCGGTCGAGATCACGACGTTTGCATCCTCGCGATCGAAGAGCTGCGCGGCGGTGGCGAACGCGCCGGTCAGGAACTTGCCCAGGAACGCCGGGATCTCGGTCGGGACGACCGGGAGGTTCCACAGCCGCGGCTCGGTCGTGCCCTGGGGGTTGCCGATGATGTAGCGGCCGAGCGTGTCCTTCTGCAGCTCGATCTTCGCCCAGTCGGTGAAGTGCAGCACATGACCCGATGCCGGCACGCGCGCGAGCTGCGTCTGCAGCATGGCCCAGCGCAGTGCATCGATCGACGTTGCGCCGGCGGGGATGCCCGTGGAGCTGTACGCCGTCGCTTGCGGCACGATACCCAGGAGGTGCACACCGGTGCCGTCGCCGAAGAGCACCTCTTGCTCCTCGGCGTACTTCAGGCCGTAGTTCATCTCGAGGTCGATCAGGCTCTGCAGCTGCGCGAAGTCATCGAGGATCTGCTTGGACGCCTTGAACAGGTGGGCGATGGTGCTGACCGCGGTGATCTTCGACGCGAACGTGATGTCGCTGTACGGCTTGGCCGTGTTCTCGGCCACGACCCGAGCGGCGTTGGTGAAGCCGGTTTGCTGCACCCAGAAGATCGCCGGAGCGGTCGTGCGGCCGGGTGCGATCAGGTCTCGGATGAAGAGACGCTGCTTGGGCTTCACGTCGATGCCGGGCAGCCGTTGCGGTTCGACGATGCCCTGGGCTACACCGGTCGAGATCAGCGCAGCATTGACGGGAATGCTCACTCGGCTGCGCTCATTGCTGGCGACGCGCGCAGCGAAGTCCTTCAGGCCTTCGTGGCCGATGACCTGGGCGCCTGCCGACATCGCGACAGCGCGCTGACCGGCGCCGCCCGAGCTTGCGACCACGGCCTGCTCGACTTCACCGAGCTGGGCCTTGAGCGCGGTCTGCGCCTGGTTGAGCGCGTTGAAGTCCGAAGCCACCTTGTCGATGGCGGCCTTCGTGGCGGTGGTCATGTCGCCGGCGGCCTTGGCTTCCTTGAATGCCGCTTCGGCCTTGGCGGTGAATTCGCCGGATGCCTTTTCCAGGCTGGCCGTTACTTGCTTGAGAAGTTCGTCGTTGGTCATTTCGTGTCTTTCAGATGGTGGGAGTGGTGGTGCTCGCCTCGAAGCGCGCCAGGGCGCGGTGCAGGTCGAACACATGGGTGGGCGTCATGCCCTCTTCGGCAGCGCTGGGCGTGCCATCGAGGGCAGCGCCTGGCGTGCCCTTGATTTCTTGAATGAGCTTGCGGCGCTCGCTGCGCGGCAGGCCCTGCTTGGCGAGCAGTACGTCCAGGCGGTGCGCGGCATTGGCGCCGCGGCCCGGCTCACCGTCCTCGCCGATCGCGTCGGCCGCGAGCAGCAGGTCGGCGAAGCCGTCGTCGACCGCTTGGGCGCCGCCGATCCATGTCTCTGCGTCCATCAGCTTGGCGGCGGCCTTGTCGTCGATGCCAGCTCGTGCGGAATAGATGCCCGCCATCGCCGCGTCGAACGGCTCGAGGGTCTTGGCGACATCCCGCAGGTCATGACGGTTGCCCACCGCCATAACCCAGCAGTTGTGCACCATGAGGAACGCGGCGCGGCCGATCTGGATCTCGTCGCCGGCCATGGCAATGATCGACGCCGAGGAGGCGGCCAGTCCCAGCACCTTGACGGTCACCTTCGCCGGATGCTCGCGCAGGATGTTGTAGATCGCCAGCCCCTCGAACATGTCGCCGCCGGGGGAGTTGACGTGGACGGTGACCGGGTTCTTTCCGATCGAGCGCAGCGCCGCGCTGATGCGCTTCGCCGTCACGCCTTCGCCTGACCACGGGTCGTAGCCGATGGGGTCGAGAACCGAGATGGTGGCCTGGTCTTCAGCCTCCGAGGCCGCGGCGCGAACGCCGGGCTGCCAGAGCTGCAGAGCCTTGGGCGAAATGTCCGACGAGACGGACGCGCGCACCGAAGCGGCCGGCGCCGCGGGTGCCGCGGGCAGGGTCAGAAGCGACATGGAAGTCCTTTAAGCGGAAGTGAGAGCGTCGATCTCGGCGCGATCGCGGGCGATCTGCTCGGCGGCCGAAGCGTCGGGGTTTGTCTGCAGCGTCGAGAGCCATGCCTGCAGTGCAGCACGAGCTGCGTCGGCCGGGCTCTTGGCCTGGCCCAGTTGGTCCAGCGGGGAGAGGTTCGTCTGCACGGTGTAGATGTCGCCGCCCGGGATCGGTGGCATGTTCTCCAGGCGCCGCACCTCGTTGCGCGACATCCAGCCGTTTTGCAGCGCGATGTTGTAGAAGCTGGCGCGGCCGGCGCTGTCAGCGCGCAGCAAGGCCTCGACGCCGAACTCGGCATAGATCTCGTCTCGCTCGCCGGCGTCGACCAGGCATCGGCTGATCTCCTGCTCGATGTTGTCGAGCATCGGGCGCAGGCTGTGCGTGAGGAAATGCAGGTTCTGGCCTTCGACGCTCGACGGCCAGCTCGACTGCTTGTCCATGTGGCCGATCATGAAGGGCGGCACCTTGAACCAGCTGCAGACCTGCTGGATGCCAAATGCGCGGGTCTCGAGCATCTGGGCGTCTTCAGGGTTCATCGTGATCCCCTGGTACTTCAGACCGGCCTCAAGCACCATCAGCTTGCCGGCGTTCTTGGAGCCTGCGAATGTGGCCAGGCTCGTGCGCAAGAGCTCACGCTGATCGGGCTTGAGATCCTTGTCCGAGCTGAGAAAGCCCGAGGCCTGCATGCCTTGGGCGAACACGCGGGCCGAAGCATCCTCCGCAGCCATCGCGCCGCCGAGAACTTCTCGACCGGTGGCGACGGGGTGCAAGCCGGACACACCATCGAGACCGAACCCACGGATGTGCATCAGATCCTTGGCGGCGATGATGCGGCGCCCGGTCCGCTCGGCATAGCTGTACTGCAGCACGCCGTTGTCCAGCCGCTTCACTTCCATGTTCTGCGGCAGCAGCGGGTTCAGCGCGACGACGCGCCCGGCGATCTTCTTTTTCTCGATGAAGGCATTGCCACGCAGACAGAGGGACGCCACCACGAAGAGCATGAACCGACCGGGTGTCATCTCAGAGTTCGGCGTCTGGCTCAGCAGGCGATGCAGCGGATGGTCACGGGCCGGCGAGCGCGAGCCGTCAGGGTTGCGGCGGTAGACCTTGATCGGCAGTGTGGAGACCGTCTCCGACAACAGGCGCACACACGCCCAGACCGCGGCGAGCTGCATGGCCGAATCGACCGTCACGTTCTTGCCGCTGATCGAGGTGCCCCCGAAGAACTCGCGCCAGAACGCGCCGTCCGTCAGGCGGATTTCCTTGTTCAGCCAGTTCACTAGCGCGGCTCGCACGCGACCCGGCTTTTTGCTTGCTGCCATCAGATACCCACCATGATTGGATTCGAGAAGATGTCGTCACTGCGGACCCGGCTCACCGGGTTCAGTGACAACAGCGTCAGCGCGTTGAAAGTTGACAGCAGCGGGTCGATCTTTGCCGTGCCCGATGCCTGCTTCGTGATGATCACGGCGTTGCCCGCGGGCACCACCTTCGCGTTTCCGACGCACCACGCCATCATTGGCTGACCGCCGTGGAGCAGCCCGCCTTCTGCGAGCTTTCGCTCTGTCGTCTTGATGACACCGGTCATCTTCCAACCCTGGGTGATGCCGATGATCTTTTCCTCCGGCACGCCGGCCTCTGCCAGCGCAGCAAGGATGCCGCCCAGGCCCGACGGGTCGCAGCCCACCATTTCCAACAGCCCGGACTCTTCGCACTCGGCGACATACGCGGCCAGCTCGACCAAGTCATCGCCGATCTTCTCGACCAGCGTCAGGTCGCCGTCATCAGAGAAGTCCTTGAACCGTGCGGCCTCAGATTGATGACGCTCGAGCACGGTCGGGTGGGCCCATGCGTGCGTCCAGACGAGCCATCTGCCGGTGAGGAGCTCGCGTCCCGAAACGGTCAGCGCCAGCAAGTCGTCCAGTCCGCCGCCGTCGATGCCGGCCGTGACCACTTCGCACCGCTTCAGCAGCGCGGAGAGGGTGAGCTTCTTCTCGGTGCCCAGCGGCTCCCAGAACAGCGCGCCGGCCCAACGATCCGCGCGCAGCGCAAGGCCGATCTCGACGTTCAGGTGCTTCGCCAAGAAGCCGCGCATCGAAGCCTCGCCGTCGTTCTTCGCGATCTTGTGCTGTCGCTCGATGTACTCGACATCGACGGACGCCCCGAGATTGGGGTTGGTCACATAGAAATTCTTCGGCTCACGCTCCTGCTTCGCGGCCAGCATCGCCTTCGGGAACTCGTACAGCACCGGCAGAAACTTGGGGTCCACCACCAGCCCATCGCGCACGTCGCGTGCGTACTGCAGCTTCTGCTTGAAGACACCGGCGGGCGGCTGGTCGGATTGCGTGGTCAGGTAGATCACGAATCCATCGGGCCGCGAGGCCAGGCCGCCAGTCGCTTCGCGCAGCATGTTCTCCGCGTTCGGCTGCTTGCCCAGTAGCCACAGCTCGTCAACGAGGACGCCGGTCGCCTTCTTTCCGCCCACCGTGTCGCTGTCCGCTGCCACCACCTTCAGCGTCGCGCCGGTCTCGAGGTGCGTGATCGTGCGGATGTTGTCCTGCACATGCAGCAGCACCGACAGCTCGGAGTCGTGCTTGACCATGTCGCGCGCCGGCTTGAACGAGTTGTTCGCGATCTCGATCGTCGGCGCGAGGATCAAGAACTCCGCCGACTGCCGCCAGTTCTTGACCAGCGCGGTGAGCATGATGCCGGCAGCCGTTGTCGACTTCGTGTTCTTCTTGCTGATGAGCAGGAAGAACTCTTGGATCAGCCGCCGGCCCGCTTCGGCGTCGTAGGCGCCGAACACCGATGACACGAACTCCAGAATCCACGGGCGGCTGAGCTCGCCCATCGTCGGTGAGTCGTCGCCCGACCCCATGTCGACGACCTTCAGCTCCCGGAACACATCCAGCGCTTCATCGGCCTGGTCTTGGAACAGCGGCGGAAATGCGATCAGCGACTCGCGCGCAACGATCCGCCGCTCCCAATCAAGGCAGCTGGTCGACCAGGTGGGAAGCACCTACCGAACCGCCCGCAGTGGAACGCGCGTTGTGGCGAACTTCCCCTTGCCCGCCTGCTTGGCTGCGTCCGCGCGCGCTTCCTTCTTCCCCTGGTCGCCCACCTTTCCGTGCACGAACGGCATCAGCGCCTTGGCAGCGTCGATCCGAAACTTCGCGTCGAGCGCAACGTCGTTCATCGCCGCCAGCAGGAACGTCTTCGGGTCCGCGTGCTGCAGGGCCTTGGCCAGGTCGAAGGTCGGTCGCTGCTCCTCGGGCTGCTGGCCCTTCTCGGCCGCAGCGCGGTGGGCCGCAAGGTACGCAGCGACCTCCTTGTCTTTAACAAGACGCGAGCCGGCCGGCGATGCCGTGGCAGGGCTATACCCGGCCTTGATCGCAGCGTCCCTATTGGAGGAACCCGCCAAAACGGCGTCCGCGAAGAGCTTCTTCTTTGCGGTCAAGGCCATTAACAGAATCCCTTGAGGGAAAAATAATCGCAAACGAGGGGAGGCGTGGTGTCCTGAGCTTCGAACCTCCAGACTTTTGCCTCCCCCTCCCCATTTTGGTGCATGACGCTCGAATCGTCGTGTTTTTGCAACATCGCGAGCGAAATGCGGCCGTTCCTCATCGTCCCGCCCTCTGGGCTGCCTCTGCCTTCGTCTTCTCGGCGTGGCAAGGCTCGTTGCACAGCGGCTGCAGGTTGGACTCGTCGTTGCTGCCGCCCTGCTCGCGGGGGATCTTGTGGTCGATGTGATCCCGGCTGCTGATCCACACCCGGCCGCACTTGGCGCAGCGATAGCCGTGAGCCAGCGCCACCCGTTCCCGCTTGGCCATCCATGCGCGACCGCGCTCCATCGGTGTGGCGCCCGCCTTGGTCTCGAGAATGCGCGTCGCAGTCGTTTTGAGCGTCGCGAGGCGGGGCTTGAGGGTGGCGAGGCTCATCGTCAGTTCCTGAAGCTCTCGTCCTGCATGGCGATGTAGCGCGGGCCGCTGTCGCCGAGGGTGGTGATCTCGACCAAGCCGTAGATGCGCGACTCTGCCGCGGCCGTCGCCAGGTTGAGCTGGAAGTCGTCGAGCCGGCGCGTGTGGGCAGCGGGCGGGTCCTTCGGGCTCAGGCAGTAGGCGCAGGCGCTTTCATGGTCCTCATGGGGTGCGCCGCACTGGGTGCAGGTGGGGCGACGAAAGGAGCGAGGAGCTGGCGACGCGGGCAGCCGCATGGGCGGGACTTGGTGACCCACGTTCATGCCTCTGGGTACTTGGCCTGCAGGTACACCAGCAGCGCGCGCTCGACGGCTTCAGGGAGCACGGCGCCACCGATGCGGATCTGCGCGCCGATCTCGATGTCCTGCGCTCGGGCGATCAGGTGCAGGCGCACGGTGTTGGGCTCACCCACGCCGATGGATACCTCAAGGCCAGCCAGGCGATCCACCTTCACGCCGTCGACCAGCACCTCAGTGCCCTGCGCGTGGCCGTGGGGCGCCGTGATCTTCACTCGAGCTTCCATGGCTCAGGCTCCCCAGGACGATGCCGGCGGCACCGCCGGTGCCACCGCGCCGAGGCTCAGCGAGCGATCCAGCACCAGCACACGATGGCCAGGGATGTGCTCGACGAGGATTGCGCGCAGATGCTCGCGGGCCTTGCCTGTCAGGATTTGATCGGTCTGCACCACCAGCACGTCGCCGGGCAGCACCTGCAGGCGATGCAGGTCACCCACGAAGCGGATGGGCAGATCGGGCTGCGGCTCGGGCTGCGGCTCGGGGCGGAAGAGTGCGCGGAAGCTCTCGATGAGGCTCATGGTGTCGTCCTTATGTTCTGCCACCCATCGGGCTACGTCCCTTGCGGGGCGCTGGGGGCTGCCGTCCGCACCGCGCTTGATGACGATGGTGCAGTCGCGTGAGTCCCCCGCTGAGCCCACAGCGGGCGCGCTCAAGCTGCGCGAAGGGACGGGGAGAAAGCGATGGAGCATCCCGAGGGAATCGAACCCTGCTCTGCGCAGCTTGGAAGGCTGGCGACGCGGCCCGCGCGCTGGGATGCGGAAAGGAAAAAGCCGCCGAGGCGTGAACCTGGGCGGCTGTGCAGACGGCGTCGCGTCGAGCGCGGCTACTTCAATGGGATGGTGCGATCGGGGCTCGGCGGTTGGTGCAACCGATCACCCAAATAGTAGAGGCCCCAAAACGTCGCAACGATCAATTGCCAACACAAGAACACCGTCACGAAGACATACAACCCCGTGAAATATGCATGTGACGAAGGCGAGAAAATCTCCTTGAGCGACGGCGCAATCGCTCCACCGACGATGGTCAAGAAGATGATCCCCAGGCTCTCTGCGGTCAGGAACGCAAACATCGAACACAGGAAGCGGCGTCGCGTCAGATCGATCGGAAAACTATGACCATGGACTTGCACATTGAGCCGAGGAGCCGGCGCCGGCATTACAAAGTCTATGTCCGTCTTATTGAATGTGGCAATTGCCGCAAGGGCGGCAATATAGAAGCCAGGCAAAATTTGCACAAACCCTAGAATTCGGCTTGAGAGCCCAGAATTGGAAAATATATCAATCTTCGAACGGGAGTCAAGCAATAAAAAGGCAGCCATACTCAAAACCGTCAACACGAGCGGCACATACCAATCTATCTTTCTCTTGAAAGCATGACGTATGCGCAGGTAATTAAAGGGCCCAAGAAGATGCTCAATCATCGTCAGCCAGCCTTCTTATGTGTTCCAACAGTTCCGGATGAAAGGCGTCATAAGACGATTTCAGCGGAACACCGAACCTCTTTAACAGCTCTTTTCTAATATATCTCTCTTCAAATCCAGAATCCGAATCCCATGCGACTCGTTGCTCGGCGCCGGTCGGGCTTTTGAATTTAATTTTCGCCTTGGAAAAGTCGTCCTTCTTGTTCCTCAATATTCGAGTCAACTGCTGCAGCCGATCCACAACCTTGTCGTATTGCGGATTAACTTTCAAGCGAACAGTACTAGCCGTCTCAATAAAGTAGCGTTCTTCATCGAACCCCTCCTCCACCTCTCCCTCCGAAATGAGCTCGATGTCGCTGAACGTGCCTCGGTTCAAATCGGCCGCAAAGTCAGCCGATACAACTCCGCGAATTTCAAAATCGTGATGGATTTTGAACTGAAGAAGTTTTCCCTGTGCATCAGTGGCGCCATTTGGCGCGTTCTGCAAGAAAATTTGAGGATTTTTCTTACGAGTTCTTCGCAGGAGTTGACGAAGAACTACGGCGATGCGACTAGCCCCAAGCCCTTGTGCGCTTTCTAAATACATCTTCGCCGGCATGAGCGGATCAGCAGCAAACCTAATAACTGCATGAGCTGAGAACGCGTGACCCTCGTCGACATTCTTATTGATCTCACGGAGCGCTCGGCTCTGGTGATTCCGGAAAATCGGGTCTGCGTGTTCCTTATCCGATCGATAAAAGAGAAACGTAGCTTCTAACTCGCTCAATCGACAATCGGATATTCCGAAAACTTGCTTCGCACCTTTGCGATCAAGTTGCCGCTGTTGTGCGGAAAGCTGACCAATTAGAACGCATGCGTCACGTGCGGTTAACGGAGTTGGACTGGGATGACCGACCGACGAAACGACCATCTTTAGGTCATAGAAGCAAATGGTCCGCTCGTTCTTCTTCACGCCGTCTCCGCTTACAAAGCGGACAGTATCTTGGACGTTGCACTTTGTTGCAACAGTGGGAACCAAGGTATTCAAGGCGAGCGCATCCATCTAGGGCGGCTCGTCAGACTTTCGCCTGGGAGAAGTTCGGCCAGCGCGGCGGCTGGGGGTGACTGCGATAGGCCAGTGTGTCGTCCTATGCGGTGTCGGGCCGCAGGGTATCACATTGGCCTACTTTCGTCTATGCGTGGTGCTCCCCTCGCGACATGAAGCCGCGGATCTTCTTCATTGCGTCGTGCCGCGCTTCGATCATTCCCCGCTCCATCAACCGGCCATCCTGCGTATATCGATCGTCGAAGGGCAGCGGGCGCTCGCCGAGCCCTTGGCAAAGCGTGCATACCCGGCACGATCCGCGCCCGCCGACCGACACCGGGTCGAGCATCGTGCCCAAGCACTTGGGGCACCGGTGATCGAGCCACCAGGCCAGCAGCGCCAGCGCCTTCGCCTCGGGGTCGCGGATGCTCCGCTGCGTCGCCCAAGCTGCGAGCGCATGCTGCGCCAGCGGCAGCGTGCGCATGCGGCCGATGATTCGCACGCGCTCCTTCTCGTACCACTCGGCGGCCTGGGCCCGGCCCATGGCGTTCCGCTGCTTCGCCGTCGTGTGCACCTGCCGGGGCCGACCGACCGCATCCAGCACCGGCTTGCCCTCGTCGTCGGTCATGTCGACCTGCATCGGCATCGTCGAGATCAGCGCCAGGATGTCGTGCTCGCGCGGCGCGCGGGGCTGCTCTGACGCATCCCACTCGGCTTCAACCGCCAGCAGCGCGCGGCCCAGCACCAGCGACGCGGTGCCCTTGGTCCAGCCGGCCGCCGTGATCAGGTCGAGCGTGTTGAGCGGCAGCGTGCTGTCGCGCTGCGGCGAAAGGTTCGAGCTGCTGACGGCGTTGGCCAGTCGCTCGTCGATTGCGGGTTTGGTGGTGGTGTCCGTGCTCATTGAAGCGTGTCTTCCATTGCACGGTCTCGAGCAGCGAGCGTGCCGCGCACGCTGTTGGCGACGCCCTGGATCAGGTCTTTCGTCCCGAGCACCAGCGGCACATAGTCCATTCGACGGTTCTCGGCGTAGGCCGCGCGGTTCGAGTCCAGCATCCTGGCCAGAGGCTCGACGTGCAGCGCGTTCTGGCTTTGACTCCAAAGCAGAACCCACAGGTCGGGGCGAAATTCGACGTGCCCGGCAGCGAGCGCCGGCGTGATATCGGGGGTGTTCACCATGGTCATGGCTGGGGGTCCTGGGTGGAAAAATCTACGAAGCGCAGCGGGTGTTGCCGCTGCTGCGTCCGGTACTGCATGGAAGCTGGGTCGAACCAGGTCCACTGCGTGAAGTTCTGGACCTCGCCGTTGCGCTGCTTTTGCAACTCGAGCTTCCCGTCCGGACTGCCGTCGGCGTCTTCCCCGCCGGCCTGCGATCGATCCTTCTGAGCGCTCCAGACAGAGAAGAGGTTGTCGGCGCCGTCCGTGATCTTTCCGGAGCCAGCAACCTGCATCTTGTTCGGGGCCTCAGACTCATCGCGCGCCTTGCGCGGGTGCGCCACCAGGTGGACATGCACGTCGTAGCGCTTCGCGAAGGCGACCAGCTTGCGGATGGCTTCCTTCTGGAGAGTCATGCCACCAGGGCCGTCTTCGGGCACGTCGGTCATCATCAGGCTGTCGATGACGAAGTGGGTGCAGCCGTAGCGCTTCGCGGCATAGGTGAACACCTCGAGGAGGCGGTCGAGCTTCGCGGTGCCCTGCAGGTCGAAGATCCAATACCGCTCGCGCATCCACTCGCCGACTGCGCGGATGTACTCACGCGATGGTTGTTGCAGACCGGTCGCCTGTTTGATCGAGCGCATGAGCAGTCGAGCCGGCCGCATCTCCCCGCTGAAGACCACGAAGTGTTCCCCCTGCGCCATCAGGCCAAGCTGCACCTGCGACAGCAGCAGGCTCTTGCCATGACCGTTGATGCCGGTCCAGACCGAGACCTCGCCGCCGCGGAACTCGAACCACGGCAGATCCTTGTCGATGTGCAGACAGGAATTTCGGGGCGCGTTCGGGTTCGGATAGAACAGGGCCTCGGCCTGGGGGATGTAGTTCGCGGCGGTTCGCAGCTCATCCGGGTCCATCGGCTGGGCGCCAACGATCAGGTTCTCGAAGTCGACCCGCTCCGCGCCCTGCTGCAGGTACTCGTTCGCATCCTTGGCGCCATTCACCATCTGGACCCGCTTGCAGCGCTCAGGGCCGAGGCGCTGGATCACCTCGCGGGCACCCTTCTCGCCGGCCTCGTCGCAGTCGAAGAAGATCAGGATCTCGCTGAAGCGCTCCAGCCGCTCCCAATCGTTCTCGATCCACTGGTGGTTCCCGGCGCCAGCGTTCACCGAAAGCGCAGGAATGCCGCACTGGTGCAACGACATCGCGTCGAGCTCACCCTCGGCGATGGCCACGGTGCGGGCCTTCGGGTCGATCAGGTGCCAACCGAACAGGCACGGCATGCCGCCGGCCTCCTGCCGCATGTCCTTCTTGTCGTCGATGTTACGCGTCTTGCCGTTGATGTATTCCCCGGTCTCGCTCAGGTACGGGAACAGGGCATAGACCTTGTCGCCGCGCAGTTGCTCGACAACCTTGAATGCCTCGATGGTCTCGACCGTCAAGCCGCGGCCATTGAGCCAGACGAGCGCCCTGCCCTCGGTTTTGGCCACGGCCTTCCCCTTGGGCTTCGGTGGCATCGTGAACACCTTGCGCTCGCGCTCGGGGAGCGTGTCGCGCAAGCCGAGGTACTGCTTGATGTCGACCATGGCCTCGGCCAAGGTCTGACCACGCACAGCCGCCCACAAGTCAGGCAGATCGCCGCCTTCACCCGACTGGAAGTCTTTCCACATCCCGGCCTTGGCGCCCTGCAGACACACCGACAGGCTGGAGCCAGGCTCACCCGTGATGCCGCCGACCTTCAACTCCTTACCCGCCTTCTTGCCCTGCGGCAGGAGGTAGGCCGCAATGTTGGCGGCGTCGGACGCCATGCGCTGACTGATTTCTCCGATGTTCACGCCATCACCTCGCGATCAACAGGCAGCCGTTGGCCGTCCCTGAATTTGTTGGCGTTGTGGGCGTAGCACCCCGCGTTCTCGGCCTCGAAGCGGTTGGGGAAGCCAGCAAGTTCGAACCATGCCGCGGTGCCTGACACCCCCGCCGACGTGCTGCCACAGACCTCCTCGTCCTCCCAGAACCGCTGGTTGAGCCAAGTCGATGCGTGGTGCCGGTACTTGCCGCCCTCCTTCGTCCATCGGTCGTGTCTGCACCACGTCCGGAGTCCAACGAGCATGGTCTGCCGAAGGTCGGCCGACGGCTTGAGCGCAGCCCATGCCTTCATCGCAGCCTTCTTGCCGGTCTTGAGCGGGTACACGCTCCAGAACTCCGGGAAGCCATCCGGTTCGACGGCCTGCACTCCGCTGCCCCCGTCGGGGGTAGGGGGTGTATTTATTGGTTCAATGACGGATAACTGATGGTTAATTGATGGATTGGGTGCAACTGGTGCACCCCGTTCTGTCGTCATTTGCACCCCGAGCTGTTGTGGTTTGCACCCCGTGCTGTCGTCGTTTGCACCCCGTGACTCGTGGGGTGCAACTGGTGCACCCCGTTCTGTCGTCATTTGCACCCCGTGCTTTACCGACTCGGCACCCATCGCGATGTCGTAGCAAGCAGGCCGCTTGTCTCCGCGCTTGATGTATGCGGCGACGATTGCGGGATCACCAGCCTTGATGGCGCCGGCTTCTTGGAGCGCGTCGAGCTTGTAGCGGACCGATCGCTCCGAGAGCCCTGTGTCAGCCATCAGCGCCTGCACGCTCGGGAACGCGCCGCGTCCGTCACGGTCAGCGTAGTTGGCCAAGCAGAGCAGCACATGGCGCGCGGCTTGCTCGGTGACGATCTGCTGCGACAACGCCCAGCTCATTGCCTGAACACTCATGCAGCACGCACCTCCGGCTGAACTCGGTAGTCCTTCTCGACACGGCCGTTCTCGGCGTTGCCGACGACACAGGAGTTCACCCAGACGCGGCGGTCCTCCGACACCCGCCGGATATGCCCGCGGCGCAGATGCTGGCGAACATGCCCGGTCTTGCTGCCTGCGTCGATCCGTGCAGCCTGCTTGCCAGGGACATGGACGGTGAGCACCTTGGTCTCTAGAAGAGGCAGCTTCCCGTCACGCACACGCCGCGCGTTTACCGCCGCAGAAGCTCCCCCGAGCACGCCGGTTCCAACGTTCGAGCACGACATGGCTTCGCAGAAAGACAGGACCGCGTAGACCTCGGCCGCGATGTTGTGCGCCAGCTCCTTCTGGGCGCGCTCAACGCCGATCGCGTCCGCGAGCTCTCGGGCGACTTCCTTCATCCAAGGAAGGACGGCACCCACAGCGGGCGGCATTCCGGCCTTCGCAGGCACCAGGCCGTCGGACGCCGAATAACCCGCGTAGTCGTCCCATCTCTCATCGAGAACGAAGGCGCCGATGTTCGGCAACCATTGCCCGTTCTCCTGGTACATCGAGAAGATGGCGACGCGAGCGCCATCTACGCCGGCAAGGCCGAGCGCCTCAGCGGGCACTTCTGCCGCCACGATAACGACACGCGAAACATAAACCGGCGCCTCGGCCAGCAACGTTGCCGACGGCGGGATGAAGTACTCAAGGGTGATCTGGGGAAAGGGCAGCCGAATTCGCTGGCCCGCGAGGCCACGCAGACCGTCCTCAAACAGTTCGGCGTTGTCGGGCAGTGCGAAGTGCTGGGCTTCCTTCATGAGGCTCAGAACGAGTGCCAATCGAGCCGCATCGGAGCTTCCTGATGCATGCAGATCAGACACGTGTCCAAGGAGCGCACGCTGCGCCTGCGCCGCATAGTTCATTGCGGAGATGGTCATGCTGGCGTCCTGTCGTACTCGGCGCGCCACTGGCCAACGCTCTGGGTTTGCACACCGCCCGGCTTGCCTGCGGCGTTCTTCTCACGCAGGCTGCGTTCGAGCTGCTGCAGCGCCTCGCGGGCCTCGCCGATTTGAGGGAGCGCGCGAGCCAGGTCGTTGTCCGAAATCACGCCGTCGGCATCGACCTCGATGGTCGACACCGAGACATCGCTGAATTCCTTGATGACTTCCGCCAGGCTGCGCTGCACGCACGCTGGGCTTGCCATCTCCCGCACCGGCAGGCGCACGAATCCACCGCTGCTCGCGGTCACGGCATTGACGAATGCACGGCAGTTTTCGGAGTCCGCTTCGATGCAGAGTTCCGAGATGGTCATCGCGGTCAAGAGCCCCAACTTGAAGCCACCAGCGCCAGCCAACTCTTTGCGCAGGACCTCCACCGTCTTGCCCAGGCGCAACGCCATCACTTCAATGCCGCCGGGGTAGTGCTTGACCATCAGGCGGAGCGAATCGAGATCGTTCATATCTCGGTCTCCCAGTTTTGGATATTGATGAGGGGGCGCGCGACGAGCAAAGTGCGGTGCATGAACACACCACCCCGCTTTGAACCAGTCCCCGCCCTTGAGCTCGCCGACGGCACTGCGCTGCACGAAAGCAGCCGGACGGGCATGAGCAAGAACACCGACGCCTGCGGCCGCAGCACGCTTGACATCTCGACCTCGAGGCTGTCGATGGATGTGGTCGGCGGCGCGCTGCGCGTGCGCTTCACGTCGCATCGGAGCAATGGCAACCGGCTGCCGGTGGCGCGCTCGCGGCGCGTGGGAATGCGGCGGTGACGCACGGTCTAAGCCTCTGCCCTGGCTTCGACCTGCGCGTCGCCGAGAGGTGCGCCCTTTGCGCCGATCAATTCGGGCCAGTGCTTCTTCCAATCAGCGCGCAGATTCCAACGTCGAACCGCGCGGTTGGACTCGCGCTCTATCGACACCGCAATGTCCGTCGCGCACGGCTTGAGGCCGTACATCACGTTCTGAAGGTGCCCGAGGGTGGTGCCGCAGCGCTCAGCGAAGGCGATGCGGTCTGGCTTCGGCATGGCCGATAGAAAGGCTTTGAGTTCCATGGTGGCCTCATTACATCAAATGGTGAACGAATGGTCAACATCATTCGATGTACGTCCAGTGGTGCACTCAGCCACCATGACCCTCAAACTCGTCCGCATCGCCCGTCTCAAGCGCTTCGCCAAGGAGAAGCAGTTGGAGGGCCCCGTGGAATTGGGAAAGGCGATCGGCCGCAAGACCAACCAAACCAGCGATCTACTAAACGGTCGCGCCTCTTTCGGCGAGAAGATCGCGCGCAGCATCGAGGAATTCGCTGCGCTGCCGCCTGGTTGGCTGGACTCGGACGAAGACGGCGACATCAGCCGCTTAACCGCAAAGCAGACTAAGGCTCAAGAGAAGGGGTTGCGGCGTACCGATGGCGCCATCGAGGTGCCGTTGCTGTCAGCCGCGGCGTCCATGGGGCCCGGCGCCGAAGTTCACGAAGAGGTTGTTGTCGGTCGACTCACGCTCTCGCCTCGATGGGTCACACGCACCATGTCCCCTGGCACCAAGCCCGAGCAACTCCGATTCATACACGGCTACGGCGACTCGATGGAGCCGACCTTCATGGACGGCGACGTGCTGCTGGTCGACACCGGTGTGCAGGCCATCAGAGTCGACGGCATCTATGTGCTGCAAGCCAACGACCGCCTTTACGTAAAGCGCGTTCGCCAACGCATCGACGGCGGATTCGAGATCAGCAGCGACAACGCAACTGTGAAGACGGTCGACGTACTCAACGGCACCAGCGCGGTCGAGGTACTGGGCCGCGTGGTGTGGGTCTGGAACGGTAAGAAGCTGTGAACTAGAACCTAGGTGAAGCGATGAAAAGACTGGCTCTGTATTTGATCCTTGCGGCTGGGCTTCCCGCCGTGGCACAGGACAAGACCATCGCACGCGAGCACGCGTTCGGGTGCGCCGATAGCGACTATTACTCAAGCCTCGTTGGCTTCGCGGTGCAGAAAGACGAAGCGGCTTTCAAGAAGGGATTGCTTGCCGGCATGCTCCGGGAGCAATGCGCCACGTTCACCGTAGGTCAGCCTGTCTACTTGGAGAACACCAAGATGTTTCGAGGGCAGGTTCAGATTCGACGGAAGGGCGAAACGAAGAAATACTGGACTGCCATGGAGAACGTTCGCTGAGTCTTGAAGTATTTTCAATGCATACACCATTCGATGTTGACATCGTAAACACCGTTTGATGTAATCACTTCGTCGCCCCGCAGTTGGGGCATGGAGTGAACCTTGAGCACCTCGCCCCCAGTCGCCGCAGCCCAGGCCGCGCGCGCATCACAGAAGTGGCGCACCGCCGCCATCCTCTTCACGGCAGCCGCTGACGCGCTGCCCGCAGACCCGCACGGAAACGTGACCGCCGAAGAGCGCGGTCTACGCCGTGACGCGCACCTGTGCTTGTGCCGGACCGAGCAATTCAAGCAGTACCGCGAGCGTCAGCACAGCGTCAAGCCGCGGCCGGACTTGTCGGGCGAATGGAAGCAGCCCAGCGGTGCGCTGGTGTCAATGCTGCTCTGCGCACGCAAGCGGGCTGCAGCATGAGCGCAGCGAAGCACACCCCCTGCCGTCAGTGCGCCGAGTGCGAAGGCGCGTGCCTGCAGCCTGCGACGATCGATGACGCCATGACGGCGCTCGCCGTGGCATGCACGCGGCGTGACGAACTGATCGCGTGCGAAGCGCTCGCCGCCGCCGCACTGGCGCGGGCACAGCAGCTGCGCGCCGACATCGCAAAGACCGCCGGGGCTTCGGCATGAGCACGCTGCATGAAGCCCAGCACCGGGCCTCGCAGCGCTTGCGCCGCGCGGCCATCGGCGTGCTGCTCACCGTCGGCCTGTTCGCGCTCTTCGTGGTCGGCCTTGCATTGCGAGCGCTGTGGAGGGCCGCGTAATGGAGTTCGAGCTCACCGGCACCGAGACGGCGGACGAACTCATCAAACAGCTCGTCTACTTGCGCATGCTGGCGCGCATCACTATCTCCCACGAGCGCCAGCGCCGCGAGTTGCGCGACGGGTGGGCCCGCATCCGTGCCGAGACCCATGACCATTTCGCGGCCACGCGCGCGGCCAATGAGATCGCCGAGCACGACGAGAAACTGCTGCAGATGAAGTTCGACCTGATCGACTTCGGCAACTACCTGATGCCGCTGTGTGACGCGCTCGACCGCGAGGCGCCGAAGGCGGCCGTGCTGGAAGCCCTGGCCGTGAATCGCAGCGAGTGGGACAGCGCCGACATGCTGAAGTACGGCAGCAAGACGATGCACATCATCGCCGTGCTCGATCTCGAGAGTTCCGCCACCAAGGCCGACGGCATCGAGATCAAGCCGCTGAAGTGGTGCCAAACGATGGCCTTCATGCACGCGCTGCAGACCAACGAGAAGCTGGACCGTGTCGTGCACGACGGCGCGCACGAGTTTTTCAATGGGGCGTTCGGAGAGTACCGAGAGCGCCCGTTGACGGAGCGGCTTGCGGGCCAGGCGGTATGAACCGGCTCAGCTGTGAGCCGGTCGGCTCAGGCCCTGGGCTTGCGACTTCGCGCAGCGGGCTTGTTCAGGACGAGCTCACGCTGACCGGCTGGTTCGTCTTTCGCCACGAATTCCAGCGTATAGCCAAGGTCCTGAAGGCGCCCCTCGATCTCCAGCAATCGACCATCGATGCCGACAAGCTCCTGACGAAGGTGCGAGGCCTTGAGTTTTGCATCTTGGGCGCCTCGCTTAGCTTCCTCGACATCGCTCGGGTCAGGGTTGGCCAGCCGGTAGGCGCGTTCCTTCTTTGCGTCTGGCGTGCCAGCAAAGAAAGCTCTGCTTGCGTCGGCCTGAACTTGGGCGCGTCGCAGCAAGAGTTGCGTGCGCCTCATCTCCAACATCAACGCTTCGGACGCTGCCAAGTCTTCGGACGCGAAGCTCCGTTCCAGCCGTGCGATGAGTTCGCTGTTGAGACTTTTCCCGCTCGCAGTCGCCGCCTCCTGAATCTTCGCGTGCAGGTTTCTCGGAAGCCGCAACGCGGTCTTCATGTAGTCGTCTTGGTAGGAGGTGGCCATGCAGAAAGTTTATCCCTAATTTGAAGTCATATATTGCCTTCACTTTAGGGACAATGTACGATCCCTCAACGCCTTCAATTTAAAGACATGACCACACAAAAAGACTTTGTGAAGACCGCGCTCCGCGTTCCGCCCGACCTGCACCGTGCGCTGCACGAAGCGGCCGTGGAAAGCGAGCGCACCTTCAACGCCGAGATCCTCCATCGCCTGCGCTCGACCTTCAAGGCCAAGCGCACCATCACCCCGAAAGGAACCCCGTGAGCAACATCGTCAAAATCAACAACACCGACCTGCAAGTGATCGAGTACCGCGGTGCGCGCGTCGTGACCCTCGCCCAGGTCGACGCCGTGCACGAGCGTCCCGAAGGCACGGCCCGACGCAATTTCAACGAGCACCGCGCCCGCTTCGTCGAGGGCGTCGATTTCTTCGATCTGGACCAACCGGACGAAATTCGTTCGCTTGGTTTCACGCGGCCGCAGGGTGGCACACCCGGCAAGGTGAGCCTGATCACGGAGTCCGGCTACACCATGTTGGTCAAGCCGTTCAACGACGATCTCGCGTGGGACGTGCAGCGCAAGCTGGTCACCCGGTACTTCGCCGAACCGCAGACCGCGAAGACCATCACCAGCAAGCCCGCCCCGGCCTCCCTGGCGTACCGGGAAGCAGCAGCCATCACCCGCGACCACCTACGGGTCTGCAAGCTGCTGGGCGTGGATGACGGCATGGCAAAGGCGGTTACCGCCAACCAGGTGCGGATCGCCACCGGCCTGGACTTCACGCCGCTGCTGGCGACGAATGTCACACTGGATGTGCCAATGACACCGTCGCAGCTTGCAGAGCGCATCGGCGGCGGCGCGGTCGCTGCGCACATCAATGCCGCGCTGCGCGATCTGGGCATGCAGGAGCAGCACACCAGCGCAGGCCGAGGCGGCAAGACGAAGAAGAAATGGGTTCTGACCGCAGCCGGCGAGCAGTACGGCGCCATGCAGCCCTATCAGGGCGACGGCTCCGAACACAGCGGCTACCGGCCCATGTGGTTCGCCCGAGCCATCGAGTTGATCCGCCCCATGCTGGAGATGCAAGGCGCCTACCGCGCGAAGGCGAAGGAGCCCGATGCAGCAGCAGCGTGACCCCGAAAAAGGTGGCGGACGAGTGATTGAGCCCACTCGACCGCCTGCGAAGCCCCACCCCGTCAAGAGAAGGAATTCACCCGTGAATGCTACTACTACAGCGCCTACCCGCAAGGTCCGGGCGACTTCCACCCCTGCTGACCCCCACGCCATCGCGCCGGCCGCGCTGCAGCCCGAGGCAGCGGCCATTCAGCGGCTGTTCACCACCATCGCGCTCGCATTGGATGAAGCTAGCCTGACCGATGAGCCGCAAGAATGGTCTGGAGATTCCGATCGACTGCTGCGGGTCGCATCGTTTCTGGCCGAGCGCGACGCAGGCCGAAGCTATGGCGCAGAAGAAGCCGAGTGCTCCGCCTACGACATCGCCGCGCTGATCAAGGCCGCGCGCCTCGTGCCCGGAGACACTGAGTCTTCGAAACGATCGGAACTGATCGCGACCGCCGAGGCCGCCCTGGTCGTCCTGACCGAAGACTCTGACTGCCTTGTCGAGGGCGCTACGCGACCACCGGCGCCGTCACGGAAGAACGCGGCCTCAGCTGATGCGCTGACCGACATCGACAAGGATGACCTGGCGAACTGCGCGATGGTGGTCAACGGCTTGGTTGAGTGGGTTATCTCAGCCAACGACTTGCTCCAGGACATCCGCACCTGGTCGCTTCACGATCCCACGCTTGATGCGGCATTGAGCACGCACAAAATCCGGGTGAACTCCCCCGACTGGGCGTCCTGCGACATGACCAATGCGATGACATATCTCCTGGGCCATCAGAAAGAGCTGATCATGAAGCTCGCGGGAGCAGAAGCATGAACGCGGTCGCAACGAAATCGCGCGTCCGCAAGGCTGCAGCCGCCAGCATCAGCAAAGCCGTGCCGCTGGTGTACGTGCGTCCGGTGCACCACTATATCGCCTCGAGCGCCGACACACCGGTCGCCCAGAGAATCGAGACGCTGCGGGCCTCCCTGTATGAGGCCGACGAGAAGATCGAGCAGGCATACGACGCCGCGGAGCGAGGCAGCCCCGTCGACCTTCTGCTCGATCACATCGGGCACGAGCTCCTGGCTGATGCCGTGCGGCCGATCTTGCAACGCGAGGAAGATCTCACCGACGCGAAGGCCGACGCAGCACGGTCCGCGCTCTTCACGGTACTGGCAGCGCTCGAAGGGGCGATGGCGCTGTCGCTCGGCACGGTCTTGTCGGCGAATTTGGCAGAGGCATTCAACCTACTCGACTGGGCTACAGACGAGCTCGAAGACCTGGAGCTGCACCGGCTGTTGCCCGAAGCCGCTTCGGCTGCGGTGCCCATCACCACCAGCGCCAGCAAATTGGGTGCTCGCGACCAGCTTCTCGACGATGCCTCGGCCCATTTCGGCCATGCCGCGGCAGTCATCGAAGTGTGCTGTAACGACAGTCAGAAATGCACGCTCGTATGGGCCGCGGACAGCCTGATTACGCATGAAACGGCGGCCCTAGATCAGGCGCTCCGCACCGAGGATATCGACTCTCTCCAGGATGCAACTGTGGCTCTGCAGAACATCAGGGCGGTGCTTGCCGCTGCCGCGCATGCGTGCGACGCCGGCGATCAGAAATTGGTGTGGGCCGCTCATTCGCTCGTGGAGTTGGCCAACAGCAAGGTCGAGCAATTCGTCGATCGGAAGGTAGAGGAATGACCCACTTGTCCATAGGAGCGCCCTGCTCAGCTCAACCTCGAGCGTTTGCGCCATTCACGTCGGAGGATCTCGCGCGTAGCGTCGGATTCGCCCTGGCTGAGAGCAGTTTCAACATCCGTCCAGCCCACAACCGAGAGCTCGTAGTGCTCGACGCCGTCGATGGCATACACCCAATGGAACCTCGGACCGAGCTGGCGGGCGGCGACCTCAACGCGCCGTCCCATGAAATCAAACGCCTTGCTCTCCCCCAGCAGCGTCATCTCGGCGAGCCCCTATGCTTTTGCTTCACCGCCCCCCGCAAGGGCGCTTTGCCCGCTGAACCCGGGCTCGACACGGCGCAATCGGAGCGCCCCGCGGCGCCCTTCCAAAGAGCCATCCGTCATCAACTCGAGTCGGTCGCCCGAAGTCGCAGAGTAAAAGGAAGACACACCAGTGGGCCTCTGGCCAGCTCGAATGCCGTAGAGCACCGGCGTCGCCACCTCTCTGCGCTCCGCGACAGTATGCACCCGCCCCTCTTCGTCGACTGCGAGGAAGCGGTCGATCTCCCGCAACGACTTCACTACGTTTCTTCTTGGCATGTGTCGAGTTTCGCCAAAGCTTGGCATGCGTGGCACTTCAAGCCTTCGCAATCAGCAGGTAGGAATCTTGAAATTTCATTTGTAGGAGGAGAGTAAATGCGCTGGGTGACCATCGAGAAGGCGGCCGAAGAAACTGGCCTGCCAGGTACGTTCTTCCACGAGCGCACGGGCGCGTCTGGGGTCTGGCCAGAAGGCCCCGTTTGGAAGTGGTTCGACGGCCGCAAGCTCGTCGACCTCGATGCGCTGTACGAACTGATCGACAAGCGCCCCAGCATCCAGAGCAACCGAGGCCGCAAACGCGAGCAACCGACATGCCAAGACCAACGCAGCCCGCAACCGGCGTAATCGTCCGCGACGCCCATCTGCAGATCGACCTGCGCCGCCACGGGTACGGCAAGGAGCGGCTGCAGCTGGCACCCACGCCGGCGAACATCCGCTATGCGGAGAAGCTGCGGAACGAGATCCTGGGGAAGATCGAGCGGGGCACCTTCGCCCTGTCCGAGTACTTCCCGGACAGCCCGCGCGCCAAGGCCGACGCTCCCAGCATGACCTTCGCCGAGGTGGCGGCCGAGTGGATGACGGTGAAGCGGCCGACGGTGCAGCACAGCACCGCGCACCACTACGACCAGACGATCGGCAGCCTCCACTTCGCCAGCATCCGGGACAAGCGCATGGCCGATCTGGATTACCGCGCGGTGATGTCGCTGCAGGCGGCGCTGCCTGCGCACCCGAAGACATTCAACAACGTCGCGTCCGTCATGCGGCAGATCCTGCAGTACGCCTTCAAGGCGAAGCTGATCCGCGAGCCGCTGCACGAGCACGTTGAGATGCGCAAGTCCCAGCACCCTGGGCCCGACCCGTTCACGCTCGCAGAGACCGAGGCGCTGCTCGCGAGGATCAAGAGCGACCGGGGCCGCAACTACTACGAGTTCGCTTTTTTTACTGGCCTGCGCCCGTCGGAGCAGATCGCGCTGACCTGGGGGAACATTGACCTGGTGGCCGGCACCATGAAGGTCGACACCGCCCTCACCCGTGGGAAGGAGAAAGGCACCAAGACCGGCAGCGTGCGCCAGGTGGAGCTGACGGGCCGCGCGCGCCAGGCGCTTGAGCGGCAGCGCGCGATCACGCAGCTCGCCGGCAAGCGGGTTTTCTGGAGCGAGGCGGGCGAGCCCTTCACGTCGACCTATGGGCCGCTGAATGAGTGGTGGAAGCCCGCCATGAAGCTGTCAGGCATGCGGCACCGCGACGCCCGGCAGACGCGCCACACCTTCGCGACCGTGTGCCTGCTGGCCGGCATCAAGCCCGGCTGGGTAGCCCAGCAACTCGGCCACGCGCTCGAGATGTTTTTCCGGGTCTATAGTAGGTGGATCGAAGGGGCCGATCAAGGAGCCGAGCGGCGCAAGCTCGATGCGTTCATCAGCAGCCCGAAAACCGGGACCAAAACCGGGACAGAAAGGACGAAATAGACATGGTTCATCGGTGCCGTCAGAGGGGACTGACCTACGAGGAACCGCCGAATACAGCCGATCTCGGGCGAAACCAGGTTCGATTCCTGTCGAGGGCACCAGCCGGTCGGCGCACCCGATCGCACCGAACCACCCGCTTGCCGCAAGGCAAGGCGGGTTTTTTGTCGTCTTGCCGCATCGCCGGGCACGCAGGCGTGGCTTCTCGGCCACAGCACTTTTGTGACCTAGGACACAAACTAGAAACATTTACGAGTGCAACAAAATGAAATAGTTCCTACTATCCATTGCTTGTTCACTGCTCCCGTTTCGAGCGCGCCGCCGATGACTTCCACCTCGTTTCAGATGCATGTCCCGTGCCGGGGCGGGTGCCAGAGGAATGGGCTGCATCCTTGAAACGGCGGACGGTGTTCTCCGTTCCGGGCGGCAGCCCGGCGCGGAAGGCCCATCCCACCCCCTCCCCTCCACCTCTCGCCATGGCGGGCGGCGGAGCACCGCCCGCCAGGAACACAGGTCAGCGACCGGTCCCACGCATGCCGCCATGCCCCAGCCAGACAGCCATGCGATGAGCGCATCCCCGATCAAATCCGCCGCGCCCGCGCAGCCGGCCGATGCATGGGTCGACTCGATGTCGGAGCCCTGCCGGTGCGTCTTCGTCTTCATCGGCAATGCGCCGCACCTGGCGCAGGCCTTCAGCGCCGGCCTGGCCGCGGCGGTCGGGCGGGAAGTCGGGCGGCGGCTGATGGCGCTCGCCAGCGCGACGGCCGGCCCGGAGGTGATCGAGATCCGCGACGACTGCTTCCTGCTCTGGTCGCCCGGCGACGCGGCGGGCGGGGGCTACGGCGGATCGCCGAGCGTGAGCGAGAGCATCGAGCACCTGCTGTCGGCGCTGTCCGCCGAGCCCGTGCGATTCGACGGGCTGGTGGCCCTGCCCGAGCTGCATGCCGGCTGGATCGAGGTCTCGGACCCGCGCACCCTCGATGCAACCGAGATCGACCTGATCCTGTGGGCCGCGCAGCAGTCGCCTTCGCTCGACGAGGTGCGCGCCGAGGATTGGCGCGCCGGCTATCGCGCCGACATGGCGGTCGCGGTGCGGGTGTGGGAGGCCGCGCGCGCCGGGCGGCTGCAGACCCGCTGGCAGCCTGTGGTGGACGCCTACGCCGGCGCCGCCACGCTCTACCGCGAGGGCTGCGTGCAGGTGGCGCCGGCGCCGGAGCACCATGCGCCGCTGGCGTCCGGCAGTTTCATGCCCAGCCTGGAGCGGCTGCGGCTGACACGGGCCTTCGATCGCCGCGTCGCCCACCAGGTGCTCGACGCGCTGCGCCAGCAGCCCGGCGCGAACATGGGCCTGAACCTGTCGGCGCACAGCGCGCGGCTCGACCATTGGTGGGCCCTGTTCCTGGACGCCCTCGCGCGCGAGCCGCTGCTCGCCCGACGGCTGGTGGTGGAGATCAATTGCGCGCGGGCCCAGTTGCAGGACGCCGAGGCCGTGCGTGATTTCTGCCGCTGCCTGGCGGCCTATGGCTGCCGGATCGCCATGGACGCCTTCGGCGCGGGATCGGCCGGCCTGACCTTCGTGCAGGCGTGCAAGCCCGAGATCGTCAAGCTGGAGGCGGCCTTCGTGCGGCGCGCCGGCGAGAACCAGTTCGGCTTCGAGAGCCTCAAGGACATGCTGGGGCTTTGCGCACGCCTGGCCCCGCGGACCGTGGTGGCCGGCATCGACCGCGAGGCCGACCTGCACGTGGCGATGCGCGCAGGCGCGCAGTGGCTGCAGGGCTGCTACCTTGGCGGCGGCCAGGCCCTCGCCCGCCACCGTGGGCCGGCCCGGCGCGGTCTCGCTTCGATGCGAGGCGAGGCGGCCCCGTCGGACCGACCGAGGATCCATCCCCTCTAACCAGGCGTTCGGGACCGCCGCCCTGCCAGGCTGCCACTCGAAAAGAACGAAGTTTTGTCACCGGAACGCGCACTGCTGCAACACGCATGTACCTGCACCCACTGACTTCCTGCCTGCCCCAGTTCGAGCGCGACGAGCTGAAGAAGGCCGTGGACGTCCGCTCCTACAAACGCAACCAGTACCTGCTGGCCAGCGGACAGCGGTCGCAGAGCATCTTCTGCGTCGCCACCGGCCTGTTGCGGGTGGCCCTGCAGGGCCAGGGCAACCACGAGGAAGTCACCACCGACTTCATCCGGCCGGACGAGTTCTTCCTGCCGCCCTCCCTGCGCCATGACGAGTTCGAGAGCCCCGCCACCGTCATCGCGGCGCTGCCGACCGTGGTCTATGCCATCCCGCTGCGCCATGTGCGCATGCTGTGCGCCAAGTACCCCGACCTGCTGATCGGCCTGCTCGAGCACGAATCGCGGCGCATCGGCATCCTGCGGACGCAATTGCGCCGCGTCACCACCTCGTCGGTCGAGAAACTCGTGAGCCGGGTGCTGCACGAACTGACGCAGTTGGCCCCGTCCGAGAACGGCGGCTACGACAAGCGCATCACGCAGGCCCTGATCGCGTCCTACGCCGGCATCTCGCGCGAGATGGTGAACAAGACCATGAAGGACCTGGAGAACCGCGGCCTCGTCACCAAGGACGAGCAGGGCGTCCACGTGCCGCCCAGCTTCGCGTCGACCGATTTCGGCAGCGCGCTGCCGGTGATGCCGGCCCCCGCGAAGAAGAGCCCGCCGCCGGTCGACCCGGGCTTCGAGATCGATTTCCTGAAGAAGCCGCGCAAGGACTGACGATGAACATCGCCCTGCCCGGCCGGATCACGCCGCCTTCCCTTTTCCCCGTGCCGCACCGCGCGCACGCCCCGTTTCGATTCGCATGAGGCTCGTTGAAGCATGAAGATCCTGAAGTCGGGCTGCGCCTGCCGCCCCCCCTCGCTCGAACGCCTGGAACGCAGCCCCTGGATGCGGCTGCTGCCGGGCCTCAGGGCCTACCACTGCACGAACTGCGGCGAGAGCTTCCTGGCCTCGAAGCGGGAGGTCACGGACATCATCGTCGCCCACCGGCAGCGGGTGTTCACCCACCGGCACGAGACCGCCGATGCCTCACGTTCCGAATAGCCCGCGTGGCCCAGACATGACGCCGCGGCATCCGCCCCCCATGCACCGCGACGACCGCATCCTGAACATCGTGACCATCGCCAACCAGGGCGCGGGACTGATGAAGGCGAGCGAGGTGGTCCGGGTGATCGCGGACCTGATCGACCGGCTCGACCGCTCGTGCGAGAGCTACGCGCAGGAGACGGAGGCGCTGCTGCGGATCGGCGCCACGGTATGGCACCAGCAACAGCGACAGACCCCTGCGTGCGAGGCCGGCGCCGGCCAGGACGCGCCCTGACCGGCCCCCTAGGGCAGCGGGTCGCGACCCCGGTCCGCGGGTGACCGCGGGCCCGCCCGCCCGACGGCATGGCGCGGCGGCGAGGCGGCCAGGCCATCGGCGCCTTCGATGGGCGCGGTCTGCAGATGGTCGAGCACCTCGGCCGCATCGATCATGGACAGCGCGTAGGAGCCGAAGCTGCGGCTGCTCCGAAGCAGCATCGCGCCATCGGCACCGCGCAGGAACCATGACCATCGGCGGTCCACGGTGCGAATGCCGAGCAGTTGCATGCCGCCTCAGACCGTCTCGTGGTCGAACACCGGGCGGGCCTGCAAGGGCATCCCGCCACGCGGCCGCCCCGCCATGCCGCCGGCCTGGGGGCCGATGCCCCGGCCGCCCTGCGCGGGCAGCGCCCCGTTCCTCCTGGCGATGAACGCGCGCAACGCCTCCACCGATGCCGGCCGCCCGAACAGCCAGCCCTGCGCGAACTGGACGCCGCTCTCGACCAGGAAGTCGGCCTGGGCCTGCGTCTCGACGCCCTCGGCCACCATCTCCAGCGCCAGCGACCGGGACAGGCCGATGATGGCGGTCGCCACTTCCGAGCCCTGGCCGGCCTGCGTCGCCGACTGGACGAAGCGGCGGTCGATCTTCAGCAGGTCCACCTCGATGCTGGCCAGGGTGCCGAGGTTGGCGTAGCCGGTGCCGAAGTCGTCGATGGCCACCCGGAAGCCCAGCGCGCGGATCCGGTCGATGATCTGGCTCACGTTCTCCTCGAAGCTGGTCTCGGTGATCTCGATCCAGAAGCTGGCGGCCGGCAGCCCCGTCACCCGCAGCAGGCCGGTGAGCAGTTCCACCGCCTCGGTCGAGCGCAGGTCCATGGCCGAGAAGTTGATGCTCACGTGCAGCGCCGGGTTCGCGCGCAGCAGTTCGGCCATGTCCAGCGCGACCAGCTGCACGATGCGGCGCGTCACCAGCGGCATGATGCCGGCGCGCTCGGCCGCGACGATGAAGCGCTGGGGCGGCACCAGCCCGCCGCCGTGCCGCCAGCGCACCAGCGCTTCGGCGCCGATGCAGCGCCCGGTGCGCAGGTCGACGATCGGCTGGTACTCCATGTAGACGCGGTCGGTGTGGAGCGCGCGCGCCAGCGAGGCGGCGACCGAGCTGAGGCTCCGGTACGACACGAACAGCAGCAGCGAGAGCGACAGGCCCAGCACGGCGCCCAGCGGCAGCAGCGAGGCCCGGGCATCGTCGATGCTGGCCTGCACCCGGTCCGCGGGCAGTTCGACGAACGCGACGTACTCCGAGTTCGGCGAAGCGCCGAGCCCCAGCAGGCGGTGGCCGTCGAAGGCGGCCGACGCGCCGTCGTGCGCCAGGACCTTGAACGCCGCGAGGTCGTAGGTGCCGCGGCTGAAGAGCACCGGCCCGCCGTCCCGCACATAGGCGCCCAGGGAGGCGTCGCGCAGGGTGGCCAGGATCGTCGTCGCCACGCTGCGGTGCACGAACACGGCGAGGGTGCCGTCGGACACCACGAAATACTCGGCGCCGTCGGCGGCCGGCAGGGTCACGCGCCGGTGCACCCGCCGGGTCCCGCGGCGGATCACGTCGTCGGCCGGCCCCAGCCGCATCCCGTCGGCCTCGGGGCCGAAGGTGGAGCACAGGATGCGGTCGCCCGACGGGTCCAGGCGCGCCATGGCACCGACGTAGCTGTAGCGCGCATGGATGGCCTGCAGCCGCGGGATGTCGGCGCCGTCGCAGTGCGCGGCACTGCCGATGTCCCGGCTGCCGCGCGCCATGGCCTCGTCGATCTGCGCGCCGATGCTCTCGGCGCCGCCGAGCACGCCGGCGGCGAGGTCGGCCGCGCGCCGCTCCGCGCGTTCCAGGCCCTGCTGCGATGCCAGCCAGGCTGCGCCCCACAGGCAGGCCACGAACAGGACGAGGCAGGCCATGAACAGCGGCGCGGGCGCGGCCTGCCGCAGGCGCGACCACGCCGCCGCGAGCCTGCGCGAGGCGGTGGGCCGGGCAGGCCGCCGCCCGTCAGGCATCGGGATCGAGGCCGGCGGCCTGGCGCGGTGGGACGAGGGGGTACAGGATCATGGAGAGGCCGCCGTCGCGCCTGCAGGCAGGGTCGCCGGGCAGGGGCGGCATCGGCGAGCGGTTCGGTGACCGAAAGGGTTGTTCGCTCGCAGGCGCAGCGGGTTCATCCTGGGACTCGGTTCGAGAAGAAGACCTGCCACGCACGGAGCGCCCGGCCATGGCGATGGCTGGGCGCGCTGGCGTGGCCTGTCGGGCAAAACGGCACGGCCGCCGGGCCGCCCGTCTCTTTCTTGCGCGGATGGGTCGTTGTTAGAACTCGCCTTTCAGGCCGATGCGCACACCGAGCGAACCGTTGCCGCCGGCCACACCGGCGGAGATGGCCAAGGGAATGTCGGTGGTCAGACGGTGCATGAGGCTGGCGCCGATCGCGGCCTCGCCCTTGTAGCTCGCCGCCTGGGTCGCCCAGCTGGTCTTGCCCGGTGCCGAGGGCATCGGCGCATCGGCGCTGGCCATGGCCGCGGCCACGCCCCGGGCCGCGAACTTGCGCGCCTCGCCGAGCGTCGCGGCGTTGAGCTGCTGCGCCTGCTCCAGGTTCACCGCGTCCGTGGGCAGCACGCCCGGCGCCACGTTGGCGATGTTGCGCGTGAAGCCCGTCGCGGCATTGCCCACCGACACCGTGTTGTCTCGCGTCGCGACCGAGCCCTGGCCCAGGGCCACCGAATTGGCGCCGCTGGCCAGCGTGTTGGCGCCCAGTGCCACCGAGTCGTTGCCCGCGGCGATGGCGTTGTTGCCCACGGCGGTGGTCGGGTCCGCCAGCGCCCGCGCGCCGGCGCCGATCGCCACCGAGCCGGCGAAGCTGGCCTGCGCGCCGTTGCCGATCGCCGTCGTGTCGTCGCCGTTGGCGACCGCGTTCGGGCCGAGCACGGTCGCGCCCGTGCCGGTGGCCTTGCTGCCGGTGCCGCAGGTCACGTTGCCGTTGCTGAAGCTGCACAGGCCGTTGTCGAAGGCCCGGTTCATGACCTCCTGCAGCGCGCTGACCTGCTGGCTCGTGAAGCCGTTGGCCGTCACCACGGCGGCCTGCTGCGCCTGCTGCACCTGGCCGAAGTTGGCCGCGTCGGTCGCGCCGACGCCGGCGCGCACGTTGGTGATGGTCGAGCCCGCGCCGCCGTTGGCGTTGAGCTGGAGCTGGGTTCCACCGGCAGCGTACTGGGCCGAGTTCTGGCCCAGGCGCTGCGCATCGTTGGCGGTGGCCTGGGCCGCGTCGGCCGAGACCTGGGCGGTCTGGGCGGCGCCGAGCGCGGTATTGGCCGTGCCTTGCGCCGCAGCAGCCGCGCTCACGCCGGTGTTGGCCGTGGTCTGTGCGGCGTTGGCGGCTCCCAGCGCGGTGTTGGCCGTGCCCTGCGCCGTGGCGGCCGCGCCCACGGCGTTGTTGGCCGTGGTCTGCGCGGCACCGGCTGCGCCCAGTGCGGTGTTGGCCGTGCCTTGCGCCGCGGCGGCCGCGCTCACGCCGTTGTTGGCCGTGGTCTGCGCGACAGCGGCTGCGCCCAGCGCATTGTTGGCGGTGTTCTGCGCCGTGTTGCCCACGCCCAGGGCCGTGTTGGCGACGGTGTTGGCGGCGTTGGCGCTTTGCTGGGCGCCGTTGGCGGCAAAGTTGGCGGCGCCGGCCAGGTTGAGCGCGCCATTGGCCGTGTCCTGTGCCGCGTAGGCGGTGTTCTGGGCCGCCTGGGCGGCGCCCGCGGCGGTGTTGGCAGCGTCGTGCGCGGCGCCGGCGGCGGTGGAAGCCAGGTCCGCGGCATTCTGGGCATTGTTGGCGGTGTTGTTCGCCGAATTGGCCACACCCAGCGCGAGGCCGGCCAGGTTGCTCGCATTGCTGGCGGCGTTCTGGGCGAGGCCTGCGGCAGTGCTGGCCGCGCCCGCCTGGCTCAGTGCACTGTTGGCCGTGCCCTGCGCCGCGCTCGCGGTGTTCTGGGCCGTGGTGGCGGCCGACGAAGCCGCATTGGCCGTGCTCTGCGCGGCGCCCGCGGCAGCCGCCGCGGCATCCGCAGTCCCCTGCGCGTTGCCCGCCGCATTCATCGCGTTGTTCCCGACGCCCAGCGCGGTACTGGCCACGCTGGCGGCGGCGTTGGCGCTCTGCTGTGCGCCGTTGGAAGCCACGTTGGCCGCTTGCGCGATGGCCGATGCGTAGTCGGCGGTCCCTTGCGCCGTCTGGATCGCCGTCTCGGCAGCGGCCCGGATGTCGAAGACCTGTCCGCCATTGATGGCCTCCGTGCTGCCCTGCGCAATGGCGCCGGCGCCCACATTGACGACGGCCGGCTGGGCCAGGGCACCGCCCATGGCGGTGGCGACGACGGTGGCGACGAGGGTGCGGACAAGAAGCGGCCGGTGCGACCGCGAAGGAAGAAGGTGAGAGGGCAAGGTTGGCTCCGTACTTGTTGTAGCGGGGAGCGCTTTGCCATCGTGGGTGCGCCCCCCAGGCACCGGGGGGTGCTCGAAATGAATGTACATCTCGATACATATGTGACGGACGGGCTAACTGGGCAATCCAGTGAACCGGTTCACATTCAGGACACGTTTTCGGGTTGGCGGGCGGGCGGACGCATACGGCCCGATGCGTCAGCGCCGGTGCAAGGCACGGGAGAGCGGCCCGGCGCCGCCCCACGATGACACCGACCTACTTGGTCAGGATCAGCTTGCCGAGCTTGGTGGCCTGCAGCGTGTACACGAAGCCGTTGTGCGCGATCTGGACGGTCTTGTGGCCCCGCAGCAGCGCGTGGCTGTCCAGGCTGGACACGACCAGCGCCGCATCGTCGAAGCGCGGCGCTTCGGGCGCCGCCGGTGCATGCGCCTGCACGTCCGCGACCGGCGCGACGAGCGAAGAAGCCGTGATGCGGCGGCGCACGCGCAGGGTCGGGGTGCTGTGATGGGACAGGGCGGTCTGCATGGGGATCGATCCTTCGTTGATCATCAATCGGAGGCTGGTCCTTCGGCCGCCCTTCGAGGAAAGCGAGGCACCGGATCCAGCAGCATGGCCCCAGTATAGCCATAAATACGATTGATTCTCATTTGAATCCATCCGCCCCGGCCTCGCCAGCCGCGCATCCCGATCCCTCAGTCTCGCCCGGGGCGCCAGCGCAGCTGGCACTTGTCGCCGCTCGCGCGGCGCTCGATCGTGACCGCGCTCAGCAGGGGGAGCGTGGGCTGCAGATGACGCCGGATGAAGTTGCAGAGGTTTTCCAGCGTCGCCGGCCCCAGGTCGGGGATCTCGTCGAGGAAGCGATGGTCGAGCAGCTCGCGCACGCGCGCCACTTCCTGGCGCACCAGGCCCAGATCCGCCAGCATGCCCGTGGCCGCATCCGGCACCCCGGTGATCGTGATCTCGGCTTCGTAGGTGTGGCCGTGGATGCGCCGGCTGCCCTCGGTTTCCACGACCCGGTGCAGCGTGTGGGCGGCATCGAAGAAGAAGCGCTGCGACAGCTCGCAGAGGGTGTCGTCGAAGGGAGAAGCGGTGTTCATCGGATGTCCAGCACCTTGTGCGTCTGCACCGACAGCCGCCATTCGGGATGGGCCTGGCAATACGCGATCGCCGCCCGCGTGTTCTGGCGCTGGAGGGGCCCGTCCATGGGCTGGAGCAGCCGGTGGTCGAAATCGAGGTCCGCCACCGCCGCGACGTCGCCGGGCAGCAGGCCGGGCTGCGGATAGACCAGCTTGAGTTCGTGGCCCTGGCGCTGCACCCAGCCGGCGCCGGCCTTCGGGCTCACGCAGATCCAGTCCAGGCCCGGCGGCGCGGCGACGGTCCCGTTGGTCTCGACCGCAATCTCGAAGCGATGGGCGTGCAGCGCGTCGATCAAGGCGGCGTCCACCTGCAGCAGCGGCTCGCCGCCGGTCAGGACCACATACCGGTGCTCCTGCCCGGTCGGCCACTGGGCCATGATCCGGTCGGCCAGGGCCGCGGCCCGGGCGAACTTCCCGCCCAGGGTTCCGTCCGTGCCCGCGAAATCGGTGTCGCAGAACCGGCAGGTCGCGCTGGCGCGGTCTTCCTCACGGCCGGTCCACAGATTGCACCCTGCAAAGCGGCAGAAGACCGCGGGCCGTCCGGCCCGCAATCCCTCGCCTTGCAAGGTGTAGAAGATTTCTTTGACGCTGTATGTCATGGCGCCGGGTGCGGATCGCACCTGCCCTGTTCGAGTCCCTGATGCGCGGATCCTACGGCAGGGTCCGCCGGCCTGGAAATCCCGTGCGCGCGACCGCCGTCGAAGCACACGGCACAATGGCCTGATGACAGTGATAAGTGAATTGAGTGACGATGACTTGGCGCTTCACGCGCAGGAATGGCGCCAGAGAGCCCTGAGAGGTGAAAAGACAGCCCGCGGGGTGGCCCACACCCTGGAGACCGAGCTGCGCCAGCGCAGCGGCGTCACGCTCGCCAGCGCCGAGACGCTGGACACGCGGCCCGCCACGGTGCGCCAGCAGACGCGACCCTGGTGGAAGTTCTGGTAGCCGCGGCCGATCGGCTTCGGTGATCCACCACGAACCTCCAACAGCTCACTCGTCCTCTACCGCCGCGCCGGGCATGCTGCCCGCGACGCTGACCATGGCGGCCGCCGCGGCCTCCCGGTCGGGGAACGTGGCAGCGCTCTTCGCCACCACCTTGCCCTCGGCATCCTTCAGCCCCCAGCTGAACTGTCCGGGGGCATCTTCTGCAACAAAAAACTCCAATTGATCACTCCGTAGATCCATGTGCCCACGCGCTGCGGGCACCGCTTCTCAATAACAGGCGGCCCGGTGCTTCCAGGCGCGCCCTCCCTTGCTTGCAATGCGTCGGCGTCCTGCGTGCCATGCGCCGAAAAGGCTGGGAACGCACGCGCTTGCCGAGCAGGCAGATTCGAACCCGGGGCGCCGGCCGGGGCCGTCAGCATTCGCCTGATGCCACTGCCCGCTGAAACCGGTTCCGTCCGAGTCGTCCTCTACGCATGAGCGCCTGCTTTGGATGCAGTGTGCAGGGACTTATCGATTCCGGACACTCAAAAAAGCGTAACTGTCTGCAGCAGGAACGCGGCAACCGCGTGCGGCAGAATGCGACCGATGGCAGCGGCCGCGCCCTTGCCGCCCTGCCACGCTTCGCCCTCGCCCTCGCCCGATGAAAACCTTCGCCCTCGTCCTGTCGTCCCTGCTGTCGCTGTATGGCTGCGCCATGCCGGCGCCCACGGGCGTGACGCGCCTCGGCGACGGCGTGCTGCAGGCGCGCAGCGCGCAGGAGGCCGAGCGCTTCTGCCGCACCACCGGCGACCCGATCCGCCTGCTCGACCTCCCCGGCGCACCGCCGGAGGCGGTTCGCTTCCGATGCGACTGAGCCGCCCCCGGCGAACAGGCTGCGCGATGCACCCCACGCCATCCTGCCGATGAAGGGCCTGCTGTTCGCGCTGGCGGGGCAGTTCTGCATCCTCGGGATGGTGGTGAGCGCGGCGCGCCCGCAGTGGTTTCGCATCCACGGCGTCGTGCCCTCGCGCTGGAAGATCGGCGGCGCCTGGTTCGCGCTGGCGCTGGTCTGCGCCGTCGGCGCCCTGGCCAGCGGCTTCGAGCCGGAGCGGGCCCCGACCGAGTGGGTGGAGACCACCACCGTCGAGCCCGCCGTCATGGACATCGCGGTGCCGGTGCCGGTCGAGGTCGAGGCACCGGGCCTCCAGGACGCGAGCCGCCCGGCCCTGCCCGACCCCGCGCTGCGGCCGCCGGTCCGGCGCTGAGCGCGGGATGCGCTCGCGTCGCGCATGCGCGATGGCTTTGCGCTGACAGAGCGCACGTCCACGGTCCGCGAAGCTTGCGCCCATGACCACCTTTCTCGCCACCGTCCTCGCCTCGCTCGCCGCGGCGGCCATCTTCACGCTGGCGATCCCCGCCGACGCGGCGACCGCGGACTGGGAGCTGCCCTTCACTGCCGCGCGCTGAGGGCGCCCGGGTGTAGGCAGCGGACCACGCGATCGGCTTGCCTTCTCCCGCAGGGTGCGCGAGCGACCAGGCCCTACGCTGATTCCTCACTCAAACAAGTTCGGAGAAATTCATGAAGAGCATCATCCTTTGGCTGTGCGGCGTGCCCGTGGTGGCGATCATTGCGCTGAAGATTTTTGGAATTCTCTGACCCCGTTTGCATCCAACGGCTGGATCCTCCTCGCGGCGCCCGAAAGGCGCCGTTCCACAGCGCCCTTCGGGGCGCTTTTTTTGCGCCCGGCTAGCCGGGACGACGGCCGCCGGTCTGCTCGTACACCAGCACCGCGGCCGCCAGGTCCTCGAGCGCCGTGCCCACCGACTTGAAGACCGTGCGGCCCCCACCCTCGCCGCGCCCCGGCACCGTGCCGCGCGCCAGGTCGGCCAGCGTGCCCGCGACGTCGGCGGCGGCGAACACGCCGCGCGCCATCGGCCCCAGCAGTTCGCCGCTCTTCTGCAGCGCTTCGGGCGTGTCGACATAGAGCCGCGCGCCGCCGCCGAAGCAGGCGTCGTCGGCCTCGCGCATGGCCGGCGTGAAGCTGCCGATCAGGTCGAGATGGGCATGGGGCGCCAGCCAGGCGCCCTGCACCACCGGTGCCGTGGCCAGCGTGGCGCAGCTCACGATGTCCGCCTGCGCCACGGCCGTCGGCAGGTCGGCCGCGGCCTCGGCGGCGATGCCTTGCGCACGCAGCCGTTCGACCAGCGCGTCCGCCTGCGCAGCGTTGCGCGCCCAGACCCTCACCGTCTCCAGCGGCCGCACGGCACGGTAGGCCGCGGGCAGCAGTTCGGCCACGCGGCCGGCGCCGACCACCAGCAGCGAACGGGCGTCGGCCGGTGCCAGGTAGGAGGCCGCCAGCGCCGAGGCGGCCGCGGTGCGGCGCGAAGTGATCTCGTCGCCGTCGATCTGCGCCAGCGGCGCGCCGGTCTGCGCGTCGTAGAGCACGTAGGTCGAGTGCAGGCCCGGCAGCCCGCGCGCCGCGTTGCCGGGGAAGATGGCGACGGTCTTGATGCCCAGGTAGGCGCCGGCCTGCCAGGCCGGCATGATCAGCACCGTGCCCCCGCTGCCGCCCTCGGCCGCGGGCAGCGCGTGCACATGGCGCGGCGGCACCTCGCAGCCCGCGGCGAACAGGCTGGCGAGCGCCGGCACCAGCCGCTCGAAGGGCAGGGCCTCGCGCGTGGCGGCGGCATCGATGAAACGCATGGGGGATCTCCCGGCTTCGTTGCGGAGGGACGGTCGCGCGTCAGCGCTCGGGCGGCATCGCGTCGCGCAGCGCGATCACGTCGGCATGCAGCGACTCGGCCCAGCGGCGCCGGTCGCGCCCGGTCGACGACTGCGGCGCACCGAAACGCACGACGGCCCGCAGCGGCGGCGCCCTGAGCGTGTTCCACAGCGAGGCCGCGAGGCTGTCGTCGTCGATGTAGCGCGGGGCCTGGCTGAGGGCGCCGGTGGCGTCGTCGACGAAGCGCAGCGCGGCCGGCTGCACCGGCGCGCCCGAGACGATGGCCGCCTGCAACAGGTTGGCATGGAAGGGCAGCACGCCGCGGCCGTCGCTGGTCGTGCCTTCGGGGAAGACCGCGATCAGGTCGCCGTCGCGCAGCGCCTCGGTCATGTGGTGCACCACGCGCAGCGCGTCGCGGCGGTTCTCGCGCTCGATGTAGAGCGTGCCCGCGCCGGTGGCCAGCCGGCCGATCAGCGGCCAGCGGTGCACGCCGGCCTTGGACACGAAGCGCACATGGCGCGCCGCATGGATGGTCACGATGTCCAGCCACGACAGGTGGTTGCAGACCAGCAGCAGCGGCCCGTGCGCCGGCACCGTGCCCTCGACCACCAGCCGCACGCCCATGAGTTCGAGCATGCGCGCGGCCCATTGCTGCACCCGCAGGTTGCGCTGGTCGGGCGTGAGCTTCGGGAACACGAAACGGATGGTCCACCAGCCGCCCAGCGCATGCCCGATGGCGCGCAGCAGTTTCCAGCAGGCGGTGAGCGATCGCATGGCGGCCTCAGGTCGAATGCACGATCCGGCCGCCGACCAGCGTGAAACGGGCCTGCCCGCGAATCGCATAGCCGGCGAAGGGCGTGTGCTTGCCCTGGCTGCGCAGCGCGTCGGCCTGCACCTGCCACTCCACCGCGGGGTCGATCACGCAGAGGTCGGCCGGGCCGCCCGCTGCGAGTCGGCCGATGCCGGGCGCGCCGATGCGCTGCGCCGGCGCGGCGCTCACCACCTCGAGCGCGCGCATCAGGCCCGCGCCGCTCTGCTCGCCCCATTGCAGCGCCAGCGGCAACAGCAGTTCGAGGCCGGTGGCACCCGGCTCGCTTTCGGCGAAGGGCAGGGTCTTGGCATCGGCCTCGACCGGCGTGTGGTCGGACACCAGCGCGTCGATGGTGCCGTCGGCCAGCCCGGCCGAGAGCGCATCGCGGTCGCGCTGCTGGCGCAGCGGCGGGTTCAAGCGCGCGCGGCTGTCGAAGTAGCCGATGTCGTTCTCGGTCAGGTGCAGCGAGTTGATGCTGACGTCGCAGCTCAGCGGCAGGCCCTCGGCCTTGGCCGCGCGCACCAGCGCCACGCCGGCCGCGCTCGACAGCCGGCACAGGTGCACGCGCGCGCCGCTGCTCTTCATGAGCTCGAAGATGGTGAACAGCGCGATGGTCTCGGCCGCCACCGGCACGCCCGACAGGCCCAGCCGCGTGGCCAGCGCGCCGCTGGCCGCCACGCCCTTGCCCAGGTCGCGGTCCTGCGGCCGCAGCCACACGGTGTAGCCGAAGGTCGCGGCATAGGACAGCGCGCGCTGCAGCACCTGGGTGCTGGCCAGCGGCACGTCGGCCTGGCTGAAGCCGACACAGCCGGCCTCGGTCAGCGCCACCATCTCGGTCAGCACCTCGCCGGCCAGGCCGCGCGTGACCGCGCCCAGCGGGAACAGCCGCGCGCGCCGCAGCTTCTCGGCACGGAAGGTGAGCATCTCGACCAGGCCGGGCTCGTCGAGCACCGGGTCGGTGTCGGGCGGGCAGACCAGGCTGGTCACACCGCCGGCCACGGCCGCCGCCATCTCGCTGTCGAGCATGCCCTCGTGCTCGTAGCCGGGCTCGCGCAGGCGCGCGGCCAGGTCGACCAGGCCGGGGGCGACGATGCAGCCCGAGGCGTCGAGCGTGCGCTCGGCGCGGAAGCCGGCGGGCGTGGCGCCGAGGGCGAGGATCCTGCCATCGGCGATGGCGACATCGGCCACCTGGTCGAGTCCGGAGGCCGGATCGACGACACGGCCATGGGTGATCAGGATGTTCATGGCGTCGTCTTGAAATCGGAAGCGGACCGCCGGACGCAGAGGACGCGAAGATTCCGCAGAAGAAAGCCCAAGGGGAAATTTCTTTCTTTGACTTCTTTCGCGTCCTCCGCGTCCGGAACTTCTTTTCCTCATGACTCGTTCCCCGCCACGATGCTCATCACGGCCATCCGCACCGCGATCCCGAAGGTGACCTGCGGCAGGATCACGCTCTGCCGGCCGTCGACCACGGCCGAGTCGATCTCGACGCCGCGGTTGATCGGGCCCGGGTGCATCACGATGCAGTCGGGCTTGGCCAGCTGCAGCTTCTCGGGCGTGAGGCCGTAGGTCTTGAAGAACTCCTGGCTCGAGGGCAGCAGCGCGCCGCTCATGCGCTCGTTCTGCAGCCGCAGCATGATGACCACGTCGCAGTCCTTGATGCCTTCTTCGAGCGTGTGGCACACGCGCACGCCCATGCCGGCCATGTCGGCGGGCACCAGCGTCTTGGGACCGACCACGCGCACTTCGGCGCAACCGAGCGTCGTCAATGCATGGATGTCGGAGCGCGCCACGCGCGAGTGCAGCACGTCGCCCACGATCGCGACCGTGAGGTTGGCGAAGTCCTTCTTGTAGTGGCGGATCGTGAACATGTCGAGCAGCCCCTGCGTCGGGTGCGCGTGGCGGCCGTCGCCGGCGTTCACCACGTGCACGTGCGGCGCCACATGCTGCGCGATCAGGTAGGGCGCGCCCGACTCGCTGTGGCGCAC
>Ga0182008_10000104_pt1 | contig 65446 bp, 56 predicted proteins | sample Sormic07211129_1_FD_120482 | JGI IMG/M metagenome (GOLD analysis project Ga0182008, IMG submission 120482) | Rhizosphere microbial communities from Sorghum bicolor, Mead, Nebraska, USA - 072115-129_1 metaG | ecosystem: Host-associated > Plants > Roots > Rhizosphere | place: USA: Nebraska...
AATGTCTGTTTTAAATGCGGTCAGAAACAAAATAATACACCGAATTTATAGTTGTGTGATGAATGAAAGAAAGTATGAGAAAAATTATAAAAAAACATTGCTTTATCCATAGAAATCTCTCGAAACAAAGGAACAAAAATATTTTTATTCTACCTCATTTAATTTGAAATATTTAACGCACATAGGCAGCGGCTGCAATACTGAGCTTTTTTACACTATATTTTTGAAGTTCAGTTGCACAGGATTCCAAAGTAGCGCCGGTTGTGACCACATCGTCTACAAGCAGGATATGTTTGCCCTGCAGGGCATCCTTGTCCACCACCTTAAAGGTATGTTGTAAGTTTTGAAACCTGGTATACCGGTCTTTTTTCGTCTGGCTTTGCGTCGCTGTTTTCCGGATTAAGGTTTTGTTGTGGATCTGTATGCCAAGTATTTCTGCAATACCCTCTGCAAGAAACTGGCTTTGGTTGTAACCTCTTGTCCTCATTTTACGGGGATGTAAGGGCACTGGGATGATCAAATCAATATCCTGATAATGTTCTGTATTTAATAAATGTTCAGCTATCTTTCTTCCTAAGAACAGGCCTATTTCAGTTTGCTGTCTGTACTTTAGGTTGTGTATCATCTTTTGTGTCTTGCCTCCCTTGTTGAAATAAAGAAGGGCTGTAGCGCCATGTATCGGTACCTTTCCCCAGAATTGCCTGGCCAGTGGGTTATCAACAAAAAGATGAAAATCCGTATAGGGAAGGTCGCGTGCGCATTTTAGACAAATTACCCGTTCCGCTTTAAGCAAAGGCTCGCCGCAAGCATTACATAGCCTTGGAAAAAGCAGGCCCGCCAGATCATAAAATAAATTGAACATTGACCACATATGGCCAATGTAGATTTCTTTCCGGGAAGACTAACTATTCAAACGGAATTTATTTTGCCTGATCTTTAACTGCCAGCTGACCGCAAGCCGCATCGATATCTTTCCCACGGCTGCGTCTGATATTGGTATTGATACCCTGGCTTTTCAGATAATTTGAAAAGGCATCAATTTTATCCCCTTCGGCATTGATAAAATCGGCAAACTGAATGGGATTGTATTCAATCAGATTAACTTTACAAGGCACATGTTTGCAAAACTTGGCCAGATCCATGGCGTCTTCAATCTCATCATTGAAATTGTTGAAAACAATATATTCGTAAGTAATCGGGTTTTTGGTCTTGGAAAAATAATACTTTAAGGCCTCTTCCAGTGCCTTTAACGAGTTTTGCTCATTAATCGGCATGATCTCGTTGCGCTTTTTATCGTTCGCGGCATGAAGTGAAAGTGCAAGATTGAATTTAACACCATCATCACCTAGTTTTTTAATCATTTTGGCGATGCCGGCAGTAGAAACGGTAATCCGTTTATAAGACATGTTCAGGCCGTCAGGTGCGGTGATCCTCTCTATGGACTTTAACACATTCGCGTAATTCAGCAGGGGTTCTCCCATACCCATATATACGATATTGGTTAAAGGGGCATTGTAGTGTTGTTTGGCCTGCTGGTCAATAAGGACCACCTGATCATAGATCTCATCTGCATTCAGGTTTCTTTTGCGGTCCATATAGCCCGTTGCACAGAATTTACAAGTCAGACTGCAGCCTACCTGTGAACTTACACAAGCGGTCATTCGCTCTTCCATAGGAATCAGAACACCTTCCACAATATTTCCATCATAAAGTTTAAAGGTGTTTTTTATCGTATGATCGTTGCTGAACTGGGAGTTGTTCACTTCTACTACATTAATCTCAAAGTTCTCATCCAGTTTTTTACGCAAGTCTTTGGATAAGTTGCTCATCTGTTCAAAAGTGCGGGCAGATTTTTCCCATAACCACTGATACACCTGTTTGGCGCGGTAAGAAGGTTCCTGAATGGAAATAAAATGCTGCTGTAACTGATTCAGGTCTAGCGCACGAATGTCTGTTTTTTTAGTGATAGCCATTTGGCTGCAAAGTTACCTAAAAAAACGTGATTATTTGTCATAAGGACTTACTAATCAATTCACCTAGTTAACGCTTTGGGCTTCTGGTCTTAGCAGCTGGTGCACCTGGTCTTCCTTTAGATGGTCTTACTGGTCTTTTGCTGGGACCATTAGATTTATGCCAGTCGGTTACTCCTGCGGCGTTTGTTGTTCTTTTAGAAGAAGAAGCATTTCTGCCCTCTGTCTTCGGTTTTCCTGCGCGGGAGGAGGCTGCCGGCTTTGGCCTTGAAGAGGTTGTACGTTTGGTTACCGGAGCTTCGGGTGCTTCAGCTCCTTTTTTAGTAATTCTCTTAGGTGCAGCTGATTTTTCAGAGCTGGATTTGGCCACCATTTTATAGATCCCATCCTGCTCTTCAGGCGTAAGCTCCCTCCACTCTCCTAAAGGCAAGCCTTTCAGGCTTATGTTCATAATCCTTACCCGCTCCAGTTTGGTGACTTCGTAGCCAAAATATTCGCACATCCGTCTGATCTGTCTGTTTAAGCCCTGGATTAAAACAATCTTGAAGACTTGGGGAGCCTCTTTGGTTACTTTACATTTTTTGGTCATCACACCCAGTACAGGAACGCCTTTAGACATACCTTCTATAAAACGATCGGTAATTGGTTTATTGACCGTAACAATGTATTCCTTTTCGTGGTTGTTGCCCGCTCTTAATATCTTATTGACTAGGTCGCCATTATTGGTGAGGAAAATTAAGCCCTGGGAATCTTTATCCAACCGGCCAATCGGAAAAACACGTTCACTATGATTTACATAGTCTACTATATTGCTTTTAACACCAGCTTCTGTTGTACTGGTAATGCCGGTAGGTTTGTTAAAAGCCAGTAAAATGGAGTTTTCTGCAGCTTTAGGCTCTATCGTCTGGCCGTTAACAACAACAACGTCTCCAAAAAACACTTTATCGCCAACCTTGGCCTTTCTGCCGTTAATATATACATTGCCCTGTTCTATATATCTGTCTGCCGCCCGTCTGGAGCACAAACCGCTTTCACTAATGTATTTATTTAATCTTGTAGTAGAATCTGACATGGGGAAGGGTTTAAATTGATTTCCTTTTGCAAAGGAATCAATTTAAACCCATATATACTATCAAAATGTTTTTATAATAGGATTTTAGAAGGTGTTTTCATCGGCGCTTGGACCATAACTTCCCGGAATTGGAACGTTCAAAAGGCGGAGATAAACCCCTAATTGGGCCCTGTGGTGCACAATTTGGTTCAGTGACATCCGGATCACCGCATATTTAGGCGACACATCATAAATCTGGTCAGCATTTCTGAGTGTCCATTTCTCTTCTAGTTTGATTTCATTTTCGGGCACAAGCTGAGCTCTGGATTTAGCCAGGCTTTTTTCAAGAAGGGAAAGCAGTTCCTGAGGTGTATTCACATCGTCAACCTGGTAAGGCATATTTGAAAAGTCCAGTTCATCTGTGCTCAATACCAATCCAATCCAGCTGTGCAGATCTGCCAGGTGTGTAGCAAGAGTTTTAATGTTCATGCTTTTTTCATGTGGTTTCCAGCCAAATTTATCTTCCGGGATTCTTTCCAGCATTTTTCTTGAGGTTACGGCTTCCTGGTCCAGTTCTTCCAGGTACATTTTTATCAGTTCCATAATTTTATTTTGTTTTATAGCACAAAGTAAATAAACGGCACTGACAGCCCTATGGCAGCGTGTTTTTTTTGAGGAAAACAATTAACTTTGCGCCGTCTATATTTACAGACTCCTCAGATTGAAAAAAGTTCTTAAAATTACAGGCATAAGCCTGATCACGATCGTATTGCTTGCGTTTGTAACGCCTTACCTGTTACCTGATACCATTTCTAAGGAAGCGCAGAAATGGGTGAATAAAAATATACAAGGGGAAGTGAAATTTGGGCATAGCAGCCTTTCTTTTTTTAAGCATTTTCCTTCCTTAACCTTAAGCTTAAATGATTTTACTTTGAAAGGTGCCGCACCTTTTCAAAAAGACACACTTTTGTATGCAAAAGAATTATCATTCCGGGTAAATCTGAGTTCTCTGTTATCTAGCGAGATCAAGATTGACCAGATTTTTTTAGACCATGCAGATATTCATGTAAAAGTGGATGAAAAGGGAAATGCGAATTACAATGTCTTTAAAAGTAAAACTGATACTTCTGCTAAAGTTCAGGACACCAGTTCTACGGCGGTAAAAATTGAAGGGATATTTATCAATAAAAGTAACCTGATTTATGATGATCTGTCTGTTCCGATGATGGTAAAGGCTACAGGCCTGAACTATTCGGGAAAAGGAGACTTAAGCAAGGCGATCTTTGACCTGCAAAGTAATGCTGTCATTGATACCCTGGACCTTTACTACGATCGGCAACCTTATCTGGTTCATAAAAAGATCAACGCTAAACTGCTGACGAAGATCAATACGAATTCCCTTGACCTGATCTTTAATGAAAATGATCTGAAGATTAATTCATTGCCGATCCAGTTTGTGGGCCGTTTTTCTTTTTTAAAGGATGGTTATGATATTAACTTTAAGACAGTAGCTAAGGAAACAGATTTACACAATATTTTTACTGCCCTTCCGCCAGCTATTGCTGAGCGCATGGAAAAAACCAGTATTAAAGGTTATGCAGAAATTAATGCTTCCCTGATCGGGAAATACCTGGCCAAAAGCAAAACCATGCCTGCCCTTGCTTTTAATATGAAAATACGTGATGGGGAAATCAACAATCCGAAAGCGCCGTTGCCGATTCGCAACCTGTTTTTGAATCTCCAGACACGTCTGCCAAGTTTAAACCCAGACAGTTTATATATCAATATGGATAGTCTTTACTTTACTATGGGGAAAGACCATGTGAATGCGGTGGTGAAGCTTAATGGTTTAAAAGATCCTGAAGTTCATATTAAAACCAGGGCTTCCATTGATTTGGAAAAGTGGGCCAAGGTTTTTCATCTGGAGCATTTAAAGGGACGCTTGGCTTTGGATCTTAAAGCAGATGGTCAATACACTAAAAAAGTGGTCAGAAGCGGAATCAGACAGATAGATACAGTTATTGCAACGATTCCCAGGTTTGAGCTGAAATCTTCTTTAACCGGAGGCTATTTTAAATATGCTTCCTTGCCGGTAGCTGTTGATCATATTAATTTCAACCTTAGCGGAGAAAACAAGGATGGACAATATAGAAGTACCTGGTTTGATGTCAGTCAAATTCATATCCAGGCACTGGATAATTATATTCGTGGCTCTGCAAATTTCCGGACTGCGGATAACATCATCATAAATTCAGACTTACAATCTGTGTTTAATTTTGCAGAACTGAAAAGTTTTTATCCGGTAAAGGATCTTGATTTAAGCGGTGTGCTGAATCTGGATGTAAAAACAAAAGGAAGCTATAATAAACGTAAGAGACTATTTCCGGTCACACAGGCTACAATTCATTTGAGTAACGGACGGATAAAGACGAAGAACTTTGATCAGGCTTTAGAACAGATTGTTGTCGATGCCTCACTGGTTAATCAGGATGGCACCCTGAAAGGTACCCGCTTAAATATTAAGCCTGTTTCCTTCCAGTTGGGTACGCAGCCCTTTTTATTAAAAGCGGATGTGAAGAATTTTGACAATGTAGCGTATAACGTTCAATCGAAAGGGACTATAGATATAGGTAAAATCTATAAGCTTTTTGCATTGAAAGGTTATGGGGTAAAGGGAACTGTTTTTACCAATGTATCTCTTCAGGGTTTGCAAAGTGATGCGATGGCCGGCCGGTATGCAAAACTCAGTAATAAAGGGAGGGTTGTTGTTCATGATCTGGCCCTCCAGTCTGATCTTTTTCCAAAGTCTTTCCTGATTAAGAATGGGGTATTCTCTTTCTTTCAGGATAAAATGAAATTTGAACAATTCAATGCGACTTACGGTGCATCAGATTTTAAACTGGATGGGGAGCTTGGAAATGTAGTTAATTATGCGCTGAGTAAAACGGCTAAGCTGACCGGACAGTTCAATTTACAAAGTAAACATCTGTTTGCAGATGAATTTATGGTATACAACGAGGGGCCTGCGACAACAGCACCATCTTCTGGTTCCGGGGTGATCCTGATCCCTGATAATTTAAATGTTTCTTTAACGGCAAGTGCCGATGCGGTACATTATAAAGGTATGCTGATTAAGAACGCCAAGGGGAGCCTTGGCTTAAATGCTGGCGTGATGACTTTAAGCCAGACAGGTTTTAATATCATTGATGCACCCGTAACTATGGATGCGACTTACAAAAGTTTAACGCCTAAATCTGCCCTTTTCGATTACCATATCCTGGCCAAAGAATTTGATATTGCCAGGGCTTATAAAGAAATCAAAATGTTTAGAGAGCTGGCGAGTTCAGCAGGCAAGGCTAAAGGGATTGTTGGCCTGGACTATCAATTGTCTGGTCAATTGAACCAGGATATGGCACCGGTTTACCCCTCTTTAAAGGGAGGAGGGACCTTGTCTCTTAAAAAGATCAGTCTAAGTGGATTTAAATTTATGAATGCAGTGAGTAAAGCTACAAAAAGAGACAGTTTAAGCAATCCTGACCTTTCGGAAGTCAATATAAAAAGTACGATCAGTAAGAATATCATTACCATTGAACGGTTTAAAATGCGTGTCGCCGGATTCAGACCACGGTTTGAAGGACAGGTGAGTTTTGACGGTCGGCTTAATATGAGTGGAAGGCTTGGACTTCCTCCTTTTGGTCTGATTGGAATTCCATTGAGTATTACTGGTACCCAGGAAAAACCGAAGGTGAGCTTAAAGAGAAATAAAGAAGGTAAGCTGGAAGAAACAGAGGAATAACCAGGTTAAGGCAGGAGGTGTATGACTCTGCTTTTACAAGATGAAAAGTCTATATCCAATCCGCATTTTATCGTGAAAACGCGGACTAGATGCGGACTACATGCGGAGTATATGCGGATTCATCTGCTTGTTGCCTCTTTTATTCCTGGTTTCATTAATAATTGACAGGTAGTTTTTTCATATAATCTGCAACAGACATGTGATCTTGTTTGTGAAAGGGCAATTCCAGGCATCTGACCCGCCCAATTCTGGAAACCCTGAAATCACGGTATTCTGCACGCAGATGGCACCAGGCGATCAGGTGCCAGTTAAAGGCATAAAAAATAAGGCCTATGGATTCTACAACCCTCAAACTGCTTTCGTTATTGTTGTTAATGTAATCCAGTTCAATTTGTGTTTTGGAGGAAATGACATGCTGAAGAACCGATAAATGCTGGAATTCATTTTTTATATAATCAGGCAGTTGTAATTTTATGTTTTCGTTTAAGAACTCCAGTTTTTCCTTCTGCTGGCTTCTCAATACAGCCTTAACTTTGTTTAAAGCACTGGAATAGTGCTTTTGAATGGATTGATCTGTAAAACCAGCAACCAGGCGTTCCATAATAAGTAAAGCATTGGCTTCTTCTGTATTAAAAGAAACTGGAGGCAGAAAATATCCCTGCACTATAAAATAGCCTTTCGGCTGTTCAAAGCTGATGGGTATACCTTGTTCAATCAGTGCCTTTATATCTCTGTACACCGTTCTTATACTGATCTGGTAATGATCTGAAATTTTTTCTGCTGTAATGTATTTCTTTGTTTGAAGTAGGACTAGTATTCCAAAAAGCCTGTCTATCCGGTTCATTAGGTTGGGGGTTGATGATGTCAGCAAATGTAATAAATTTGAAAGGCCCTGCGCTTAATTTGCTGGATTGATTTGTATAGCCGTAATTTGTGCCTATGCTTCAATATATATCTGCGTCTGTTGTTTATCCGGTTTCTTCACCGCCTGTAGAAAATGGAGTCATTGCTCTGGAAGAGGACGGGACGGTGCATGCCGTTCTCCATTTGCAGCAGGCAAAGGAACAAGGAATAGAGAACATAAGGCATTATGATGGTTTTTTGATCCCGGGTTTGATCAATACCCATTGTCATTTAGAATTGTCTCATCTTTTTGGGAAAATCCCTGAACACACCGGGTTGCAGGCTTTTGTTCAGCAGGTGATTAAACACCGCGATAGCAGTGAAGAATTGATTTTGGAGGCGATGCAAAAAGCTGACCGGGAAATGCTGGAGAATGGCATTGTGGCCGTTGGCGATATTTCCAACCAGCTGGTGTCTCGGGACACAAAGACAGGAAGCAGTTTATATTACCATACTTTTATTGAAACATTAGGTTTTAATCCTGCGCAGGCCAAAACAATATTTGAAAAGGCATTAAAGATGAAAGAGGAGTTTGCGCCTTTAAAGGCTTCTATTGTTCCACATGCGCCTTATTCCATATCTAAAGAACTTTTTGCCGCTATTAAAGACTATAGCTTTAAAGTAGATAACCTGGTGAGCATACATAATCAGGAAACGGAGGATGAAAATCTTTTTTTCCAATCCAAGCAGGGTGCATTTTTGAGGTTGTATGAATTTTTAGGGTTGGATATTTCTTTTTTTTCTGCTACGGGCAAGAGTTCCCTGCAAAGTGTCGTGGAAGAATTACCCGAAAGCAGGTTGCTTCTGGTTCACAATACTTTGACCTCAGCAGAAGATGTTCGCTTTGCGGAATCTGTACATGGTGGTTTGTACTGGTGTTTATGTCCTAATGCCAATCTATATATAGAAAACGGGCTGCCCGATGTGCACATGTTGGCTGATGCAGGGCTCAACATCACCCTGGGGACAGACAGTCTGGCGAGCAATCATCAGTTGAGTATATTATCGGAAATGAAGACACTCCAGGAAAATTTCGGCTTGAGTTTTGAAACCTTGCTGAAATGGGCAACATGGAATGGGGCTGCTTTCCTGGGTATTGAAGGAGAGTACGGGACCTTGGAAAAAGGAAAGAGACCTGGGCTCAATCTGGTTGAGTTTGCTCCTGAAGGGAAAATTAGTAGTAAAACCAGCATCAGAAGAATAATTTAGCTTGCACATGTCTAATAGAATAACTGATTTATTTAAGATAAAATATCCGGTGATACAGGCCGGAATGATTTGGTGCAGCGGCTGGAAACTGGCCTCTGCCGTTTCGAACGCCGGAGGCTTAGGGATCATTGGGGCGGGGTCTATGTATCCTGAAGTGCTTAGAACGCATATTCAGAAGTGTAAAGCCGCAACGGTTTATCCCTTTGCGGTAAATGTACCCCTGCTTTATCCAAATGTGGAAGAAATCATGCAGATCCTGATTGAAGAAGGGGTAAAGATTGTTTTTACGTCTGCTGGGAATCCGGGTACCTGGACGGGTTTTTTGAAACAATACGCCATTACCGTAGTGCATGTGGTGGCCAATAGAAAGTTCGCGCTTAAAGCAGAATCATGCGGGGTAGATGCGGTTGTTGCGGAAGGTTTTGAGGCCGGGGGGCATAATGGAAGGGAGGAAACAACGACTTTATGCCTGATTCCGCTGGTTAAAAATGAAGTTAAAATACCCGTTATTGCTGCCGGAGGAATAGGCAGTGGTGCGGCAATGCTGGCTGCTTTTGCTTTGGGGGCGGAGGGCGTACAGGTTGGGTCTGCATTTGCTGTGGCCAGAGAATCGTCGGCGCATGATAATTTTAAAAAGAAGATTATTGCTGCCGGAGAGGGCGATACAAGATTAAGCCTGAAAAAATTGGTGCCGGTGCGGTTATTAAATAATACTTTTGCAGAAAGAGTAATAAAAGCAGAAGATGAGGGGCTTGATGCCGATCAGTTGCGGGAGTTGCTCGGGAGGGCGAGAGCTAAGGCCGGAATGTTTGAAGGGGATATGGAAGAAGGTGAACTGGAGATTGGTCAAATCGCTGCAGCATTAAACCAGGTGGAGCCCGCTGCTGATATTTTGCAGCGCATCTGGAAAGAATTTTTATCGGAAAAAAAGAGAATTAGCGAAATGGACTTTGAAGTTCATGGTGAAAAGCAAGTATAAAATGAAACATATTAACATCAGAATAACGGGAAAGGTACAGGGGGTTTCCTTCAGGGCTACGACTAAAGCGATCGCAGATCAGATGGGAGTAAGAGGCCTGATCAGAAATGAAAAGGATGGCTCTGTTTATATAGAAGCAGAGGGCGATGACCTGCAGCTGGAGGTTTTTACCGAATGGTGCCATGAAGGACCGGACCGTTCTAAAATTGAACTTGTAGAGGTAAGCCCTGCAGAGTTTAAAAACTATCGTAATTTCGAAATTCTTAAAAGGTAGCCGTGTCTGTTTTTAAAAAATTTCTGGGCCAGACGGCTATTTATGGTTTGAGTACTGTATTCTCCAGGCTGTTTAATTTTATACTCACGCCAATTTATACAGGTAAATTTGCTGCGGGTACTTATGGGATATTTACCACCATGTACGCTTATGCGTCAATGATCAATGCAGTCCTGGCCTTTGGGATGGAAAGCACCTATTTTCGTTACCTGAACAAACATGAGGATAAGAAACAGGAAGTTTATAATAATTCTTTTCTGTGCATTGCTTTCATTTCTACGCTGTTTTTAATTACAGGATTGGTTTTTTCTAATCCAATTGCAGCTTATCTGACAGATGATCCCCATCAGCTGGCAGACTATAAACGTTATCTGCAGCTCTTTATCTGGATCTTGTTTATTGATGCGATATGTGTCATTCCGTTTGCAAAATTAAGGGCTGATGATAAGGCTTTTAAATACAGCCTGATCAAATTTCTGAATATTGGGTGTTTTGTGGGCTTTAACCTGGTCTTTATTTATATTATTCCACTGATCATTAGACATCACTGGCCATTGTCAGAATGGCTGGGGTCCTGGTACCGGGGGATTTGGGTAGGTTATGTATTTGTGGCTAATCTGATTGCGAGTATCGTTACTTTCTTAATGCTGCTTCCTGAATTTTTAAAACTGCAGTTAAAATTTGATAAAGAATTGTTTGGAAAGATGTTTTCTTATTCCTGGCCGATCCTGGTGGCTAATTTATCTTTTATTGTCAATGAAAACCTGGATAAAATAGTATTGAGCAGGTTGTTGCCAGATAAGATTGCAGATCATCAGGTGGGGATTTATGGTGCGGTATGTAAAATTGCCATTTTTATGAGCATTTTTATTACAGCTTTCAGACTGGGGGCGGAACCCTTCTTTTTTAGCCATGCAAAAAATGCAAATGCCAAAAAGACCTATGCCATTATATTGCATTATTTTGTCATTGCCTTAGCTGTTTTATTTGTTGGCCTGATTGCCAATATTGAGATTCTAAAGTATTTTATACGTAAGAATGAATATTGGGTAGGCTTACCAGCCGTGCCATATTTACTGTTTGGTTATGTTTGCCTGGGGATTTACATGAACCTTTCTATTTGGTACCGTTTATCCGATCAAACCCGGTTTGGCTTATATATTTCCATCATAGGAGCGATTATTACCATTGTTCTGAATTTTGTACTGATTCCAAAATACAGTTATATGGGCTCTGCATGGGTGTCTATGCTGGCTTATTTTGTGATGATGGTCATCTCTTATATACTCGGACAAAAATATTATCCGATTCCTTATGACTTGAAAAGAATTTTAAGCTATCTGATCATCTCAGTCGTGCTGGTTGTTTTATCCTTTTGGATATTTAACAGGAATATTTATATTGGAAATGCCTTGCTTCTTGCTTTTATGGGGGGCATTTTCTATTTTGAAAAGGATCAATTGAAAACTATATTATTTAAAAAATGAAGATAAATATTATCAATAATTCAGGCCATGCGTTGCCAGCTTACGAAACAGAACATGCAGCAGGTATGGATATGCGTGCCTTTGTTGAACAGGAAGTTGTGATTAAGCCTTTGCAAAGGGTTTTGATCCCAACCGGACTCCATATAGAATTGCCTGTTGGTTATGAAGCCCAGATCCGCCCAAGAAGCGGCTTAGCATATAAACACGGGATCAGTATTGTAAATTCGCCTGGTACAATTGATGCGGATTACAGGGGGGAGATTAAGGTGCTTCTGGTTAATCTTTCTGATACAGATTTTGCAGTGAATAATGGGGACCGCATTGCTCAGATGATCATTGCTAAACACGAAACAGTGAGCTGGGCTCCTGTTGAAGAGCTTAGCGATACGGCTCGCGGCGCAGGTGGATACGGTCATACCGGTAAATAAAAAGAAAATGAAATACAAGGCCTTAACTATTTTTCTATTTGCTGTGTTTCCTGCTTTTGCTCAAAAGCCGGTCCAGCCAGATAGTAATCTGGTTAAGGGCTTTTTTTTTGATGGCATCCGCTACAAAATCAATGAAAACTATATTAAAGCTGTAGAGAGCTTTAATAAGGTGGTCAGCCTTGATCCCAGACAGGCAGATGCTTACTACGAGATTGCCAGTTTGGATTACCGGCAAAATAAACTGCAGGAATCTGAGTTCGCGCTGAAGAAGGCCATGGACCTTAATTCTAATAACATCTGGTATTGGAAGCTCTGTGCCGAGTTGTACAAGAGAAAAGGAGATATGCCTGGTTTGGTACAGGTACTTGAGCGCCTGATCGTCATGGAACCTGATGTTGAAGCTTATTATTTTGACCGCTGCAATGCACTGGCCATTTCCGGGAATGTACCAGGTGCTTTGAAGGCCTATGATGAATTGGAGAAAAAATTCGGTGTATCTGTTGAATCTTCCAGAGGAAGAAAACGCTTAAGTCAGGAAAAAAAGCCGAAGACAGCAGAACATGAAGCAGGCGAGGTGATCGCAGATCATCCTGAAGATATAAAAAGCTATTTGTATGCCAGTAATTTGTTGCAGAAAGATGGTAAAAAGTCGGAAGCGCTGGACATGTTAAAGAAAGCAAAAGCTTTAGATCCTTCCAGTCTGGAGGTTGACCTGGCTATGGTGGATTACTATGTGGCTGAGGGACAAATCCCTTTGGCAGGTGGTGTCTTGAGAGACTTGGTTGCTGCACATCAGGATGATCCTCGTCTGTTTGCAATGTACGGTGATTTGTTGTACAAACAAGGCGATTCGAAGGAAGCATTGGTTCAGTATTTAAAATCTTTGCAATTATCTCAGCAGATTTATGTGGTTTGGGAGCAGGTCCTGAATATATATCTTTCTCAAAAGGACTTTAAAAAGGCAATAGAAACGGGTTCTGCGGCGGTATCTGTCTATCCTAATCAAGCAGTTCTGTATTATTATCTTGCCTTTGCGCAGCACCGTGAAGATCAGTATGCGGCTGCGCTCGAAAATATAGCAACGGCAGAGGAACTGGCGGCGGGAGAACAGGAATTGCTGGCTTCTGTGGAAGATGTATATGCCCTGGTACTGATGAACCTGGCAAAATTTGATCTTGCAGAAGCAAAAATACTGAAGGCATTACAGCTGAACCCGGTTAAAAAGACACTTTATCTGGAGCATTACGGCGATATTCTTGCTTTAAAAGGAAATAAGGAAAAGGCTCTTGACCTGTGGAAACAGGCCAGGGATCTGGGAAGTAAATCGGAGAAATTAAAACAGAAGATCAATGAGAATAGATATTTTAAATAGGTGCCTGCTGTTCACTCTTGTTGTCATTTCAATGGCAGCCTGTAAGGCGAAGAAGGCTATTGTTGTGGTCCCTCCGGTAGTGAAATCAGATACGGTCAATGTAAAGAAAAAGGAAAATCTGCAATTGCTCAGGGATAAGGATATTGTTTTCAATACTTTATCTATGAAGGGAAAAGCCCAGATCAGTATCAATGGGAACAACAACAATGCTTCTGTTAACGTACGGATGCTAAAGGATAAGAAGATTTGGGTAAGTGTGACGGCCTTTGCCGGAATAGAAGTTGCCCGGGCATTAATAACACCAGACAGTGTGTTAATGATGAACCGCCTGGATAATATTTACCTGAGCAAACCGTTCAGTTATATCCATACCTTTACCAACAGGCAGGTGAGTTTTAAGATGCTCCAGGATGTTTTTACAGGGAATGCCATTGGCAGTTTTATGGAAGAAGACGCAGACCTTGATTTGCAAAATGGGGTTTGGTTGTTAAAGGGAGAAAGAAAAAGCCTTGCTTATCAGATCTTGTTTAATACACTGCTGAAGTCTTCTGAGACGAATCTTAATGATGTTCAGTCTGGTCAGGCGCTTAAAGTTGTTTATGGTGAATATCAGCAGGTTGGGGATTATTTATTCCCGTCCAATATTCACATCAACTCTCAGGCGGGGTTGAAAAAAGCGGCAATTGAACTTGCCTTTTCAAAAATAGAAAGTAATGTAGAACTGGATTTTCCGTTTACTGTTCCTAAAAGGTTCAAAGTAATAAACTAATTTTATACTTTTGAGTTAATGAAGCTATACAAAATATTTTTCTTCTTTTTATTGATATCCATTACTTCGCAGGCTGTTGCCCAGAACAGTGCAGAACTTAAAAGGAAGAAGGAAGCGATACAGCGGGAAATTGAATTGCTGCAGAAAAATCTGAATAAAGCGGCAAGTGCAAAGAAACTCACCCTTGGGGAAATCAGGGCTTTAAATGCCAAGATTAGCTTGATGCAGAGCAAGATCACAGTGATCAATTCGGAAATTAAGAATCTGGACCACCAGATTCATGAAAACACCAATACGGTGCATTCTCTTCAGGAACAACTGGGATTGTTGAGAAAGGAATATGCAGGTATGATCCGTTTTGCTCAACGCAACAAGAATGCCTATGATAAGATGATGTTTGTGTTTGCGGCCAAGGATTTTAATCAGGCTTATAAGAGAATCAAATACCTGCAGCAGTTTGGACAATATCGAAAAAAACAGGCCGACTATATCCAGGGAACGGAAAAGAACCTGAAAAATAAGATTGGTGTGCTGGACAAGAACCTGAAAGAAAAGAGTAATTTACTAAAAGAGCAGCAAAGTGAGCAGCAAAAGCTTGGTAAGAATAAATCAGAACAATCTGCAGTTCTTAAGACTTTCAGTAAACAGGAACGACAGTTTAGTCAGGATATCGCCAAACGTAAAAAACAACAGCAGGCCATAGACAGGGAGATCAGGAACGCCATTCAGCGTGAAATTGCCCTGGCCAAACAAAGGGCCGAAGAAGAAGAACGCCTGGCTGCAGCTAAAGCCAAAGCAGAAAATAAGCCGGTTCCTGTAGCGTCTAAGGCTAAAACAAATGGAGGATATCTGACCGCTACGCCAGAAGCAGCAAAGTTATCTGCTGAATTTGAGAGCAACAGAGGCTCACTTCCATGGCCGGTGGCGCAGGGGTCTATTACCGAAGGTTTTGGCCGCCACAAAGAAGGACAGGCCAACTATGACAATACGGGTATTACGATTCAAACTGCAGAGGGTGCGAGTGTAAGAGCTGTATTTAATGGAAAGGTTCTAAGGGTAATGAGTTCTCTGGGTAAATATTTTGTGCTGATCAAACATGGCGAATATTTTACAGTTTACCAGAATTTGCGTTCTGTAAGTGTAGCTGCGGGTGATAATGTAGCCACTAAGCAGTCTATTGGGGTTGTAGCGGCTTCGGAGGAAATCCCTGAACTGCAGTTCCAGATCTGGAGAGGTACTGCTGCACAAAATCCTGAAGCATGGATTGCTAAATAAATTTTTGGAGATTAAAAATGCATATATTTGTTTTATAAAACATTAAATACAGCTTAAAATGTACACAGGAACATTATTGGAATTCTTAAATATGGGGGGAAGTGAGGTTATGCTGATCCTTGTTGTCGTACTTTTGTTATTCGGAGGTAAAAAATTACCTGAACTGGCTCGTGGGTTAGGAAAAGGAATCCGGGATTTTAAAGACGCATCGGAAGGTGTAAAAAGAGAAATCCATAGGAACATTAATGCCGTAGATATAGATGAGGATATCAGAAGAGAGAATCCTAAAACAGACACTGAAGTGAAAAGTGACTTGCCTAGAGAAACACCAATTGAGAACGTAACTGGTGCTGGTCATTTGGAAAGTAGTGAACCAAGTAATAAAATTTAAATAAATAATCATGTTAAACACAACGGTATTGGCCGCATTAGGCGCTCCGGAAATCGCAATTATTCTTGTCGTGGTATTACTGCTTTTTGGTGGTAAGAAAATCCCTGAGTTGATGCGTGGATTAGGAAGAGGTGTTAAGGAATTTAAAGAAGGTAAAGATGGAGCTGATGACGATCATTACGACCGTGACCGTTCAAATACCAATAAACCTTTATAATTTTCTTTAGCTTAACCCTTAATCTATTCTGTAGTTTTGAAGAAGTATAACTCTTTACAAGAGATAAGAACTCTTATTGACAAAAAAAAAGTCGGCCTGACTGAATTGCTGGATTATTATTTTGCTCAAATAGAGCAATTCAAAGATTTGAATGCGTTCAATGAGGTTTTTTTTGATTCTGCAAGAGATCAGGCCTCCGAAATACAGAAAAAGATAGACAATGGCACTGCAGGGAAACTGGCAGGAATGGTCATTGGGATTAAGGATAATATTTGTTACAAAGGACACCAGGTTACGGCTTCTTCCAAGATGCTGGATGGATTTGTTTCACCATATTCTTCAACAGTTGTTCAGCGTTTGCTGGATGAAGACGCTATTATTATTGGCCGTTTGAACTGTGACGAGTTTGCGATGGGTGGCTCTAATGAAACTTCTTATTTTGGTGCGGTGAAAAACGCAAGAGACCCTCAACGTGTTGCAGGTGGCTCTTCTGGTGGTTCTGCTGTTGCTGTACAAGCCGATATGTGTTTGTCTGCACTTGGAACAGATACCGGTGGCTCAGTAAGGCAGCCCGCCGCTTTTTGCGGTTGTATAGGTTTAAAACCTACCTACGGACGGATTTCCCGTTATGGCGTTATTGCTTATGCCTCTTCATTTGATCAGGTTGGTACCATTACCTCTTCTGTAAGTGATGCGGCGGTTTTGCTGGAAGTACTGGCCGGGGCAGATGATCAGGACTCTACGGTTTCAACCTTGCCCGTTCCAGGTTACAGTGCTTTAATGACAGGTGACAGGAAATACAGCGTAGCTGTTTTAAAAGAAACCCTGGAAAGTGAGGCGCTTGATCCAAGTATTAAAGAAGCGATATTGGCATCCATTGAGAAATTAAAATCGCAGGGGCATACGATTGATTATGTCTCATTTGATCTGCTCGATTATTTAGTGCCTTCTTATTATGTGTTAACCACTGCTGAAGCTTCTTCTAATCTTTCCAGGTACGACGGTGTACATTATGGTTACCGCGATACTTCAGCAAAAGACCTCAATAGTTTATATAAACTATCCAGAGCAGAGGGTTTTGGAGAAGAGGTAAAAAGAAGGATATTGCTTGGAACTTTTGTTCTAAGCGCTGGTTATTATGATGCCTATTATCAGAAAGCCCAGAAGGTAAGGCAGCTGATCAGGCAAAAAACAGAGCAATTACTGGAAAAATACGATGTAATCCTGAGTCCTGTTGCACCTACGCCTCCGTTTAAGATCGGAGAAAATATTGAAGATCCCCTGGTCATGTATATGGCCGATATCTACACTGTTCTGGCCTCTTTGGCTGGAATTCCTGCTATTGCTATACCACTGGGCAATAATTCGGAAGAACTACCGTTAAGTTTACAGTTAATGACCAAACATTTCAAAGAAGAAGTTTTGCTCAACTTATCAGAGAATTTCTTAACTTCATCTCCTGAACGTGCTGGGAATTAGTATATACCAAACGTAAACCGGGTTTAAACCGCCTGCGAAACCACCATACTGAACCAGGGCAGAAATAGAAATGCTTGTGGTGGCTTCCTAAGAAAATAGCCTATGAAAAAAAATGTACTCCTGCTCTCATTTTGTATTGTAGTTTCTATTCACTTCGGTGTAAAAGCACAGCAGATCAATCCGGTTTCTTCAGATACCAGCAGCGTACCAGTTTTGGTGGAGGAAGCCCCTACATTTAACAATTACAATTTTGTTTATAAGCAACGCCTGGATTCTATTCAGAAAATGGTGCCGTTGAAATACAATGAATTTGTTCAGAAGTATATTGATATTTACAGCAGCCGTAAGGATATGATTGGTAAAATGCTGGGTTTGTCCAGTTATTATTTTCCAATCTTTGAACAGGCGCTCAGAGCTTATAATGTCCCTGAAGAAATTAAATACCTGCCTATAATTGAATCTGCTATGAACCCGCATGCGGTGTCGAGGGTAGGTGCTACCGGTTTATGGCAGTTTATGTTTAGCACAGCAAAAGGCTATGGATTAAACATGGATAATTTTGTGGACGAGAGAAAAGATCCGGTGCAGGCCAGCAATGCTGCAGCAGCTTATTTTAGAGATGCTTATGCCGAACTTGGAGACTGGCTGCTGGCTATTGCAGCTTACAATTGTGGAAAGGGAAATGTACAGCGTGCAATTGCAAAGGCGAATTCCCATGATTTTTGGGAGATCAGACCTTATCTTCCTTTGGAAACCCGGAATTACGTTCCTGCATTTATTGCAGCCATGTACATCATGAACTATTCAAAGGCACATCAGATAGAGCGTTTAAGTCCATCAATGGCTATTAAGACAGATACTGTACAGGTAAACAAATTCGTTTCTCTTCCTTTACTGGCACAGGCTCTTAAAATTGAAGAGGAAGATCTTTGCATCCTGAATCCTTCCTATAAGAAGAAAATTGTGAACGGAACGGAGGAAGCTCCGAGGCGAATTGTGATGCCACGGGTAACCGGGGGCGATTTTGCAATGATCTATGAGGTGTTAAATAACCGTCCGCCGGAGGTAAATACACGCGTGGTACTGGCTTCAAATGATGACCGCAGGTTGCATAAAAAGCATGCTTCGGTGGAGTATCACCGGGTAACCCGCGGGCAGAATCTGCAGACAATTGCGGATAAGTATAATATTGAGGTTCAGGATATTAAGGTTTGGAATAAGTTGAAGGGATCTCAGATTCTGCCTGGGCAGCGTTTAATTGTATCTAAAAATTCAGGTACAGGAAATGCGGTTTCAGCCTCAAAGCATTCCAGACAATATATGTCTTATAAAGGAGATAAAGAACGATCACAACGGGAGGGGAAGATTTAGGATCTTTTTTATTTTAGGCTCATTAAAAGAATTGTAACTTTGGCGCTTTACAACGCAAAATTTTATGAGTAAGACGAATAGAAAACAAGACGCTTTAGATTACCACTCGCAAGGGAGGCCTGGTAAAATACAGGTTATACCGACCAAACCAACGAATTCTCAAAGAGATTTAACGCTGGCATATTCACCGGGTGTAGCTGAGCCTTGTTTAAAGATCGCTGAGAATACAGAGGATGTCTATAAATATACAGCTAAAGGTAATCTGGTAGCTGTGATCAGTAATGGTACAGCTGTACTCGGTCTTGGAGATATCGGTCCTGAAGCGGGAAAGCCTGTGATGGAAGGAAAAGGCCTCTTGTTTAAGATTTTTGCGGATATTGATGTTTTTGATCTGGAACTGGATACAAAAAATGTGGATGATTTTGTAAAGATCGTTAAAGCACTGGAGCCAACTTTTGGTGGGGTGAACCTGGAGGATATTAAAGCTCCGGAATGCTTCGAAATAGAGCGACGCCTGAAGGAAGAAATGAAAATTCCTGTCATGCACGACGATCAGCATGGTACAGCGATCATTTCTGCTGCGGCTTTGATCAATGCTTGTGAACTACAGAAAAAAAAGATAGATAAAGTTAAGATTGTGGTAAACGGTGCTGGTGCCGCTGCAATTTCCTGCTCGAGGTTATATGTTTCTTTGGGTGCTAAAAAGGAGAACATTGTGATGTGTGACAGAACTGGTGTGATCAGGGATATCCGTGAAAACCTGGATCCAATCAAAGCAGAATTTGCCACGAGCAGAACTGTCAATACGCTGGAAGAGGCAATGAAGGATTCTGATGTCTTTATTGGTTTATCTTCTGCCGACTGCGTAACTGCAGACATGCTGAAATCAATGGCCAAAAACCCTATTGTTTTTGCAATGGCCAACCCTAACCCGGAAATCGCCTATGACCTGGCCATCAGTTCCCGTAAGGATCTGATCATGGCTACAGGCCGTTCAGATTATCCGAACCAGGTAAACAATGTTTTAGGTTTCCCATATATATTCAGAGGAGCACTTGATGTCAGATCAACAAGCATCAATGAGCCTATGAAAATAGCCGCTGTAAAAGCAATTGCTGAACTGGCTAAAAAATCTGTTCCAGAAGCCGTGAATATGGCTTATAATGAAAAGAACATTAAGTTTGGAAAGGAATATATCATTCCAAAGCCAATGGACCCGAGGTTGATCACGAATGTTTCTATGGCAGTTGCAAGGGCAGCTATGGAATCTGGTGTTGCGCGTAAAGCGATTACAGACTGGGATGCTTATGCTGAGGAACTGAAGCTTCGTTTGGGTAAAGACGATGCCATTATGCGCGCCATTACCAATAAAGCAAAATCTGATCCTAAGCGTGTTGTTTTTGCTGAAGCAGACAACTATAAAATTCTGAAGGCTGCCCAGATTGTTAAAGATGATAACATTGCGATCCCAATATTGTTGGGGAACAAAGAAATCATCCAGCAGATTATTGAAGAGAATGCCCTGGATCTTGAAGGTGTACAGATCATGGATCCATTTCAGGAGCCGGAGCGTATGCAGAAATACTCTGAATCTCTTTATCAGAAGAGACAAAGAAGAGGGGTTACCTTATTTGAGGCTACAAAACTGATGCGTGACAGGAATTACTTTGGTGCCTCTATGGTGGAGTTTGGTGAAGCGGATGCGATGATCTCCGGATTAACGAAAAACTATGTTTCTACCATAAAACCTGCTTTACAGATTATCGGTACAGAAGCGGGCGTAAACCGTGTTGCTGGGATGTATATGATGATGACGACTAAAGGGCCGGTATTTTTTGGAGATACCACTGTCAACGTGGATCCGACAGCTGAAGAATTGGTGGATCTGACCATTTTACTGGAACGTGCAGTTAATAAATTCAATATCCAGCCGAGGGTGGCGCTGTTGTCTTACTCAAACTTTGGGTCTAACGAAGGAATTGTTCCGGAGAAGGTTAGAAAAGCTGTAAAGATATTACATGAGAAACATCCGGAGATTCTGGTAGACGGGGAAATGCAGGGAAATTTTGCGATAAATAATTCTTTACTTAAAGATAATTTCCCTTTTAGTAGATTAGCGGATGCGCCGGCGAATACACTGGTTTTTCCAAATTTGGAATCCGGGAATATTGCCTACAAATTGTTACAGGAACTTGGCGGGGCAGAGGCTGTCGGACCAATTTTGCTGGGCTTAAAGAAACCTGTGCATATTGTACAGCTGGGAAGTTCTGTAAGGGAAATCGTAAATATGGTGACCATTGCAGTCTTGGATGTACAAGGAAAACAGAGCGAGGCCAGTGAAAAGAAAACTGGTTTATTGAGACGTAAAACTAAAGTTTAAAAAATATGTTTGAGTATATTGATGGAAAACTAACCTTTAAATGTCCTACTTACATTGTTGTAGAGGCGGGGGGGATAGGATATCACATCAATATCTCTCTTAACACCTACAGCGGCCTGGGAAATGTGGAGCGTTGCAAAATATATACCTGGCTGCATGTAAAGGAAGATGCGCATACCCTTTATGGCTTTGCTGATGAAGGGGAGCGCAGGCTTTTCCTGCACCTGATCTCCGTTTCAGGGATTGGGCCAAATACCGGAAGAATGATGCTTTCTTCCATCACCCCTAATGAAATCCAGACGGCGATTGTTAATGGCGACCTACCTTTGATACAACGGATTAAAGGTATTGGTGTTAAGTCGGCACAGCGTCTGGTACTAGAATTACAGGATAAATTAAAAAAAGAAGGTACAGGATCTCTGATCGCTGCGCCGTTAAACCATACCGTCAAAGAAGAGGCACTCTCTGCACTTATGATGCTTGGCTTTTCCAAACCTCCAGCGGAAAAGGCAATCGATAATGCGATTAAGAGTGGTGGTTCTGAACTGACGGTTGAAGAAATGATAAAAATAGCTTTGAAGAACCTCTAAACCCTAATCGCTCTTGAGAAAACTATCTATCTTAATGATCTCTTTGGTTGTTACCTTTTGGGGACAACAAACTTTTTCTCAAGTTAAGCCGGGAAGATCCAGATCAGATACGACCAGGAATGACTTCAGCTTAAAAGAGAAACAACGCCTTGGTTTAAGACAGGGTTACAATCCTTTTGACCCGCTGCCAACCAATGTGACCCGGGAGGTCGAATTTGATGCGGTCAATAAACGTTACATCATCAGAGACAGAGTTGGTGGTCGCTTTCTTGGACCTCCGCAGTACCTGACCATAGAAGAATATCAGCGTTTGATCAATAGTGAGATCAAAAGAGAAAACTGGAGGCAGTTTTCGAATACGGAGGTAGAGGGTGTAAGACGAACGGGTATCATCCCGAGCCTCACGGTGAACAGCAAGTCGTTTGAAAGAATTTTCGGGGGAACAAATATTGATATTCAACCCCGGGGAGAAGCTGAGCTGACACTGCTGGGCAGAATTAACAAAAATCAGAATCCTTTATTTAATGAACGTCAGCGAGTTCAAAGTAATTTTGATTTCAATCAACGGATCCAAATGGATGTGATCGGTAATATCGGTTCCAAGCTGAAGATCAATATGAACTACAATACCGAGGCGCAGTTCGACTTTGAGAACCAGGTGAAACTGGATTATACAGGTGGGGAGGATGATATCATTAAAAAGATCGAAGCAGGTAATGTCAGCCTGCCTTTGAGCAGCACGCTTATTCATGGTACTCAATCCCTTTTCGGGATCAAAACCCAGCTGCAATTTGGAAAGCTGAACGTAACCTCTGTTTTTTCCCAGCAGAAATCGCAGACCCGTCAGATCAATATTAACAATGGTGCCCAGCAAAATGAGTACCGGATAACAGGGGATAACTATGAGGCCAATAAACACTATTTCCTGGCCCAGTATTTCAGGGACAATTACAATAAGGCCCTGGCCAGTGCACCTTTTGTGACCTCAGGGGTCAACATTACAAAGATAGAAGTCTGGGTGACCAATAAGACGGGTGCAACGCAGGATTCCCGTGACATTCTGGCCTTCCTGGATTTAGGGGAGAATAAGCCTTATAACAGAACCATTGTAGGTGGCGGATCTGCACTGCCTTCTGGCTTTACTTCCACACAGTTTCCGAGACAGTCCAATAATTTGCTGCAACAGGTTCCTGCAGATGCCCGGTTTACAAATTCAAATGCCATTATTCCATTTTTTCAGGCTTCGGGAGCTACAGATAACTATGCAAAGCTGACTTATGCCCGGAAATTATCTGACAGGGAATATAAATTAAATCCACAGTTGGGTTATATCTCCTTAAACACCGCTTTAAACTCAGATGAGGTGCTGGCGGTGGTTTACCGGTATACCTATTCTGGCGTAGAATACCAGGTAGGGGAGTTTTCAACCGATGTGCCTTTTGATCCGGCCACACCAAAATTGCTGTTTGCAAAATTATTGAAGAATGAAACCACCAAGACCTTTCTGCCTACCTGGAACCTGATGATGAAAAATATTTATTCTATTGGCGGATATCAGATCAGCCAGCAGAATTTTAAACTGGATATCTACAGGATTGATGAAACGAATGGTGTGGAGAGCCCCTTGATTCTTGAAGGGGAAAAGATAGATAACGAGACAAAAACGCCGCTGAAGAACAAGCAATGGATCCAGGTGACCCGCCTGGATCGTTTAAATATGCAGGGTGAAAAAAGGCCGGATGGTGTTTTCGATTTTCAGGTGGAAAACAAACCTTTTACGGTGGGTAATACACCCAATTCAAATGACATCAATACACCCATAACCTCCAGTACGGTGAATTCTAATGCGAGTCTGGCCAGTTTCGGTTCCAACACCAGCAGCGGGTATATTACCATAGATCCATTGAACGGGAGGATTATATTTCCGGTACTGGAACCTTTTGGAAGGGACCTGGCAAGCCAGTTTTTACCGGGGGAACAGAATTTGATCGATAAATATACCTATACAGCTTTGTACGATTCTACAAAGGTGATTGCACAACAGTTGTTCACCAATAAAAACCGTTATGTAATTAAGGGAACTTATCAGTCTGAGATTTCAACAGAGTTTTCTTTAAATTCCATTAATGTTCCTCAGGGATCGGTTAAGGTACTTGCCGGAACCATGCCGCTGCAGGAGGGTATAGATTATACCGTAGATTATCAGGGAGGAAGAGTGAAGATCCTTAATGTGGGCCTGCTCACTTCGGGACAGCCTATAAAGATCACAACGGAGAATAATGAAATGTTTGGTCTTCAGCAGCGCAGTTTATTTGGGACGCGGATGGATTACCGGGTAAACAATAAACTGACACTGGGTGGAACATTTATGAATCTGAGCGAAAAGCCATTAACGGCAAAGGTGAACATCGGGGAAGAGCCTATTTCCAATACCATGTGGGGGCTTGATCTGAACTACAGTTCCCCTTCCAGGTTTTTAACAAAGATGGTGGATAAGCTGCCATTTATTTCTACTAAAGCACCGTCGAGCATTACTTTCTCCGGAGAGTTTGCACAGCTGATCCCGGGTCATCCCAGCGCGATTAATGCAGATGGAAGCAAGGGCGGAACAAGTTATCTGGATGATTTTGAAGCTTCCCGTTCGGTCATTGAGTTGAAAGGTGCCATATCCTGGCAGCTATCGGGAACACCCCAGTTGTTTCCTGAAGCGGCGCTTATTGATAACCTGGCTTATGGATACAACAGGGCCAAGATTGCATTTTACAATATAGACCCGAGCTTTTATAATAAGATTTCTTCTAATATTCCCGACTATCTTAGAAATGATAAAACGGAATTGTCGAATCATTATGTAAGGGAGATCCTGGAACAGGAGGTTTTTCCTTTTAAGGAGATTCCTACAGGGCAACCTACAACCTTGCCTACACTTGATGTGGCCTTTTATCCTATGCTTCGTGGTCCTTATAACTATACCCCGACAGGTTTTAATTCTGATGGAACTTTAAAAAATCCTAAAACCAGATGGGGAGGACTTTTCAGGCCGATTTCTACCAATGACTTTGAAGCGCTTAATATTGAGTATATAGAGCTTTGGGTGATGGACCCCTATATTTATAAACCGGGTTCTGCTGGCGGGGACCTTTATTTTAATCTTGGAAACATCTCTGAAGATATTTTGAAGGATGGGCGTAAGTCTTTAGAGAATGGCTTACCTGCAGATGGTGACCCCAGCAAATACGATGAAACCAATTGGGGCCGGGTGCCTAAACTTCAGCCGGTGGTGCAGGCCTTTGATAACGATCCTGACGCGAGAAAGGCGCAGGATGTCGGACTTGATGGGCTGTCCAGCAATGATGAAAGAAAGAAATTCACTGCGCAGATCAATCAGATCAGAGGGCAGCTGAATCCGGATGCGGCGGCTAAATTTGAAAATGATCCATCTTCTGATGACTATGCTTATTTCAGAGGCACGGCACTGGATCAGGCGCGTGCGAAGATTTTAAGAAGGTACCAGGACTATAACGGACCGGAGGGAAATTCCAAGACCTCGAAACAATCCCAGGATGATTTTGGAGTTGATAACTCCGCTTCTACTTCTTTGCCGGATGGGGAAGATATCAACAGGGACAACAACATGACCCAGTCTGACGAATACTTTCAGTACAAGATATCGATGCGCCCGGCGGATCTGATGGTAGGTAAGAAATACATTACGGATAAGGTAACTTCGCAGGTTAAACTGGCCAATGGTCAAACACAGGCTGTTAACTGGTACCAGATCAGGATCCCTATTGCTGATTTTGATCAGAAGATAGGCGGTATCCAGGATTTTAAGTCTATACGCTTTATCCGGATGTTTATGACAGATTTTGCAGACACGACCATATTGAGGTTTGCGAAAATTCAACTGGTGAGGGGAGAGTGGAGACAGTACAATTCGAACAATGATCCTTCTCAGATTATTATCGATCCATCATTGGGTGCTGTAGGGCCTGATAATTCTACTGTAGAGATTGCGACGATTAATATCGAGGAGAATGGTAAACGTTCACCGATTCCTTACGTAGTTCCGCCTGGTATCCAGCGTCAAAAAGATTATACCAATTATCAGAACAACACCCAGTTGAATGAACAGTCATTGACCCTTACGGTAAAGAACTTAAGGGATGGCTATGGAAGGGCTACATTTAAAACAGCTTACAGTGATTTCCGTTCGTACAAAAGACTGGAGATGTTTATTCACCTGGAGGCGGTGGGTAATTCGGTGGTCAATGACCGGGACTTGAGCGCGTTTTTAAGAATAGGTACAGATAACCAGGACAACTATTACGAGTACAATCAGCCTTTGGTGGTTACACAACCGGGAACAAGTAATCCTTACGCTATATGGCCGGAACAGAATAAAATGGACATCCAGCTGGAGCTGTTCCAAAAGGCCAAGCTGGCGAGGAATAATGCCCGTACATCGACCGGACAGTTATGGCCGCCAAATATTCCTTTTGTGTATATGGATGGCGAGCGTTCGGTTATCATTAAAGGGCAGCCTGATATGAGTAAAGTCAGGGTATATATGCTTGGGGTTAAAAATCCGCATAGAAACCTGGCCAATCCGGGTTCTGACGATGGTCAGGATAAAAGTGCTCAGTTGTGGTTTAATGAATTACGGTTAACCGAGTTTGATGAGAGAGGAGGCTGGGCGGCGACTGCGCGTGTTAATGCAAAGCTGGCGGATTTTGCTGATGTCAACATTTCAGGTAGTAAATCGACAATAGGCTTTGGTGCGCTTGAAGATCGTGTAAGTGAACGTAACCGGGCCGACAATATCTTCTTTGATATTTCTTCGAGTATGGAACTTGGTAAGTTTTTTCCAAAGAAAACAGCGCTGAGAGTGCCTATGTTTATCAGCTATTCCAAACAGGTGAGTACGCCTCAGTATGATCCGATGAAACCGGATATAGAACTGAAAAATTCATTGGATGCTGCGACCAAAGAAGAAAAGAAAGCCATCCTGAACTATGCCCAGGATTACACCACCAGGAACAGTATCAATTTCACCAATGTGAGAAAAGAACGTACAGATGCAAGTAAAAAGGTGCATTTGTGGGATGTGGAAAATTTAAGTGCGAGCTATGCTTATACCAGTTATTCGCACAGGGATTTTATTAATGAAAATTCCATACAGCGTACTTACAGGGCATCGCTTGCGTACAATTATGCCGGTCAGTCCAATTCGATTACCCCGTTTGATAAGATTATCAAATCGAATACCCTGGCCTTGCTGAGAGATATTAATTTTAGCTTATTGCCAAGTTCCATCAATTTCAGGATTGATGTAGACCGCTATTATTCGGAGAATAAACTAAGGGACAATAGCCCGGTGAATGGAATACCGATCAATACCACCTATAATAAGAATTTTCTGATTACCAGGGTGTATGGGATTTCCTGGAACCTGACCCGTTCATTAACATTGGATTTTGATGCGACTAATTATTCCATCATTGATGAACCTGATGGTAAAATTGATGGGATGAAAAGGGATACCGTGTGGCAGAATTTGAAACGGCTTGGGCGTACAACGGATTATAGTCATAACCTGAACATCACCTACAACTTGCCAATGAATAAAATTCCGGGTATGGATTGGGTGAATGTGGCTACCCGGTACGGAACGAATTTTAACTGGCAGACCGAGCCGCTGGCTACTTTGAATGATCCAAATATCAATTTAGGAAATACCATTCAGAATTCCAGAACAATTCAACTTAATCCTACACTGAATTTAACCAGTCTTTACAATAAATTTGGTTTCATCAGAAGGAACTCCGGCCCTGACAAAAGTGGGGCTTCGGCATTCTTTGTGAACCTTTTAACCAGTATTAAGACCATCAATGCAGCTTACACACAGACTAAGGGGATCTTTCTTCCGGGTTATCTTCCCAGAACGAAGTTTTTTGGAATTGATGGGGCTACTGGTGCGCCTGGATTGGGTTTTGTATTCGGTAGCCAAAGGGATATCAGCCAGATGGCTATTAACAATGGCTGGATCACCACGGATACGTTGCAGTCGCAATTGTACATCAATACACTGCGCGAGGATTTGAGTTTAACGAGTACGGTGGAGCCTGTTCGTGACCTGCGGATCACCTTAACCGCAAATAAGAACCGGACGTTGAATTATTCTACCAATTTCAGATACAGGGAAAGCACGCATAGTTTTGACGAACTCAGTCCAACTACAACGGGTGATTATAGTGTGAGTTTTATCTCTCTTGGAACTGCTTTTTCTGATAAAAATGGCAGTATTGTTTCTAAGCTGTTTGATAAATTTATGGCCAACAGGCAGGTTATTTCTCAAAGACTGGGCGGTCAGAACCCAAATTCAAGTGGTCGTGTAGATGGATTTGCGGATGGATATGGTAAGGAGGCTCAGGATGTAGTGGTTTCTGCATTTATTGCCGCCTACACAGGGAAGGATGCTTCTTCGGTGAGCTTGAATTCTTTTCCTAAAATACCGCTGCCTAACTGGAGGATCAATTACAGCGGACTCACCAGAATTCCTTTCCTTGAGGAATATTTTAAATCTATTGACCTGAGACATTCTTATCGTTCTATATACAGTGTAACAGGCTTCAATTCTCTTTTGAAGTATGCGGAACGTGATGGTTCGGTAACCAGCAGAGATGACAATCAGAATTTCCTGCCGCGTTATCAATACTCGCAGGTCACTATTGCAGAGCAGTTTGCCCCGCTTATTGGAATAGATACCCGTTTAAAGAGCAATATCACGGCTAATTTTGAAATTGGAAGAACGCGTTTGCTTGGATTGAGTCTGGCCAATAGCCAGCTGGCCCAAATGTCAGAGAACAATATGATCTTTGGTCTGGGTTACAGGACTTCCAAGTTCAGGTTCCCTTTTGGTTTATTCAAGCAGCTCAAGATGAACAACAACATGGATTTTAAACTGGATGTGGCGGTGAGGGATAACAAGACTGTGATCTACAGGGCAGATGTAACGGAGGCAGAGGTTTCTTCAGGTGCCAAAAATATTACATTCAGGCCAAGTGTGGATTATATCTTGAACCAGCGTTTTAACGTTAAATTGTTTTACGACTCTAATGTTACTAAACCCTATACGTCGCAAACATTTAATACGTCCTTTAGTAATTTTGGTTTTAGTTTAAGGATTACACTGAATTAAGGTTGGTATAAGAGCACAAGATTAATTAACTTTGACATAAAAATAAATAAGAATGAATTTTCCATCAGAATTAAAATACACTAAAGACCACGAATGGGTTAGAGTGGAAGGCACTGAAGCTTATGTAGGTATAACTGATTTTGCGCAGCGTGAGCTGGGTGATATCGTTTATATTGATATCAACACCGTTGGCGATGAAGTTAAAAAAGATGATGTTTTTGGAACTGTAGAAGCTGTAAAAACAGTGTCTGATTTGTTTATGCCGGTAACTGGAACTGTTACTGAAGTAAATGCGGCGCTGAATGATAATCCTGAACTGGTAAATTCTGATCCATATGGAGAAGGATGGATGGTAAAGGTAAGTTTAACAGATGTTGAAGCTGTAAATGAACTGTTAGATGCAGATGCTTACAAAACTTTAGTAGGAGCTTAGAATGAATTATTTAAAAGGGTTAAAATACCAGGTCTGGGCAATCCTCTGGACTATATTTATTTTAATACTTTGTTGCATTAAGATGCCAGACTCTAAAGAGACTGGCATTTTTTTTACAGGGTTTGATAAGTTGGTGCATCTTGGTTTTTTTTATGTGCTTACCGTCTTGTTGCTGTATGGCAAGATCAACCATCAGCATAGTTATAGTTTCCGCTCGCTTACCATATTTAAAATCATTTTAATCACTGCTTTAGTTGGGGGTGGAATTGAGATGATCCAATATACATTTTTTCCTTATCGCTCAGCGGAATGGTGGGATTTTGGCTGTGATATGATTGGTGTTGCGATGGGGATTTTTAGTTATATCTTATTGCATAAATCAGATTATCATGAAAAGAAAGCTTAGTATTGCTGCACTGCTCTGCATGGTTTTGCTGAGCAGTTGCAGTGTGTTTAAACCAGGTTGTGGCTGCCCTAAAGTGAGTGCTTTAAATAGCCGTCAAAAAGCGATGAAAAACTCTTAATCGCGGGATAATAATTTCATGTATTTAAATTGTTACCAGGATTTTCTCAGCTTCAACTAATCCATTGCCGTCCTTACTGGTCTATAAGGACAAATTGTATATATTTAATTTATGACTAAAATTTTTACGCCCGGACTGGTATTGGTTATACTGGTGTTTTTAAGTTCCCTATTATCAGCTCAAACTAAAAATGGATCTGTTGCCGGAAGAGTAATTACAGCCAAGGACAAACAGCCTGTTGATTATGCGACAGTTGCCATAAAAAGTTTAAAAGACTCTAGTGTTGTTGGAACAATCAATACGGAAAAGGATGGTCGTTTTGAAGTAAAAGGACTTGCTCCGGGTGCATATCGTCTGTATGTGGCTTATCTTGGGCTTCAAAACGTAACCAAAGATTTTACAGTCACAGCTGAGGCTGCTGCGGTTAGTCTGGGTGATCTTGCGATGCAAAATACAGGTCTTGATTTAAAGACGGTAGAGATTAAAGGCCAGGCGCCACCTGTAGTGGTTAAAAAGGATACGATTGAATTTAATGCGAGCACGGTAAAAGTAAGGGAGAATGCCGTTGTAGAAGATGTTTTAAAGAAGTTACCGGGTGTTGAAGTTGCTAAAGATGGAAGTATTAAAGCACAGGGAGAGACGGTTACCAAAATCAAGGTAGATGGCAAAGAGTTTTTTGGAAGTGATCCTTTACTGGCCACAAAAAATTTACCGGCAGATATGGTGGATAAAATACAGGTGATTGATCAGATGTCTGATCAGGCCCAGTTTACAGGTGTAGATGATGGTAACAGGCAAAAAATCATCAACATCACAACCAAAAAAGATAAAAAGAACGGAATCTTTGGAAACAGCTCTGCCGGGTACGGAACTGATGGCAGATATGATGTGAACCTGAATGTCAATAAATTTAAGGGTGATGAACAGATGTCGGTTGTTGGCCAGTTTAATAATGTAAATAAACAAAGTTTTGGCGGTGGTGCCGGAACAGGTGGCGGAGGTGGAAGAATGGTACAATTGGTTAGTGGCAGTGCTGCTCCGCCTCAAGGTATTACGACAACGAATGCTGCCGGTTTTAACTTTGCAACCATTACGAAGAATAAGACGGAGATCAACGCCAGTTATTTCTTCAATAAAACGTCATTGTTCAATGAGCAAAACAGCTTAACGCAAAATTTGCTGGGTAATACCAAAACTACATTTGGAAATGATCTGAACAGTACGACTGACCGTCTTAATCACAGATTGAATTTTCTTATAGATACTAAAATTGATTCGGCCACCTCGATCAAAATACAGCCGAACCTGAGTTATACAGATACAAAACTGAATCAGAATAGTACCTATACCAACCAATATGCTCAGTCTTCGACAAATGGTACTCAGGGCTATAATACAGAATCTACTTCTCCTACATTGTCCAATAATTTGTTGCTGCGCCATAAATTTCTTCGCAGGGGACGTACAATTTCCCTGAACGTGGGTACAAATATTAACGACAATAGTTCAGACAATTACAATAATATTGTTGCCAATACCATTGATGCTACAGGAATATCACAATCGCTTACCAACCAGTTTAATGACGTAAAAACGAAGTCTATTGGTAATAGCGCCAGAGTCGTTTATACAGAGCCATTGTCAAAAACCTTGAACCTTGAGTTGAATTACCAGAACGGTTATAATCACGACAGATCGGAACGTTTTACCTATAATTTTAATCCGCTTACGTCTCAGTATGATCTGATAGATAATACCTATTCTAATACCTATGAGAATACGACCCTGACGAATTCCCTTGGTTTCAGTTTTACAAAAACCGGGAAGAAATACAATCTGAATGCGGGTGTTGCTGTGCAGAATACAGATCGGAAAAATGATAACATCACGACTGGAAATGTGTTCAATCAGAATTTTTACAATATTACGCCAAGCGCGCAATTTAGATATACTTTTAGTAACAGCAAACGTTTGAGAATCAATTACCGTGGTTCGACCACACAACCTACAATTTCCCAGATCCAGCCTGTTCCGGATAATTCCAGTACCCAAAGTATTGCATTGGGAAATCCTCAGCTCAAACCTTCATTTACCAATAACCTGAGTATTTTCTATAACAATTTTGATTTCGCACATTTCAGGTCATTGTTTGTTTTTGCGAATATCTCTCAGACCTTTAATGCTATAGGGAACAGCAGTACATTGATCGTTAATGATCCGGATACGACAAAGAATGGAAAGATTGCGGTACTTCCTGTTAACGTTAAGGGTGTTTATCAGTTTAATGCAGGATCTTTTGTTGGGCTTCCTATCATTCCGGAAAACAAATTAAATGTGAATATTAATTTAAGTACATCGTTTTCGAAAGGGGTGAACATTACCAATTCCATCAACAACGTTTCCACTAATTTCAGTGTGACAAATGGCTATAAACTGGTTTCTAATTTTGAGAAATTTGATCTTACTGCAGGTATTAATGGGACTTTAAACAGAAGTATTTACTCGGCGCAACCCAATGCAAATACAACCTATTATACGTTGAATCCGACCATGGATATCAGTTATGTATTCCCTGGTGATATTCGCTTAGCGGCTAATGTTGATTATTTTCAAAATACTGGAAGGGGTGAAGGCTATGATAGTAAGTACACGTTGCTTAATTCTTACATCAGCAGACAATTCTTTAAAAATAGAGGAACATTTAAATTTGAGGTATACGACCTGCTGAATCAAAACCGTGGTGTGAGCCGTACGTCTACCAGTAACACGATTACAGACTTAAATTATAATGTGCTTAAGCGCTATTGCTTATTGTCATTTACCTACTCGTTGAACCGGATGGGCGGCAAAAATATGCAGGGAGATATGAAAATGCCAGGCCGAGGGGGAGACAGAGGCGGTATGCGGATGAGAATGTAACATAAGTTGGTCTTTATTTGGAATTATTATTAATAAAGGCTAACTTGCCGACCTAATTTAGGACAATGAAACTTTCGCAGTTAAACGTAGGAGAAACAGGAACTATAGTCGCATTTACAGATTTGGAGATGTCAGTGAAGTTAATGGAAATGGGATGTTTGCCTGGAGAACTTGTTGAAGTGGAACGTTTTGCACCTCTTGGTGATCCTATGGCTATACGTGTAGCCGGCTATCAGCTTTGTTTACGTAAAAATGAAGCATCCGTTATCATAATACAATAAAGATTTGACTTCTGTTTTTAAAATTGCCCTGGTTGGTAATCCTAATACAGGAAAATCGACCCTGTTTAATCTGTTAACTGGTTTAAACCAGAAAATCGGGAACTTCCCGGGGATTACTGTTGATAAAAAGGTAGGCTATTGTAAGCTGTCTAATCAGCAGCAGGCCGAGATTATAGATCTTCCCGGAACGTATAGTTTGTATCCGAAGAGCAGGGACGAGAGCATTGTCTTTCAGGTGCTTGCCGATAAAAGTAATTCCAGCCATCCGGACCTGGTCATTTTGGTTGCTGATACCACCAATCTTCGCAGAAACCTGTTGTTGTATTCGCAGGTTGCTGATTTAAACCTGCCGGTCATTTTGGTGCTGAACATGACCGATATGGCTAAAAAGGAGGGCCTGACTGTAAACATTGATCTGTTGTCTAAAAGACTGGGTATCCAGGTTGTGGCCATATCAGCCAGAAGCAACATCGGTTTGGACGAACTTAAACAGGCCATTGTCAACAGTACAAGTATTCCGACTCAGCTGGATGGAACAGATGTACACGTGCTTGCACCTGAAGCCATTGATAAGGCTAAAGCTTTATTAAATACAGAAAACGATTATTTTGCTTTACAACTGCTTCACCAGCATCAGCACCTTGATTTTTTATCTCCCGAACAACATAAAGCTCTTGATGGAATAAAAACAGAAACCGATTTTGAATCTTCGAAACAGCAGGGTGCAGAAACGATTGCCCGTTACAGGTATCTAAGTACAGTTCTCTCCAGTGTGATAGAGGATACCGGTGCCAAACGTAAATTTATCTTCAGCGATAAACTGGATGCCATTTTAACCAACCGTTTCTGGGGATTTATTATTTTTATAGCGATCCTGTTTTTCATTTTTAATTCTATTTTTTCCTGGTCATCCTATCCGATGGAGCTGATTGAAGGAAGTTTTGCCTGGTTGGCAAATTATGGGCATCAGCATCTTCCGGATGGCATTTTGACCAATCTTTTTCTGGATGGGATTCTTGCCGGATTAGGGGGGGTAATGATCTTTATTCCTCAGATTGCTATTTTATTTGCTTTTATCTCTGTATTGGAAGATACAGGTTATATGGCGAGGGTGACTTTTATGATGGATAAAGTGATGCGTAAATTTGGGCTGAGCGGAAAATCGGTTGTACCGATGATTGGCAGTCTGGCTTGCGCGGTGCCTTCTATCATGAGTGCGAGGAATATTGAAAGCTGGAAAGACCGGATCATTACGATTATGGTGTCTCCATTGGTGAGTTGTTCTGCCCGTTTACCTGTTTATACCTTACTGATCTCACTGATCATTCCTAATAAACATGTTTTTGGATTTATCAACCTGCAGGGTCTGACATTAATGGGGATGTATGTGATCAGCATTCTTGCTGCTGTACTGGTGGCCTTTGTCATGAAATTTCTGATCAAAGCGAAAGAAAAATCGTATTTCATCATGGAACTGCCGGTATACCGGATGCCAAGGTGGAAGAACGTAATCTTTACGATGTATGAGAAATCAAAAACCTTTGTTTTTGAAGCTGGTAAAGTGATTATTGCAATTTCTATTATTCTATGGGTGCTGGCAACCTACGGGCCGCCAAAACGTATGGAGCAGATTGAAAAAAAATATGCCCAAATTGAGGCTTCAAAAGATAGCGTACAAGTGAGTACACTGGAAAGGGATAAAGCCGCAGAACGTCTTGAAAACTCTTACGCCGGGATATTGGGACAGACCATAGAGCCTGTGATCAGACCTCTTGGTTTTGACTGGAAGATTGGCATAGCGCTTATTACGTCTTTTGCTGCCAGGGAAGCATTCGTAGGTACTATGGCTACAATTTATAGTGTAGAGGGGGGCGATGCACAGACGGGTACAATCAGGGCTAAAATGCTGGCGGCAAAAGATGCCAATACCGGATTACAGATTTTTACTTTTGCGACTGGTTTTTCTTTGATGTTGTTCTATGCTTTTGCCATGCAGTGTATGAGTACTGTTGCCGTTGTATTCAGGGAAACTAAATCCTGGAAATGGCCGCTGATCCAGATTGTATATATGACCGGGATGGCCTATGTAGCCAGTCTGATTGCCTACCAGTTATTAAAGTAATTTTCTATCTTAGCCTCTGTGGAAAAGGTACAGGTTCTTACGCAATATATGCCGCCGGCCGCTGCGCCGCTGATCGCGAAATGGATAGATTATTTCCAGTGTGAGTTTAAAATATCCAGAAACAGGGCAACTAAACTTGGGGATTACCGGCATCCATTTAAAGATGCGGGGCATAAGATTTCTGTAAACAATGATTTGAACCGTTATGCCTTTCTGGTGACGACAGTTCATGAATTTGCGCATTTGCTGACCTGGAATGAATATAAGAATAAGGTAAAACCTCATGGACAGGAATGGAAGAACAATTTCAAAAGGATGATGAGTCCTTTTTTGGAGCAGTCTGTTTTTCCGGAAGATATTCACCGGGCGATTTTAACCTATCTGAGCAATCCTTCAGCATCCAGCTGTACTGATTTACAGCTCTCCAGGGCGCTTAAGAGGTATGATCAGGCATACAACTCCTCCAGGCTTGAAGAAATCCCTTTAAACACCGTATTTACCATTAAGGACGGGCGGAAGTTTCGTAAGGGAGAAAGGCTTCGCAAAAGGTACCGGTGCCTTTGCCTGGACAATGGAAATATTTATTTGTTCAATCCTTTGGCCGAAGTAACTTTGCTGGCCACTGGAACATAGATGGCTTGTTTGTCTTTGATGATCCAGTTGAACCGGATCTTTTCACCTTTGTATTTTAGCGGGTCTGCGACAAGACTGTCGATAAGCGCATCCTTTTCTTCTATAAGCAGGGTGGCCTGATAAGTACTGTTGGTTTTACTTTTTAAACTCATATAGCTTTCCTCCGGAAGAATATGGATGGCCTCAAATACCATCTCAAATTGATTTTGCTGTGTCAGGGCGTCTTGTAAAAATTTGATTTTTTGCTGATAGGCCTCCGGATTTCCTTGATTGGAAGTACTGATTACTTTATAGGAAGGTTTTTTTTGCTGGTTTTCATTGGTGCTTTCCCTTTGCGCTATTTTAAAGATGGTGTTATTTCTTAGATAGGTTAGTGTGTCTTTTAACACAGTTCCCTGAATACTACTGGTCTTTACAAAAACAAGGCTGTCATTTTTAAAATAGAATTTTTTTCTTGTATTCTTTAGCGCGCCATTGTCTTCATTGGAAAGGAGTAATACCGTGTTTCCATTGTCCTGGTATTGTTCTACGTAGAGAGAATGGTCTCTGATGGCATAAAGAAGGCTGCTTTTCTTTTCTGTCTTGTCTATATTTTTGTCGATAGAATCAGCATAGCTGTTGATGATCTTTTCGTTTATTGCAGTTGCAACAGAGTCTTGTGCAAATTCAGCCTGCGGATGACTGGATTTAAGGTTACAACTGTAGAGTACACACAAGAGGTAAACGGAAGCTGAGGCAGTAAAGAATTTCATAACAGGAAATTTATGTAGATATGGATTCTGAATTAGAGACCATTATCGTGCCAATACCGCTAATAGGTCCGTAGCTTCTCCACATTCTCGTGAAGTCTGCTTTTTGCAAGAAAACTGTCTTCCAGTATTTTATTCATTGGGATTGCGGTGTCCAGGCTGCCGCACCTGATCACTGGAGCATCGAGGTATTCAAAGCAATATTCGGAGATCCAGGCGGAAATTTCTGCGCCAAATCCAGAGCCTAATGTATCTTCATGAAGAATTAATACTTTTCCAGTGGTTTGAACAGCGGTTTTGACTGTTTCTTTATCCCAGGGCTGTAAACTGCACAAATCTACCAGCATAATGGAGTATTCTGGATATTGGTCGAAGTAGGAGAGTGCCCAGTGTACCCCCATGCCATAAGTGATGATCACCATGTCTTTTCCTTCCTTCAGGATATTGGCTTTTCCGATTTCAACAGTATAATGGCCTTCGGGCACTTGCCCGGATAAGCTTCTGTAAAGGGATTTATGTTCAAAATAGATCACTGGATTGGGATCTTCTACTGCAGCGAGCAGCAGGCCTTTTGCATCATAGGGGAACGCAGGGTAAACGACTTTAAGTCCTGGAGTCTTGGTAAACCAGGCTTCATTGCTCTGAGAATGGAAGGGACCTGCGCCAGTGCCCGCTCCGGTTGGCATGCGAACGACCACATCTGCCTTTTCGCCCCAGCGGTAGTGTGTTTTGGCCAGGTTGTTTACGATCTGGTTAAAGCCACAACTTACAAAATCGGCAAATTGCATTTCTACAACGGCTTTATAACCATTAATGGAGAGGCCGAGTCCTGTACCAACAATTGCAGATTCACAAATTGGGGTATTGCGAACCCGGGCTTTGCCGAAGGTTGTACTGAACCCATCGGTTATTTTAAATGCGCCTCCGTAATCGGCAATGTCCTGTCCCATCAGCACAAGATTAGGATATTGCTGCATGGAAATTTTCAGTGCATCGCTGATGGCGTCCAGGTATCTCATTTCTGAACTCATTGCTCCAGGAGGAGCTACTTTTTGCTGATAGGGAAAATACATGTCCCGGACTTCATTCTCTGGATTTGCAACAGGTTCGGGTTCCTGAAAGGCACTTTCTACTTCCTGCTCTATTTCTTGCTTTAGGCTGGATTTTAAGGCATCAGCCAATTGATCGTTGAGTATGCCCTGTTCATAGAGGTAGGCTTCAAAAGTTTTTACAGGATCTTTTTTTTCCCATTCTTTAAACAATTCTTCAGGTACATATTTTGTTCCGGAGGCTTCTTCATGCCCCCGCATTCTAAAGGTAAGGCATTCCACGAGTACTGGTCTGGGGTTTTTCCTGATACGTCCGGCAACTTCGTGTATGGTATCATATACCTCCAGCACATTGTTGCCATCCACCTGGATGCCTTCAATGCCATATCCTATAGCTTTGTCTACCAGATTTTTACAGTGGTATTGTTCTGCAACAGGGGTCGATAAGCCATATCCGTTGTTTTCAATCAGGAAGATGACTGGAAGGTTCCATACTGCAGCAACATTTACGGCTTCGTGAAAATCACCTTCGCTGGTTGCACCTTCTCCTGTAAAAACTAGGGTAGCCTGTGGTTTTCCTTCAATCAGATCTGCGAGTGCAATTCCATCTGCTAAAGCCATTTGTGGCCCAAGATGAGAAATCATTCCAATGATTTTGTAGTCCTGTGTACCGAAATGAAAGGAGCGGTCTCTTCCTTTGGTAAATCCGGTTAATTTGCCCTGCCATTGGGCCATTAATTTTTTAAGGGGAACTTCTCTTGCTGTGAAAACCCCCAGGTTGCGGTGCATAGGAAGGATATATTCAGTTTCCTTCATAGCCAGTGTACTGCCAATGGCAATGGCTTCCTGTCCGATTCCTGAGAACCATTTGCCTATGCGGCCCTGACGAAGTAAGATGAGCATTTTTTCCTCTATCATTCTGGGATAGAGCAGCTGTTCATATAAGTTTAATAAAGTTGCATCATCCTTACTTTTTCTGTCAAAACGCATCATACTATTTGGTTTTTAGCAATCGGTTTAGGTTCTTATTTCTGCTCCTTATTCCTTTCCTCCCATTGTTTAGAGAAAGATTTCGGAGCAATTTCAGGCATGGAACGGTATTTACCCCACACTTTTTTGAACAGAAATTTAAGGAAAAAATTCTTCAGTTTTCCACCAATCATGTCCATTCTGGATCTTTTCTGCATACCTGCCTTCCAAACTTTCCAGCCCATATCTTCCGATTTGCTGTTGTCGTGTTGAGCGGCAGCATCTCTGCGGTTCAGCAGCAGCATTTTATGAATGTCGATTTTCACCGGGCAAACTTCAGAGCATTTTCCACATAAACTGGAGGCATAACTCAGGTGTTTAAAGTCTTTCATTCCCTTTAAATGAGGGGTAATGATGGAGCCTATAGGTCCGCTGTAAGTGGTGTTATAGGTATGGCCTCCTATATTTTTATATACAGGACAAGCATTTAAACAAGCACCACATCTGATACAATACAAGCCCTGGCGTTGTTCCTTCTGCGCCAATAGATTGGTTCTGCCATTGTCGAGTAGGATGACATACATTTCCTCGGGGCCATCAGTTTCACCGGCTTGTCTGGGGCCGCTTAATATGGTGTTATAAACGGTGAGGTTCTGTCCGGTTCCATGGCTTGCCAGTAATGGCCAGAAGAGGTCCAGGTCTGCCATAGAAGGAATGATCTTCTCAATGCCCACAATGGCAATATGTATTTTTGGAAAAGTAGTACATAATCTTGCATTACCTTCATTTTCTGTCAATGCAATACTTCCGGTATCGGCAATCAGGAAATTGCCGCCGCTAATTCCAATATCTGCTTTCAGGTATTTTTCACGAAGTAATTCCCGGGCCTTTTGTGTCAGTTGTTCTGGGGTAGCATCTAAAGGGGTTCCGAATTTTTCGTTGAAAAGTTTGGCGATGTCTTCCTTGCTCAGGTGCATAGCCGGAGTAACGATATGGTAAGGTGGTTGCCCTAACAACTGAACGATATATTCTCCAAGGTCGCTTTCCAGCGATTCTATGCCTTGTTTTTCCAGAAAATCATTTAAATGGATTTCTTCTGTCGTCATCGATTTTGACTTGATGACCGATTTTCCACCACTTTTGTTAATGATGTTCAGAATCTCTTTCTGTGCTTCATTTGCATCATTGGCCCAGATCACTTTACCGCCTCTTCGCTGAAAATTGGACTCAAATTCCGGTAAGAATTTATCCAGGTTCTCCATCACACGCCATTTGATGACGTGGGCTTTTTTCTTAGAATTGTCCAGGTTTTCAAATTTGGATAACCCTCTTTCCACAGCAATATTGTATTTGCCAATATTGTGGTTGATCGTTTTACGATGTTCCAGATCAAACGCCTTCTCGTCAGCCTTTACCAAAAAATCCTCAGCAGTTTTCATCGTTATATTTTTTTATAGGTTATGAATCTCTCCCAGTAACAGGCTTATGCAGGCCACTTATGAAGGTTTCATTAGAATATATATGTTTTTCGTTAGCAGGTGATGATTTCATCACGTTCAAATATAAATAATTAGGGTACAGCTAAAAGAATTAAATCTTTGAAATGGTTTTAAAATAAAAAAACCTGCTTGGACGGCAGGTTTTTTTATTTATAAATTTATTTAGTGCTTGGGTGTCCCATCTTCGTTCTTATCTACAACAGGTCTTTTCAGGTTGTTGGCAAGTTCCCATGCTGTATAATATACCAACTGTGCTCTTCTGGCCAGTAAAGGGAAATTAATTTTGCTCACTTCATCCCCGGGTTGGTGATAGTCTGCGTGTACCCCGTTAAAATAGAAGATCACCGGAATATTGTGTTTTGCAAAATTATAATGGTCTGAACGATAATAGAATTGGTTAGGATCTGTCCTGTTGTTGTACTTCATATCCAGATTCATTTTAATATAATCTGTATTTGCTTTTTTACCAATTCGGTCCAGATCAGAACTTAACATATCAGAACCAATAATATAGATATAATCAGGTTGTTTCTCATGTTCAGGATCTACGCGACCTATCATGTCAATGTTTAAATTGGTAATTGTTTTCTCCAATGGGAAAACCGGATGTTCTGAATACCATTCCGAACCTAGCAAGCCCTTTTCTTCACCAACAACAGTCATAAAAAGAATACTTCTTTTGGGGCCCTTTCCTGCTTTCTTTGCTTTAGAAAATGCCTCAGCAATCATAAGAACTCCGGTTGTTCCTGAACCATCATCGTCTGCGCCGTTGTTTACCTTATCCGGGCCTGAAGAAGTCAGACCGATATGATCGTAATGTCCTGTAACAACCAGGATTTCTTTTTTAAGTTTTGGATCCGAACCTTCCAGAAAACCAAGTACATTTTCTGCCCTTACTTTAACTTCCTTTTTCACGGCTGTAGCACATAAGGAAACTTCCACTTCTTTAGAAGCGGGCTTTTTGGTTTCGGCAATTTGTTTCTGTAAAGATTCTACTGTTACTCCACCTGATTTTAACAAATCATTGGCCAGACCAGGAGAAATAGAAATGACCGGAAGTGTCTTCTGGCTCTTTATTCTGGCTTCCAGTTCAGGTGTTTTTAACATAGGCTGTCCTTCGCCGTTGTTATAATTCCCCTGTATTTGGTCCCGGTTTTTTTCCAATGAAGCATCGATCAGCAAAACGGCACTTGCCTGGAGATCCAGGAGGTTTTTTAATCTGGCTTGCCTGGCCACCGTGGCTTTGCGCATCGCGGCTCGGTCTGCTGGTTTTTCTTCGTTTTTGAAAGGATCTCCATCGGCAAAAATCATCACAACTTTACCCTTGAGATTTAAGCCTTCCAAGTCATTATATCCCTCTCTGTCTAAACCATATCCGGCAAAGATAACAGAGTTTTTATTGAATGTAAACCCATTCAGGCTAACATTATTTGGATAGATGATAAAATCTTTAAGTACTTGTCTGGGCTCACCGTTAACCGTTACAATGCTCTGGGTAAGGTTATAGGTAACCATGTCAATAGGTTGAAAATAATCGCCGTTTACCGGGCCCTTTAATCCGAGTGATTTAAAATGGTTTCTGATATAGTCTGCAGCCATCCAAGCTCCCTTTTTACCAGTTTCTCTTCCCTCATATTCATCAGATGCCAGAACAGACAGGTGTTTGTATGCGTTATCTTTAGATATGCTTTGACTAAATCTAACTGCAGTTTTGTTTTGTGCATACGTACTTATACTGAGGAAAAGTACGAAGCTGGTATAGAGGAAATGTTTCTTCATGAGCGGGTGAATTTACAGAACTTAGTTTTAACAGGATATTTTATCTACACGGTTGGCATGTCTGCCGCCTTCAAATGCTGTGTTTAAAAAAGTAGTTACCATTTCTTTCGCCAGATCTTCGGAAACAAATCTTGCGGGAATACAAATGATATTTGCGTTATTGTGCTGCCTGGCCAATGATGCAATTTCATTTTCCCAGCATATTGCAGCGCGAATGTGCTGATGTTTATTGGCGGTAATAGCCACGCCGTTTGCGCTTCCGCAAACGAGTACACCAAAATTGAATTCACCGCTTTCTACTGCATTTGCAACAGGGTGTGCAAAATCAGGATAGTCAACAGATGCAGGGGAGTGGGTTCCAAAGTCTTTTACTTCATACTCAGCCAAATAGGCTTTTATGATTTCTTTGTACTCATATCCGGCATGATCAGCCCCGATTGCAATTTTAAGTTTAACAGACATATTTAGTTTTAAATGGTTTTAGTTTGGACGTTTTGAAGTTCCGTATAATTCTTTATTTCTTTTCCTTTCAATGTGAGCGGAGATAAAGATACTCAGTTCGTATAAGATGAATAATGGAAAAGCAACCACCAACATCGTAATGATATCGGGAGTAGGGGTAACCACTGCCGCTATGATTAAAATAACCACTGTGGCATACCTTCTGCTGGCACGCATAAATTTGGGTGTCATGATGCCAAATTTAGAGAGGATGTAGATCACCACAGGTAATTCAAATATAATTCCTGTTCCAATGGTTAGCGTAGCTACAGACGACAAATAGGAATCGATTGTAAATGTGTTTTCTATCTCTGCACTCACTGAAAAGTTGGTCAGAAAGTTAATGGATAGCGGGCAAATGATAAAGTACCCAAACAGAATACCAATGATGAACAAGCTGGAAGCAAAAAATACAAATCCACTTGTTGACTTTCTCTCATTTTCATGCAGGGCTGGTTTGACGAACAACCAGAGTTCAAACAAAAGATAGGGAATTCCAAAGATGATACCGGTCATTACACAGGAGTTGATCTGTAAGGTAAACTGACCGGCCATTTCGGTATTGATAATTTTCCCTTTGATGGTTTTAATGCAGAAATCAGAACCCAGAGAAGGGAAATAATCCACCATTCTGCACATCATTCTATACGTCCAGAAATCGGGTTTTTTAGGTCCCATGATAACGGTATTGAAAATGAAATCATAGAACCAGAAAGCTAGTCCGGTAAAGATCACAATCACCAGTAAAGCCCTTAATAAATGCTTTCTCAATACATCAATGTGGTCAAAGAAAGACATTTCTGATTCCAGATTTTTACCCTTATTTTTTATGGAATCAATTAGATCCTGTGTTTTATTATCGCTCATGTAAATTACTAGTTAAACAAAAATACCATTCTGTTTTATATAGAATGGTATTTACGTTTTAAATATTACAAATAGATTTTTTCTTACTCAGAAAAAACAAAAGTTTCCATAAACTTCGTAGTGAAATTACCCGCTCTGAAGTTTGGATCTTTCATTAATTTCAAATGAAAAGGAATCGTTGTTTTAATGCCTTCGATCACAAATTCACTTAGTGCTCTTTCCATTGTACTGATGGCCTCTTCCCTGGTTTGTGCAACACAGATGAGTTTGGCGATCATGGAGTCGTAGTTGGAAGGGATTTGATAACCTGCATATACATGCGTATCTACCCGCACACCATGACCACCTGGTGAGTGGAAATTAGTGATTTTTCCAGGGCAAGGTCTAAAATTATTAAATGGGTCTTCTGCATTAATCCTGCACTCAATAGCATGCATATCCGGCAGGTAATTCCTTCCGGAAATAGGTACACCTGAAGCCACTTTAATTTGTTCTTTGATCAAGTCATAGTTAATGACCTCTTCGGTTACAGGATGTTCTACCTGGATCCTCGTATTCATCTCCATGAAATAGAAGTTGCGGTGTTTATCTACCAGAAATTCTATCGTTCCTGCACCTTCATATTGAACAGCAATTGCACCCTTGATGGCTGCTTCTCCCATTTTCTCCCTTAATTCCGGAGTCATGAAAGGAGATGGTGATTCTTCTACCAATTTTTGATGCCTGCGCTGAATAGAACAGTCCCGCTCAGATAAATGACAGGCTTTACCGTATTGGTCTCCAATGATCTGGATCTCTATATGACGGGGATCTTCGATGTATTTTTCTAAATAAAGGCCATCATTGCCAAATGCAGCACCAGACTCTTGTCTTGCACTGTCCCATGCATTTTCAAACTCCTCATCTTTCCAAACTACACGCATTCCACGGCCACCACCACCAGCGGTTGCTTTCAGAATAACCGGATAGCCCATTTCATTGGCAATTTGAATTCCTTCTTTTACGCTTTCCAGCAAACCGTCTGAGCCAGGAATGGTTGGAACACCAGCCTTTTTCATGGTCTCTTTTGCCGAAGCTTTATCGCCCATAGAGTTGATCTGCTCTGGTGTTGCTCCAATAAATTTAATTCCATAATCGCGGCATACGGATGAAAATTTTGCATTTTCTGATAAAAACCCATAGCCTGGATGTATAGCGTCTGCGTTGGTCAGCTCCGCGGCAGAGATAATATTTGGAATGCTTAAATAAGAATCTTTACTTGGTGGCGGGCCTATACAAACGGCTTCGTCTGCAAAGCGGACATGTAAGCTTTCCCTGTCAGCCGTAGAGTATACAGCTACAGTCTTAATGCCCATTTCCTTACAGGTCCGTATGATACGTAAGGCAATTTCGCCCCTGTTGGCAATTAGTATTTTTTTAAACATATAATTGATTGGATAATGATTTGCCCGAGGCAAATATTACATAGGTTCTACTAAAAATAATGGTTGGTCATATTCTACCGGAGATGCATTATCAACCAGTACTTTAACAATTCTTCCTGATACTTCACTTTCAATTTCATTGAATAATTTCATGGCCTCAATAATACAGATGACCTTACCAGTACCGATTTCATCACCCACATTTACGAAAGAAGGCTTATCCGGACTTGCAGAACGGTAAAATGTTCCTATCATTGGCGATTTTATAGTGATGTATTTTGAAGTATCCTCTGCAGGAGCTGCTGGTTTACTATCTGTTGCAGATACAGGCTGAGGTGCTACTGCAGCAGGCAATACCTGGGCAGGAGCTGCTGTCGGAGCAGGAACTGTAGCTGTGATAACTGTAGGAGTCTGATTAGTTTTAATCGTGATCTTGAAGTCTTTTTGCTCAATAGCTACTTCATTTACGCCTGAACGAGAAACAAATTTAATAAGTTCCTGAATTTGCTTAATATCCATTTTTAAGTGATTTTAAAAAGATTTATGCCTTAGATTAAACTAAGTTAAGATTAATTATTGTATAAAATTAATATGCCCATTTCAAGTAAACAGATCCCCAGGTGAAACCGCCGCCAAAAGCAGCCAATATCAGATTGTCACCTTTCTTTAACTTACTCTCCCATTCCCATAAACAGAGAGGGATAGTTCCATTGGTTGTATTACCGTATCTTTCTATGTTGATCATGACCTTATCTGCACCCAGACCCATTCTGGAGGCAGTGGCATCAATGATCCTTTTATTGGCCTGGTGTGGTACAAGCCAGGTCACCTGCTCAGAGCTGAGCTCATTACGTTCCATGATTTTTGCAGCTACATCAGCCATATTGGTTACTGCAAATTTAAATACGGCCTGACCCTCCTGGTGTACAAAATGTTCATGATTATCAATCGTTTCATGGGATGCCGGTCTGGCAGAACCACCGGCTTTCTGATGTAGATATTGTCTGCCGGAACCATCAGAATGAAGTACAGAGTCTATGATTCCGTTACCTTCCTCGTTGGGTTCCAAAAGAACTGCACCACAGCCATCTCCAAAAATAATGCAGGTAGTGCGGTCCTGATAATTAATAATAGACGACATTTTATCTCCGCCTACGACCAGTACTTTTTTATGTTTGCCAGATTCGATGAATTGAGAGCCTGTAGATAATCCGAATATAAAACCCGAACAGGCGGCCTGTAAATCGTATCCCCAGGCATTTTTTGCCCCAATTTTATCTGCAAGGATATTTGCAGAAGCCGGAAAAGGCATATCAGGTGTAGTCGTACAGAAAATGATCAGTTCAATTTCTTCCGCAGAGATCCCCCTTTTTTTAAGTAAACCATTTACAGCATGAACAGCCATATCTGATGTGCCCAATCCTTCACCTTTTAATATTCTGCGTTCCTTGATACCCGTTCTGGAAGTGATCCATTCATCAGTGGTTTCAACAATGGATTCAAGTTCCTTATTGGTTAGAATATATTCGGGAACATAACCATGAACCGCAGTAATAGCGGCGTGGATTTTACTCATTTTTTCAAAATTTATTTAAAAGCAGCTTGTATCTTTCCTACCAAGCCAGTAGTTATCATATCTCTTGATTGCAGGATCATGTTTTTTACCGCAGTAGGAGTAGAGATCCCATGGCCAATAATTACTGGAGCATTGACGCCTAAAACAGGACTTCCGCCATAGTTCTCGTAATTAAACCGGTCAAAGAATTCATCCTTCAGACCCTTTTTAATGGTCATAATATAAAAGGACTCTGCAAGTTTAAGCATAATATTTCCGGTAAAACCATCACATACAATGACGTCGGCCTTTTGATTGAAGAGATCACGACCCTCAATATTGCCGATGAAATTAAACAGATTAGATTCCTTCATTAAGGGAAATGTAGCCAAACTCAGCATATTTCCTTTTTCGTCCTCTTCTCCAATATTAATTAAACCGACTTTAGGGTTTTTGATCTGCATCACGTTTTCAGCGTATAAACTGCCCACGGCTCCAAATTGAACCAAAACATCAGGCTTACAATCCGCATTTGCACCCACATCAAGCATTAAACCTCTGCCGCCGTCCAGTTTTGGTACAATTGTACACAGACAAGGTCTGATGATGCCGGGTACCGTTTTTACACTAAATACAGCACCGACCATCATGGCTCCTGAGTTACCTGCACTGGCAAAAGAGTCCAGTTTACCTTCTTTGAGTAAATTGAATCCTACAGAAATACTTGAGTTTGGTTTTTGGGCTAACGCCTTTGTGGGATGTTCCCCCATACCAATCACTTCTTCGGTATGAACGAATTCGAAATGGTCAGGGTTAAAGCCTTTTTCTGAGAGCAGGGGCTTAATCTGGTTGGTATCACCAATGAGCACAATGTGCTCTCCGGGCGATAGAAGTTGATGAGCAGCTATTGCTCCCGAAACATTTGATTCGGGAGCATAGTCTCCGCCCATTATATCGAGACCTATTTTCATAGTAAAAAATCAGTTTGTGTAAACAGCATTATTGTGCTTCTTTCAAGTGTCTAAGATAAACTTAAACCCTGGCAAAACACAAACTATTTTTCAAGAAAAATTACCCTATAGAGGTGTTTTCAATAACTAATTTTCCGTTGTAGTATAAGTTACCATCAACGTTATACGCACGGTGAGGTACGTGGATAGCGCCAGTTGTTTGGCAAGTAGCCAGAGAAGGAGCTTCTGCTTTATAGTGTGTTCTTCTTTTGTCTCTTCTACTTTTAGAAACCTTGCGTTTTGGATGTGCCATTACTAATTTATTTAATTATTATTTTAATTTCTTTAATGCTGCCCACCTTGGGTCATCACTCGTTAATTCTTCTTTTTTATCTGCTCCGTGAGAGAGACTTTCCAGTCTTGCAATCATTTCCTGGTCACATTCCTGGCCATCGCCATTCTGTCCGCAGATCTTAATGAATGGTACTGATACGTTAATGAACTCATAAATGATTTCAGAAACATCAATAGCACTCTCTTTTTTGTTCAGTACAATGATCTCCAGATCATCGCTTTCTAATTCATCCTCAGCAAATTTTACAATCTGCCTTTCTTTAATATCCAGAGGCGAATTAAATTCTGCCAAGCATTTGTCACATTCCAGTTTTACAGTTCCTTTTACATGGATTTGTAAAATTAGCATTGTTTCCTGTTTATCCAGCTCTACTGTTGCATTTAAACTGCCCTTTTTTACTAAAGAGTACTCAAATGCCTCAAAAAAGCTGTTATCAATTTCAAACTCAAATTGATGTTTGCCAATTTTTAAGCCTGTAAAGGGGATTGAAAATTGTTTTAACGGTTTCAATTGTAACAAAATTTTAGCCCGCAAATGTATGAATTATTTTGATAGATGTAAAGTGTTTTTTGTATATTTTTAAAAAAGATTTCCGGGAGGCTTAATTTGCATCATCTTTTATATCCAGCGCAGTCTCAACGATTTTGCCTCCGGTTTTTAGCTGATTGCTTAATAAACTTTCCTGTTCACGCCTGTTTTTCACAATATGGGTCGCTGCAAAAATGGCTTCAATAAAAGAAGTCGGATCTGCCAGATTTTTGCCTGCAATATCATAACCGGTTCCATGGTCAGGAGATGTACGTACAAATTTTAATCCTGCAGTATAATTTACACCTGTGCTGAAAGCGATGGTTTTGAAAGGAATCAGCCCCTGATCATGATACATTGCCAGAACAGCATCAAACTGTTTGAAGGTACCATTACCAAAAAAGCCATCGGCTGGATATGGTCCAAAACAGATTATACCTTTGTCGAAAGCTTCATGGATAGCAGGAGTGATGATGTCTTCTTCTTCCTTGCCCAGTAAACCGTTGTCTCCGGCATGAGGATTAAGACCCAGAACAGCAATTTTAGGTTTTTCAATCCAGAAATCTTTTTTCAAACTGTCATTGATCATCTTTAATTTCTGAACAATCTTTTCTTTTGTAATGCTTCCTGAAATCTCTTTAACCGGAATATGACCGGTAACTACTCCAATTCTGAGTTCTTCGCTGATGAGGAACATCAGTACGTCTGAACTCTTGCTGCGTTCCTGAAGAAATTCTGTATGACCTGGAAATTTGAAGGTTTCCGATTGGATGTTGAATTTATTGATAGGTGCTGTAACCAAGGCGTCAATTTCTCCATTGATCAGGTCTTCGGTTGCTTTCTCCAGGGAAAGAAGAGCGTATTTTCCGCCAATTTCGTTTGCGACACCAAGGTCGATCTTGACATCTTCTTCCCAGCAATTGATCATGTTGGCTTTCTTAGGATTGGCTAGTCCAGCATTCGTAATCACATTGAAACTGAAATCAGATAAGCCCAGTGCCTTCCTGTGGTAGGAAGCTACTTTGGTATGCCCATACACAATAGGTGTACAATAATCAAAAATGCTGGTGTGAGATAAGGCTTTCAGGATCACTTCCAAACCTATTCCGTTTACGTCACCAACGCTAATACCTATTTTTACTTTATTGCTCATGCTCAACTTTAGAATTTAGCGCAAATTACAGATTTTAACAGTAATCTTACGCCGATACTGGTAAAACTTTGCTTATTTTGCATCTTTAGATCAGGAGCATATGAGTTTGGTAAAGGCAAAGAAACATTTAGGACAACATTTTTTAACCGATAAAAATATTGCAGCAAAGATTGTAAACGGCCTTATTCATACGGATCAGTACCATCAGGTTCTTGAAGTCGGGCCGGGTATGGGTATTTTGTCTGATATTTTGCTGGAACGCACGGATCTTGAAACCCATTTGATCGATATAGATGTGGAATCTTATCATTTCCTGCAGGAAAAATATCCGCAGCTGGGAAGCCGTCTCATTAATGGAGATTTCTTGAAACTTGATTTGGGTACAGTGTTTCCTGGAAAGTTTGCCATTATTGGAAATTTTCCATACAACATTTCCTCTCAGATTCTTTTTAAGGTATTGGAGCACCGGGATCATGTTGTTGAAATGGTTGGAATGTTCCAAAAGGAAGTAGCAGAACGTTGTGCCTCGAAATCAGGGACAAAAGAGTATGGGATTCTAAGTGTATTGATTCAGGCCTATTATGATATTGAATATCTTTTTACTGTAAAGCCAGGGACATTTAATCCTCCACCTAAAGTCAATTCCGGTGTGATCCGGTTAAGCCGAAACAAAACAGCACAATTGCCCTGCGATGAAAAGCTCTTCTGGCGAACGGTTAAGGGGGGCTTTAACCAAAGGAGGAAAACTTTGAGAAATGCACTTTCAGGAACTATTCCTAAAGATAAAATGGACAATCATCCGTTTTTCGATAAACGTGCGGAGCAACTCAGTGTGGAGGATTTTATCCATCTGACACAACATCTTGCCGCTTTAATGACCACAACAGCTTAGTTTAATTTGTAATGAATTCTAAAATATTAATTGTTGACGACCTTCATCCGGTGTTTAAGGAAAAAGCAATGGAACTGGGTTATGAGGTTGATGACCAACCTTTGATCAGCCGGGCTGAAACCTTGTCTGTGATCTCACAATATACCGGTATCGCGGTGCGTACCAAGTTCAGGATAGACCAGGAATTGATGGATGCGGCACCAAATCTAAGATTTGTTGCCAGAGCAGGTGCTGGTCTGGATAATATTGATGAAGCATACGCTAGTGCGAAAGGTATACTATTGATCAATGCTCCCGAAGGCAACAGAGATGCTGTTGGTGAACATGCTACAGGGATGCTGCTGTCCCTGATGAATAATTTTCAAAAGGCTGATGCCGAAATTCGTCAGGGTACCTGGGACAGAGAAGGTAACCGCGGCTGGGAATTAAAAGGAAAAACGGTTGGGATTATTGGCTATGGTTTTATGGGGCAGAGCTTTGCTAAAAAGCTTTCTGGCTTTGAAGTCAATGTTATTGCTTATGATAAATACAAAACCGGATTTTCTGATGCTTATGCAAGGGAAGTAAGTATGGAGGAGATTGTAAAGCAGAGCGATGTGTTGAGCTTGCATATCCCTTTAACTTCAGAAACACGGCAAATGGTCAATGATGAATATTTTTTCCATTTCAAAAAACCTTTCTTTTTCATCAATACGGCAAGAGGTGAAATTGTCAGCACGGCTTCAGTACTGAAAGCAATAGAGAACAAAAAAATTATAGCTGCGGGACTTGATGTACTGGAAACAGAAAAGTTTCCTGCGCTCGCTCAGCAAGACTGGTATCAGTCCCTGGTAGCTTCAGGAAAGGTACTTTTAACACCTCATGTAGGGGGATGGACGTTTGATTCCTACAGGAAGATCTCAGAGGTGCTGGCGCAGAAGCTGGAAGAATTAAGATTAGGGCATTAAGCCCTAATCTCTCTAACAGGAAATTATTTCCATTTGTTGTCTGCTGGTCTGGCATCCATAAAAATACCTCCGTCAACTACAATAGACTGAATTTTAGCTGGTGCATTGATCTGTACCAATGCCATTTTTTGATTATTTTTCCAGACGATGGGTGATTGGTGTAAGACAGATTCTTTGCCATCTGCGTAGGTAATTTTGACATCAAAGGGAATTGCAAACCCTCCAATGTTTTTTATGGAGACGCCATAATTATTACCTTTTATTGTCACTTTTTCAATCGCAAGATCAATATAGTTGTTGCTGAAAAACCAATTGTTCCAATACCAGTTTAAATCTTGTTTAGTTGCATCATTTATCGAATAAAAGAAATCCCAGGGAATAGGGTGTTTTCCATTCCAGCGTTCCATATATATATGGAGTGCTTTTTTGAAAGTTTCATCACCAAGCATATCTTTTAATCCCAGGTAAGCAAGTGAGGGTTTTACATACGAGTTGTTGCCGTATCCCAAGCCGGAGACTTGTGTGGATTGAGAGATTACAGGTTGGTCCTCTTCGCCCGAAGGGTCAAATATCCAGCGTTTCACTCTGAAATCCTGATAGGCCTGATCAGCCGTCTCTTTTCCAATCTGGTCTATTCCGATTAGGTATTCCAGGGTGGTTGCCCATCCCTCGTCCATAAAAGCATAGCGGGTTTCATTAATTCCCATATAGAACGGGAAATAGGTGTGGGCAACTTCATGATTCAGTACAAATTGAGAGAAGCCAGGGTCTGGCGTGCTTGAATCGTTCACCATCATTGGATATTCCATATCGGCAAAACCTTGAAAGGCGGTCATTTTTGAAAAGGGGTAGGGAATTCCTGGCCAATTCCTGGAAAACCAGTGCAAGGCTTTTTTTCCAAAGTCTACCATGAATGTAAAATCTTTTGCCGTTTCACTATAGGCAGACTGAACACTTGCCCTTCTGCCTGTCTTTTCATCAACAACCACACTACCTGCATCCCACACATAATGGTTGCTTAAAGAAAAAGTAACGTCACTGATGTTTTTGGCTTCAAACTTCCAGGTGTTCCAGGTGTTTTGTTTCGTTACCAAGCCCTTTCTCATGTCCTCTGCAGTAGCCATGTGTGTTACCTCGTCAGACAGATAGGAGTTCCTGAGTTTTTCAGAGAAGGCCGGTTGTAGCACTTCATCAGGATTCAGCAGATCTCCGGTGGCCCATACCACGAAGTTCTTTGGTACCTTAACAGATAAAGTATAGTCGTTAAAGTCATTATAGAACTCGCCTCTGTCAGAATGCGGGAGCCTGTCCCAACCGTTATAATCGTCATATACAGATACCCTTGGATATGCATAAGCTGCAAAATAGGTAGTGCTGTCAATCTGACCTTCTCGCCCGCTTTGCTTGGAGAGCGGGTAATTCCAGTCTATATTCAGACTGGCTGTTTGTCCGGGGCCAAGAGGTGTCTTTAATTTGACATCCTCAACTGTGCCCCAGTCCTTGGCATCAAGCTGGTACTTTTGTCCGTTTACCTCGAAGGAGGTGATGACCAGTCCAGTACTCAAAAAGTCTGTGCTTACATAGCCTGATCTTGGGGCTTCAGGTTTATGAATATTGTTTACAAAACGAATAGCCAGTACTTTTAAAGTATCCTTGCTGTTATTGGTGTATTCTATTTTTTCTGTTCCGCTAACGGTTTTTGTCTGTGGGGTTACCGTTACATTAATAGCGTACTTACCCCGGTTTTGCCAGTATTGTTTACCTGGTCTGCCATCGATGGAGCGGGTTTCTTTGTCATAAGCATTCCTGATGTTGCGGGGCATGTATAAATCCTGGGCGCTTAAAGAATAAGTTCCCAGCACGATGAAGACCAGCGTGTTGAAAAGTTTTTTGTGCATAATAATGGGTTAACGTATTTTAAAATTAGGTAAAAAATGCGGTAATGGAGAGGTGAGTGGGCTTTATATCCTATTTTTTACCTCTGAGTCATATTTCGCTGAAAAGATTTGCTTTTATAAGAATTGGCTGTTATCTTCGTTTTAATTGAAGCAAGACTATGTAGGCTTAGTGCCGATGTAGTCTTGTTTGTATTTTAGAGGAACCCCGTTCAGGTATATCAATGATCAGTGCGGATTGACTCCTTTAACGAGCTAAACAGTATAGTATAATAAAATATAAATTAATCGAGCTATGACAGATGTTACATATTATACCAATGATGGTCTGGAAAAATTAAAACAGGAGATACACTATTTAAAGACTACAGGAAGACAAATGATATCCAAACAAATTGCGGAAGCAAGAGATAAAGGAGATCTTTCTGAAAATGCCGAGTATGATGCAGCTAAAGAAGCGCAGGGCTTGCATGAAGCGAAAATCGCTAAACTGGAAACTACGTTGTCTACTGCAAGACTGATTGATGAATCTAAGCTAGATACGACAAAGGTTTTGGCCTTGTCTATTGTGAAGATCAAAAATGTAAAAAATGGAGCAACCATGACTTACCAGCTGGTTGCAGAATCAGAGGCTGATCTTAAAACGGGAAAGATCTCGGTGAAATCGCCTATTGCACAGGGATTATTGGGTAAATCTGTTGGTGACAAAACAGAAATACAGGTTCCTGCAGGTAAAATTGAGTTTGAGATCCTCGAAATCAGCAGATAATTAATAAACCTATGGCAAGTATATTTTCAAAAATTGTTAATCGTGAAATCCCGGCGCATATTGTGGCGGAGACAACAGAGTTTCTGGCTTTTCTTGATGTGAGTCCGCTCACTATGGGCCATGTGCTCGTGATTCCCAAAAAAGAGATTGACTATATTTTCGATATGGACGAGGAAAGTTATTTTGGACTAACATTATTTGCTAAAATCGTAGCGCAGGGGGTGAAAAAAGCATTTCCATGCGTGAAAGTTGGAATGGCGGTGATCGGTTTGGAAGTGCCTCATGTGCATATTCACCTGATTCCAATGAACAATGTGAGCGATATGAATTTCAGTAGGGAGAAGTTAAACCCAAGCCAGGAAGAGCTTGAAGCAGCTGCTTCAAGAATTAAGGCGGAATTATAAACTGTTATTTTTCATAAAAAGGGCATTCAGTTATAATTGAATGCCTTTTTTATGAAATTAAGGCTAGAATTTGCCTGCCAGATATTTATTGTATAGGTGCATACAAATAGAGGTTCGATAAAGTTTTAAAATATTTCAAAATTAATCCATCTTTATGTAAAAATTTACATTGCAATGTTATATTTGTAACAGGTTTGTTTCGATTCGCTACACCTCATCCCGGGGGCAAAACTGATAACGCTACCGGCTTAACTATCTAATTTTTTCTCTTTAAATGAAGGCGACCAGGGCGATTTTATACAGGTTCACAAATATATATATAGGCCTTGTGCTGCTATTGATGTTTTGCGCGGAAAGTGGTTTAAAAGCCCAGGAGGTCAGAACGTTGACCGGAAAGGTTACGGATGCACAAACAGGAGAGGCGATTCCTTATGCAACGATTTATGTAAAACTCAAAGATGGAAAGAAGAAGGCCGCCGCTTCTGACTTCGACGGCCTGTACCGGCTGATTATTCCTCAGAACCTAGCCACCGATTCTGTTTATACTGCATACGTTAGTTACACCACAACAAGGAAACTGTTACCGCAGGGAAATCATCCCATATTGGATTTCCAGCTTTCAGAGGGGGGACGTTTATTAAATACCGTAACTATAACTCCGAAGTCCTATGTAAACCCTGCCTGGGAGATCATGGAAAACCTGGTGAAAAACAAGCCGCAGAATGACCAGCGCTACTTGAAAAGCTATGGTTACCAAAGCTACAACAGGATAGAGATTTCTGTGGTCAATATTGGGGAGAAGATGAAGAAGAACAAAGTCATTAGGCAGATACTCCCATTAATGGACGATTTGCAGAAAATTGCGGGAGAAGAAGGATCGCCAAGCCTGCCTATATTTATGTCTGAGACCATTTCAGATTATCGCTATATGACCAGTCCGGAACAGAAAACTGAACATGTGCTGCGGACTAAAGTAAGTGGTGTCGGGATAGAAGATGAAACCCTTATCTCTCAGTTGGCGGGCTCCACTTTTTTACAATATAATTTTTATAGTAACTTTCTTAAACTGGCCAATAAAGAATTCATTTCGCCCACAAGCAATAGCTGGAAAACCTATTATAATTATGAACTTACCGATGCTCATGATAAGATAGAAGGAAAAGAATACTATAAAATTGAATTTAAACCCAAAAGATCCCACGATCTTGCTTTTGACGGGGTAATGTGGATCACTAAAGACAGTTATGCCTTATATAGAATAGACTGTACGGCTTCTAAGGATGCCAATCTGAATTTTCTAAATAAAATCAGGATACAGCAAGCCATGGTACAACCTTCGGGTACAACAGCCTGGATACCCAAACAAACCCGTATTGTGATTAACGTGGGTACAACTTCTAAAAAACTATCTGGTTTTATTGCTAAGTTCTATTTGTCTAATAAAGATATCGAGGTGAATAAAGATTATCCTGCATCGTTATTTAAAGAGCCTATGGTGATGGATAAGGATGTCAATAAAATAGACGAAAAATATTGGGTTAAAAACCGTGCAGATTCACTTACTGCAGCTGATAAGGCAGTCTATAAAATGATAGATACCGTTAAAAACCTGCCCCTGGTTAAAACTTACGCAGACATTGCCGGGATGTTGATCAATGGCTATTATAAAGTTGGAAAGATCAGTTTTGGTCCTTATCCTTATACCTACAGCTACAATGATCTGGAAGGATCTGTATTAAGGATAGGTGCTACGACCAATACCCGATTTAGCGAAAAGCTGATCCTCAGCGGATTTTTAAGCTATGGTTTTAGAGATGAGAGATTCAAATACAATGGCGCCGTTGATTATATCTTCTCCCGAAAGCCTTGGGTGCAAGCCGGTATTTCTTATCAGCATGATATCGGCCAAACGGGTTATCAGTTTGAAAACTTTGTTCTTGCACAGAATAACGTTTTCAGTGCCTCTATAAGGAACGGTAAAGTGAGTAAAAGAGGACCATTTACACAAAATATATGGAATACATATGTGCAAACGGATCTTTTCTCCAATGTAAGAGGCAAGCTTACTTTAGCACACCGGACTTTTGATCCTTTGTTTAACTTCATGTACCGGGACAATGAGGATAAAATTACATACAATAAATACGAAGTTTCAGAAGCGATTGGTGAAATACAATGGACACCCGGGCGGCGTTTGCTGGAATCTTCTAAAATCAATAAAAGAATTATGATTGGAAACGGCAATGGCAGTCCCATTTTTACTTTTCGCTATACCCATGGCATAAAAGGTGCCGGAGGAGATTTCAATTACAATAAATTCGCGGTTAATATTTATCAAAGACCACTTCTCGGTATCTTTGGACGGGGTGAATATTCTCTTACCGCAGGATATATCCCTGATGCATTACCTTATCCCTTGTTAGAAAATCATCGGTTCAATTTCAATACTATGCGCTTCCTGGAATTTACGAGTGACAGGTATGTATCTTTGAGTTATACACAACATATGGACGGATTGATCACCAATAGTATTCCCTTACTTAAAAAGCTAAATGTACGTACAGTAGCTGTGTTGAATGTGCTGGAAGGAAGTCTGAGTGATCAGAACAATGAGGCCTTTATCAGAGGCAGAGGTAAACTAAATCGGAGCCTAGGAGGTATTCCCTATGTGGAAGCTGGTTATGGTGTTGAGAACATTTTCAAAATTTTAAGGGTAGATTTTCTACACCGTCTTACCCATAAACAACATTTAAACGATGCCGGTCTGGAACCTTCCAATTTTGCCATACGGACAACTTTGCAATTCAGGCTATAGATTACTTTAATTTTTCGTTATTCTGATGACGGTCTGCGTCCCGGATACTCTTTTTAATGAGATTTTTTTCGAGCGCAGCAGTGAGGTCTATCCCGGTTTGGTTGGCCAGACAGATCAGTACGAAAAGTACATCAGCCATTTCATCACCCAAATCTACGGCTTCATCACTTTTCTTAAAAGATTGTTCTCCATATTTTCTGGACATGATACGAGCCACCTCGCCAACTTCTTCCATGAGAATAGCAGTATTGGTCAGTTCATTAAAATAGCGTATTCCTGTGGTGGTGATCCACTGATCAACCATTTTCTGTGCTTCTTCTATCGTCATTATTCTTTGTTCTTGGTATCAATGATGAGGGTTACGGGGCCATCATTCAGTAAGCTGATTTTCATATCTGCACCAAAAATTCCGGTCTGTATTTTTTTATTTAAAAGGGTGGTAAGCTTTGAAATCATACTTTCATAAAGAGGAACTGCCTTATCTGGTCTTGCGGCCCTGGTAAAGCCGGGTCTGTTGCCTTTTTTTGTTGAAGCAAACAAGGTAAACTGGCTGATCAGCAGAATATTTCCGCCGGTATCAGACAAAGACTTGTTCATCAATCCCTGTTCATCGCTAAAAATCCTTATCCCTGCAATTTTTTGAGCCAGCCAGTCCAGATCTTCCATCGTATCGCTATCTTCTATGCCCAGTAACACCAGCAAGCCATCCCCGATGGCACCGGTAAGCTCGGCATCAACCCTGCAGCTGGCCTCGGAAACTCTTTGAATCACTGCCCTCATGCCCTGGTCTCGTTTCCGTGGTAAATACTTAAATAACTCTCATATCTGCTCAGTGCGATCTCCTCGTTTTCCACGGCACGGATAACTGCACAGCCGGGTTCATTGATATGCCTGCAGTTGTTGAATTTACATGCATTCATCAGATCGCGTATTTCTCTGAAATAATGACCCAGTTCTTCTGGCCTGATGTCAAAGATTCCCAGTTCCCGAATTCCGGGTGTATCGATCAGATAGCCTCCGAAAGGTAACGTATGCATTTCTGCAAAAGTTGTCGTATGCTGTCCTTTGTCACTCCATTCTGAAACTTCACCGGTTTTGATATCTCTTCCAGGTAATAAAACATTGATTAAGCTGGACTTTCCTACTCCGGAGTGACCGGAGAATAAAGTGGTCTTGTCCTTTAATAATTGCTCCACCTGATCAATATTGGTTCCTTCAAGGGCAGAAACCTCGTAGCAGGGGTAACCGATATGTTCATAGATGTTCTTATATGCTGCCAGAATCTCCAGACCTTCTTCGCTAAAAAGATCCAGTTTATTAAAGATCAATGTTGTAGGAATGCTGTAGGCCTCGGCAGTAGCAAGAAAACGGTCAATAAATCCAAGAGATGTTCTTGGAGAAGCAAGCGTAACAATCAGAAAAGCCTGGTCCAGGTTGGCCGCAATGATCTGTGCCTGTTTAGACAAGTTAATGGATTTGCGGATGATATAGTTTTTGCGGTCCAGCAGTTTATGGATTACCCCAGTTTCTGCATTGGGTTCCAGTTCAAATTCTACCTGATCACCAACAGCAATAGGATTAGTGGTTTGAATCCCTTTGATACGGAATTTACCTTTAATTCTGCAGTCATAGTTCCGGCCATCTTCCGCATGTATCAGGTACCAGCTCCCTGTTGATTTAATTACGAGTCCTTGCATATAATGAGGTAAAGGTAGAAAATATTTTTTTGGCCAATCATTTGGTATTTAGAAAAATATAACTTTACTTTACGCCGCAGCACAGTAAGTGTAAAAAGTACAATAATGTTTAACAGTCAATTATCAATTATTACCATTACCACCACCACCGGGGAATCTCGGAGGAAGGAAAGCTAATGGTGTAAAATTAAAATACATAGAAACCACGAAAAGCGCCTTCCTCTAAACAGGAAGGCGCTTTTTTTTTAACCTAGAACCATGAATATTTTGAAATTCGGAGGCACTTCAGTTGGATCAGCAGACAGCATCAAGGCTCTGCTGGGCATCGTAGAACAGGCCCGGCAGCAAGAAGATGTGATCGTTGTCCTTTCGGCAATGAGTGGCGTAACCAACCTCTTATTGGAAATGGCAGAGAAAGCCCAGATTGCAGAAGACTATGCATTACAGCTAAAAGCAATCGAAGAGAAACATTTTGAGGTGATCAGGACCTTGTTGCCCGCTTCGGCACAAAATCCGGTCTTTACCAAATTAAAGATCTATTTTAATGAATTGGAGGATATACTTCAATCGGTTTTTAACCTCCGCGAATTAAGCGCACAAACTAAAGATCTTATTTTGAGCTATGGGGAGCGCTGCTCCGTCTTTATGGTTGCACATATTGCCAGGCAAAAATTTGCTAATGCAGTAGCTGTGGACGGCTCGGAACTCATCAAAACCGACAGTAATTTTGGACAAGCCAAGGTAAATACCGCATTGACCGAATTGTTGATCAACGATTATTACCAATCCAATTCGGATCAGCTGTTGTTTGTCACCGGATTTATTTCCAGTAATGAAGAAGGGCGCATTACTACCCTGGGTAGAGGAGGAAGTGATTTCACTGCTGCCATTTGGGGTTCTGCCCTAAATGTAAAGGAAATCCAGATCTGGACAGATGTTAATGGTATGCTTACTGCCGACCCCAGGATTGTAGAAAAAGCCTTTTCTCTTTCAGAGTTAAGTTATACTGAAGCTATGGAACTGAGTTATTTCGGGGCGAAAGTGATCTATCCTCCGACCATGATCCCAGCTTTTCTAAAGAAAATCCCGATAGTGATCAAAAATACATTTGATGTTGAATTCCCGGGAACCTATATCCGTCACAATGTAAAGACATGTAACCTGCCTATTAAGGGTATTTCTTCTATCGATGAGATCAGTGTGTTGAACCTGTCTGGGAGTGGGATGGTTGGGAAAGCGGGCTTCAGCGGCCGCTTGTTCTCTCTATTGTCAAGAGAACAGATCAATGTGGTCCTTATCACCCAGTCCTCTTCCGAACATAGCATTACTTTTGCGGTAAAGCCGGCAGATGCCATTAAAGCCCTGAACCTGATCAGTAAAGAATTTGAACTGGAGTTACAGGCAAAGAAACTGGAATACCCCGAAGTTGAGAGTGGTCTTTCTGTACTGGCCATTGTTGGAGAGAATATGAAACATACGCCGGGCATGTCGGCGAGGCTCTTTAATGCCCTTGGCCGCAACGGGGTCAATGTAAGAGCCATTGCACAAGGTTCTTCTGAATATAATATCTCTGTTATTCTTTCCAAGGCCGATCTGTCCAAAGCAGTCAATGCGGTACATGATTCTTTTTATTCAGACCTGAAAAAGACACTGAATATCTTTTGTCTGGGTACCGGAAATATAGGAAAAACCTTGTTTAACCAATTGCAAAGCCAGATGCCTTTTTTGGCAAAGAACAATGATCTGCAGGTTAAAGTGATGGGCATCAGCAATTCCCGTCAAATGTACCTTAGTAAAGAAGGTGTAGATCTTTGCAAATGGGAGCAAACACTGCGAGAGCAGGCTGAACCAGCCGATCTGAAACGCTTTGTGCAGGAGATGAAGGCTATGAATTTGCCTAATTGTGTTTTTGTAGATAACACAGCCAGTGCGAATCCTGTCAATTTTTATCAGGAAATCCTGGAAAGCAGTATTTCTGTTGTAACCTGTAACAAGATCGGTAATTCTGCCGATTACGAACAATACGCTGCATTTAAAAAAGCAGCGAGAAAATATGGGGTAGACTTTTACTATGAAACCAATGTGGGAGCAGGACTTCCGATTATTCGTACCTTAAAAGACCTGATGATGAGCGGAGATAAAGTGGCTCGCATTGAAGCCATCCTCTCTGGTACAATTTCTTATATTTTTAACAATTTTAAGGGTGATGCTCCTTTCCATAAAGTAGTTAAAGAAGCTCAGGATCTGGGTTATACTGAACCAGATCCCCGCGATGACCTGAATGGAAAAGATTTTATGCGTAAAATGCTCATCCTGGCCAGGGATGCAGGTTATGCCATGGAAGAGAAAGAGGTGATTATTGAAAGCATGCTGCCACCAGCCTGTCTGGCTGCGGCTTCAGTTGAGGATTTTTATAAAGAACTGGAAAACAGCACAGCCTATTTCGAGCAGTTAAAGAACGAAGCAGAATCTACAGGACGTGTGCTGCGCTATATCGGTAAGCTGGAAGATGGAAAAGTGAACATTACCCTTCAAATGGTAGACGACACACATCCTTTTTATATGTTGTCTGGCAGTGATAATATTATTTCCTTCACAACAGACAGATATAAAAGCAGACCGCTGGTTGTTAAGGGGCCTGGTGCAGGAGCAGAGGTAACAGCAGCAGGTGTATTTGCAGATATTATAAACGTAGGTAAGAAATGAGGAATTCAGTAAAAGTTTTTGCTCCGGCTACAGTAGCCAATGTAGTTTGCGGATTTGATGTGCTTGGTTTTGCAGTTAACGCCCCTGGCGATGAGGTGATCATGAGAATGACCAGTAAACCTGGCGTGCAACTCATCAAAATTACAGGAGATGAGGGACGGTTGCCACTGGATCCGGACAAGAATACGGTAAGCGCCAGCGTACAGCATTATCTGCAGCATATCGGACGCACAGACATAGGTGTTGAAATAGAGCTTCATAAGAAAATGCCCATCGGAAGTGGGCTCGGTTCCAGTTCGGCCAGTACAGTAGCGGGGCTGTTTGCCATTAATACCCTGATGGATAATCTGCTGAGCAACAAAGAACTTATTCCCTTCGCAATGAAAGGGGAGGAACTGGCCTGCGGATATGGACATGCTGATAATGTTGCACCTGCATTAATGGGTGGTTTTGTACTCATCAGAAGTTATGAGCCTTTGGATGTGATCAGTCTTCCATTTCCGGAAGATATGTATGCGGCCATTGTTTACCCGGAAGTAGATGTGCCAACCAAAGATGCGCGACAAATGATCCGCTCTAAGATCCTGCTAAAAAATGCTGTAACCCAATGGGGCAATGTAGCTGGTCTGGTGAGCGGTCTCTTTATGAAGGATTATGATCTGATTGGAAGGAGTATGGTCGATGTGCTTGTAGAACCGACAAGATCAATTCTTATCCCCGACTTCTATAAGATGCGGACACTTGCCCTGGATCAGGGAGCGGTAGGCTTTGGAATCTCAGGGTCTGGCCCATCTGTTTTCGCATTAACCAAAAATGAAGAGACGGCCAGAGCGATAATCCTTTCTTTGCAGAACCAGCTGAAGGGGTTAAACATAAATAGTCTCAGTTTTGTTTCTCCTGTAAATAAAATGGGCCCGGTGGTCCTTGATTAAACATCTTCAACCTTTAAAAATCAATTATGAAATTATACAGCACCAACAACCACCATTTAAGTGTCGAATTTCCCGAAGCCGTTTTCAACAGCATGCCCCAGGATAAAGGCTTGTACATGCCTGGAAATATCCCCCAGCTGGCTTCGGATTTCATAGAAAACCTGGGCAATTATACTTTGCCTGAAATTGCATTTACAGTTGCTTCTGCTTTATTGAAAGACGCGATTCCTTCAGAAGATCTCAAACGTATCGTAGACGATGCCATTAACTTTGATGCCCCTGTAAATCGTCTGGATAAGAATACTTATGTTCTGGAGCTGTTTCATGGTCCTTCTCTCGCTTTTAAAGACTTCGGCGCGCGTTTTATGAGCCGTGTGATGGCCTATTTTCTGAAAGATGGAGAAGAGGTACTAGATGTACTTGTAGCTACCTCCGGGGATACCGGTGGTGCAGTAGCTTTAGGCTTTCTTGGCGTGTCTAATACCCGTGTAACGATACTGTATCCGAAAGGAAAAGTGAGTGATATTCAGGAGCTGCAGCTTTGTACCAATGGACAAAATATCCATGCTATAGAGATCGAAGGCACATTTGACGATTGCCAGAAACTGGTGAAACAGGCTTTTGCAGATGATCAGCTAAATGAAAAGATGCGGTTAACCTCTGCCAATTCCATTAACATTTCCAGGTTGATCCCTCAAACCTTTTATTATTTTCATGCCTATGCCCAATTGGCTAGACAGGGGAAAACCAATGTGGTGTTCTCTGTACCTAGCGGAAACTTTGGAAATATAGCAGCTGGATTGCTGGCTTATAAAATGGGCTTGCCGGTTAAACAGTTTATCGCCGCCACAAATGCGAATGACACTGTTCCTCGTTTCCTGGAAAGTGGTGTTTACGAAACCAGGCCTTCTGTCCAGACCTATGCCAATGCTATGGATGTAGGAGCGCCAAGCAACTGGGTTAGGATTATGGACCTGTTCAATAATGACCGGACAGAAATTCTGAATAAGGTTAAAGGATACACGTATAGTGATGAGCAGACTCTTCAGGCCATCAATGATATCTATAATAAGTATGAATATATTGCCTGCCCGCATACGGCTATTGCCTGGCTGGCCCTGGAAGATTACACGAAAACACATGCAAAAGACCAATTTGCAGGCGTATTCCTGTCTACTGCCCATCCATGTAAATTTCCAGATGTTTTTCCTTTAGAGATTTCTACAAAAATAGAGGTGCCTGAACAGGTTAAAGAAATCATGGGCCGTGCCAAACACGCAACTGTAATGGATGCCGACTTTGAAGCCTTTAAAGCCTATCTGTTAAACCTCTAAGGGTTTAACAGATAGGCTTTTTGAATGCCTATTTTTTCTTAGTGAACCGCATCACAGCAATATCTCCTGAGATCAGGTTGAGTGTGGTGTCGTTCACTATATCATAAGAAGTTACCTGCTCTAAAGTTTTGAAGTAAACCCCTTCGCCGTTTCCATCCAGACAAGCCATCTTGGTAGAGGCAATTGGTCCTTTAAAACTGATCTTATGGTCGTCTGCCACCAAAACACCACTGTAATTATTGCAGCTGCTGTTTCCGCTGATCTTTTTTTCTGCGGTGTTGACTACTAAGGTGGGTTTTCTGTTTGGGTAAAGCCCGTTGAATGCAATTCTTGGACCAGTAATATAATTGAGCTCCCAGGTGCCATCCAATTTGGCCAGACCCGAAGATTTAGATCCATGTTTCATGCTGCTGCAGGCAAATAAAACGCTTGTTAAACAAAGAGCGATAACAGATAATTTTTTCATAACCTCATTATTATTTACCTAATATGAGCAAATAACGTTCCATAAAGGAAATTATAAAGCTTTAAAAGATGGCTTGTGCAATCTTGCGGGTTGGACCGCTCTTACCCATAGTGTAAAAATGCAATACAGGAGCCCCCAGTTCTTTCAGGCCTTTACATTGTTCAATCATCCATTCGATACCTACCTCCTTAACCTCATTTTCCGATTTGCAAGAAGTAATAGCTTCGCTTAAGGCCATTGGAATATCCAGGTGAAAGGTTTTTGGAAGACTGATCAGCTGCTTACTACTGGTGATCGGTTTCAGACCCGGGATAATAGGTACATGAATACCATTCTCCCGGCATTTCTCCACAAACAACCTGTATTTTTCGTTGTCAAAAAACATTTGTGTCACTATAAATTCTGCGCCCAGGTCTACTTTCAGTTTCAGGTATTTGAAATCTGTATCCAGGTTTGGCGCTTCAAAATGCTTCTCCGGGTAACCTGCAACACCAATACAGAAATTCGTTTTTTCCGGATCATCCATATCTTCATGCAGATATTTTCCGTTGTTCATATCTGCTACATGCTGTACCAGATCAGAGGCAAAGGCATGACCTTCGGGTGTTGGAATAAAAGAACTGTCGCTTTTTCTGGCATCACCACGCAGAACAAGCACGTTGTCAATCCCCAGAAACTGCAGGTCAATCAGCGCATTTTCTGTTTCATCCTTGGTAAAACCTCCACAGATCAAGTGCGGTACGGCATCTACGCGGTATTTGTTCATAATTGCTGCGCATGTGGCCACAGTACTTGGACGCTTGCGGTAAGCAACCTTTTCCAACAAACCGCTTGGGTGCTGTTTGTAAATATAATCCTCACGTAGGTAAGTCACATCAATAAAAGGCGGATTAAATTCCATTAAAGGATCTATCGCATCAAAAATGCCCTGGATGCTTTGTCCTTTAACAGGCGGTAAAAGCTCAAAAGAAAATAAGGTTTTACCCTTCGCGTTACTAATGTGGTCTATAATCTTCATTGTGATGTTTCCGTATGGTTGGTTCGGTTATTTGTCTAAATTTCTAAGGTTTCTTGTTCTAATAAGCTAAATTCGGGCTTAGCCACCTTTCTACTTCCTCTACAGGCATATTTTTTCTAATGGCATGATCTTCTATCTG
>Ga0182008_10000105_pt1 | contig 65344 bp, 46 predicted proteins | sample Sormic07211129_1_FD_120482 | JGI IMG/M metagenome (GOLD analysis project Ga0182008, IMG submission 120482) | Rhizosphere microbial communities from Sorghum bicolor, Mead, Nebraska, USA - 072115-129_1 metaG | ecosystem: Host-associated > Plants > Roots > Rhizosphere | place: USA: Nebraska...
ACTTTTTTATCTATTTTAAATGGACGCCAGCCTGTCCATCCATTGTCCTGGCTTATTTTTTGCTCATAAAGATTGGCCTCGTGACCAGACATCAGATCAGCTAACTGTACATATGCTGCGGTCCATGCATCTACAATTTCAGGTGTAGCAGCTTCCCCTAAAACTTCCTTGATGGAGGCAATTAAATGGCGCCCAACAATTTGGTAATGCTCAGGCCTGATGTCCAGGCTCACATGCTTATGCCCTATTCTGTCTACCACCGGCATTAATACTCCAGGATTTGCAATGTTTTCTGCATAAGCCAACACCGCCATAGCCAAAGCAGCTTGCTGTTTCCCACTTTGCTGATTCCCCATATTAAACATATTTTTAAGTTCCGGATTGTGTGTAAACATTCTGTTATAGAAATGTTTGGTTAACAATATTCCGTTTTCTCTTAATACTGGAACCGTCGCGCTGATCAATTGTTTTTGTTCTGTTGTCATAATAAAATATATTAATACCTTTTTATCTTTTATTAGGGTAATTTTTTTATTTCTTCAATTTAGTAATCCCAAGATTCAGGTCTTCATTAAACTCTCCTATAGTGGTTTGTTGAAGCATTTGCTGTATTCTGTTTCGGATTCCTTTAAATTCTTCATGCAATGGACAAGGATTGGTTTCGGAGCAATATTCCAAGCCCAGACCGCATCCGGTAAACAGGCTTTTCCCGTCCACAGCTTCTACCACGTCAGACAAAGGTCTTGCAAGGGTTGCCGCGTCCATATAAAATCCACCGTTAGGTCCTTTTATAGACTGAACAATTCCTTTTCTACTTAAATCCTGTAAAATCTTAGCTAGAAAGTGCTCGGGAGAATCAATGCCAGCTGAAATTTCCTTTATCCCTACCCTATTGCCAGAAGCTGTACGGTGGGCGATAAAAAAAACCGACCTCATAGCATATTCGCACGTTTTTGAAAAAATTCCCATTTGCACGACAAAGGTAAGCGATGGATCTTTTAAATAAAAGAGTTTTTTGTCTTTTATTTAAAAGACTTACTGCAATCAGCTAATATCTCTATAGACTATTATATATAGATATAAATATGCTTTCATATAATGATTCCTATAGATAAACCCGTTTTTACAGCTTCTGCCGTATTGGAAACCTGCATTTTTTGAATGATGTTTTGCCTGTGTCTGCGTACTGTGTAAACCGCAATATGTAACTGGGCGGCAATTTCTTTACTTCCCATTCCTTTTGCAATAAGATTAAGGATCTCTATTTCTCTCCTGCTAAGGACTTGCTGACTGTAATTTCTATACTGTTCAAAGGAGATACTTTCTCCAGTTTCCCTGTTAACAATCTTCCCATCTATCCCGGGTCGCGGGAGCAGATCAACTGAGGGTGCGTAAATACATAATGCCAACCACACGCTGTCATTCGGCTGGCTCTTTAAATAAATGGTGCGATGGTTTATATAGCAATATTCACCCTCTGCATTACTGGCTCTTATTCTACTGATTGTGCTGTATTTCTGGCGTTCGGAAGGCAATAAATTCTTCTGATGTTCAAAATAGCTGAGCTCTAAAATATGTCGCTCGGTCAAGTCATCCGGATGGACCTTATCAAAAATACATTCTTCAAATGCCGATTCAATAACAATATGACCACAAGACAATCCAAAGTACTTTCCAAAGCTCCCCACATAGATATAGCTTCGGTTTGCCTGAAAATCAGAAAGTACGGCTATACTATGGTCAATGTCTACATATCCTTCTACCAGCCGCTTGTATTCATCAAGTAAAGCAATATCCTGCCTGCTGCTTGAAAATGACTGTCCCAATAAAGCGGTAGTTAACTGATCCTGAATAGAGCGTTGTTCCATGTTTTACTAAAAATTGGTTAATTTGAGGTATTGCAGCAACTGGAGTCTGCCCTTAACTTTAGCCTGACGAAAATATGTTTTTTCGACGATTATAAAATATAAAACAACTATGAAATCAAAATTTTCAGGTATCAGTGCTTTAATAGGAATCGCTTTTTTATTCAGTTGCAATAATAAGGAGGTCAAAGATCAGGAATCCAAAGATTCCCTGAAGGTAACATCTACGGATTCAGCGCGTGTAAATGGAACACCTTGCGATATTTCAATCTCAGGAATTCATTTCACAAAGTCTGTTAACGGAGCCGATACCCTTGCGAAAATAGATCAAAATGGAAAAATAGCTTTCCATGTAGGCGAAAAGAAGGACTATTTCTCCGATCCCAACAACCAGCTATCCAATAATACCGCCCCCATTCTCTTGGCAAAAGTGGATAATACAAAGCCTTTCACCTTAGTTTCAAAGGTCACCCCTACTTTTACAGAGAAAGGTCTTTACAATGCAGGAGTACTTTATATCTATGTACATGATAACTTTTATCAGAAGTATTGTTTTGAACAGGATGAGCGTGGAAACCACCGATTGGTCACTGTACGCACCATTGGCACTTCTGATGACAATAACCACGATGCCATACAAAGCCCTTTTGCTTACATGAAGATCTCTTCTGATACCCGTACGGTAGCCAGCTATTATTCTGTTGACAAGAAGACCTGGCATATGATCCGCCTCTATAAAAACAACTACCCCGCCGAAATCTGGATGGGTATTAGTGCACAATGTCCTGTAGATAAGGGATCGGTTAGTTATTTCGAAGAACTGAGTCTGCAACAGAGCAGCGTACGTGATTTTCGTATGGGAAATTAATATCTACATACAAACACACAAGCATATTACCATCCCATTCTTTTGCGTAAGGAAATGATCTGCTCTGCATGATGTGCCCCATGCCAGTTATACTGATTAACCATTTGCCAGATCGGCATGTATTCATTATTTCCGGGATGGTAATATGTTCTTTCCCAATCTTCGTCTTTAACATTCTCCAACAAAACTGTCCATCTTCTATGCAAGGCATGCAGCAGCGTCACAGATACGTTAAGTGGAACCAGGCTCACATCTGGCAGTTCAGCCCAGAGATTTTCGTTATAGGGGCTAATCCTGGGTTGTTCTTCTGTCAGGGCCAGTTTTGATCTGATATAGGCATTCATATGGCTGTCTGCTACATGATGAACAACTTGTATAATGGTCCAGCCACCCGGTCGGTAAGATGTATTTAACTGCGCTTCATCCAGATTTTCTATACAATAATCGAACAGTAACGGCGCTGATTTTAGGCCACCAATCCAGGAGGCAAGATTATCCGGACTGTATTTGCTTGCAGGAACAAACCGGCCAATAGGGTACATTAAATCTTCTAGAGAATTTTCCATCACCTGAAAATTAGCAAAAAATATTCACCGGCAAAATTAATATTAAGCCAAAAACGACTATGTTCCTGAATTGTAAAAGGCGCTGCAACAGCAGATTTCACAACTGCAGTTCCATTTGGATGTTCACCCTTTCATACCCCGTGTTCCTGCCTGATATCTTATTAAAACCAAGTTTATGATATAAATTAATGGCAGGTTTTAGCAAGGTATTACTTTCCAGGTAGAGCTTATCAGCACCTAAAAGTTTTGCTTTTTCTATAACGGCCTGCCCAAGCAGCCAACCTGCATGTTTGCCCCGAGCACGGGGAGAAACTGCCATCTTTGCCAGTTCATACCCGTATTCAGAATCTGTTCTCTTCAGTAATGCGCATACCCCGATAGGCTCATCATTGTAAATCGCCACAAAGATATGCCCGCCATGCTTTAAAACGTAACCCTCAGGATCATCCAGCATCTTGTAATCTGCATCCTCCATTTTAAAATAGGTAGAAATCCATTCCGTGTTAAGGGCTTTATAAACCTCCTTGTATTTAGGCTCATAATTTACAATTTCCACATTTTTACTTTCCCGGGCCTTCCTTTGTTCCTGCACCCTTAACAACAAGGATTTATGTTCCAGTAAGAACTCCCATTCTGCTACAGCTTTCCAAAGATCATGCTGTGTTTGTTGTGTAATTGCATCAATGGCACCCGCCAGATCTCCGTACTGAACTTCAATCTTCTCCGTGATCTGTAAGCCTTTTTTGGAAAGTCCTACAATAGTTCTGCGTCCATCAGTTTTATCCTTTTTTTCTCTGATCAGCCCCTTTTTAGACATTTCACCGAGGATCTTACTCACCGAGGGATGTGAATGCCCTATCTCTTTGGCAATTTCGGTTACTGTCTTCTCTTCTCCCTGCGAAAGCACATAAAAGACAGGGAACCATTTTGGCTGAAGATCAACATCATAAGACTTATACAGCTGTGCCGCATCTTCCGTGATCTTCTCTGTCAACATCCGAAGCCGGCTTCCAATGGCTATTTTACCAATCTTATCAAAAAAATCCATTTTATAAAATGACTAGGTTAGATTTCATATTGTTCAGAGCGTTAAATCTTTCGTTGTAATTTACCCGGCTTCAATTTATCCAGTTCCTTATGTTGCTCCGGCAATTGAATTCCTTGCTCCTTTTCCAGGATTTCAAACAGGTTTTCATACATCTGGTTACGGGTTCTTTCTCGCTTTAAGGCCGACTCCAATTGTTTGATTCGTTTCTCCGGATGAAGTTCATTTTTTCGCTGCGTACTTTGTTTTTTAGGATATTTCCAATCCAGACAGCCATGCTTTCTCAGCCAAACCAGCACGGTACTTTTTCCTTGTATTCCATAGGCTTTTTGCGCTTCATGATAACTCATCCGGCCACTCTCAACTTCGCGAACCACGCGCAACTTAAAATCAAGTTCATAGTCCCGCCGGCTTCTTTTAGGCGGTTGTTCTTCTTCTGTGTACATAGATAAGTCAATATAGGTTTCAACTTATTTCCATTGCAACAATACATCAGACATGCTACAATCAAACAACCAATTAAGTAACTGGTTACGCAATTATAAACATATAAATTTATATTTTATCCATTTGTCTTTAAAAAAAATTCGCCATGATGTTTCATCTACCATGGCGAATTTCTATTCTATTTGTAATTAGGATTCTGGACGAGTACTCCCCCGCTTTTATCAATTTCCGTTTGCGGAAGCGGCCATTTGTAAAACTTATCTTGAAAATGATAAGAAACCGGACTGTCTGTAACCTTGTTAAGGACATCCCCCGCAATATGCCATCTGAGCAGATCATAGTGACGCAAACCTTCAAAGGCAAGTTCAATGCGTCTTTCATGACGTATTCTTTGCCGCATCTGCGCCTGATTGTAACCCGCAGGGAAGGAAGGCATACCCACACGCGCCCTTAAATCTCTCATGGCATCGTAAACCGATTGATCCGGTCCGGCTATTTCATTTTGAGCTTCAGCATACATCAACAAGACTTCAGCTAACCTCAGGACAACCGCATCCTGCTGGCTCAGCGTAGAAAATCCATAAGGGATGTTATTCGGTTCCAAAAATTTAATCACGCCATAACCTGTAGGACGAGGGTTTGACGGATGGTGTACTTTACCATTACCAAAATCTACAAAGTCTACAAATACGGTTTTTTTCAACCTCGGGTCACGATTGTTAAAAGGATTAGCTGTGTCGGTTAGCGGGGACGAACCTTGAGAAGTACCATAAGGAAGGCCGTCTGTACATTCAAAATCACTGATGAAGTTTTTTAACGGAGAAGAAGCCACCCAGTCGCCATAATACATATCCCATGGTGCGGTATTACTTGGTGCTAAAAAGTTAACAGAAAAAATGATTTCAGTGTTGTTCTTTTGTGTCGCATCACGGAATACGTCTTCAAAATTAGTACTCAGTTTGTACTGCTTCATCACATCCAGACAAAGGTCCCTTGCTTGTGTTAAAACCGTAAGATCAGGTGTTCCCGTTGTTCCATATCCGGAAAACATCAGTACCCTGGCTTTTAAAGCTTTTGCAGAGGAAGATGCAGCATGTCCTCCATTAGCGTAATAAGCATTTGTATTCAGATTCGCTATGCTGAAGTCTAAATCAGCAAGGATTTGGGTTAAAATCTGAGCTGCAGGAACCTTAGGCTGTTTTTGTGTACTGAGTTCCAACGGTTCTAAAACCAATGGAACATCTCCATAAATGCTGTACAACTGGAAATAGAAATATGCACGGACAAAACGAACTTCAGCTTGATAGGCTTTTTTATCTGCATCACTGATATCGGTACCAGTATAAGCGGCAAGATTTTTTAGGAGAATATTTATCCTGGTAATCCCCTTATAACTGTCATTATAAATTCCGGTTACATAGCCTCCTGTTGTTGGGTTTAAGTTTCCCTGCAAAAAATCATTTGCACTACCAGAATTAAATTGGTTATAACCATTATCTGTAAATCCGTCCCGAAAAGGCATGCCATAAGAAAATGCTTCACCTTGCATGGCAGAATAAACAGCCGCGAGCGCTCTATCGAAATCTTGTTTTGATTTATAAAAGTTAGACCCTGAAATCTGATCCGTAGGATTCAGTTCCAATGCTTTTTTACATGCCCCAAGAGATAGACATGTAATTAATATCGTTGTTATAATACGAGTGTTCATAGGATCAATTAAAAAGTAACATTTAGACCAAAAGAATAAATTTTATTTTGCGGATACTGAACTAAGTCACCGCTTCCGTAACGTTCAGGATCAAGTCCTTTGAACTTTGTAGAAGTAAAAAGGTTATCACCAGAAAAATAGACTCTTAACCTTTCAATACCAATACCTTTGGTTACCTTTGCCGGAAGCGTATAGCCCAATACTACGTTTTTAAGCCTTAGATAAGATGCATCCTGTAAGAAGTAACTGGAAGTTCTGGAAAACTTCTGAGGTGCACTCCAACCCCAATAAATGCGCGGTGTATTTGAAGACGGATTTTCCGGCGTCCAGCGGTCTAACCAATCGGTTGTTGGAGGCGATCCCTGAACAAATGGTGTAACGCCCCAGCCCGATACATATGATTTTACACCATACATTCCCTGAAACCTGGCCGAGAAATCAAAACCTTTAAAATTCGCTCCCATATTGAAAGAATAATTCAGTTTCGGATAAGCCCCATTAACCAGAGTCCGGTCATTCGCATCGATCTTTCCATCGCCGTTCACATCTCTGTATTTTAAATCGCCAGGTAAGGTATTGTCGTTAAATTGTTTTGGAGAACTGGCTACTTCCTGAGCAGAATGAAAAACACCCACCACATCCAGCATATAGAAACTGTTAATAGGCTGACCTTCTATATTTGTGGTATAATCGTAGATTTCCTGCTCTCCAAACTTGACGAGTTTATTATTAAAATGATCAAGATTTACACCAAAGTTGTAGCTCAGGCCATTTAACGCTCCACTTTTGACAACATTGTTATAATTCAGGCCCAATTCCACTCCGGTATTGTCAACCGTTCCGTCGTTTATAATGGGCGCATCTAACCCAACAATGGCGGTTACTTGCGACGGACGCAGAATGTCTGTTGTTCTTTTCTTATACCAGTCAAAAGTAACATTAAAATTTTTGAAGAGTGCAATATCCACTCCAAAGTCTGTCATTGTAGTGGTTTCCCATTTTATGTTAAAATTGTTCAACTTTGTCTGTGCCACCCCTGTAGATAAGGTCGAATTGTCAAAAGAATAATTCCCGGTTAAATCCAGCAAAGCCTGGTACGGGTATAAATTTCCATAACCATTTACAACTATATTTTCATTACCTAGCTGCCCCCATGACCCTCTTAGCTTAAAATTATTCAACCAGGTCAAGTTAAGATCTTTTACAAATTGTTCTTCCGTTGCACGCCATCCAGCAGAAAAAGAAGGGAATGCACCCCATTTATTCTTTCCATAAAACTTAGAACTTCCATCGTACCGCAAATTACCCTCTAAAAGATAACGGCCTTTATAATCATAAGTTAAAACGCCAAAATAAGACCTGGTGGCCCACTGATTAGAAGTACCATTCGCATTTTGTAAATCCGAACCTCCTGCATTTAATTCTTGCAAACTCTCGTCGGCAAAATTCTTGCGGTAGCCCTGCAAATAAGAATATTTACTTTGCTCTATACTGTAACCTGCCTGTGCTTTAATATTGTGTCCGTTAAAATCATGGGCATAGTTAAGGTAACTGTACAGGTTGGTATAAACCGTTTGCTGGTCCTGATTGGTTAATCCTTTTCCTAAATCCAGTGAGGTACCTAACTTACCGGATCTATAGTAATACTCATCAATAGTAGATTTAAAATCTTTATATTTATCCATATTGATATTTACTGCACCTTTTGTATACCAGGAGAAGTCTTTTGTGAATTGTATCTCTATCCAACCCTGGGCATTTACCGCATAATCATTGGTGTTGTGGGTAAATTTTTTATCCAATACCGCAACCGCATTTTTATTATTGTACTCAAAATCGTAGGCTTTATAAGTATAGCGTCCGCTACCGTCTGGCAAAAATGGTCCATAAGTTGGCGCCTGAGACATAGCAGAAAGGAAAAGATCTTTAGAACCTCCAGGTATGGATTCTGTAGTTCCCCCTTTCAGCAATATATTTGTACCAAATTTAATATGATCGTTCATTTTTGAAGTCAGGTTCACACGTGCTGTATACCTCTTATAATTAAAACCCTTAATAATACCGTTCTGATCTACATAACCTAAGGAGACATTATAGGTTGTCCTATCGTTCCCCCCATTAAAAGTCAGGTTATGATTCTGAGTCGGCGCAGTTTTGAAGATCAGGCTCAACCAATCCGTATTAGGATATTTCAAACGGTCAGTACTGTTTCTATACAGATCAATCTGGTCCTGAGGGTAAAGACTGTTCACGTCATTCAGGCCGGAGTTTAACCTTGCCTCATTATACAATTCCATATATTGCGCAGAATTGGTGATCAGCTTAAACAATTTTGTTGGCTTATAAATGCCAAGGTTGCCATCATATTGAACAGACATTCTTCCCGCCTTACCCTGTTTAGTGGTGATCAGGATAACTCCATTTCCACCTTTTGAACCATAAATGGAAGCAGAAGCCGCATCTTTAAGGACGGATACATTATCAATATCAGCTGGGTTCACATCATTAAAGTTTCCAGGAACACCATCAATCAGCACAAAAGGGTTTGAACCTGCTCCACTAAAGGTACCGTTGCCGCGGATGCGGATAGATACCCCTTCATTACCAGGCTCACCAGATCCCTGGTTAACCTGTACACCAGGAATTGTACCCTGTAACATGGCTGCCGCACTCACCACCGGACGTTTATTTAATTCTTCTCCACCTACATTTGCAACAGACCCGGTTAGATTCACTTTTTTCTGTGTACCATAACCAACCACTACTACCTCATTAAGTTTGGATGATTCCTCGATTAATACGACATTGACCTGTGTTTGACCAGCAACAGGAACTTCCTGCACAACATATCCAATGAAACTAAATACCAGTACGGCCTGCTCATCCACAGCCTCTATCCTGTAACTACCATTGTTACCTGTCAACACCCCTTTATTTGTTCCCTTTACCTTTATGGTAACACCCGGCAAAGGCAAACCATTTGCATCCTTAACAACACCGGAAACAACAATAGTTTGAACTGGCTTTATCATAGCCTTCTCTGATAAAGCTATTTTTAAATTATTCTTTTTAGAAGATGACTTAGCTGCGCTGACTTGTACCACAGTAATCATCAGGAGAAGGCAAGATAATTTTAAACTCAGAAAAAATTTAAGCTTAATGCCTGGTGCTCCCTTTACGGCAATAGATTGTTTATACATTGTTTATTTTGGTTAGTTTAAAACTGCAGATAGTATAGCTCACTGTACTATACTATACTACACTATAAGACAATATTATCAAACATCTTTAAGATTTGCAAATCAAAAATCAAAAAAGAACCAAAAACCTGTAAATAAACCAGATATCCTTATATTTTATTTCAATAGATTGTTATAATTCTTAAAATATTTAATACCTTAACAATTCCTTAATCATCTGCTGCCAGTTTTTAATTCTTTTGAATAATGAAATGATGGAAGAACTTTCAGATACAGAACTTTGGGCCAGTTTCAAATCCGGTGATAAAATTGCTTTCAAAACAATTTATTACCGTTATTATATGATGCTCTACAGGTATGGATTAAAAAGCAGCTCAGATTCTGACCTGGCAGAAGATTGTTTACAAGATCTGTTTTTAAAGCTATGGAAAAACAAAACCACTCTTGGCGAGGTGGCCTCTGTTAAAAGTTACCTTTTCAGATCCTATACCCATACCTTATTCGATGCCATTAAAAAAGTTAAACGGGTATATAATACTGCAGACCTCAATCTGGAAGAAGCAGATCAAAGTATAGAAGAAAGTATCATCACAGATCAATCTGTAGCTGAAACCAATCAACACTTACACCAGGCTCTGAAACACCTCACCAAAAGACAGAAACAGATTATCATACTCCATTATTTCGAAGGCCTTTCCTATAAACAAATTGAGGAGATACTCCCCTTAAAATACCAGGCCATTAGAAACTGCGTCCATGAAGCCATTAAAATTCTGCGCAAAAGCATCAACTCCAGGTCATTTGACATCCTTCAGTTCATCTCTTATTTATACTTGTTGTCCTGATCCCCCATCAGACATAAGAACATACATTTTCAGATTTTTAAAAAAAACACAGTACAACTCTGGTTTCCTTCCGTCTTGATATATAAATGACCCGCAACGATTTCAATAAAAGGGTCAAAAAATAAAAAGACCGATATGAAGAAAAATCCTGTTGTCCTGGGGCTTATCCTGCTCACCTTTTTTGTCATTTCTTTTTTAACCAATATTATTGGGCCACTGGTGCCGGATATCATTAAAAGTTTCAAGCTGAACCTAACCACAGTAGCTTTACTTCCTTTTGCTTTTTTTATCGCCTATGGCGTCATGTCCGTTCCTTCCGGCATACTGGTAGAGAAATATGGCGAAAAAAGAGTGATGGCCGGTGCTTTCTTTATCGCTTTTCTTGGTGCACTGATCTTTGTTTTGATACCCGGATATTTCAGTTATATGTTCTCGCTCTTCTTTATTGGGGCCGGAATGGCTATGCTGCAGGTGGCCATCAACCCTCTGCTAAGAGTTGCAGGCGGCGAAGAACATTTTGCCTTTAACTCGGTTCTTGGACAGTTCTTTTTTGGACTGGCTTCTTTTCTAAGTCCACTGGTCTATTCCTATCTGGTCACCAATATTGGAAAACCTGTAATCAGTCCTAACCTCATCATCTCTTTCTTTGAATCCATCGTACCAGCCAACCTGCCCTGGATTTCGCTGTACTGGATCTTCGCTATTCTTTCTGTGGCGATGGTCGTGGTGATTGCCATTGTCAGAATCCCCAAGGTAGAACTCAAAGGCGACGAAAAAGTAGGTGGTCTAAAGACCAATATAGAATTATTGAAAAATCCCACAGTGCTTCTCTATTTTCTGGCCATTTTCTGCTATGTAGGCATTGAACAAGGTGTAGCCAACTGGATGTCTGAATTTTTGCACGCCTACCATGGCATTGATCCAAAAACAGGTGGGGCAACAGCTGTTTCCTGGTTCTGGGGCCTGCTCACTGTCGGAACCATCCTGGGGCTCGTCCTGCTGAAGTTCATAGACAGCAGGAAAGTACTTGTTCTTTTTACCGGTGCCGCTATAGTCTGTCTGTTGCTTGCACTCTTTGCTTCTGCCGAAATTGCGGTCTGGGCTTTCCCTATGGTCGGTTTCTTTGCCTCTGTGATGTGGTCTATTATTATTTCCCTGGCCCTGAACTCCATGTCTGAACATCATGGCGCAGTATCGGGCATTCTGATCACCGGCATTTGCGGTGGTGCCATTATTCCTTTAATTGTGGGCTGGATTGGCGACCTCAGCACCCTAAAAACCGGAATGTTGTTTCTCTTTATCATGCTTTCTTATATTTTCAGCCTGGGCTTCTGGTCCAGACCTCTGGTTCAAAATGAAGTGATCTCCATTAAAAAATTCAGAAAATCAAAAGCCCATGCTTAAACATTCACTTATCGGCGTAGATCTGGGCGGCACCAATGTACGCTGCGGTCTGGTACAAGATCAGGAGATCCAAAAAATCGTATCCCGAAAAATCCCCTCAGCAGGCACGGAGCAAGAAGTCATCCATGAAATCATCCGTTCACTGGAAGAAATCATGTCTGAAAACGTAGCAGCAATAGGCGTTGGTGTTCCAGGAATTCTGGATACCAAGGAAGGTATTGTATACGATGTGCAGAACATCCCCTCCTGGAAAGCAGTACCTTTAAAAGACATACTCGAACAACATTTTAAATTACCCGTTTATCTCAACAACGATGCGAATTGTTTTGCAGCAGGAGAATGGTATTATGGCAGCGGAAAAGACTGTCCAGATCTTGCTGGCCTGATCCTGGGTACAGGCGTTGCTGCTGGCCTGATCTGCAACAACAAACTCTATGAGGGCCGAAACTGTGGTGCCGGAGAATTTGGTATGCTTCCCTACTTAAACCACAATTTTGAATTCTATTGCAGCGGAAATTTTTTTAGTCATTTCTACCAGCGCAGCGGCGAAGAATTCTTTAGCCTGGCCCGGGCGGGCAACCCGGAAGCACTGAATATTTTCAACACCTACGGCAAACATGTGGCCGCTGTAGTGAAAGCCGTGCTGTATGCCATTGATCCACAAAAAATCATCCTTGGCGGCTCCGTGAGCAAGGCCTATCCTTTCTTTAAGGAGGCTCTTTGGAAGGGTTTACAGGACTTCGCCTATCAACCTGTACTGCAACACATCCAGATACAACCTACTGAGCTGGAAAATATTGCTGTACTTGGCGCCGCAGCCTTATACCACCACCAAAATTAACCTAATGAACTAAACCAATTCAACGATGAACAAGCTACAACTAATCCTTCTTTTTCTAACCCTGGTATGTACCCGGTCCACTATGGCCGCAGAGCACATTCCACTCAAAATCGAAAAACATGCAGAAGGTGCCCCGATCACCCTTGGTATCCCCTTCCCCAACGGCGCATTGTATTCTCCCGACCAGGTCAGGCTATTGAACCAAAACGGAAAAGAAATTCCTTCACAAATTACAGAAGTCAATAACTGGCAACCCCTAAACAACAGTATCAAATGGATATGGGTGTTCTTTTTTGCAGATGCCGGCGATCAATATACACTCGAATATGGTAATGAAGTCAAAAGGAATCCTTTCCAGGGCGACCGCGTGGTCATCAGAAATGTACAACCGATGGGCAGTTATACCGAAGTCAGTACCGGCCCGCTCAACTTTAAAATAAAAAAAGACAATGGTGGCTTTTTTGAAGTGGTCAGGCTAGATACCGATAAAAATGGCTTTGACGATAAAGACATTATCGCCAGTGGTCTTAAAGACCGTGGTGCCTTTCTCGATCTGATTGATCCTCAAGGCCCGGATGCCTCCAAAGCAATCATTACCAGAAGTGTTATTGAAAAAGGATCCGGTCCTTTGCATGGCATTATCCGGCTGGAAGGAGAATACCATTATTCCAGAAAAGACAATAATACAGCTCCGTTTATTCTCCGCATCCACGTATATGCAGGAAAATCGTATGTAAAGGTAATTCATAGCTTTGTATATACCGGTGTTCCCGATCAGCACAAGATCATCAAAGGAGAACATGCCAGGATAGCAACACAGTCTAAAGACATCCTTTCTGAAGAAAAAACCAGTGAGGAAGGCTGGTCAAAACCCAATGACCAGATCGCATCGGCAGGTTTTTCCCTGCACTATCACCTCAATGGACCTGTAAAATATAAAGTTGGTTATAAAGAAGGCAAATGGTGGGAAAACCCGGCAGAGAAAATCTATGAATTTTCTGCCCCTGCCAACGGCAATACCAGTCTCTATCAAACCGGGCCAAAACCCAATAAAGTGGCCCCGGTTCCGGAGTCGTCTACAACAGAAAGGATAGAAGGCTTTTCAGCAACATTGACCGAGAACCAGAAAGAAACCCTTAAAAAGGCGAAAGCAAGCGGATGGATGGACCTGTCCGATCAAAAATGGGGTATTGGGATCGGAGTTAAAAATTTCTTCGAAGAATACCCTAAAGAATTGAATATACAAGGTAGCGACCAGATTGCCACGGCCTATCTCTGGGCGCCGCAGGCAGGCCCGATGAGCTTTGCCAGGGACAGCAATTCGCCAGATGACGGTATCCTGGGAAACTTTGCGCAGGGTCTGGCCAAAACCAGTGAACTGGTTTACTATTTTCATGACGCCAGTGTAAAGACTCCCTCCATCCAGCAGGCTCTCAACTATTTCCTGGATCCGCCGGTAGCTCATGCTATACCTGAATGGTATGCCAAATCACAGGTATTTGGTTTGTATTCTCCAAGAGGCAAAGACTTCCAGGAGTTTGAAAGAGGTATGGACTACAAAATGGACTGGGTGTTGTTCAATCAGAACTGGGCTCCATGGTACGGTATGTTCGAATATGGCGACTACAAAAACTATTACATCAATAATAAATGGGAAATGTGGGCGAATAATGAACCCGCACAGGATTATATGCTTTGGATGCATTTTCTGAGAACCGGTGATCCCCGTTTCTACAAAGCTGCTCAGGCCACCAGTAAACATACCATGGATGTAGACAATATCCACTGGCCTAAAAAGCCAATCTATTTCGGAGATACCAACCCTTCGCTTGATTATTTCCAGAACAAGGAAATGGACGACATCACTACCCCTTATCTCGGTATTGGCAAAAGACACGGAGATCAGCACTGGACAGCCGTGCTCAGTGCACACGTATGGGTGCAAGGCTGGTTGGCAGATTATTATCTCACCGGCGATCACCGCGGCCTTGATGTTGCCAAACAAACTGCAGATACCTATATTAAACGCATTTGGGGAGATCATGATCTCACCGGAAGACGACTCTACCTATCCGTATGGAACATGACAGAAGTCTGGGATGCCACCAAAGACCCAAAATACCTGGCCGATCTCCAGGACCGTGTAGCCCAGATGCTCAGGCTGCAAAATGGCACCGAGCAAAACAACAGCCTGGTGGTAGACCGTTACGGATATTCTCAGGTCTATGCCTCACAGGGACTGAAAAAATACTACCAGATCACCAAAGACGAAAAAATTAAAGCCGCCCTGCTGAAACATGCCAGGTCGGTCCGGGACAATGAACCCGTTAGTTATTTCTTTGAATCCTACCTTTCCTCTATCCACAGCTTACTGCTTGGCTATGAATTCACTAAAGACAAAAGCTTTCTGGATACGGCACTAAAACGCGCGGAAGTACTCAAAACAGACCAGGCGAAGCTCAGGTTCAGTGACCCTGCCACGCAAAAGCAACTGGCAGAAACCCTGTTGCAGGTGAGTCACTTTCCTCAGGACCCGGAAAAAGAATATGCAGAATGGGATGTCAGAAATGCCTTACGCGTTTTTGGCTGGACCCACGCTTACAATGTGCCTTATTTGCTGTACTGGCTCCGGGAAACAGACACAAAAAAAAATAATACAAAATAATTTAACTTTTTCCAGTACATTATCATGTGAGTACCGTCTTAGCATAAAAGGAACAGCAGATGAAGAAGAAATACACCAACGATCTGGAACGGATAGATGCAGCATGGAAGAAGCTTGAGCCTCTTCTGGAAGAAGATACACAAATCCAACCGGAGAGGAAACTTACTCTTTTCAGCCCAAAAATGCTGGCCGCTGCCGCGGTACTGCTCCTGGTTGCGGCAGCTGGTATCCTGTTTCTGAAAGATGACCACCGCATGATCAGCTACACCACCAAGTACGGAGAGACCGCAAGAATTGTACTTCCAGATAGTTCTGTCGTTCTTTTGAATGGTAATACCCGCCTAAGCTTCCGTAAACACTGGCCATCAAACGGCGATCGCGAGGTCCATATAGACGGAGAGGCTTACTTTTCAGTAAAACATACCAAAACTGATCAGAAATTCTTTGTCCGGATGAACGATCATTCTTCTGTGCAGGTACTGGGAACAGAATTCAACGTCTCCAAAAGAAAAGAGGAAACCAGGGTGGTGTTGAATTCCGGCAAAATCGCCCTGCGCATGGAAACTGCTGATCCAGCCCGGGAAAAGGTGATCACCATGAAGCCGGGCGATTTGGTAGAGTACCAGTCTGCCAGGTATACTTATGTTAAAAAAGTGGTCGATCCGGAGATGTACTCTTCCTGGAAATCCTCCAGACTGATCTTTGAAAAAACCAGACTTAAAGAGGTATTGCAACAGCTACACAACACCTATGGCCTGAACATCCAGGTAGAAAAACCAGAACTGATGAACATGAGCGTATCCGGTTCTGCCCCCACCCAGAACATAGACCTGCTGATCAAAGGTCTGTCAGAAATATTTCATTTAGAACTTATAAGAAAAGGAGACACACTGATTGTAACATCAAATTAACCTAATTCCTAAACCAAACCGAACCCATATGGTAACCATTTTACGCCTGCTCACTATCTGCCTGATAGTGGGCAACTCGCTGGCCTATGCCCGTGCCCAGTCTTTTGCCTACCATGCAACAGGCACTAAAGTCCGAACTTATGCAGCTGTAAATGAACAGTTCAGACCACTGAAAGATGTTCTAAAAGAGTTGGAAAAAGCCTATAAAGTTTCCATCATGTTCAACAGTAAACAGATAGAAAAAATTAAGATCCCGGTTAAACGGGAAATCAAAAAAGAAACCATAGAAACCGCGCTGACAAGCCTGCTGAGCCCAAGCAATATCACTTATAAAAAAATCGGAGACCAGTTTTACATTATCAATACCAATGATAAGAACACCTCTGCCCTGCCCCCCTTTCCCGAAACGGACGTTGTACAGGCTGAAGTCAGACCAGAAAGCGCATCTGAAACCTCCTCAGCAGCACTGCAAAGCAAACAAACGATCATTACCGGAAAAGTAACCGATGCCATCAACGGTGAGTCCATTCCAGGTGTATCGGTTAAGCTGAAAGGCACCAGCACCACTGCAGCAACTGATGCCAGCGGAAAATACAGCATCAGGGTAACAGGAAACGGAATTCTGGTATTTTCCTACATCAGCTATATGACTAAGGAAGTTCAGCTGACAGGTGCATCCACAGTCAACGTCATGCTGCAGCCCGATCAGCAGAAACTCAACGAGGTGGTGGTGGTGGGATACGGTACCCAGCAAAAAAGAAATCTTACGGGATCTATCTCGACCCTTACTGCCAAGAACATCAAAGATATCCCTGTATCCAGTTTTGAAAATGCCATACAGGGCCAGATCCCAGGTGTACAGGTACAGGAGCCCAGTGGCGAACCAGGGGCCGCCACCACCATCCGGGTCAGGGGTGTTGGATCTATATCCGCAGGAAATGAACCGCTGTACGTTGTAGACGGCTTTCCGGTTTCCAAAAACGTCGAATCAGCTATACAAGGCGATGTTGCCCGCAGAACGGTCGCATTCCGCCCGGCCCCTGCCAATCCGCTGGGCACCATCAGTCCCGGAGATATCCAGTCGATCGAGGTACTGAAAGATGCAGCTGCAGCGGCCATTTACGGATCCAGAGGCTCTAACGGAGTCATCATCATCACCACTAAAAAAGGAAAAAGAGATGGCACCACCGCTGTAAATTTCGATTCCTATTACGGTGTACAATCCCTGGCCAATAAAGTCAAGCTGATGAATGCTGCCCAACTTAGCCAATACGTATTGGAGGCCAAGAACAATGCCTATCTTCAGGACATTCCAGGGGCTAATATTAACGATCCCAATTCGGTCAGGTATACCAAATCTACCAATACCAGTTATTACCTCCCTACCGCGTTTATCAATCCAACGGGTGTAGACACAGACTGGCAGGATATTCTTTTCAAAACAGCCGCCGTTCAAAACTATAGTGTATCTCTGGCAGGCGGCGCTGAGAAACTGGGCTACTACATTTCAGGGAATTACTTCAACCAGGCTGGTATTATAGATAAAACCGGTTTCAAACGCTATAGTTTCCGCATTAACCTGGAGTCCGATCCGGTAAAAAACCTCAAAATTGGTATCAACCTGAATCCTTCCTTTACAGATCAGGCCAGAGGCTCTACCAGTGCACCTTATTTTGCAGACCCTCCGGGAGCAGTATATACCGCGTTGGTTACCTCTCCACAGGTAAGCCCCTATCTTCCTGACGGTACAATTAACCAATCCAATAACCAAAGCCACCTGAACACCGAAAACGGGACAGCGACCAATATGACTGCTTCCAGTAACCCATTGGCTGTAGTGAGGTATATCCACGACGATCTGACACAGTTCAGGACCTTTGCCAATGCTTATGCTGAATACCGCATCCTGGAAGGATTAAAATACAAGCTGATGGTCGGTACAGACATCAACAATTACAATAGAAAATACTATCGCGAGAAAGCTTTTCTGGACCGTACTGCCACCGTAGGCGTACCTTTCGGACAGTCCAATTCTTCCCTTGAAACGAACTGGCTCGCAGAGAATACCCTTTCTTACGACAAAACTTTTGGACAGCACCACCTATCTTCTGTACTGGGCTATACCGCACAAAAGAATAAGATCCGGATGAACCAGGTACAGGCAGAAAATTTTCCCGACGACCTGGTACAAACCGTAAGCGGCGGACAAGTGACCGGCGGAACGGCAACAGAAGAGGAATGGGCACTGGTTTCTTACCTGGGCAGGGTAAACTATTCCTTTAAAGACAAATACCTGCTTACGGCCACCATTCGTTCTGACCGCGCTTCCCGTTTCGGAGAAGGAAACAAAGTAGGTTATTTCCCTTCCTTTTCTGCAGGATGGCGGGTATCTGATGAACCCTTCATGAAAAAGCTCCGCTTTATCAGCGATTTCAAATTCAGGGGAAGCTGGGGCAAGACCGGGAACTTCCTAATCCCAAACTATGCCTCTATCGGTTTACTCAACCCGTACAATTATGTATTGGGAAATGTAGTGGTGAATGGTGTTGCACCCTCTACTCCAAGCAATTCGAATCTGACCTGGGAAAAAAACACACAGGTAGATCTCGGTCTGGATATGAGCTTATTTAAGAACAGGATTTTTGTTTCCTTTGACTGGTACCGGAAAATCACCTCCGACCTGTTGCTGAATGTACAGGTTCCTGCAGTGGTTGGTTACGGAAACTCAAACCCCTTAAGGAATATCGGAGAAGTGGAAAACAAAGGCCTCGAGGTCGCCATCACCACCCATAACCTGGAAGGCCGGTTTACCTGGAGCACAGACATGAACTTCTCCACCAACAAAAACAAAGTACTCAAACTGGGCATTACCGGCGATCCGATCCTGAGTACCGGAGGTGCCGGGATACGCCATATCACAAGGATAGGCGATCCGATAGGCAGTTACTACGGTTATGTAGTAGAAGGCATTTACCAAAGTCAGGACGAGATCAACAGAGCTCCAAAAGACAAACTCGCACCCAATGCAAGGCCCGGAGATTTCAAGTTTAAGGATGTGAACGGCGATGGTATCATTGATGCCAGCGACAGGACTGTCATTGGAAATTATCAGCCTAGTTTCACGTATGGTATGACCAACCGCTTCACTTACAAAAGATTTGAGCTGAGCTTCCTGATCCAGGGCGTACAGGGTTCCGAAGTACTGAATCTAACCAGAAGACACCTTGGAAATGGCGAAGCAGCCACCAATTCCTATATATTTGAACTGAACAGATGGGTTTCACCATCCCAACCCGGCGATGGAAAAACACCACGTGCCGACCGTCTCGGAGATTTGCATGGCTTCAACAACCGTCCGTCCAGTTACCAGGTTGAAGATGCCTCTTATCTGCGTTTAAGAAATGTGACCATCGGTTATACTTTATCCGACAAACTGGTTGGCAAAGTATTTTCTTCTTTAAGAATCTATGCTTCAGGCACCAATTTATTTACCAAGACAAAATACATTGGTTATAACCCGGAGGTCAACAACCAGTCCACAGCCACTGGTGTACAAGGCGAGGATTACGGCGCTTATCCACTGTCCAAGAATTTCACTTTTGGAATCAACGCTTCATTTAAGTAGAGTAAGAACCTAACAACTGAACAATGAAAAAGAACCTGACTTACCTATCCATACTTACCTGCCTGCTGATGGCCTGCAGTAAGGATTTTACCGATCTGAATCCGATATCACAAAGAAATGTGAATGAATTTTACAAGACCAGCGGCGACATGGTGATTGCAGTAAATGCAGCTTACAAAGCCCTGCAAATGGATGGCACCTATAACCAAAGCTACTGGGTCATGAACGAAATGCGTTCTGACAATACCGATGGTGGTGCTGATATCACCGGATTAGGTGCTGATCTGAACCTTATTGATAATTTTAATGAAAATGCGGCCACAGCAGAAATCGTTACCTCTGCTTATCTGGATACCTATGTCGGCATCAGCCGCTGCAACATCATTATGAGCCGGATAGATGCCGTATCTATGGACGAGAGCTTGAGGAACAGGATCAAAGGGGAAGCCTTGTTCCTCCGCTCTCTTTTCTATTATAACCTGGCCGTAAACTTCAGCAAAGTACCTCTGGTGACCAAGGAGATCACGGTAGAAGAGGGTCGTACCTATGCACAGTCTTCAGCCACCGAAATCTACAAACAACTCGCTACGGATCTGATCCAGGCCGAAAGTTACCTACCGGTAAAATATGGCAGCGCAGATGTAGGGAGGGCCACTAAAGGCGCGGCAGCTACTTTACTGGCCAAAATCTACCTCACTACAGGTAATAAACCTGCTGCCATACCTGTCCTCAGGCGCATCATCAGCGATTACGGCTACACCCTGCTGACCAGTTATGCTAAACTCTGGGGAATACCGAACAAGAACAACGCAGAATCCATCTTTGAAGTTCAGTTCAAGGGTGGCGGCACCAATACAGGCAATAAATTCACCAATGCCTTTTCGCCATTACTCGTACAAAGCACCGGAGCCTATAAAAACCGTCCAACAGCAGAAATGCAGGCCGCATATGAGCCTAATGATCAGCGTCTTGCGGCCTCCATGAACCCTATAAACGGCCCTTTAAATGCAGGCCGGTTTATTCTGAAATACGGAACAACGACAGCCTATAATGAAGGCGATGCAGATTATAATTTCATGGTGTTCCGCTATGCAGACGTATTGCTTATGCTGGCAGAAGCTCTGGGCGATACACCGGAATCCTATGACCTGATCAACCAGGTCCGCCACCGCGCAGGCCTTGATCCAATAAGTTCTGCGACCCCAGGCACATTCACAGATAAACTGCTCCGGGAAAGAAGGGTGGAACTGGCGTTCGAGAACCATAGATGGCCAGATCTGCTCCGCTTTGGCAAAGCCACCGATTTTATGAAAGCGCAAGGCAAAACACCAAGATTGCTTTTCCTGATCCCACAGAGAGAATTGGATATCAACACTTCTTATACTCAAAATCCATTATAATGAAACGATTCCATTATTTTGTATCCGCATGCTGCATGACCATTCTTATGGCTTCTGCAAACCTGACCATAAAGGCCCAGGCACCAGCTAAACCCGCTGCAGGCAAGATCCTGCAAGACCTTAAAAGGCTCAATGTACTCGGCAATGTATTGTATCTCGCAGCTCATCCCGATGATGAAAATACCACATTGATCGCCTATATGGCCAACCACAAACTCTACCATACCGGCTACCTCTCCTTAACCCGAGGCGACGGTGGACAGAATCTGATCGGTCCGGAAATCCGGGAGCGCCTGGGCGTGATCCGGACACAGGAATTGCTGCAGGCCCGGAGAACAGACGGCGGCCACCAATTCTTTACCCGTGCCAACGATTTTGGTTTTTCCAAAAATCCGGAAGAAGTATTCAGCATCTGGAACAGAGAAAAACTACTGGCCGATGTGGTATGGGTGATCAGAAATTTCAAACCCGATGTGATCATTACCCGCTTTCCCAAAGATTCAAGGGCGGGACATGGACAGCACAGTGCATCTTCCATCCTCGCAGAGGATGCCTTTGTAGCCGCTGCAGATGCAAAACGTTTCCCCGAGCAATTGAAATATGTAGAGGTTTGGCAAGCCAGGCGCCTGGTTTGGAACATCAGTTCATGGGCATTTAAAGACCCCAAAGAATTTGAAAAAATTGCCCCTTCCCTGCTTAAAGTTGACGTCGGCGTATATAACGCCCTGCTCGGAAAATCCTATGGCGAGATCTCTGCCGAAAGCCGCAGCATGCACAAAAGTCAGGGTTTCGGCTCTACAGGAACCCGTGGCTCCTCCTTTGACTATTTCCAGCATACCCTGGGTGTTCCTGCGAAAGCTGATTTATTCGAAGACATCAGCACCAGCTGGACAAGAGTTCAGAACAGCAGTAAAGTTGAACAGGCCATTTCCAGGGCAATAGCTGGTTACAATGCGGCTAACCCATCGGCCATCGTTCCCGACCTGCTATTGGCAAGAGCTGAACTGCAGAAATTACCCGAAAGCTTCTGGAAACAAAGAAAACTGGAGGAACTTCAGGAGGTGATCAAAGAAAGTCTGGGGCTCTATATGGAAGCTACTGCCGGTACGTATTCCGTAACACCCGGCGCCAACCTGCAGGTACAAGTTGAAGTGATCAACCGGTCTAAAGTGCCGGTTCAGCTCCGTAAGATTTCCTTTCCATTCCAGGGATCAGATTCTACACTTAATGCCGCTCTGGAAAATTCACAAGGCAGGAAATTCAAAGCCAGTGTAACCGTACCTTTAAATACCGACTTTTCACAGCCCTACTGGCTAAAACAAAAAGACTCCCTGAGCCTGTTCTTCATCAACAAACAACAAGATGTAGGCCTTCCTGAAAACAATCCGGAAGCGAAGGTCAGTCTGACCCTGGGTATCGGCGATCAAACCTTCAGCTATACCTTACCTGTTCTTTACAAGCATAACGATCCGGTCAACGGGGAACTCTACCAGCCCCTATCTGTTACTCCTCCTGTATTTGCCAATATTGCAGAAAATGTCTATATGTTCAGCGGGCAGGAACCTAAACAAATCACCGTCTTTGTCAAAGCCGGTAAAGCCAATATACAAGGAAGTGTAGCTTTAAAACTACCACAAGGCTGGCGTTCGGAACCCGCAGCCATTCCTTTCCAGATTGATACCGATCAGGCCGAACAAACGGCAAACTTTAGTCTTTACCCGCCCGCCAATGCCAGTGAAGCTGAAATACAAGCCATCGTAAACCTCGATGGTAAAGATTACAGCAAGGGCATCAATGTGATCAATTATAACCACATCCCGGTACAAGTCCTTTTCCCCGGCGCAACGGCCAAAGTAGTTAAACTGGATTTGATCAAGAAAGGTTCAAAGATAGGCTATCTGATGGGCGCGGGCGATGAGGTTCCACGCAGCCTGCAACAAATCGGTTATGAGGTAACCCTGCTCAAAGATGCCGATGTCAATACAGAAAACCTGGCCAGATTTGATGCTGTCATTACCGGTGTAAGAGCTTATAATACCCTCGACAGGATAGGTTTCTATCATGGCAAACTGATGGAATATGTAAAAAACGGAGGTAATCTGATTGTGCAATACAATACCTATAGCGATGTAAAAACCAATCCCGGACCCTACCCGCTAAAACTTTCTACAGACCGTGTTACCGTAGAAGGTGCGGAAGTGAGGTTCCTGCAGCCAGATCACGCCGTTCTTAACACGCCAAACAAGATCACCTCCAGGGATTTTGAAGGATGGGTACAGGAAAGAGGCCTCTATTTCCCCAATCAATGGAGCAAAGAATACGAAGCCATACTTTCGGCTAACGATCCGGGAGAAAAACCTCTGGACGGAAGTTTACTGGTGGCCAAATATGGAAAAGGAAACTTTGTTTACACCGGCCTTTCTATGTTCAGAGAACTGCCGGCCGGGGTTCCCGGAGCCTATCGTTTATTCAGCAACCTGATCTCGCTGGGAAAATAATTATCCTTCTTCTAAGAAATTGTCTTAAATTCAACCTCCAACAACAGCACCAGCCTCCTGGTGCTGTTGTTTTAAACCAAACAGCGATTAACCAGCGCAAACAATGAAAAAAATCTTCAGCAACCTGACCTTTCAAGTCATCTTAGCCATCCTTTTAGGTATAGAAGTAGGCGCCTACTTTCCGTCTTTTGCACCCACGGCCCAAACCATCAGCAAGACGTTCATCAATATGATCAGCATGCTCATTGCGCCCATTATCTTCTTCACGATTGTACTGGGTATTGCAAAAATGGGCGACATGAAAAAAGTTGGTCGTGTAGGCGGCAAAGCGCTGCTGTATTTTGAAATCATGACCACCCTTGCTCTTTTTATCGGGCTGCTGGTTGCTAATGTCCTGAAACCTGGCAAAGGTGTTACCCCGGTACATGAAAAGATCAAAGATGTCGTACCATTGGCTACTGACAGTATCAACTGGCTGGAATTCGTGACCCATATCGTTCCGCACAACATTGTAGAATCCTTTGCCAAGGGAGATATCCTGCAGATCTTGTTTTTTGCCATCCTGTTTGGCTTCGGCATGAGCAAAATGGGGGAGTCCGGCGCCTCAGTACTCCACGGATTTGAAAAAATCTCGCAGGTGCTCTTCAACATGATGAAGTTCGTGATGAAACTAGCCCCTATCGGAGCCTTTGGCGGAATGGCTTTTACCGTTGGCAACTATGGTCTCCACACCCTGTTGCCCATGGCCAAAATCATGTTCACAGTCTACCTCACCTGCATTCTGTTTATTTTTGTCATCCTAAACCTGGTCTGTTACCGCTATAAATTCAGTTTATGGGCTTATCTTAAATTCATCCGTCAGGAAATCCTGGTGGTACTGGGTACCTCTTCCTCTGAATCGGCCCTGCCCAGTATGATGCAAAAGATGGAAAAGTTTGGCTGTTCCAAATCCGTAGTGGGCCTGGTCATTCCTACCGGCTATTCTTTCAACCTGGATGGCACCTCTATTTACCTGTCCGCGGCCCTGATCTTCCTTACACAAGTATTCAACATTGAACTTAGTATCTGGCAGCAGCTCACTGCAATGGGCATATTAATGGTCACTTCCAAAGGTGCTGCTGGTGTAACAGGAAGTGGTTTTATTGTATTGAGTACCACACTGGTTTCCTTAAAGATCATGCCTATTGAGAATGTAGCCATACTTTTGGGTGTAGACCGTTTTATGTCAGAAGCCCGCTCCATCACCAATCTCATCGGTAATGGTATTGCAACCATTGTGATTGCCAAAAGTGAAAATGAATTTGACGAGCAAAAGTACCAGCAAGTCCTCACCCATTCCGCTGCCGAAGACACCGAATAAAAGTGCCCGAAAAAAACAAAGCTTGGCATCAATTACAGATTACAACAAAGTCCTGTACACCAGAGGATCCAGTTGATAAACATCTTTATACAAATGGATCAAGCCATTCTGATCCGCCCATGCTGTAAAATAGGTAATCCAAATGGGAACCGGCTTAGGTAACCCAATAAATTTAGCTTTAGGATAGCCGCTGCTCATGGCTCGTTTGATCTGTTCGTATTTATCATTCTGTCCAAACAGCGCCAATACAAGCTCCAATGGTTTTTCTACCCGTACACAACCATGACTAATGGCCCGCATCTCCTTTCTAAAAGGAGATTGCAACGGTGTATCATGAAGATAAACACTGCTTTCATTCTTAAAAAGGAATTTAATCCGACCGAGGGCATTCTGTTCTCCCGGTTGCTGTTTAAAAGAATACTCATCCGGATCTGCCATATTCCAGTCAATCGACTCCGGGTCTCCGATCAGTTTACCTTTCTTATATACACTAATATTGTTATTGGCCAGGTAATACCGATCCTCAGCCGCATTTTTAGTGGTCTCGTTTCTGGCTATACTTTGGGGGATATTCCACACCGGATTGACCTGCACTGAATAAATCATACTATTCAGCTGCGGGGTTTCCTTCTCGCCTTTCTCCCCCACACAAACCTTCATTTGCAGAATCGATTTTCCCTGATTCAAAACATCAAGATTAAAAGCGGCTATGTTCACCCGAACCAAAGTCTGCCCCGAGGGCTGGTTCTTCCATCTCAAGCGTTCCAGGTTAACCACAAGTGCCATGCAAACTTCCTCCTTGCTTTTCATGGCTGTTCTGGCCTCCGCATTCAAAGCCCTCTGCAGAGCCAGATATTGACGGTTCTTAGGTTGAATGCTGTCCAGGTATTTCCTAAGAGACTGTACTTCCAATATATGACAAATAGCTGCACTATCCGGCCGTAAGGTCTGTGTGCTGTAATGAGGGCAAATCTTCGCAGGATCAGCCAGACCATATTGCAATACCGAACTGTATTTAATCAAAGCACTCGCTACCGATAATTCCAGCTCCATACTGTTCCTGTAGCCTTCCCTACCAGAAACCGATCCTTGTTCCAGATATTGATCGTACTGTTTCTGAATAGCCGTTAAACCAAACAATTCCGGATTTAGCCCGTGCTTACCCGCCTGCGACAAATACCCCAGAAAACCTTCTATAGAATGATCAGAAAGGAACCTGGAAATCAATACCGGCTGATAATTCTCCTTCTCATAAAAACGATGGATCAGCTCCGGATACACCAGATCATTCAGGCTACGCTTAAACACCTTACTAAATTCAGACTGAAAATTGATATCCGTTTTATTCAACTGCGCATCAGGCCCCAATACAACATCAGTTCTAACCTCGGATCCCGCTTTAACCAAGGGCCGTTTTACCGTACAAGACCATTGAAAAACAAGGCATATAACGACCAAAAACAAAACAACCTTTCCAGAAAGCATGGTTAGTATATGTCTCCTTGATTCCATAAATAAACAACTGAGCCCAATCAACAAACACACTGACACACAAATAGTTTCAAAACAAACTATAAAATTTTAAAAAATTTCACTTCGACAAACCTCATGTATAAAAAAAGGGGGGGGGGGCTGAATCTAAAACTAAACTGGCTTATTATAAACAGGGATCAAACAGGGATTAAACAGGGACAAAACAGGGATAAAACAGGGATAAAATTCCTGTTTTGTCCTTATTTATTCTATATATAATATCTATTTAATTCTCATTTACCAATACCCACTATCATATCAGTTATCCACCAGATATAAACCAAGCAAATAATAAAAAAGAGGAAGATTAAAAAATTAACAACCGGTTCCCAATCCGGAAAAGTTGGAATAGTTATCAAAGCCTATACCCTAATCAAAAACCCGCACCTTGTCCGGTCTCCTCCCTCCCTCTGCAATTTGCTAAGGAAAATTCTCGTACGCTGCGGAAAGGCCTCAGAGATCTGCGGGCTTCTTCAGCCCGCCTGATATCGTTAGCCTTGAAGCAGCTGTACAGAATTTTCCAACATAATTCAGCCCACCTGATATCGTCAGCCCCGAATCAACCGGCTAAGTTTTTCAAAAATTCACCTCTTTATATTTTTATACTGTATCTTTAAATTCTCTATGAGCACTCAAGAAAATAACATCCCCAGAGAAGCCCTGCGTGCAGTTGCAACTGGTCTGCTTCTCATGTCTGTATTCACCATGATTTGGAGTTCGATCGCAAATGGTGGTTATCAGGGTCAGGACCGTCACTTGTTCCTGTACCTCTGCATCATTATCGTTCTCGTCTTTTTAGTCAATAGCATCAAGTTGTTTCGTCTCTCCTCAACATTGCCATTATCTGCCTCCGACCAGCAAAATCAGGAGAAAAAAAGGTCAGGAAAATGGTTTTCTATCATTTTTGCTCTCGAAGGTATCAGCATTCCAATTGCGATCAATATTGCTATATATATGCATCACCCGGAACTTTCCATTCCACTTATGGCGCTGGTGGTGGGTTTGCATTTTTATCCCCTGGCTTGGGTATTTAAAAGAAAAATAGACTATTATCTAGCCACCTGGAGTTGTATAATTGCTATTTCAGCCATTTATTTCAGCCTTCATCATACCTACTCTCAAGGAAATATATTAGCAATGGTAGGCACAGGACTAGCCCTTGCTACCATTGCTTATGGGATTTATATGATTTATAAGGGCAGGAAGATGGCCATAAAAGCGTTGCACCAGCAATCAGCCATCTAATTTTCTTACAAAGCTTCTATTTGCATCACAACACTTGTCCTGTTCAGATCAAGCAGTGGATTAAATCCAACTTTCATTAAAAAATCACCGGAATAAACCTGCTCGCCAGACAGCGCAGAAGAAACGCCAGGATACAGGTTGACCTCTTTAAGTCTGTACTTCCTTACAGGATCCAAACCTTTCAGGCGTACAGGCAATTTACTTCCTTCATCATACCTGCTGCTCACCAGATAATTAAAGACAACCCCCTTAGAGAGATCAGCAGACAAGTACAACATGGAAGCCACACTGCCTTCCCGAGGATTGGCCAACCTGTATTGATTGCCCTGCCAAATGGTCGGCTTCAAACCATTATACACCTGTATCGCCTCTTTGCAAAATTTCAGATCATTCTCCGAAAGTTTACTCACCACGATATCAAAACCCAGTTTACCCATCATCGCCACATCCGTGCGGAACTTAAGCGGCTGCTTGCCCCAATCGGTCACGTGGTTGGAACTACTGATGGCCGGATAGAAATAAGAATATTCCCATTGCATAAAAATACGCTCCAGAGGATCCGTATTGTCACTTGGCCAGAATTCGGTAAAATACTGCAAGGCTGCATAATCTACCCTGCCACCCCCGCCAGAACACAACATCATAGGCACGGCTGGATATTTGGCACGAATTCTCTCCAGCACCTTATACAAACCTCGCATATATTCAATATAAAAATGGTTCTGATTTTTCAGTGTAGCCGAATGGGCATTGTAAATTACCGCATTGCAATCCCATTTGATATAAGCCAGTTCCGGATTTTTAGTAAATAAACCATCTACAACGCCATATACAAAATCCTGCACCTGCGGATTACTCAAATCCAGGACCAGCTGATTCCTGAAATAATATTCCTCCCGCTTGTCTTCTTTAACCACCCAATCCGGATGTTTTTCATAAAGTTCACTTTTAGGATTCACCATTTCAGGCTCAATCCAGATCCCAAACTTCACCTCATTATTTTGCGCCTCTTTGACCAGCGAAGCAATGCCATTAGGCAATTTCTTTTTATTCTCCTGCCAATCGCCCAGACCCGCGTGATCATCATTTCTTGGATATTTGTTGGCAAACCAACCATCGTCCAGCAGAAAAAGATCAACGCCGATTTTTTTTGTGTCCTTCAGTAACTCCGCAAGCTTGTTTTCATTGAAATCAAATTGTGTAGCTTCCCAGTTGTTCAGCAAGGTAAGCCGGCTTCCTTTTCCATCCATCAATTTGTAATTCCTTGCCCAGCTTTGAAGTTTGCGGCTGGCCGCACCTTTACCCAGATCAGAAAAAGTATATAAAAAGGCCGGTGTCTTAAAGATTTCACCTGTTTTTAGCGTATAAGGAGAAGCATAGTTGTTGATCCCCGCAATAATCCTCAGGTTGTCCTGATAATCTACTTCAAGATCGATCCTGAAATTACCACTGTATTCCAGTGCACCATACAATATATCGCCTTCATCTTCCCCGGCTGGTTTATCTAAAGAAACCATAAATACAGAGGGCTGGAAAAGGTTGGCCCGGGTACCCAGTTTGGTATCCAGTGTCTTGATACCATGGGTCAGTTTAGATTCTTCCGGCTGCATTTCCTTAGCCCAGTCTCCATGGTATTGTTTTAACCAATAACTGCCTGCCTTTAAATGAAGATTGGCCGAAGCAAATTTGTGCAGAATCACATTTCCTTTTTCCTGGTGACGGATTTCTGTCCATTGCTCTATCACATCTTCATTATAATACACCTGGTAGAACAGCGTCACTTCAAATGCGTAAACCGGATCCTTTAATACTACAGACAGCAATTTCACGCCTTCTTTTACATCGGTGATTTTGTGGCTCACATATTTAAGGTCCAGGGAATTGTTTCCGTCGGCGTGCGTTACGGTAATGGCAGGTTCCATAAGATTCCGGGAACCGGATGGTGTATACACCGAATTTAACAAGCCTGTATAATCGCTGGTCTGTTTATACACAGCCGGCACATGGGCATACTCTCCGGTACTGGTTAATTTTTTACCAAAATAAATGGTGGAGAGGTCCTTTTTTGCACCCACCTGAAGGGCCAGAGCATTATTTTTTGATTCAATCGGAATCACAAATGAAGACTGTGCCTTTGCCATAAAGGCACTGCTTGTACCGATAAAAAAAACAAAGAAAAATGGTTTAACAAGGAATCGGAATTTAAAAGTCATATCAATGGGTAATTATTTTTTAGTGAGTTCAAATCTTAAAATACGGACATCTGCCGCAGGTATGGTTTCGTCCAGTGTCGTTCCGGCTGTACCTGTTTGACCTGTCCAGAGTTCTTTATAGCTGTTTCCATTTAAAAGCACGCCCGGAATGGCGGTTACCGGGATACGAAGATGAGCTTCCTGGTTACTGTAGTTAAACAAGACCAGGTAAAGGTACTGACCGTCTTTTCTGAAAAAGGCATTGGCCGCCTTTCCTCCTTGTGCAGGATAAACGGGCTGGAAAGACTGTCCCGAACGGGCAATTGCATTGACATCAGGATTTGTCAGGAATTTAAGGGATTTCGTCTTCGCCTCCATGCTTCCCCCCGCACTCAGGTCATCCCCCGAGATATAGATTCCAGTGGTTACGGACGAAGTTACCCTGGAACGGTTTTCTGCTTCAGAATGTCCTTCCAATACAATATGGTCTGCGTCGTTGTACAAATACACCTTAGAGAGCCACCAGCCGTAGGTGAGTGAATTCATGGCGTATTCTATTTTTTCTGTATCTCCAAAGACATCACAGGCAATGCGCCTGGACTGGGCATAATCTGCCGGGAAAATTGGCGAAATGGCCTGGTTGAGGTAAATACTATCGCCCAGTACTTCTCTCAGGTATTTCATTCCTTCGTTGTAGGCCTGGATTCCAGTTGTCACTTTTGGATTGTAATAGTGATCGGCCTCCAGTGAAGCATGAGCCAGGAAATCCACTTTCATAAATTTAAAACCGAGACGTTTAAATCTTTCCAGTGACCTTTTAATTCTGGCTTTGGTGCCTGGATGAGTTGGATCAATAGCCGCAGCACCATCAATATATTGCTTGTTGCCATGTGCCCTGAGGTAAAGGTCCTTATACGTATAAGGCGTTCCTTCTATAGTCCTGGTGCTGTCTCCACCCCAATCGGCAAAAGGGCCATAATAACCACCCGGGATCTGGTTGTTCTTCCTGCACTCGTTTACAAAAGCAGTCAGTTCTTCATCTGACCGGTCTTCAGCTCCGGCATCGAGTCCGATATAAGTCACCCCATCGTTCTCAAAACTTTTATCTCTAAGCGCTTTGGCAAAAAAATCAGATACTTCCACCGCTTTTTGACCGGTCAGGTTGAACTGAATCTTGCCCCAGCTGTTCCAGCCAAAGGGAACGCCTCCAGGCCATTTCAGTCTTTTATGTAAACCAGCATTGACCGCAGCAAAATCATTCATTCCTTCTTTCCAGTCTGCATATGAACCCGCAAACATTCTGGGCGAACGCACCAGCTTGCCGCTGATCTTTCCATGGGGCAGGATATCTCTCGAAGTCGCGAAGGTAAAGCCACAATAAGCTTCCAGACGACGGAGTGTATGGCCTTCTGTTGCCGTCACCACACCCGTTTTCCAGTTATCGTGGTCTACGGAACCGATCACGAGCCCCTGGTTTGATTTTTCATTAAACAACACAGATACTTCATGACTGGAGACCACCTTGCTAAACGGAAAAGCGACATAACGCACCCATTTATCGTTGTCAAAGGGTACAAATAAGGCATAATTATTTCCTGAAGGAAGAACTTGAAAAGAGGTCTCAGATTTTAAGGGGGCCATATAAGCGCTGCTGATTTTTTCACCGCTCTTTACAGAAAGCCTGCTCAGGATAAATCCTTTATCTGCATACAGCCAATATTCCTGGATCATCTCCGGAAGGCCCTTTGCAGTGGAACTTACCGTAAAAAGTGTTCCGTTACCGAGCTGATCTGTAAAAGGCTCTTCTTTGATTTTATGTATGGAATAATCCATACTGGAAATCACCTTTGGAATATGGGCCTCTGCATATACATTAGATAGAATTTGTTTTCCAAGGGTATAAAAATCGGCCGTACCGGTTTTAACATTGTAATTGATATACGTATTGCCTTTACCCAGTTTTCGGATATCGGCCGCCTTTTTTACCAATGTCGAAGCGGTAAAATTTAAAGCTGCTCCATTATCTTTAGGCCCTGCAGTTCTGGAATGTGGAAAAATAAGCTGTCCATTTGCAAATGCAGAGAGCAAATAATCACCTTCCGGAACATCATTGATCAGGTAATTTCCGGCAGCATCAGTGCTCACCAGACGATCGGCCCCACCCCTGAGCTGAACCTCTACGCCTTTAACAGGTTTCCCGCTTTTGTCTTTAATGGTGCCTTTAAAGCTCCAGGACTTTACAGGGACTGTTCCATAGGCAATCCGGTCCAGATCTGGTCCACCTTCTACCGGATTATCAAAAGATACCGTATTAAGACCTGCTTTCAGCGGAACAAAGATTTGCTGAAAGCTGGACTGATCTGCCGGCGCGGTACGCCGGAAAACAACTTTTTGCGGAACGCTCTCCTGGTTGACCCGGATGCTCAGGCTCCGGTCATCCGAAACCCTGAAATAGACGGTTAAAGGATAAAGACCTGCCTTGGGTACTTGCAGACTAAAAACGGCCGTTCCATTTTTCAGATCTCCTAAACCAGCTACCTTATTTCCACCCGAACAGGTGGAACAGGATTCTATTCTTGCACCATTGGACAGTGCTGCAGCTTCAGCTTCTATAAATTTTTCCTGAGCCAATAGCTTTTGATAAAAGCCACCCGACAGGCCAAGGAAAGTGATCAGCAAAATTCTTAATCGCATCTCGAGTTTAAATTTGGTTATTCAGTACAAAACAATCTATACTATTCTATACTACAATTTAAAGATTACAAAGTTTAATTGCAAAAGCAAATTAAATTGCATTTTAAATGCTAAAAACTTAGCTTTTGACCAATATCAGCGGGGAAAACAAGACAAAGACCAGGATCATCAATACAATCAGAACCGCTGCTGCCACATATCTGTACTTCCACGGTTCAACCTTCCTTAACTCTGTATCTGCTTTTTCATATGGTTTCTGCATAGGAAAGATCTTTCCTATGAGAAACATCACAGACGTGCTAACTATAAAAAGTATAGCCATAAGATGTAGAAAATGCATCTTTACTGGAAATACGAAATGCAGGAAGACATAGCAGATGATATAGAATACGACTGCAATCTTTGCAGCCAGCGGGGGCACTTTTTTGGTGACCATCCCAACAAGGATAATGGTAAAAATGGGGATACTGAATATTCCGGCGATTTCCTGCAGATAATTATAAAAGCCTTTGTCTGCAAAGATGATAAAGGGCGCAATAAACATTGCCAGAAGAGAAATAGCCACCTCAAAAAGCTTTGCTGTTTTAACAAGCTCTGTTTCTGAGGCAGGAGTATTTCTTTTAATCCGTAATGGTTTATAGATATTGAGTACAAATAAGGTACTGCTGCTATTTAGGCCTGCATTGTATACAGTAATGGCAGAGCCTAATATAACACTACCTGTTAATCCGATAAACAAGGAAGGCAATGCATCTTTGATCAGCAAAGGGAAAACCTGGGCGGTATTGGTCAGGTCAGGATACAAATGGACAGCAATAATTCCCGGAACATTGATCAACAAGGGACTCAGGAGTTTTGCCACACAGGCCAGTGCAATTCCTTTTTGAGATTCACTGAGGTTTTTAGCCGCCAGCGACTGCTGTACAATGTATTGCTCCATCCCCCAGTAATAAATGTTCACCACCAGCATCCCGGTAAAAATAGTAGAAAAGGGAACTGCATCTGTTGCACTGCCTATAGCGTTTAAATGAGAAGTTTTAGAGGAAATAATGGTATGCAAACCCTCTATAATACTCCCCTGCCCAAGATACCTGAGTCCATAGACAGGCAGGATCACTGCAATGATCAGCATTCCAAAACTCAGGATGCTGTCTGAAACTGAAATGGCTTTTAACCCACCCAGAATACAATAGGTACAGCCTATACCTCCCATGATCCAGACCAGGATCCAAATGCCCTGCCAGTAGCTGACATGCAGCACCTGACTGATATTAAACATCCCATTAAAAGCCACCGCACCTGTGTACAATACCGTTGGCAGCAGGTTGACAATATAACTGAGCAGAAAGACAACAGAAACCAGTCGTTTGGTTCCTTTGTCGTACCTGGCTTCCAGAAAATCGGGTGTGGTAATCATTCCGCTCCTGAAATAAACAGGCATCAGGAACTCAGAAACCAGCAACATGGCCAGAACAGAACTGATGCCCCAGCCGATGATGGTCATGTTATTGATGTAAACCGATTCATTTTCTCCTATAAACTGATTGGCACTCAGGTTACTCAAAAACAGAGAGCCCGCAACCAGCAAATAACTGTTGTTGCGGTTGGCCAGGAATAAAGAAGTGGTATTTGTGATTTTGACCTTCCGGCTCTTGAGCCAGGAAAAAAAACCAACCAATAACGTACATACCAATAAACTGATTACAGCCGATGCATTCACTTCTACAATGAATTTCGTCTAAGCAACAGGGTAGGCATAACCTCCTGTATTTTATGTCTGTCCAGTACAAATTCGGCGGCCTTCTTTCCCATCTCTCCAAAATTTACCGAAAAAGTGGTGATGCCATTACAAATGATTTCTTTTACCGTATCATCATTATGGGAAAGAATCCCCACGTCCTTGCCCAATTGAAAGTTCTTTGCTATGGTATCTTTAATGATCACCCACAATTCTGAATTGTTGATGGTAAAATAAACCTTCCCGGCTTTTACAGAGCCTGGCGTATAGGCCGTTTTTACCGTACCCTTCACGTCAAAATCTTTCAGAAAGCGTTTAAAGGCTTTTAAAACATCTATAGGTTCGGCAGAGGACGGTTTAAAGAAAAAGATGATTTCTTCAAACGCTTTGATCCGCTCACTTAAGCTCGCAAAAGCCTGATAGGCCGGCTCTTCAAATTCCTGTACAATATAAGACACTTCTTCGTCTACCGGCACATACCGATCAATCATCAGCAGGCGGTTAGAGGGAATAGACTTCAGCAATTCTGTGGTCTTTGGGTGTGGAATTGGTGCAATCACATACATTCCATATTTTCCCTTCATATTGGAGAGGATGCTTTCGAAGGTTTCGATATTATTGTGGTGAAAAAAGATGTCCAGGTGCACATTCTCTCCAAGGCCTTCTTTAAAATTTCTGTAGAGATCTTCCTGAAAAACATCAAAATTAAACAATACCAGCGCCACCTTCAGAATCTGCTCTGTATCTTCTATGGCTACAAAATAGCCAAGACGATTGGTTGACTTGATGATTCCCCGGCTGATCAGCTCTTTATAGGCTTTTGCAATGGTTTCCCTTGCAAAACCGAATTCCTTGATCATTGCGTTTACCGAAGGTAGAATCTCTCCTTTGGAAACCAGCTTTTCGTCAATGGCATTTAGAATCCCCTGGATCAGCTGTTCATTTTTGGAGAGAGAATTGATTTCGGTAAGTTCCCTTATTTTTTGAAAAATAAAATTCATGATCAATATTATATTTGGCTCTGTACTACTCTATACTACTTTTCAAATATGGTAAAGATAAATAGTTTTTGCAAAATTTAATTATTCCTGGTCGCCAATCAGCACACCAGAAATATTCCATGCACTGAAACTTCCGCCTTCTGGCTTGCCCAGTGGGATAGCCACCTGGATCAGGTGCTTGCCTGGCTTCATATCCGGCAAAGGAATTTCTACAGGAAGGGTAAGTGTACCCGGGCACCAATTGGAACGGCTTAAATCTGATGAGGACAAACCATTGCCAAAGTTTCCGGAAGCCGGGTTCAGCATGCGGTAAGTTGCACAGTCTTCTCTCCAGGGAATAAAATGATAGGCGCGGCTACCGTCTACAAATATTTCATTTTGCTTGGGAACAAATTCATCGCCGTTTTCCCAGCCACCGTGGCCGGTGGTCAGGTACCTCAATTTCAAATTCTTTACCCCTTTTGGCACTTCTACTGCCACGGTAAGAGAATCTTTATCGAATAACGTTCCGTATTCCTGACCCGCCATTTCCATAAGATTTGTGGTGTTAAATACAGGCATGATCCATTTTTTATCGCTCTTTTTATCCTCTCCAACATCTCCGGGATAGTACTTAAGGTAAAGACTGGCCTTATGTCCGCCTTTATCATAGTTCCCTATAAAAACACCAATCCACACTTCTCCCTGTAAACTTGGCAACAAGGTGGTGATGTCTTGTTTGTAGATCACAGAATCGGCCCAGTTGTAACCTTTGATCTTCGCCTGTGCGTTAAAATGCCCAACCCCAAAGGAGGTGAAAAACCTCATCAGTTCTAAAGGTGGCAGATACTGGTCTGTTGCGGCAATCCCCTGGTATTTCTTTCCATTTCTGGCATTATACACAGGAAGAACCTGCAAGCCGCTCTGGAGTGCTTTTAAAAACGACACTTCCCGGCTTACGGGAATCATAAAAACAGAACCTGTACGGTCATAGGCATCTCCATTGGAATGCTGCACCAGTTCTGCAAACAAATGCTGTCCTGGCAAAGCAGAAGGCAATTTCACTTTTTTCATGATCACTGTACCACCGGCAAAATGATAGGTGGTATTGGCTTGCTCTCCTGCCGGATTGTCTATTTTACGGCCAAAATTGATTTGTTCGTCGTTAAAGATCTGCAGTGTCATATAACGGCTTTCGATCACCTGACGCTGATAAGCTGGCTCATCCAGCATGACTCCCCATTGAGCGGGCCATTGCAGTTCTTCTGCTTTGATTTTACGGTAACTGATGTTGTTAGCTATCGTTTCGGAATTGCCGTTGCGAATAGTTTTGAGCACCAGTCCAAGCCCGGGAGCAATAGTGATAGCCGGGCTGCCTTTTATTTTCAAATCGGTATTATACCAGATTTCAATGGTATTGGAACGGATGAAGAGCTTTGCTTTTTTACAGGGAATACCACATATGGTATCTATACCGGGCAGTAATTCAGCTGAAGCGTATTCCGAAAATGGTTTTTTAAAGGTGTATCGGGTACCTTTACTGTTCAACACCTGATAACTGGCTGCCTCGTCAAACTGCAGGAACTGCTGCTCCGTTTGGGCACCATTCCTGGCCAGGCGCGCCTGCTTATCTTTAATAAATAGTTTCAGTTCTCCGTCCTGATCTTTTCCATTGCTGCGAAATTTATAGGTAACTACAGCCTGGGTTGCATCGGTATTCTTTTGGGCAAATAAGGAGGTGCTGATGAACAACAGCACACAGCAGGTAAACAAAGTTCTCATGGAGGGTAAAGATAATGGCTTTTTTTTATGCTGTACGCTTAATAATTTCAATACATGCACGGCTGTTGTGGTAAGGACATTTCCAGGGTCCGGTTTTATCCTGATCTGGCATCACCTGATCATCAGCACCAATCCCCCAAAACCATTCGCCATTATTTCTATCAATGATCCTGTTTTTCACAAATGCCCAGGCACCCATTGAAGCAGCAAGAAACTTCTCTTCTCCAGACACTTCCCAGGCCTTGTAAAATCCAAGCATCGCTTCAGCCTGTACCCACCAGTGTTTTTCGCGAACGACACGCTGCGAGGCAGGCTCGCAGGTATACCACATTCCTCCATCAGCATCAAGGCCTTCCATAGAAGCGGTTGACATTTTTAAGGTGATCCCTTTAAATGCAGCAATCAGTTCTGCTTCTCCGGTCAGCTCTGCAGCTTCTTGTAAAAGCCAGGAGGCTTCAATGTCATGCCCATAGGATATGGTATCGGATTTCCGCGCCCAGTTCTCATCGAAGAGCAATCCCAAATGGCCTGTATCTGCGTCAATAATGAAGTTTCTGAAGTTTGCAAGAAGATCAAGCAATTGCAGTTTCAGTTCCTCGTCTGGCCATATGCGGTATAAATTGGTCAGACCTTCCAGAACATGCAACTGGGTGTTCATGGTTTTCGATTCGTCCAACAGTTCCCATTGCCGGCCAAAAGCCTCCAGATAACCGCCTTTTTCTTTATCCAGACCGTAACGGATCAGATCCTTGTACAAAGCAACTGCATGGTCTTTTGCTACTTCTTTACCTGAAGCCATAAAGAATTCACTCATGGCATAAATGGTATAAGCAATGGTGTAGATCTGTTTATGAGTGTCCAGCGGATTTCCTTTTGGATCTGCAGACCAATACACTCCTCCAAATTCATGATCAAGGAAATGATCTGTGATATAATGATAGGCCCGGCCGGCATGTTCAAGATATTCAGGCAGCGGATTCAGATTATAGGCAGCAGCAAAGGACCATAAGATCCTTGCGTGCAGAACGGCTCCTTTTGCTGCGGTTTCGTCAATAATGTTATCCTGATCAATTCTTCCCACAAATCCACCATAATGATCATCAGGGGTAAAATCCATCCAGTAACTCAGGATGTTTGACAATTCCGATTGCAGTTCTGCCGCATATTTTTTTTCTTGTTCCGCCACGTTATGCATTTAATGTTTCTTCACCAGCTGGTTGTTTTCAATATTGCTCAGAATCGTCTGTACGGTTGCCGCTGAGCGGAGGCCATCTGCAGGCGTATTCATCACATAATCCAGTAATACAGCTAAGTTAGTGGTTGCAACGTGCATTCTTGTATCTGAAGAGGCATAATAAATAAATATTTTTCCATCTTCATCTAAAATCCAGCCATTACAGAAAACCACATTGGATACATCTCCAACTCTTTCTATACCCTCAGGTGCCAGAAAATAACCGGCCGGCTTATAAATGACCTTGGTCAGGTCATGCAGATCAGTCATGAATATATACAATACATACCTTAATCCCGCAGCTGTATTCCGTACCCCATGCGCCAAAAAAAGCCAGCCATGTTCCGTTTTAATTGGCTCCGGCCCCATACCGTTCTTAGCTTCGTAGACGGTATGGTACTGCTTTGGATCGACCACGGTTTCCTTTTCGATCACCGCTTGCTCTATGGAGGCACACAGACCAAAACCAATACCTCCACCTGTACCACTTTCAATAAAACCATCCTGCGGACGGGTAAAAAAAGCATATTGTCCGTTTACAAATTCCGGGTGCAAAACGACGTTTCTTTGCTGAGGAGAGGGTGTTTTCAGATCAGCCAGACGTTCCCAGGTCTTCAGATCTTTGGTCCGGGCAATACCGCATTGTGCGACTGCCATTGACTGGTCGTAAGCTGGGGCAGAGGGATCTTTCCGTTCTGTACAAAACAATCCATACATCCAGCCATCTTCATGCGCAACAATACGCATATCATAAACATTGGTATCTGGCTCTTCAGTTTCAGGCAAAACTACTGGTGCATCCCAAAAGCGAAAGCGATCTATTCCATTCGGACTCTCCGCAACAGCGAAAAAGGACTTTCTGTCTGCAGCCTCTACCCTAACCACCAGGATATATTTTCCGTTAAATTTAATTGCACCGGCATTAAATGCTGCATTAATAGCAATTCTTTCCAGTAAATTCGGATTGCTTTCCGGTCTAAAATCGTATCGCCAGTTTAATGGGGCATGGGCAGCCGTTAACACAGGATGTTTATACCGGTTATAAACCCCGTTGCCCTCTTCTATCATTTCGTTGTCCAGGGCAATCAGCCCCTCATAGCTGTCGTAAAGGTCTCGAACCTTCTTTTCAAAATTATTCATTTCTTATGATGCAGATATAGATCTAGTAATCGTTCAGTTTATTCCACCAAGTTTTTTTAAGGATGGTAATGATAACCGCCAGGATCAATACGGTGATCACCAGCGGCAGTTTCTGCATCATGATCAGGTACATGGGCAGAATGGTCAGGCAGAGCTGGGCAATGATCCCCAGAACGACATTGAACATGTTTAACTTAAAATTCCGGTTGGGCTCAAACGAGGGATCATCGGCCAGCACCAGGTCGTTAACGGGTTTCCAGAAACCCCATGGCCGTACGGTGGTATAAAAAGACTTCAACACCGTTATTTCCGTAGGTTCGGCAGCATAGGTTCCCAGAATACAACCAGCCATAGACAGGACAAACAATAAAGGCCAGTAGTAAAGATCCAGTCCGGAAAGCACACCAAAGGATTTTAAAATGGCCAGGGCAATGGCGGGCACAATTCCAAACATCATGCCCCAGAAGAAGCCGTTTGCATTGAAACGCCACCAAAACCATTTCAACATGTTTGCAGCCACATAACCGCCATATAAACCAGAAACGATCCATTGCAATACCGTGTTTACATCTTTTACAAAAAGGCCCAGGATCACCCCAATTGCAACCACCAGTATGCCGACCAGATAGTTCATGCGGATGATTTTTGTTGTACTGGCCTCCGGATTAACATATTTAAGGTAGATATCGTTCACAATATAGGCCTGAGCTGCATTTAAGGTTCCGCTGAAGGTTCCCATAAATGCACCAAGCAAGCCGGTAAGGACCAGACCCAACACCCCCACCGGGAGGAAGGTGTTGATGGCTGCCGGCAGGATTCTTTCGAAATCAGTAACACCATCTGGTCCTTTTAAATACAGCTGATTATAATACAGCAATGCCAGGACAGTTAAACCCATCACCATGGAGTAACGGATGGGTAACAGAATAATGCTAACGAATCCGGTCATTTTACTGGCTTCCTCCGGGCTTTTTGTACTCAGTACCTTTTGCATATCATAATTTGGAGCTGGTCCGGCCAAAGAAGCAAACACGCCTTTCATCAACATCATACCGAAGAACAATCCGAACAGGCTAAAACCATCATCAGCAATCTTTTTATTGGCTTCTGCAGCAATTTTGCTCCAGTCGAGGTCAAGACGCCAGCTAAAAAATGGATCGTCCCATCCTTTAGGAACATTTAAACTCTGCCCATATAAGTGCTGAAAGGCAATAATTCCAATAGAAATACAAGCAACCGTCATGATGATATATTTGATCACATCTCCCAGAACGATACTGTGCATTCCACCTATAATGGAATAAAACATGGCAAAAAGTGTGAATATGATTCCGTAGAAATGTGGCACATACCGATCGGAAAGCTCAAAGGGCACGTAGGCCTTCACCTGGCTCCAGGGCACAAAAATTTCTATAAATTTTCCAAGCCCAACAAAACCATAAGCCAGAAAACCAAAGCAGCTGATTAGGGCAAAAGCGATGACCACGACCTGAGAACCCTTAACACCTTTTCCGGAAATCCCGAAACGGGTAAGCAGCCATTCCGCTCCGGTATTGGCGTTGCTCTTGCGTAACCATTTACTCAGGAACATCATCATAAAAACCTGGTTGAACACTGGCCATAACCAGGGTATCCATATGCTTTTCAGGCCATACACAAAACAAAGGCTTACCATCCACATGGTTCCACTGATGTCGAACATGTCTGAAGCATCACTTAAGCCCAGCATATACCAGGGCAGGGATTTACCCCCCATTAAATAGCTGTCTTTATTTTCTTTTGCTTTTTTTCGATACCATAGACCAATAAAAATGGTCAGCAGCAGGTAGGCAAGAATGATACTCAGATCAATACTTGTTAATCTCATGGTGTAGGCTTGTTGAGTAAGTGATTCAGGTTATTCAATAACGAAATAAAATTAGGCATCAATTTAGCATTAACAGTAATACTATTTTAACCAATCAGCATATAAATCTTATAATATCATGCTATTTAAAGCCCCAAACACTTAAATAACTTCACATTTTGTTTATATTGCCTATAATGTTCTTTTATCTGAATTATAATACTTTTGAACGCTGTTAATTATGAACAACATCATTAAAGAAATTACACCGCTCACTCAGAACGACTGTTTTACCATCTTTTCCAGGGTAAAAAAGGAGTTTGATTTTCCACTTCATTTCCATGAAGAATATGAACTGAACCTGATCCTGAATGCTGCAGGAGCAAAGCGCATGGTTGGAGATAATATAGAAGAAATTACAGACATGGAGCTGGTACTTGTGGGTCCAAACCTTTCCCATGTATGGACTACACACCATTGTAAAAGTGAGGAAATCACTGAAGTGACCATCCAATGGCATAGAGACCTGTTTGATGATAAGATGCTCAGAAGAAATCAACTCACCTTTATCAGGAGAATGTTCGAACGCTCCGTAAGAGGGATACTTTTTCCTGAAGAAACTGTAGAAAAACTATACAAAAGAATATTAGCCATTAACCAGCTCCAGGGTTTTGATTCTGTTCTGGAACTGATGAGCATTCTGCATGAGTTATCCACTTCTAAAAGCATGCGTGTTTTATCTGACGCAACATTCAACAATGATCAGGTTCTGAATTACAACAGCAGAAGGATCGACAAAGCTTTTGAATTTATGCATGCAAATTTCCATAAACCCATCAATCTGAAAGACTTATCTAAACTGGTCAGTATGACCGAGGTTTCCTTCAGCCGTTTCATCAAAAAGAGGACAGGTAACACCTTTATTGACAGTCTGAACGACATCAGGCTGGGACATGCAACCCGGATGCTCATTGAAACAACACATTCTGTGGCAGAGATATCCTATAACTGTGGTTTTAACAACATCTCCAATTTTAACCGGTTGTTTAAAAAGAAAAAACGCTGTACCCCAAAAGAGTTCAGAGAGAATTTTTCAGGAACCAGGGTCTTCATCTAAGTTGAACTGATAAAATAACCTCGTGATTATTTCTCAGGCAGTATCTCTATCATCCCTGATTCGCCTAACATATTGCAAATGAGCGGACAAAAATGGTTTCTAATTAGAAAGGATTTAATATCTTCAGGAAAGATTTGAACTCTGCAGATAGCCGCTCCATTATGAAAACAAAAAATCTACTCTTGTTTTTTGTCCTTTGTTGTCCTCTTTTCTTTCCAGGCTTAAACTTTGGACAGCCATCTCCAAAATCTCCGCTCAGCCAGTTTCTTTCCAATATCAACCTGCATACGGATAGCCTCGCTCTGGAAAAATTATATATTCAAACCGATAAGCCTTCTTATCTGGCCGGAGACACGCTGTGGTTTAAGGGATATTTATTCCAGGCTTCTCTTCAAAATTATTCACAAAAAAGCGGAGTACTTTATCTTGAGCTTGTCAATGACAGCAACCGGCTTTTGCAAAGAATCATGGTACCGGTTTACAAAGGGATGACGACGGGCTATATCCCCATGGATGGTGACAGGCCTGAAGGCAATTATACCCTGAGGGCTTATACCAGCTGGATGAGAAATTTTGGAGAAAGTTATGTCTTCCAAAAACAATTTTACCTGGGTACAAATTATAGTTCTGCCTGGCTGATTAACTACAAGACCTCTGCTGAAAAGCAAGACAATCAGCGCCATGTAAAACTGGACATTCAGATCAAACAGTTTGACCAGTTTCCTGTGGGTTTAAGGGAAATGCGGCTGTCTGTTAGCGGTGAAAAAAGAATTTTGTTAAATACCAGAACGGAAACGCTCGCTGATGGCAAGCTGCACCTCGATTTTGAACTACCAGAGAAAACCAGCGCCAAAAACCTTTCCCTGAACATTGAAGACCTTCGCAAAAGCCAGGAAAAACGGAAAATAAGTATGCCTCTGATGTTGAACCGACCAGAGAAGATGGATCTTCAGTTCCTTCCTGAAGGTGGTCAGCTTGTTAGTGGCTTGCCTGCAAAAGTTGCTTTTAAAGCACTCAATGAGCAAGGTTATGGCGTGGCTGTAGCAGGAAAAGTATACAATAACCAACAGCAGGAAGTAGCCGCTTTTGATACCCAGCATGGTGGAATGGGTACATTCAATTTTGTTCCGCAGGATACCGGACCTTACATGGCCAGGATCAAATTACCGGACGGATCATTTAAAGATTATCCTTTACCTGAGGTCAGCCGAACGGGAATCACCCTGCAGATTGTTAACCCCTTTAACGCGGACTCCTGCATTGTGAAGGTGCGTAGCAGTCCCGGTACAGCCATGACCAGCCGCTATTATTATCTGATTGCAATGGCTGGAAATATAGTCTGCTGGGGCGCCTCGGTCGACCTTAAAAAGGAAGTATGCAATTATAAAGTGGACAAAAAGATCTTTCCAACTGGAATTGTACGTTTCCTGTTGACCGACGAAAATCATAGAACCTGGAATGAACGCCGGATCTACAACGATCTTGGAGATCAGCTTAATATCCAGTGCAGCACAAACAAAGCAAGCTACAGAACCCGGGACAGCGTGGCTTTAGACATTCAGGTAAAGGATAAAGAAGGTCAACCTGTATCTGGCACTTTTTCTCTTGCTGTAACCGATGATGCCCAGGTAAAAACAGATTCTAACGCAACATCTATTCTAAGCTACCTCCTATTGTCATCAGATCTGAAAGGACATATTGAGCAACCTGGATATTATCAAAATGCAGCCCTGCAAGCTGCTAAATGGCAGCATCTGGACCACTTGCTGTTGTGCCAGGGTTGGTCGGGATATGACTGGAGCGAAGCGCTCAAGCCTGTTAAAACGTTCTCCTACCCTTCGGAAGAAGAGTTTCGGATTAAAGGAAAGGTAACCAACATGTTTAACAGGCCGGTAGCAAAATCTGAAATTGTCTTAATATCAAAGAAACCAGCACTGATTTTAGATACCATAACAAATGATAAGGGAATTTTCACATTTAAAGGTATTTTTCCAACAGATACTGCTTCATTTTTTATCAGTGCAAAAAACAAACGGGGTAAAAGCTTTAATGTGGGAATTGAAGTAGAGGAATTTAAACCACCGGTTTTTAACTTGGTCAATGAAAGGCTTCTGCCATGGTTTGTCAATATAGATACCAGTACTTATTTAGCCGTAAATAAACAAATCAACCTGAAGAAAGAGCAATTACGCAAAACCGGAGGTAATATGCTGAAGGAAGTCGTCATCAAAACCAAAAAAATAATTAAAGATTCCAAAAACCTCAATGGCCCTGGCCAGGCAGATCTGATTATTGATGAAACACAGTTGGAAAAGGAAGGAAAAACAAGTCTGGGAGATCTTCTGAATAAGAACCTGAAAGGTTTCGGAATACGAAACACAAAAACTGGTTTACCTTACTATGGTGTCTATCGCAGTTTCGTTCATCTGGTAGTAGATGGAATAAATACTGATTTTTTTATCACAGATTTGACATCCCGTTATCAGTACCTTAAAGATATATTTGATTATTTTGATGCTGAGGAAATTAAAGGTGTCGAAGTAATGATCAGCGGAAAACACATAACAAGTTATGCTATTCAGTTTCTTGACCCAATGGAGCACCACTGGGACCATGTCTTCATAGAAGTGACTACCCGGGGTGGCAAAGGCCCTTTCCTGAAAAAGAGTGTTGGAACCTATGTTTATAGACCCCTGGCTTTTACCCTGCCAAAAGCTTTTTACTCACCAAAGTATTCACCAAATAGTCAGTCAGACCAGACTGATATCCGTTCCACCGTATTTTGGGCACCCAATATCATCACTGATCAGCATGGAAAAGCGACAGTAAGCTTCTTTGCTGCCGACAATCCAGGCACTTACACCTTTATTATAGAGGGTACGGATCTGCAGGGACATTTAGGAACACAAAGAAAACAAATCGTGATTGGCAAGTGAGAAAAAAGCCGGAATCAACTGACTTTTTGTATAAATGAAGTAAGAAAACTTATCCACATTTGTTAGACCAAAAACGATTCTATTACAAAATCATACTTTAAACAGTTTAAACCTAGTTTTTGTCTTTTGAGTTCAAATAGTGCCCAGATTTGTTAATTAGGGGGTTTTTATTACATTTGACACATACCAAAATAAAAACTATGTACCAGTTAACTGTAGCACCAGGTGAAGTGAATGAAGTTCTAGGTAAACATATTTTAGCCGATGGTTATGATATGACCTACGATATGGACAAGAGTCAGGGTACCTATATCTATGACGCGAAGTATGACCGTAAACTGCTTGATTTTTTTACCTGCTTTGCTTCTGTTCCTTTGGGATACAACCACCCTAAAATGATTAATGATGAAGCTTTCAAAAAGAATCTTTTAGCTGCCGCCATTGCAAACCCGTCAAACTCTGATGTGTACACACAGCAATACGCGCAATTTGTAGACACTTTTTCTAAAATTGGTATCCCCTCTTACTTACCGCATGCTTTTTTCATTGCCGGAGGTTCCTTAGCTGTGGAAAATGCGCTTAAAGTAGCGATGGACTGGAAAGTGCAAAAAAACTTTGCAAAAGGCTACAAAGAAGAGAAGGGTTTTAAAGTTCTGCATTTTGAAAAAGCTTTTCATGGCCGCAGCGGCTATACTTTAAGTTTAACCAATACGCTGCCGGATAAGACCAAATGGTTTGCCAAATTTGACTGGCCAAGGGTATCTGTCCCCACTGTAAAATTCCCGCTTGAAGGAGATAACCTGGCCCTGGCTGTACGAACTGAAGAAATTTCTATCGCTCAGGTGAAACAAGCCTTTGCAGAAAACAAAGATGAGATTTGCGCCATTATTATTGAACCTATACAATCTGAAGGAGGTGATAACCATTTAAGAGAAGAATTTCTAATCCAGCTTAAAACCCTTGCCGATGAAAATGACGCTTTCCTGATCTATGATGAAGTACAAACGGGGGTCGGTTTAACCGGCAAGTTCTGGTGCCATCAGCATTATAGCGAGAAAGCGCGCCCGGATATTCTTGCTTTCGGTAAAAAAATGCAGGTATGTGGTATTTTGGTGGGAAATAAAGTAGATCAGGTAGAGGGAAATGTGTTCAGAATTCCTTCGAGGATTAATTCGACCTGGGGTGGTAACCTGGTTGACATGGTACGTTCCACTCAAATTTTGCAAATTGTACAGGAAGATCAGCTTTGCAAACATGCTGCGGAGGTTGGGCTATACCTGAAAGAACAATTGCATACCCTGGCTTCCAAATATGACAAGATCAGCAATGTACGGGGTAAAGGACTTTTATGTGCTTTTGATTTCCCGGGAAAGGATATGCGCAATGCCTTTATCCAGAAAGGAATGGAGAAAAATGTCATGTTCCTGGGTTGCGGCAATCAGACCATCCGATTCAGACCCGCCTTGTGCATAGAAAAACAACATATTGATGAGGGCATAGCGGTGATGGAGCAAGTCCTGCCTTCTTTATAAAATAAACATTTTAAAAGCCCTTATCGTTTGAAGGGCTTTTTTCTTTTTTAAACAAAGGCAGAGAAACCAGTAATGGCCCGTCCAACAATCAGGGAATTGATCTCTTTGGTTCCTTCATAGGAGTAAATCGCTTCTGCATCTGCCACAAAACGGGCAACATCGTATTCCAGCAAAATACCATTCCCTCCCATTACTTCTCTTGCCCGGCTCACTACATCACGGGTTCGCATAGAGCAAAATACTTTGGCCAGCGATGCATGTTCATCTGTCAGTATTCCCTGATCTTGTAATTGCGACAAACGGAAACAAAGGGTTTGCATAGCGGTCAGATTAGACAACATTTCAACCAGGTGATTCTGGATAAGCTGGTAGGAAGCGATGGGTTTACCAAACTGCTTTCTGGTCCGGGTATAGGCTAATGCACTTTCATAAGCCCCTCTTGCACAACCAACAGCCTGCCACGCTACTCCTGCCCTGGTCATCCTTAGTACCTTAGCTGTGTCCTTAAAGGAATTGGCCTCCTGCAGCCGGTCTTCTTCATTTACTTCGCAGTTGGTTAGGGTGATCAGTCCGTTTTGTACAATGCGAAGCGCCATTTTATCCTGTATTTTTTCTACGGCAAAACCTTTGATTCCTTTTCTGACCAGAAACCCCTTCACCTGGTTATCATCCAGATCTCTGGCCCAGATAATGGTGACATCTGAAAAAGTGGCATTTCCGATCCATTTTTTTTGCCCGTTCAGTACCCAGGTATTGCCGGTTCGTTTTGCAGTGGTGGTTAAGCCTCCGGCTGCGCCAGAACCTACCTCCGGTTCGGTTAGACCAAAAGCCCCGATGGTTTTAAATTGTTGCATAGAGGGCAGCCACTCTTGCTTCTGTGCCTCTGAACCCAATAGGTAGATAGATCCCATCGCCAGGCCGCTTTGAACACCAAAAAAGGTGGAGATAGAGGTATCCACCCTGGCCATTTCCATAGCCAGCATACCTTCCATCAAATTGGAGCGTCCGGGACAGCCATAACCCGTATAAGTTAAACCACAAATATTCAGTTCTGCAATTTTCGGGATCAGTTCAAACGGAAATTCGGCTTTAAGCCAATATTGATTTACAACAGGTTTCACTTCTTTTTCCAAAAAAGCCCTTACCTTAAGCTGAAGGGCACGATCTTCATCTTTTAAGGCTTCATCACCCAGGTGATAAAAATCGCCTTCTATAGGCGGTAATTCTCTTTTTTTGGAAGGAGATCCCAGCATTTTCATTAAGCCGTTGAGCTGGGTTTCATCCAGATGGGAAAAGGAGTCGACCACTTTGGGGAGATCAACCTTTTTGGAGAGTTCTTCGAGTTTCTGAAAATCTACATGCTTAAACAGACGATAAGCATTTTTTAAAGAGGAGAAAAGATTAGACATAGTTTCTGTTTTTAGTAAAAACAGAAACTATGGGCTTTTGTTGGATTTATCTTAAATCGAAAAGATTGTCTACCCCCAGCAATTTACGGCTGGTAAACCCTTCACCGTAAGTGGCGCCGATTGATTTACCAAATTCTCTGGCCCGCCCGATGACACTTTCAAAAAATTCGGGAGAGGAAATATAGGTTTCCTGTTCCTGGTGATCCGGGTTAAAAAACTGTGTTTTAAAGGCCTTAATAGAGGCTATTTTAGTTTCCATATAGGGTGTAATGTCTACAATGATGTCTGGCCGGATGTAATGATCTTGTATATACTGAAAATTCAACCTTGGCCTCCAGGCTTCCTGCACCTTTCCATCCAGTTCCGTTTTGATCTTTGGTAATCCGGATAAAAAACAAGCATCATTGGCCAGGTCTCCTGCCCTTCCATGATCCGGGTGTCTGTCCTGAAGAGCATTACTGAATACGATTTCAGGTTGGTATTTGCGGAGCATCTTAATAAGTTCCAGTTGGTGTTCCTCATCATTTTTAAAAAATCCATCTTTAAGACGGAGGTTTTCCCTGGCATGCAGTCCCAGAATTTTCGCAGAGTTGGCGGCCTCTTCATCCCGGAGTTCTGCCGATCCGCGGGTCCCCAGCTCACCGCGGGTAAAATCTACAATGCCTACTTTTTTTCCTAAGGCAATATGTTTTAATATCGTTCCTGAACAACCCAGTTCGGCGTCGTCGGGATGTACGGCAAAAACCAGTATATCTAGCTTCATAATGTAATCTGTTTTTTATAGCAAACGCATGATCTTCTTTTTGACTTTAGAAGACATGGGCTTAGTGAAGGGAAAAAAGTAGTCGACCACTTCTCCCTGTTTATTGATAAGGTATTTATGGAAATTCCAGCGGGGGGTAGAGGTCAGGTTACCGTTGAGCTTTTTGTCTGAAAGAAATTTATAAATAGGATGTGCATGATTGCCCCGGACCATGATCTTTTCAAAAACTGGAAACTCGACACCGTAATTCACCTGGCAGAATTCACTGATCTTCTCCCCTTCCAGCGGCTCTTGCCTGCCAAAATCATTGGAGGGAAAGGCAAGGATCTCAAATCCCTTATCCTTTAACTCTGCCCTTAACTCCTGCAGTTCTTTAAGCTGTGGGACAAAACCACAGGCAGAGGCAATATTGACCACCAGGAGGACTTTATCTTTATAGGCGGAGAGGTTCTTTTCTAAACCATTAAGGAGTTTCACCTTAAACTGATAGATACTTTTGGAATGATCGGTCATTAGGTCTTATTGATAATAGCCAGAAGAAACGATGATGGATTCTATATCCCGGTCTTCGCTTGGGCTGTATGTACTTTTTAAATTGTGGCCTACTACTCTGGCCACAGATTGGTATAAAAATGCGGTAAAGCCGCCTTTGGTTTGTTTTACAATATCATAAGTTGTCCTTCCAAGCTCGCGGTCTACCAGCTTGGTTAAGATCTGTCCCTGGGTAATGGTCAGCTCCTTGATCTCTTTATTGAACATTTGCTTGATTTCCTGATCGCAGGCTTTGACCAGTTTTTTTTGCTCTTTTTTATCCGAAGTTAGGGCCAGGTCTTTTTCCAGTTGTTCATAGCGTCTTTTGGCAAACAGCGCATAAGGCATTACCTTCAGCACATTATACCTTAAGCGGTTGAAAGCTGTACGTTCTTCTGGTGTTTTAAAGATCCGTTCGCCATAAATTACAACCTCTTTAAGTGACATCCAGGGAATCATTTCCCCGTCTACATTGGTCCCGGCAACTTTAATGGTATCATTCTTTCCCAGCACCGGCATTTTTACCGGCACAGTTGTCTCCTGGCCCCTTGCAGTAGTGCCTGTAATAATGACAATTAACAGAATAAATAACCTATAAAATTTCATAAATTTATACTCCTGCAAAGTTAAAGCAATTTTATATATTAGGTTCCATCTGAACTTCTAATTTTGTGCTCAGAAAAGGTGATGGCCACCTAACTAACTAATATAGCGTTTTAACGGAAAACACGCAGCAATTATTACGAAAAAAATACAATTGAATGCCATCGGAACGAAGCTGAAAACACATAGTATACAGCGTTTATGCCGGTGAACTTCTATAGAATAAAAAAGAAAGAACCTACAAATGAAGAACACATTGGTGATAGATCTGGAAGCAGAAAAGAAGGAAATCCTGAAGAGATACAGGGCCCTTTTGCGTGCGTGTAAGCCAACATTACAAAGAGGGGATAAAAAGGAGATCAGGAAAGCATTTGATATGGCCCTGGAAAGCCATAAAAATATGAGGAGAAAATCCGGGGAACCTTATATCTACCATCCTATTGCTGTGGCCCAGATTGCCGCAGAGGAAATTGGATTGGGTACCACTTCTATTGTTTGCGCCCTGCTGCATGATGTTGTTGAAGATACAGACATTACCCTTGAGGATATTGAAAGAGAATTTGGAAAGAAAACGGCCAAGATCATTGATGGTTTAACCAAGATCTCGGGTGTTTTTGACTACAACAGTTCGCTCCAGGCAGAGAATTTCCGAAAAATGCTCCTGACCCTGGCAGATGATGTAAGGGTGATCCTGATTAAGCTTGCCGACCGTTTGCACAACATGCGGACCATGGATTTTATGCCAAGGCAAAAACAATTGAAGATTGCTTCTGAAACCATTTATCTCTATGCACCGCTGGCGCACAGACTTGGACTTTATGCCATTAAATCTGAGCTGGAAGATTTGTCTATGAAATATCTGGAGCCGGATACGTACAAATATATAGCCACCCAGCTGAATGAGAAAAAGGCGGAGCGGAACCTTTTTATCAAAAGATTTGTGGAGCCCATCAATGAGATTCTGGCAGAACAGGGTTTGGTGGCCGATATTTTTGGACGGCCTAAGTCGATCCACTCCATCTGGAACAAGATGAAAAAGAAAAATATCCCTTTTGAGGAGGTATATGATCTTTTTGCCATCCGGATCATCCTGGATAGCCCGCCTGAACATGAAAAAGCGGATTGCTGGAAAGCCTATTCTATTGTAACCGATCTGTACCGGCCGAATCCGGACAGACTGCGCGACTGGGTGTCATCGCCGAAAGGAAATGGTTATGAGTCCCTCCATACAACGGTGATGGGACCTAAAGGTCAATGGGTGGAGGTTCAGATCCGTACACAGCGGATGAATGAAATTGCAGAGAAGGGTTTTGCTGCCCACTGGAAATATAAAGAGTCCAGCAACGACAACGGTCTGGATCAGTGGATCATGAAAGTACGGGAAATGCTGAACAATCCGGAAGCCAACGCGCTGGATTTTCTGGATGATTTCAAAATGAACCTGTTCTCTGATGAGATCTTTATTTTTACGCCTAAAGGTGCCTTATTGCAATTGCCTTTGGGGGCTACCGCACTGGATTTTGCTTTTGAGATCCATACAGATGTTGGGGCAAAATGTATCGGGGCAAAAGTGAACCACAAACTGGTTCCTTTATCCCATAAACTACAGAATGGGGACCAGGTGGAGATCATCACTTCTGGCAAGCAGGTTCCAAAAGAAGACTGGCTGAACATTGTGGTTACCGCAAAAGCCAAGTCTAAAATAAAATCTTCCTTAAAAGAGGAAAAGAGAAAGATCGCCGAACAAGGCAAGGAAATCCTGGAGCGTAAATTAAAATCGCTCAAAATCACTTACAACACGGATAACCTGAACAAACTCAGTTATTTCTTTAAATTACCTTCGACTCAGGAGCTCTTCATCTCCATTGCCAATGGTAAAATAGAATTGAAGGACCTTAAAGATTACCTGGCAGCAGAGAAGGAAATTGAGAACCGCAGCGGCACACCGGAAAAAAATGACCATCAGCAAATTGAAGCTTTACTGAGCAAGGTAAAAGGTCCGGAATCTGACATCCTGTTAATTGGGGAAGATCTGCAAAAGATCGATTATAACCTGGCAGCATGCTGTAACCCGATCCCCGGGGATGATGTTTTTGGTTTTGTGACCGTGAGCGAGGGCATTAAAATCCACCGGACCAATTGCCCGAATGCTGCACAATTGATGGCCAACTATGGTTACCGGATTGTAAAAGCAAAATGGAACCGTCAAAAAGAACTGACTTTCCTGACCGGTCTGCACATTATTGGAATTGATGACGTGGGTTTAATCAATAATATCACTAAGGTTATCTCGAACGATTTCAAAGTAAACATGCGTTCTATTACTGTAGACACAGATAATGGGATTTTTGATGGTTCGATTATGATCTATGTAAATGATAAAGAGCACTTAGATAAACTGATTGAAAATTTACTGGAAGTTCGGGGCGTAACCGGAGTGACACGCTTTGATGCCTAAAATTAGGAATAAATCCTAAGTTTTATTTAGAAAAATGATACCTTTGAAAGGAGTTTGAAAACTATGTCTACAAATCACAACAGCGAGTTGGTTAGAAAAATATTTGAAGCCTACCTCGAAAATAAAGCACTTAGAAAAACACCTGAACGTTTTGCTATACTGGAAGAGATCTATTCAAGAGATGATCATTTCGATGTAGAGACCCTCTATATCCATATGAAAAATCAGAAATACAGGGTGAGCAGGGCTACGGTGTACAATACGCTGGAGTTATTGGTTTCCTGCGATCTGGTGACCAAACATCAGTTTGGCAAGAACATGGCCCAGTTTGAAAAATCTTATGGCTATCATCAGCACGACCACATCATCTGCATTGATTGTGGTAAAGTGGTTGAATTTTGTGATCCGCGGATTCACCAGATCCAAAGTATGGTTGGAGAGTTGCTTAAATTTGATATCAAGCACCACTCTTTAAATCTTTATGGTGTTTGCTTTGACTGCAAAGCAAAATCGGCGGTAAATGAAAAGGCTGAAACAGAACATGCTAATTAATAAATATCCAATTATAATATTTTCTTAAATTAAAATAATGACGCAAGTAGATGTGCTTCTTGGCCTGCAATGGGGCGACGAGGGCAAAGGTAAAATTGTTGACGTTCTTAGTCCGCAATATGATTTGATCGCTCGTTTCCAAGGCGGACCAAATGCCGGCCATACTTTAGAATTTGATGGCAAAAAATTTGTTTTGAATACCATTCCTTCAGGTATTTTTAATGAGAAAACCATGAATTTGATTGGTAATGGTGTTGTAATTGACCCTATCATCTTAAAAAGAGAATTAGATAACCTTAAAGCTGCCGGACATGATCCTGTTGCAAAGGGCAAACTGGTTATTGCACGCAAAGCACATTTAATATTGCCGACCCACCAGTTATTGGATGCTGCAAATGAGCAAAAGATGGGTAAAGACAAGATTGGATCTACCCTTAAAGGTATTGGCCCAACTTATATGGACAAAACTGGCCGTAATGGTTTGCGCATCGGGGATACTACTTTACCTGACTTCAAAGACCGCTACAACAAACTGGTGGAGAAACATAAAGAAATTTTGTCTCACTATGACTTTGAGTATGATCTTACCGAAAAGGAAGCTGCTTTCTTTGAAGCCATTGAGTTCATTAAATCTATCCCTCATGTAGACAGTGAGCATTTTGTGAATGGTTACCTGAAAGAAGGAAAAACTGTTTTGGCAGAAGGTGCTCAAGGTACTTTACTGGACGTTGATTTCGGATCTTATCCTTTTGTAACCTCTTCCAACACCACTACCGCAGGTGCATGTACAGGTTTAGGCATTGCGCCAAACAAAATCGGACATGTATACGGTATTTTTAAAGCATACTGTACCCGTGTAGGAGGTGGTCCTTTCCCTACGGAACTGGAAAATGAAGTTGGCGAAACTTTACGTCAGGTTGGACATGAATTTGGTGCAACAACAGGCCGTGCCCGTCGTTGCGGATGGATTGATCTTCCTGCATTGAAGTATGCTATTATGCTGAACGGGGTAACTGAACTGATTATGATGAAAGCGGATGTATTAGATGGTTTTGATACCATTTATGCCTGCACGCATTACGAGCACAATGGAGAAACCATTGACTATATGCCTTATGACATCATTTCTGTTAAGCCTACGCCTGTTTTAAAGGCTATTGAGGGTTGGAAAACTGACGTTACTAAAGTGAGCAAGGTAGAGGAGATTCCTGCAAAACTGAGCGAATATATTGCTTTCCTGGAAAAAGAACTGGAGGTGCCTGTAAAATACCTTTCTGTAGGTCCGGACAGGGTTCAAACTTTAGAGCTGAACTAAATATTACATTTTTATATAAAAAGGCACCGCAGGGGTGCCTTTTTTTGTTTTAACTTTGGCCGACCAATGAGGAGACCAGACCTTTTATTTAAACAGAAAGCACTTGCATGGGCAAGTTCCTTTGATGTTTGCTGCATACTTGATTCCAATGGCTATACGGATCAGTATCAGAAATTTGATCTGCTGATTGCGGCAGGTACCACACAGCAACTTCGTATATCCAGTGGCGCGGCATTTAATAGTTTAAAGGATTTTTATGAGGAACATCAGAACTGGATGTTTGGATTACTGGGTTATGACCTTAAGAACGAAGTCGAAAATCTTCGTTCAGAAAACCCGGATACGCTGGATTTTCCTGACCTTTTCTTTTTTGTTCCCGAATACCTGATTGCCATTAAAGATGATCGACCAGAGGTTGTTTTGGGAAATCCGGAAATCTTACAGAAAATCCTTCAACAAAAAAACCATCTTTCTCAAGCCCCTTTTGAGCAAAAAATTGAAAGCAGGATGAGTAAGCAAACCTACCTGGATAAGGTAGAAGAATTGCAGCGCCATATCCACCTGGGCAATATCTACGAAGTGACTTTTTGCCAGGAATTTTTTGCTGAACATGCCGCTATAGATCCACTTGCGGTGTATGAAAAGCTGATCAATATCTCTCCTACCCCATTTGCCGGCTTTTTTAAGATCGGTGAACAATATATCCTTTCAGCAAGTCCGGAAAGATTTTTATCCAAAAAAGGTCAGACCTTGATCTCCCAACCCATTAAAGGCACAGCCCGCAGAAGTCATCATCCTGAGGCAGATCAGAGAATTAAAAACCTGCTTAAGGAGGATCTGAAAGAGCAAACAGAAAATGTAATGATCGTAGACCTGGTCCGTAACGACCTGACTAAAAGTGCCCTTCCGGGAACAGTTAAAGTGGAGGAGTTGTTTGGAATCTATTCCTTTCCACAGGTCCATCAGATGATCTCTACGATTACCTGCGAGCTCCGACCCGGATTGCATTTCATCGATGCCCTCAGAAATACATTTCCAATGGGCTCTATGACCGGAGCGCCAAAAATCAGGGCTATGGAGCTTATTGAGCAACAGGAATGCCGTAAAAGAGGGGCTTATTCAGGTTCTATAGGCTATATCAGTCCTGATGGGGATTTTGACTTCAATGTCGTGATCAGAAGCATTTTATACCAGGCTGAAAAGCAGTACCTATCTTTCCATGTGGGAGGAGCCATTACTTACAGCTCTGTGCCGGAAAAAGAATATGAAGAATGTATACTAAAGGCTTCGGCCATCATAGAAACGTTAAAGGGCTGAAATCAGCCCTTTAACCTTATCAATAAATTCTCCTTTGTTATTTGTTGGGCTTGCCTGTTGGGGAGTTAAAATAGCGTTGTGCCTCTGGCAGATCTTTTTGAATTTGAGCAATCCTGGTTCCATCGGCCGGGTGGGTACTTAAAAACTCAGGCGGTTTCTGTCCACTCTGGCTTGCAGAAGCCATTCTTTGCCAAAAGTTGACCGCATTTGCAGGATTATAACCTGCCATAGACATAAAGATCAAGCCTAAATGATCTGCTTCAAGTTCTTGCGTTCTGGAATTTGGAAGCAGATAAAAGCCTTGTGCACCAACTCCATATACCTGACTGATCAATTGCTGCGTGGCTTGGGAACTGTTTCCTGTAGCTGCTCCCAGAAGACCTCCCAGGCCCTGAGCAACAGCTGCTTTGGAAGCCCGTTCTGAGGAGTGTCTGGCGACCGCGTGGGCAATCTCATGCCCCATTACTGTGGCCAGACCTGCATCATCTTTAGTCACTGGCAAAATACCGGAATATACCGCTACTTTTCCTCCTGGCATACACCATGCATTTAATTCCTTACTGTCAATGAGGTTAAATTCCCAGTTGAAGCCCTGTATTTGTTCGGCATAACCATTAGCTGTCATGTATTTTGTAACTGCCGATGCAATTTTCTGTCCAATCCGCTTTACTCTTGCGGCATCGGCATTGTTCAGAACTTTGGTTTGAGGGTCTTTAAGTAATGTAGTGTAGCTCTGTGCTGCAGCCGTCTGCATTTCGCTCTCGTTCACAAAACTTAAGCGGTTACGTCCTGAAAGTGGTACTGTTGAGCAGGAATACGCAACCATTACTGCCATTGCAGCAACACCTATAAGTTGAAATTTCTTCATAATTTATTTCCTTTTAAACAGATATACTTTAGATTCCTTGCCCTTGAGAAGCCGTTCCAGATTTTTCTGGTGTGTAACCAAAATGAGTATGCAAACGCACATTCCGTACAATACTTCTGACTTCACACTGGAATGAAATATAAATATAATTCCCAGCGGAAAGGTAAAGCCTGCACATATAGAACTGAGCGAAACGTATTTGGTGACCAGCAGGACAACAACAAAGACCAGAACGCAAAGTAAAGCTGCCGGGAAGTTAACTGCTAAAATCATTCCAAAAAGAGTGGCAACTCCCTTTCCTCCCCTAAAACCTGCGAAAACAGGAAATAAGTGCCCCATAACAGCTGTTACACCTAGGGCAAGTTCATAATTAATAAACTGGGAAGAGTTATGTGGTCCGGTCACAGACAGACCAATAAAATAGGCTAATTTAGTAGCTGTATACCCTTTAAGTATGTCTATAGTCATCACAGCTATGCCTGCTTTTTTACCAAGAACCCTAAAGGTATTGGTTGCTCCGGCATTACCGCTTCCATACTCCCGAACATCCACTCCGTAAAATGCCTGTCCAAGCCATACTGCGGTAGGTATAGAACCAAAAAGATAGGCAATCAGCACCGCTGAAATAGAATAGATAGAGATCATATTCTAAAAGGCTTTTAAACTCATATCTAAACTCTTAACCGAATGCGTAAGTGCTCCCATAGAGATATAATCTACACCGCATGCTGCATATTGAGTTATATTTTCTTCCAAGATGCCTCCGGAGGCTTCTGTCGTATATCTGTGATCAATTGTGTTAACCGCTGTTTTTAAATCATCAAAGCTGAAATTGTCCAGCATAATGCGGTTAATATGTCCGGTTTGCAACACCTGATCCAATTCTTGAAGGTTTCGTACCTCTATTTCAATCTCCAGCTTTTTACCAGTTCTTTCCAGGTAATCATTTGCCGCATGGATTGCATTTACGATGCCACCGGCATAGTCAACATGATTATCCTTAATCAGGATCATATCATACAACCCAATCCGATGGTTTACACCTCCCCCAATTTTAACGGCCCATTTTTCCAGATAGCGTAATCCTGGCGTAGTTTTCCTGGTATCCAGTATTTTCGCAGTATAAGGCTTCAAAAGCTGGACAACACGGTTGGTTTTTGTGGCAATACCGCTCATGCGTTGCATACAGTTCAGCACTAATCTTTCTGCCAGTAGTATAGAATGTGTTTTTCCTTCGACAGTAAAAGCGATATCTCCGTATTTTACATGAGCACCATCTTCTATGAAGACCTCGATTTTCAAGTCCTTGTCTACCTGATTAAATATTTCTAGCGCAAGTTCTACACCTGCAAGCACACCTTCTTCTTTAATCAGTAATTTTGCTTTACCTAAAGCTCCGGCCGGAATGGTTGAAAGTGAAGTGTGATCTCCATCGCCTAAATCTTCAGCGATAGCATTTTTTATAAATAGGTCTATTATATGCTTGTCCAAATCATCAATTTTAAACCAAAAATAGCATTTTTACCTAAATTGTTTTATTTATTTCTCTGCTTCTATTCTCAAAGAAGTGATTAAAAAGACATTAGCCGTTTTTTTGGACGTTATTGACACCCGGAATTTTCCATTTCTGGTGGTTAAAGAAAGAATTCCAAACCGGATATTGGGGTTTGTATTGATGAGGTGTACAACGGTAGAATTAACGGCCGGGTGTTTGGTAAAAAAATCTCTTAAAATTTGTTCGGCCTGTAGTTTTGAGTAGACATCTTCCTCATTAATCAAACTTAACTCAACAGATGGACTGAAACTTTTAGCGATCTCTTTTGAATTTCCGGCTTTAAACAGAGCAGACATTTCATCAACAAAATCCCCCTGAAATAGCGAAGAAGGAAGAAAAGGCATAACAAAAACGAGCACCGGAAGCAAAAATCTGATCATCTCAATTAATCTATAATTCCCAGTCCTACATAAACTATGCCATTAATAGATCATAAATTGCAATTAGGTGCCTTTTAAACCCCGAATAGGCTTATATTTGTTCATCTGAAAAAAGACAAGATTTTTAATTAAAATATGCTGATGGAACATAAAAAAGTAATGCTTCTGATCCTGGACGGCTGGGGTTATGGTAAACAGGACAAATCTGATGCCGCCTATGCCGCAAATACCCCTTTCTTTGATTCCTTATTAAAAAAATACCCCAACTCTAAACTGGAAGCTTCAGGGGAAGCTGTAGGTTTACCTGTTGGTCAGATGGGAAATTCAGAAGTTGGACACATGAACCTTGGTGCTGGACGTGTGGTATACCAGGAATTGGGCAGAATCAATAAAGCGATCAGTGACCGGAGCCTGTTTTCTAATCCTGTACTCAAAGACGCATTTAATTATGCAAAAGAAAATAATAAGGCAGTACATTTCATAGGTTTACTTTCTGACGGGGGCGTGCATGCACACATTAACCATCTTAAAGCACTTTGTGATGCTGCAGATGAAGAAGGACTAAAAAAGGTATTTGTTCATGCTTTCCTGGATGGAAGGGATACAGACCCTAATTCAGGGCTTGGCTTCGTTAAGGATCTTCAGACCCATCTTGAAAAATCTTCTGCCCAGCTGGCCAGTATGATTGGTCGTTATTATGCTATGGACAGGGATTCCAGATGGGAAAGGGTAAAACAAGCCTATGATTTGCTAACAAAAGGTGTTGGCGAAGCTACACAAAATCCAGCTGGGGCACTTGAGCAATCCTATGCAGACGGCGTAACAGACGAATTTGTAAAGCCTATTGTGATTACAAAGGAAGACGGCTCTCCTACCGCAACCATACAGCCGGATGATGTAGTGATCTGTTTCAATTACAGAACAGACCGCGGACGTGAGATCACTGCTGCGCTTTGCCAGCAGGACTATGCTGAATTCAATATGCACAAGCTGCCATTGTATTATGTGACAATGACAACGTATGATGAGAATTTCATAAACGTTAAAGTGATCTTCACTAAAGATGACCTGAGTGAAACTTTAGGAGAAGTTCTGGAAAATCACCACAAAAACCAGATCAGGATTGCGGAAACAGAAAAATATCCACATGTAACCTTCTTCTTTTCGGGAGGCAGGGAGCAGGTTTTCGAGAATGAAAAACGCATTATGATCCCATCCCCTAAAGTTGCTACCTATGACCTGCAACCGGAAATGAGCGCACAGGGCATTACCGACGCCATTGTAAAGGAATTAGAAACTGGCTGGGCTGATTTCATTTGCCTGAACTTTGCAAACCCAGACATGGTGGGCCATACCGGTGTATTTGATGCAGTGGTTAAAGCTGTAGAAACTGCTGACCGTTGTGCAGAAACCGTAGTGACCAAGGGATTGGAAAAAGGTTATTCTTTTATCATCCTGGCCGATCATGGGAATTCAGAATTTATGATCAATCAGGATGGCTCGGTAAATACCGCGCACACCACCAATCTGGTACCCTGCATTCTGGTAGACAACGATTATACCTCTATTGCAGATGGAAAACTTGGCGATGTTGCCCCAACAATTTTAAAATTAATGGGAATTCCTAAACCAGAGATTATGACTGGAAATTGCCTGATCTAATGAAGAAACATCTGTTTTTACTTTCTTCCCTGGGGTTTCTAGCAGCTTGTCATCCATCTGCCTCCAACCCTCATGCAGAAGGTAAGTATTTTGATATTCGTCACTATTTTCAGCAAGAGGCGCTTCGCTTAAATAAAGCGAAGCCTCTTGTTGAAAAAACTGTTGTGGTCAATGGCGCTGAAGAGAAGAAAAAGGTGAGCATTGCTGACTGGAACAGGGAGTTTTCTGTCTTCTCTGATGCTGATATTAACAAATCAGCATGGAAAGGTGCTTTTAAAATAACAAAGACAAAAACCGGGGAATTGTATGTAAATACAGAAGATAAGATTCCTGTAAAGCAGGTTTTCGTGTATAGAGCAGGTGATCAGGTTACTGGCATTAAAATCTTACAAAACACGGCTAATTACCTATACAACTCAGTCGATACACTGGTATATTATCCAGATAGCCTATACCAGATCAGCAAAACACAACATATTAAATTGCTGAATGCGAAGGCTTATAAGATTACCGGAAAATTTTAAGTTATACAAATATGACAAACCAAAAGGGAGGTATTTTTACAAATACCTCCCTTTTGGTTTGTGTTGTTTATCTTATTTAAGACTGACTACCTGGGCTTTTACATAATCCACTAAAGACAAAATGTCTTTTCTTTGTGGCTGTATAATTAAAATCTTCTGAAAATCAGAAGTTGCATTATTGAACAAAGCAATACATGCGGTTTTCTCAGCAGCTTTTTTTACCTTATAAGATTTGAAGATGGCATAGTCCTTATAGGCAATGCCCCTGTTTTGCAACAATTGTGCATTTTCTTCCCCACTAATTTCAATGGCCTTCGTAAAATCTTTAATTGCCGATACATAGAAATTATCACGCATCTGGTTTAAGGATTCTTTAGGATCATTGGCAATATTCTGTCTGGCCTTTCCCCTGTAATAGTAAGCGGAGTACTCTGATGGCTTCAAGGCTATAAGCCTGGTATAGGTGGATATTGCATTTTCAAAATCTCCGCATTGAAAGTAAGAATACCCCAGCATTTTCAATACCTCTGCATTGTTTGGGTTTTTTACATCTGCTTTTTCCAACTGGCTCACCGCACCTTTAAAATCACCCTTCATCATGGCCTGCATACCTAACTTATCATAGCCGCCAGTTTGGGCCATAGATGTTGCTGTAGAAAAAACAATTAAAAGGAAGATCGCTTGTTTTAGGTAATTCATTAAATTTTAATTAAAAAATAAAGATATAAAAATCAAAGGTAAACTTTAGACAACTATTGTACCATTTGCAAATATTAATTTCTTTAACGCTGAATAAGCCAAAATATGATTGGCGTTGAAATAATTTTTGCACACTGCCTTTTTAGCATGATAAACCCCTTACCTTTGCTTTGGCACAAGAGTTGAAAATATAGGATTCAACACATAATTAATATTTCCGCGACGACATGCTGTCAGATTGTCGTTTATTATTTTAAGAAAGGCTTTTTTAATGAGTATAAAAGATCAGTTTGATTTTGGCAATGCGCTTCCCATCATAAATGAAGATACAGAATTCTTTCCGCTGATGTCTCAGCAGGACGAAGACGAAATGAATAACGAAGAAACACCAGAAATCCTGGCCATTTTGCCACTGCGCAATACGGTCCTTTTTCCTGGTGTGGTGATTCCGATCACGGTTGGCAGAGATAAATCGATAAAGCTAATCAAGGAAGCCTACAAGGGCAACAAGATTATAGGTGTTGTATCACAACGCGATGTTTCGATTGAGGATCCTACTTTCGATCAGCTGAACAGCGTCGGGACAGTGGCCCATATCATCAAAATGCTTCAGATGCCTGATGGCAACACCACTGTAATTATACAGGGCAAGCAGCGTTTCAGACTAATTTCAGAAGTTCAGTCTGAACCCTATATAAAAGTAACCATTGAAAAATTCGAGGAGGCCAAGCATAAGTCGGATAAAGAGTTTAAAGCACTGGTCGCTTCTATAAGAGAAATGTCTTCGCAGATCATACAGCTGTCACCAAATATTCCAAGTGAAGCTGGCATTGCGTTAAAAAATATTGAAAGCACTTCTTTCCTGATCAATTTCATCTCTTCCAATATGAATGCTGACGTGGCAGACAAACAGAAGATGCTTGAAATGTCCAGTCAGCGTGACAGGGCAGAAATGGTCATGGAATTGCTTACACTTGAACTGCAGATGCTGGAGCTTAAAAATCAGATCCAGTCTAAGGTTCGTACGGATCTGGACAAACAACAAAGGGATTACTTTTTAAATCAGCAATTGAAAACCATCCAGGAAGAGCTTGGAGGCAATTCTTCTGATGTGGAGTATGAAGCATTGGAAGTCCGTGCAAAGAAGAAAAAATGGGAGGTTCATGTTCGTGACCATTTCAACAAAGAACTGGAAAAATTAGGCCGGATGAACCCCGCAGCTCCGGATTATTCCATCCAGATCAACTACCTTGAACTTTTGCTTGACCTCCCATGGAATGAATTCACCAAGGATAATTTTGACCTGAAGCGTGCACAGCGTGTATTGGACAAAGATCATTTTGGACTGGAGAAAGTAAAACAGCGGATCATCGAATATCTTGCCGTACTGAAACTGAAAAGGGATATGAAGGCTCCGATCATCTGTCTGGTTGGCCCTCCGGGTGTTGGTAAAACCTCCCTGGGCAAATCTATCGCCAAGGCCTTAAACCGTAAATATGTAAGGATGGCCCTTGGTGGTATCAGAGACGAAGCTGAAATCCGCGGACATAGAAAAACATATATTGGAGCTATGCCGGGCCGTATTATTCAATCCATAAAAAAAGCTGGCGCGGCTAATCCGGTATTTGTTCTGGATGAAATTGATAAAGTAGGTTCTGACTTCAGGGGAGATCCTTCTTCTGCGCTGTTGGAGGTGCTGGATCCTGAGCAAAATAGTGCATTTAACGATCATTATGTGGAAACGGATTATGATTTGTCTAATGTTTTGTTTATTGCGACAGCCAATTCTTTGAGCACTATACAACCGGCATTACTAGACCGTATGGAGATCATCGAAGTTAATGGCTATACGATCGAAGAGAAAATAGAAATTGCAAAAAAATATTTACTGCCTAAGCAGAAAGAGATCCATGGTATAAAATCGAAAGATATTACACTAAAATCTGGTTTGATTGAGAAAGTCATTGAAGATTATACCAGAGAATCTGGTGTACGCGGTCTGGAGAAGAAGATTGGCTCGCTGGTAAGAGGTGTGGCAACAAAGATTGCCATGGAAGAGACCTATGAACCGGTATTGACCAATGATGATGTAGAACGCATCCTTGGTGCCCCGATCTATGACAAAGACTTATACGAAGGCAACGAAGTTGCTGGTGTGGTAACCGGATTGGCCTGGACATCTGTTGGTGGCGATATTCTATTTATAGAGGCTAGCCTTAGCCCTGGAAAGGGTAAACTGACGCTAACAGGAAACCTTGGAGAGGTGATGAAAGAATCTGCAGTAATTGCCCTGGCTTACCTGCGTGCACACGCTGGTTTATTTGGCATTTCTTACGAATTGTTTGACCAGTTTGACATCCATGTTCACGTTCCTGCCGGAGCAACACCTAAAGATGGCCCTTCTGCTGGTATCACCATGCTTACGGCTCTAACTTCTGCATTTACCCAACGTAAAGTGAAATCAAATCTGGCCATGACAGGAGAAATCACCTTAAGAGGGAAAGTTCTTCCTGTCGGGGGGATCAAAGAGAAGATACTGGCTGCCAAGCGGGCAAATATTAAGGATATTATTTTATGCAGATCGAATAAAAAAGACATCCTGGAAATTAAAGAAAGCTATATCAAAGATCTGAATTTCCATTATGTAACGGAAATGAAAGAAGTTATTGAACTGGCACTGACAAAAGATAAGGTCAAAAATCCTCAGGATTTGACAATTAAAACAAAGCCTGCAGCGACTAATTAATAAAATTAGATATATTTAAGGCCCCGGACCGATCGTCCGGGGCTTTTTTAATTCCTTTCCATGAAATTTTTAAAATACCTTATTGTGTTGCTCTGTGGACTGTCTTTTCAGATGGCGAATGCACAGACCTATAAAAATGAATTTGGCTTTAAAAGCGACAATGATGCTTATTTGGGTCAAGGTTCAGACCGTTATTACACCAATGGATTGTTCCTGAATTTTAAACATGCATTCGACCAGGGTAAATTAAAAGAAAACCTGGAAAAAAAGACCTGGGAAATTACTGCCGGTCAAAAGATGTTCAACCCTTATTCGGGATATGCTCCGGATCCCACATTGCAGGATCGTCCTTTTGCTGGTTATTTATACATAGAGGGCGCGATGAATTGGTTTTTCAAAAACGAGAGCATTCTGAGGACAAGTGTGCAGATTGGTACAACCGGGCCTAATTCACTGGCACAAAAAGGACAGGAACTTCTGCACAGAACCATTGGTTTTTATACCCCGGAAGGATGGGACTATCAGATCAAAAATGAAATGGCGATTAATCTTTCGGCACAATACACCCGCCTGTTGTACAGGACAGCCGATCCTATTGCTGATTTTTCTTTTGAGGGTTATGCGAATGCGGGTACAACTTTTAGCGGTGCCGGAGCAGGGATATTGTTTAGGATAGGGAGCATTAACCAGCTTTTTAATTCTTCCTATACCAATGCTGTAGTTGGAAATAATGCAAAAACCAAGG